>WNFV01004723.1_pt1 | contig 30250 bp, 26 predicted proteins | sample 5400101 | NCBI WGS metagenome assembly WNFV01 (sample SAMN13153361, study PRJNA577476) | soil metagenome | isolation source: 115 cm soil or saprolite under grassland replicate 1 | place: USA:California | collected 2016-06-15
CGATGAACCACTCCTCGCCGCGGAATGTGACTTTGCGCTCGCCGAGTGAATAGACCGCCATGATTGCGGCCGATTATATCGGTAGCGCGCCGCGCATCCGCCGCCTGCTATCATCACGCGCTTCATGAAGCCGAGTCAGTCAGAGTTCGTCCAGATCCGCGGGCTGCGCTACCACTGCCGCTGCTGGGGCGAGGTTCGCGCGCCCAAGCTCTTCATACTCCATGGATGGATGGACGTGTCCGCCTCTTTCCAGTTCCTGGTGGACGCATTGCGCCGCGACTGGCGCGTGATCGCGCCGGACTGGCGCGGCTTCGGCTTGTCCGAGTGGGCGAAGAGCGACGGCTACTGGTTCCCCGACTATTTTGCCGATCTCGACCGGGTGCTCGAGCACTTCCAGCCGGATTCTCCGGCCACGCTCGTCGGCCACAGCATGGGCGGCAACGTCGCCGCGATGTACGCCGGCATCCGCCCGGAGCGCGTCGCGAAGCTCATCGACCTCGAAGGCTTCGGTCTTCGGGGGGCGCGCGCCGGAGAGGCGCCCGAGCGCTACGCGCAGTGGCTTGGCGAGCTTGCCGACAAGAAGCCGTCGTTTCGCGACTACGATTCCTTCGAAGCGCTCGCCGACCGGCTGTGCGGCAACAATCCGCGCCTCTCCCGGGAGAAGGCATTATTTCTCGCGCGGCACTGGGGAGCGGCGAAACCTGACGGCCGCGTGGCGCTCGCGAGCGATCCGGCGCACAAGCTCGTCAATCCCGTGCTCTATCGCCTCGAGGAAGCCGAGGCCTGCTGGCGCAACGTCGCCGCGCCCGTGCTCTGGGTTGCCGGCGCCGAGTCGAAGGCGGCGGAGTTTTTGAAGCTCTCGGCTCAGGATCTCGCCGCGCGCAAGGCGTGCTTCCGGCAGTTGACCGAACGCGTCATCGCCGACGCGGGTCACATGCTCCATCACGACCAGCCCGGGCGCCTTGCCGAGGTGATCGAGGAGTTTCTCGGGTAAGATGCCGCGATGAATATCGATCTTCATTGTCACTCCACTGCTTCCGACGGCTTGCTCAGACCCGAGGAGCTCGTCGCGCGGGCCGCGGCGAACGGAGTGGAGGTGCTCGCGCTCACCGATCACGACAACGTATCCGGACTCGTCGAAGCGCGCGCACAGGCCGAGTCGCAGGGAATCCGCTTCGTCGATGGCGTCGAGATCTCGGTGACCTGGGAAGGAAGCACGGTTCACATCGTCGGTCTGCAAATCGATCCCGAAGATCCGGTCCTGCGCTCCGGCCTCGAATCGGTCCGCGCAGGCCGCGCAAGGCGGGCGGAGAAAATAGGCGAAGCGCTCGACGCTGCCGGCATTCCCGGCAGCCTCGCGGGGGCGAGAATTTACGCCGAGAACCCAAGCCTCATCAGCCGCTCGCACTTCGCGCGTCACCTGGTGAAGACGGGCCGGGCACCGAACGTAAAGAGCGTGTTTCAGCGCTACCTCGTGAAAGGCAAGCCGGGCTATGTCCCGCATCAGTGGGCCTCTCTCGCCGACGCCGTGAGCTGGATCCGCGCAAGCGGCGGGATCGCGGTGGTCGCACACCCGGGTCGCTATAAGTTTCCCAAGCCCGAGCTGCATGCGTTTCTCGCGGAGTTCAGGGACTGCGGCGGCGCCGGCATCGAGGTCGTGACCGGGAGCCACTCGCCCGAGCAATACCTGGAGTTCGCGCGCGTTGCGCGCGAATTCGGGCTGCGCGCGTCGCGCGGCTCCGATTACCACGGAAAGGGAGAGAGCAAGGCGGATCTCGGCGCGCTTCCGCAACTCCCCGACGATCTGAGTCCCGTTTGGCGCGATTGGTAGAACGGCGGGGCGGTCGTTCCGCTCTGATAAAATAGAGCGTTCAAACGGGCCGGCCATGGAATTCAACCTCGTCCAGACCATCGCGATCTACGCCCTGCCGGTCATCTTCGCGATCACCCTGCACGAAGCCGCCCACGGCTACGTCGCGCGCCACTTCGGCGACAAGACCGCCTTCATGCTCGGGCGGATCAGCCTGAATCCGATGCGCCACATCGACATGGTCGGAACGATCGCCGTCCCGCTGCTGATCCTCGTCGCGAGCAAATTCCTCGGCAGCGCGGGAATCCTGTTCGGCTGGGCGAAGCCGGTCCCCGTAAACTTTCACGCCTTGCGCCGCCCCAAGCGCGACATGCTGTGGGTCGCGGCGGCGGGTCCCGCAGCGAACCTCGTCATGGCGCTCGGCTGGGCGCTGCTGATGAAGCTCGCGCAGACGCTCCCGCCGGGCGCGTTCTCGTTGCCCATGCGCCTGATGGCGGAAGCCGGCATCACGGTCAACATCGTGCTCATGGTGCTGAACCTGCTGCCGATCCTGCCGCTCGACGGAGGGCGCATCGCCGTGAGCCTGCTGCCCGATCGCCTGGCGCTCGGATACGCGCGCCTGGAGCCCTTCGGCTTTCCGATCCTGCTCCTGCTGATCTTCCTGCCGCCCCACGTGCTGGGCGTGATCATGATGCCGATGGTGCGGGCCTCGATCGATCTGATCGGGGCGATCTTCCGGTTGTAGGCACGCGCGCATGGTCGAAGAACGCGTGGTTTCAGGCATGCGCCCCACAGGCGCGCTGCACCTGGGACATTTCCACGGCGCGATCAAGAACTGGATAAGGCTGCAGAGCGAGCATCCGTGCCTGTTCTTCGTCGCCGACTGGCACGCGCTCACGACGCACTACGAAACGCCGGAGGTCATCGAGGAGAACGTCTGGGACATGGTGATCGACTGGCTCGCCGCCGGCATCGACCCTGCGCAGGCGACGCTGTTCATCCAGTCGCGCATCCCGGAGCACGCCGAGCTGCAGCTGCTGCTCTCGATGATCACGCCGCTCGGGTGGCTCGAGCGCGTGCCGAGCTACAAGGACCAGCAGGAGAAGCTCGCCGACCGCGACCTCTCGACCTACGGTTTCCTGGGCTATCCGCTGCTGCAGGCGGCCGACGTGCTCGTCTATCGGGCGAAGTACGTGCCCGTGGGTGAAGACCAGGTGCCGCACATCGAGATGGTGAGAGAGGTGGCGCGGCGCTTCAACCACGTCTACGGCCGCGAGCCCGGGTTCGAGGACAAAGCCAAGGCCGCCGCGAAGAAGCTGGGCAGCCGCAAGGCCAAGGTATACATGGAGCTTCGCACCAAGTATCAGGAAAAGGGCGACGCCGAAGCGCTTGCCGAGGCGCGGGCATTGCTCGAGAAGCAGGGCAACCTTTCCGTCGCCGACCGCGAGCGCCTGTTCGGCTACCTCGAAGGCGGCGGGCGCATGATCCTGGTCGAGCCGGAAGTGCTGCTCACCGAGGCCCCGAAGCTGCCCGGCGTGGACGGACAGAAGATGTCCAAGTCCTACAACAACACTATATCGCTGCGCGAGGACGCGGAATCGGTGCGCAAGAAGATCCGCACCATGCCGACCGATCCGGCGCGCGTGAAGCGCAGCGACCCGGGCGACCCCGACAAGTGCCCGGTATGGCAATTGCACCTGGTCTACAGCGATGAGAAGACCCGACAGTGGGCGAACCAGGGTTGCCGCACCGCCGGGATCGGGTGCCTGGATTGCAAGCAGCCGGTGATCGACGCGGTCCTTGCCGAGTTGGCGCCGATGCGCGAGCGCGCCCAGAAATACCTCGACGACCCGACACTGGTGCGCAACATCGTGGCCGACGGGTGCGAAAAGGCGCGCAAGCTCGCGCGGGAAACCATGCGCGAGGTGCGCGAGGCGATGGGGCTTGCTTACACATGAGCGAGCCGGCGCAACTTGCCATCCCGACGCCGGCGGCGCCTGCGTTCAACGCCAAGGTGCGCGGCGAGCCCTTCACCGATCTGCCGCTGGACCTGTACATCCCGCCCGACGCGCTGGAAGTCTTCTTCGAGACCTTCGAGGGACCGCTCGATCTGCTGCTCTACCTCATCCGCAAGGCGAACATCGACATTCTCGACATTCCCATGGCGCGGCTCACCGAGCAGTACATGGAGTACGTCGAGGTGATGCGCACGAAAAATCTGGAGCTCGCCGCGGAGTACCTGGTGATGGCGGCGATGCTGATGGAGATCAAGTCGCGCATGCTGCTGCCGCATCCGGCGATGCCGGGCGACGAGGAAGAGGACCCGAGAGCGGAGCTGGTGCGGCGCCTGCTCGAGTACGAGAAGATGAAGCTCGCCGCGCAGAAGCTCGACGCCCTGCCGCAGCTCGGGCGGGATCTTCTCCCGGTGGAGGTGTGGATCGAGCAGACGCCCGCGCAGCGCCTGCCCCGGGTCGAGGTCGCGGACCTGGAGGAGGCGTGGCGCGCGCTTCTCGTCCGGGCGAAGATGAGCCAGCACCACCGCGTCACGCGCGAGGAGCTGTCGGTGCGCGAGCACATGAGCCTTATCCTGCGCAGACTCCGCAGCGGGGGCTTCGCGGAGTTCGGCGACCTGTTCGAGTCCACGCGCGGCGTGCCGGTGCTGATCGTCAATTTCCTCGCCGTGCTCGAGCTCGCGCGCGAGAGCCTTCTCGAGGTCACGCAATCCGAGCCTTACGCCCCCATCTACGTGAAACTCGCCCATGCTCAGCCCGAGTGAAGTGAAAACCGTGCTCGAGGCGGCGCTGCTCGCGGCGCAGCAGCCGCTCGCGATCTCGGAGCTCGGCAAGATGTTCGACGAGGAGGTCGGCGCCGACACCCTCCGCAGGCTGCTCGAGGAACTGCGCGAGGCGTGGAAGGAGCGCGGCGTCGAGCTCGCGGTCACGGCGAGCGGCTGGCGCTTCCAGACGCGCCCCTCGTTCCAGAAATACCTCGAGCGCATCAATCCCGAGCGACCGCCGCGCTACTCGCGCGCGGTGCTCGAGACGCTCGCGATCATCGCCTACCGGCAGCCCGTGACCCGCGGCGACATCGAAGACATCCGCGGGGTGACCGTCTCGACCGAGGTGATGAAGCGGCTCGAGGAGCGCGGCTGGATCGACGTCGTCGGCCACAAGGAGGTGCCGGGGCGCCCCGCGCTGTACGCGACCACCAAGACCTTCCTCGACGACCTCGGCCTGCGCTCGCTTCAGGAGCTGCCGCCCCTCGAAGAAATAGCCAAGACGCTTGATCTCACGCAGACCCCGCCGCCCGCTCCGCAGCCCGCGCCCGACGAGCCCGCAACGGCCCAGCCGAGCCCGGCGTAGCCTCCCGGCGCCGACCGAGAAGCTGCACAAGGTCCTGGCGCGCTCGGGGCTGGGCTCGCGCCGCGACATGGAAGCCGCGATTGCCTCCGGCCGGCTCAGGGTCAACGGCGTGCGCGCCGCGCTGGGGCAGCGGGTCGGCCCGTCCGATCGAATCGTGCTTGACGGGCGAGCGGTCCCGCTGAGGTTCGGAGAACGCGCAGCCCGTATGCTCGTCTATCACAAGCCGGCCGGAGAGCTCGTCACGACGCGCGATCCTTCGGGCAGGCCGACCGTATTTCAGCATTTGCCGGGCCTGCCGGGCGGCCACTGGATCGCGATCGGGAGGCTGGACTTCAACACGGGCGGCCTGCTGCTTTTCACCGACTCGGGCGAACTCGCCAACCGCCTCATGCATCCGCGCAACGAAATCGAGCGCGAGTACGCCGTGCGAGTGCGCGGCGAGCTTTCACGCGAGCAGCTCCTGTCGCTCGCGCGCGGGGTCATGCTGGAGGACGGTCCGGCAAGGTTCGACAGCATCGAGCCGGGCGGCGGCACCGGATCGAACCGCTGGTATCGGGTGGTGCTGCGCGAGGGACGCAACCGCGAAGTGAGGCGAATGTTCGAGGCGCTGGGACTCCCCGTGAGCCGCCTGATGCGCGTGCGCTTCGGGCCGTTCCGCCTGCCGCCTTTCCTGCGCCGCGGGCAATGGCGCGAGCTCGATCCAGGGGAAGCCGTTGCTTTGCTTCGGATGCTCGGCTCGGAAAAAAAGGAGGGATAGGCATCTCTCAGCGCGTCTTTCCATTGTTCCGGCTGAAGTTTCTTGCTATACTTTCTGCGTTTCTGGATGGGCTTTCGAGCCCATTTTTTATTTATGCACGGGTGTTGCAATGATAATGAGCGCGCTTGAGCCCTTGCTCGAGCGCACGGTGGGCGGCTTGGGATTCCAGCTGGCCGATTTTGAATATATAAACAACAGCAGGACATTACGCGTGTTTATTGAGAAACAACATGAAGTAGCCGCCGGCGCCGTCCCGGGCGGCATCACCGTGGCCGATTGCGAGTCGGTAAGCCGGCAGCTGCAGCGGGTATTGGAGGTCGAGGGGGTCGATTACGGCCGCCTCGAAGTGTCCTCGCCGGGCCTGGACCGCAGGCTCAAGAGGGCGGCCGATTTCATCCGCTTTGCCGGCCGCGAAGCTCAGGTCCGGTTGCGCCATCCGGTCAACGGCCGCAGGAATTTTGTCGGCGTGCTAAGGGGCGTGAGCGGCGGGCGCGTCGAGCTCGACTTCGACGGCGGGCGCCTCGCTTTCGAGCTCGCCGACCTGGATCGCGCTCACCTGGTGCCCAAGCTGTGACGCCGGAGGGTTACATGAGCCGCGAATTGTTGCTCCAGGCCGACGCGCTTGCGAGGGAAAAGAACGTCCACAAGGAAGTCGTGTTCGGCGCCCTGGAAATGGCGATCGCCTCGGCGACGAAGAAGCGTTTTTCCGAGGACGTCGATGTCCGCGTCGCGATCGACCGCAATACGGGCGATTTCGAATCGTTTCGCCGCTGGAAGGTCGTCGCCGACGAGACCGTGGAAAACCCCGTGCAGCAGGTCGCGTTTTCCGAGGCGCAGAAGCAGTACCCGGACATCCAGCTCGAGGACTACATCGAGGAGCCCCTGGAGCCGATCGACTTCGGGCGCATCGGCGCGCAGGCGGCGAAGCAGGTCATCCTGCAGAGGATCCGCGACGCCGAGCGCGAGCAGCTGCTGAACGATTTCCTCGCCCGCGGGGAGAAGCTCATCAACGGCGCGATCAAGCGCATCGAGCGCGGCAACGCGATCCTCGAGGTCGGGCGGGTCGAGGCGGTGCTGCCGCGCGACCAAATGATCCCTAAGGAAAACCTCCGGGTGGGCGACCGCGTGCGCGCCTACGTGATGCGCATCGACCGCAACGTGCGCGGGCCGCAGCTGGTGCTGTCGCGCACCGCGCCCGAGTTCATCATCGAGCTGTTCCGCCTGGAAGTCCCGGAGATCGAGGAGGGGCTGCTCGAGATCAAGTCGGCCGCGCGCGACCCGGGCATTCGCGCGAAGATCGCCGTGCATTCCAGGGACAGGCGCATCGATCCCATCGGGACCTGCGTCGGCATGCGCGGCGCGCGGGTGCAGGCGGTGACGCAGGAGCTGGCCGGGGAGCGCGTCGATATCGTGCTCTGGTCGGAGGACACGGCGCAGTTCGTTATCGGGGCCCTGGCCCCCGCCGAAGTCTCGAGTATTCTGGTCGACGAGGACAAGCACAGCATGGACGTGGTCGTGGACGAGGAGAACCTCGCCATCGCCATCGGCCGGAGCGGCCAGAACGTGCGGCTCGCCTCGGAGCTGACCGGCTGGACCATCAACCTGATGACCGAGGAAGAGTCGCAAAAGAAGAACGAGGAGGAAGCCTCGTCGGTGCGCAAGATCTTCATGGAGCGGCTGGACGTCGACGAGGAAGTCGCCAATACCCTCATACAGGAAGGCTTCTCGACCTTGGAAGAGGTGGCTTACGTCCCGATCAACGAGATGATGGAGATCGAGGGATTCGACGAGACCACGGTGAACGAGCTGCGCAACCGGGCGCGCAACGCGCTCCTGGTGCAGGCCATTGCGAGCGAAGAGCAGGCCGAAAACCTCGACCCCGAGCTGCTCGCCCTCGAAGGCATGGACAACGATCTGGCGACAAAGCTCGCCAAGTCGGGCGTGAAGACCCGCGACGACCTGGGCGACCTTGCGCTGGACGAGTTCGTCGAGCTGACCGGAATCGAAGCCGAGCGCGCGAAGAGCCTGATCATGAAGGCGCGCGAGCATTGGTTCGCCCAGGAGTAGAGCGCTTCCCCCATGGCCCAGATGAGCGTTGCGCAATTCGCCGGCGAGCTGAAAGTGCCGCCGTCGGTGCTGCTCGAGCAACTGCGCGCGGCGGGGGTGCACAAGCGCGTCGCCGAAGACGTGCTGTCGGACCAGGACAAGACCAAGCTCCTGGAGTACCTGCGCAAGGCCCACGGCTCCTCCGAGCCGAAGAACAAGATCACGCTGACCCGCAAGCAGACCTCCGAAATCATCAAGAAGTCGGATGCGAGCGGCAAGGCGCGCACCATCCAGGTCGAGGTCAAGAAAAAGCGCGTCTTCGTCAAGCGGGATGCTGAGCCCGGTGCCGCCGCCGAAGGCTCGCCATCGTCCGCGCCGGCGATCGATGAGCGCGAAGCGGAGCTGCGCGAGCAGGAACGCCGCCAGCAGGAGGAATTGGCGGCGAGGCAGGCCGCGGAACTGGCCGAAAAGCAGGAGCGCGAGCGCAAGCTCGCCCGTGAAGCCGAGCAAAAGCCGGGCGAGGGCAAGCCGCCCACGCCGGGGGCCGGCGACACCACCCTGCACAAGCCCAAGGTCGCGCCGGGGGCCGAAAAAAAGGGCGCCAAGAAAGCCAAAGAGGTCAAGGTCTGGAAGGACGAAGGCGTAAAGCGCCGCACGATCAAGACGCGCGGCGACGTCCAGGGGGCCTCGGGCTGGCATACGCCCAAGGGAGCGCGACACAAGACCGCCGCCGCCACGGCCGCCGACGCCGCCCCGCAGTTCAGCGCGCCGGCCGAGCCGGTCGTGCGCGAGGTGATGGTGCCCGAGACGATCACGGTGGGCGATCTCGCGCACAAGATGTCGGTCAAGGCCGCCGAAGTCATCAAGGTGCTGATGAAGCTCGGCAGCATGGCCACGATCAACCAGGCGCTCGACCAGGAAACCGCGATGATCGTCGTCACCGAGATGGGCCACGTGGCGAGGGCGGCGAAGCTCGACGATCCGGAATCCCTGCTTGCCGAGGCGCCCGACGAGCATCACGAGGCGGAGCTGAAGGCCCGCGCGCCGGTGGTCACAGTGATGGGGCACGTGGACCACGGGAAAACGTCGCTGCTGGACTACATCCGCCGCGCCAAGGTGGCCTCCGGCGAGGCGGGCGGCATCACCCAGCATATCGGCGCCTATCACGTGCAGACGCCGCGGGGCATGGTCACGTTCCTCGACACGCCCGGCCATGAGGCCTTCACGGCGATGCGCGCGCGCGGAGCCAAGGTGACCGACATCGTCGTGCTGGTGGTTGCCGCCGACGACGGGGTCATGCCGCAGACGATCGAGGCGATCCACCACGCCAAGGCGGCCGAGGTACCCATCGTCGTCGCGATCAACAAGATCGACAAGCACGAAGCCAACCCGGAGAAGGTCAAGCAGGAGCTCGTGGCGCAGGCGGTCGTCCCCGAGGAATACGGCGGCGACTCGCCGTTCGTTTCGGTGTCCGCGAAGACCGGCAAGGGCATAGACGAGCTGATCGAGCGGGTATTGCTGCAGGCAGAGGTGCTGGAGCTGAAGGCTCCGGTGGACGCCGCCGCCAAGGGCATCGTGATCGAAGCGCGCCTTGACAAGGGTCGCGGGCCGGTCGCGACCGTGCTGGTGCAGTCCGGCACGCTCAAACGCGGTGAGGTGGTGCTCGCGGGCACCTCGTTCGGCCGGGTACGCGCCATGCTGGACGAAAACGGCAATTCGGTTCTCGAGGCCGGGCCCTCGATCCCGGTAGAGATTCAAGGTCTTTCGGATGTGCCCGGGGCGGGCGAGGAAGTCATGGCGCTCGGCGATGAGCGCAAGGCGCGCGAGATCGCGCTGTTCCGCCAGGGCAAGTTCCGCGACGTGAAGCTCGCACGCAAGCAGGCGGCGAATCTGGAGAACATGTTCGAGCAGATGGGCGAGGGTGAAGCTAGGGTGCTCGCGTTGCTCATCAAGGCCGACGTGCAGGGCTCCCAGGAGGCGCTGGTGCATGCGCTTGGCCGGCTTGCCACCGACGAGGTCAAGGTCAACGTCGTGCACAGCGGGGTCGGCGCGATCACCGAGTCCGACGTCAATCTCGCGCTCGCCTCCAAGGCGGTGATCATCGGATTCAATACCCGCGCCGACACCACCGCACGAAAGGCGGCCGAAACCTCGGGCGTCGATGTGCGCTACTACAACATCATTTACGACGCGGTCGACGAGGTCAAGGCGGCGCTTTCGGGCATGCTCGCGCCGGAGAAAAAGGAAAATGTCCTCGGCCTGGTGGACGTGCGCCAAGTGTTCAAGATCTCCAAGGTCGGCGCCGTGGCCGGGTGCATGGTGCTCGAAGGGCTGGTGCGCCGCAATGCGCTGGTTCGGGTGCTGCGCGACAACGTCGTCGTCCACTCCGGGGAGATCGATTCGCTGAAGCGCTTCAAGGACGACGTGCGCGAGGTGAAGGCCGGATTCGAATGCGGCATGTCGGTGAAGGGCTACAACGATCTCCGGGTCGGCGACCAGTTCGAGATTTACGAGGTCCAGGAAGTGGCGCGGACCCTGTAGTGTCCGCGCCAACCTCCAGGAGCGCCTAGCGCGACGAAGGACCCGCCGCCGATCGCTTCGCTCCGCATTCGATGACCTCATGGCAAACCCGCAGAGGCTGCGGCGCGTCGCCGACCAGATCCAGCGCGAACTGTCCGGGCTGCTGCGCGCCGAGCTCAAAGATCCGCGCGTCGGCATGATCACGCTCACCGGGGTCGAGATGTCCCCGGATCTGGCCTCGGCGAAGGTGTTTTTCACTACGCTCGGCGACGCCGAATCCCTCATCCGGACCGAGGAGGGGCTCACGCGCGCGGCGGGATTCCTGCGTGCGCAGCTCGCCGGGCGCCTGAAGCTGCGCATCGCCCCTGAGTTGCGGTTCCATCACGACGCTTCGGTCGAGCGCGGCGTGCGCCTGTCCCAACTGATAGACGCCGCGGTCACTGGCAAGAAAACCGATTAGGGCCGGGCCCATGGGGGGCGCGTTGCGCGAGTCCGTCAGCGGGGTGCTGCTGATCGACAAGCCGGTCGGACCGAGCTCGAACGCCGTGTTGCAAAGGGCGAAGCGCCTTCTCGGGGCGAGCCGCGCGGGCCACACGGGAACGCTCGACCCTCTGGCGGGCGGCCTGCTTGTGATCGGTCTGGGCGAAGCGACCAAGTTTGCCGGCGCTCTGCTCGATGCCGACAAGGCCTATCGCGCGCGGGTGAAGCTCGGCGAGCGCACCGCCACGGGGGACGCGGAGGGAGCGGTGCTGGCGCGCTCGGAAGTGGTGATCACGCGCGACGAGCTGCTTGCCGTGCTCGATCGCTTTCGCGGAGAGACCGAGCAGCTTCCGCCCATGCATGCGGCGATCAAGCATCGGGGCAGGCCCCTTTATGCGTACGCCCACAGCGGCGAGCATGTTCCGCGAGCCCCGAGGCGAATCGCGATCCGAGTGCTCGAGCTCGAGGAGTTCGAGGGAGATTCGATCGTATTGTTCGTCGAGTGCAGCAAGGGCACGTACATCCGGGCGCTCGCCGAGGACATCGGTGCGGCGCTCGGTTGCGGCGCGCATCTCGCGGCGCTGGAGCGCACCGCGGTCGGCGCGTTCCGGCTGGGCCAGGCGATCACCCTGGATGCGCTCGAGGCGCTTTCGCTCGCCGAGCGGCGCGAACGGCTCTTGGCGACGGAAGCGCTGCTCGGATCGCGCCCGCGGCTGACGCTGGAGACGAAAGTCGCGGCGAAGTTCCGGCACGGCCAGGCGGTCTCGGTCGGTTCCGCGAGCGGCAGCGTAGCAGTCTTCAGCGAGGACGGAATGTTCCTCGGCACCGGGGAAGTCGATGCGAGCGGGACGCTGCAGCCGAAGCGGCTGCTCGCGCCGCGCTGAAGGCCGCCCAAAAGCGCTTGTGGAAGGCGCTGATTTCAAGGTAAAATGCCCGCCTTTCGCGAAGAGATGAGAGAGCATGCCGGCAAGCGTTGCGCAAAAAGCGCAGATCGTCCAGCAGCACCAGCGCGCCGCCGGCGATACGGGTTCCCCGGAAGTGCAGATCGCCCTGCTGACGGCACGCATCAACGGGCTGACCGACCACTTCAAGGCGCATGTCAAGGATCACCACTCGCGGCGTGGCCTGCTGAAAATGGTCAACCAGCGTCGCAAGCTGCTCGACTATCTCAAGCGCAGGAACACCGGGAAATATCACGAGCTGATCGAGCAACTTGGCCTGCGCAAGTAACTCCCGCGACGCCCATCGGACTCCGGTGGGCGTTTCGATTTCCAAATCGGCCCGGCACGTTTCCGTCGAAGCCGGCTCATCAAAATGACGGGGCAGTGCGCCCGGGCTAACCGATCGAGAAAACCATGTCGCTAACCCCCATCAGGAAGACATTTACGTACGGCGCGCACGAGGTGACGCTGGAAACCGGCGAAATGGCCCGCCAGGCGCACGGCGCGGTCGTGGTCAACATGGACGGCACCGTGGTGCTGTGCACCGTGGTCGGAGCCACGCAGTCGAAGTCCGGGCAGGATTTTCTTCCGCTGACCTGCGATTACATCGAGAAAACCTACGCCGCCGGCAAGATCCCGGGCGGTTTTTTCAAGCGCGAGGGGCGGCCCTCGGAAAAGGAGACGCTGACCTCGCGGCTGATCGACCGGCCTATCCGGCCGCTGTTTCCCGAAAGCTTTTACAACGAAGTGCAGGTCGTCGCACAGGTGATGTCCTGCAACCCCGAAGTGGACCCCGATATTGCGGCGATGATCGGCGTGTCCGCGGCCCTTACGCTTTCGGGCATTCCTTTCAAGGGGCCGATCGGAGCGGCGCGTGTCGGCTACGTCAATGGGCAGTACGTGCTCAACCCGACCGCGACGCAACTCAAAGAGAGCCAGCTCAATCTCGTGGTCGCGGGCACCGAGCACGCCGTGCTGATGGTGGAGTCCGAAGCGAACGAGCTTCCCGAGGACGTCATGCTCGGGTCGGTGGTGTTCGGCCACGAGCAGATGCGCGCTGCGATCCAGGCGATCCACGAGCTCGCCGACCAGGCCGCGAAACCGGCATGGGACTGGAAGCCCAAGGAAAAAGACCAGACGCTCGTGAGCCGGATCAAAGAGCTCGCCGAAGCCGATCTGCGCAAGGCGTTCGCGCTGCGGCAGAAGCAGGCGCGTTCCCAGGCGATCGACGGCATCTGGAAGCGCGTGTTCGAAGAGCTCGGCGCGGGCAAGGAAGGCGGGCCGGACGCGAACGCGGTGAAGGAAATCTGCTTCGATCTGGAGTCCAAGATCGTCCGCAACCAGATCCTCGACGGAGAGCCCCGCATCGACGGGCGCGACACGCGCACCGTCCGGCCGATCAGCGTGCGGGTGGGCGTTCTGCCCCGCACGCACGGCTCGGCGCTCTTCACCCGCGGCGAGACGCAGGCGCTCGTGGTCGCGACGCTCGGCACGGGGCGCGACGAGCAGATCATCGACGCGCTGATGGGTGAATACAAGGAGCGCTTCATGCTCCATTACAACATGCCGCCCTACGCGACGGGCGAGACCGGCCGCATGGGCTCGCCCAAGCGACGCGAGATCGGCCACGGGCGCCTCGCGAAGCGCGCGCTCGTCGCGGTGCTGCCGGCGGCCGAGGAATTCGCCTATTCGATGCGGGTGGTGTCGGAAATCACCGAGTCGAACGGGTCTTCCTCCATGGCCTCCGTCTGCGGCGGCAGCCTCGCGCTTATGGACGCCGGGGTCCCGATGAAAGCTCATGTCGCGGGGATCGCCATGGGACTGATCAAGGAAGGCAAGCGCTTCTCCGTGCTCACCGACATTCTGGGCGACGAGGATCACCTCGGCGACATGGACTTCAAGGTGGCGGGCACCGAGCGCGGCGTCACCGCGCTGCAGATGGACATCAAGATCGAGGGCATCACCAAGGAGATCATGCAGGTGGCCCTTGCGCAGGCGCGCGAAGGACGCCTGCACATTCTCGAAATCATGAGGCAGGCGCTGGAAGGCTCGCGCGCCGAGATCTCGAGCTACGCCCCGCGCATCATCAAGATCAAGATCAACCCGGAGAAGATCCGCGACGTGATCGGCAAGGGCGGGGTGGTGATCCGCGGCCTCCAGGAGGAGACCGGGACGACGATCGAGATCTCCGACGACGGAACCGTGTCGATCGCCTGCGTTTCGGCAGAGGGCGGCCAGGCGGCAAAGAAGCGCATCGAGGACATTACCGCGGACGTCGAGGTCGGCAAGGTCTACGACGGCACGGTGCTGAAGCTCCTCGATTTCGGCGCCATCGTGCAGCTGCTGCCGGGCAAGGACGGGCTGCTGCATATCTCACAGATCGCCAACGAGCGCGTCAACAACGTCTCCGATCACCTGAAGGAAGGCCAGCACGTGAAGGTCAAGGTGCTGGAGGCCGACGAGAAGGGCCGCGTGCGCCTCAGCATGAAAGCGGTCAAGGAAGTCGCCGCTGCAACCCAGTCCTGACGGTCGGTCACCAAAGGAAAAAGGGCGCCAGCGGCGGCCCTTTTTTTTTCGGGTCACTCCCGCGGACGCGGGAGTCCAGAGTCGTCACAAGTCACGGGATCCCCGCTTGCGCGGGGATGACCGGCGTCGCAAGAGGTGCTCCGCCGGTCATTTTGCGACTTGTTTTTCCCGCAGCTCGTCGAGGGTCTTGCAGTCGATGCACAAGGTCGCGGTAGGCCGGGCCTCCAGCCGCTTGAGCCCGATCTCGACGCCGCAGTTCTCGCAGTAACCGTAGTCGTCCTTGTCGATGCGCGCGATGGTCTCGTCGATCTTCTTGATGAGCTTGCGCTCGCGGTCGCGGTTGCGCAATTCCAGGGCGATATCGGATTCCTGGCTGGCGCGATCATTGGGATCGGCGAACACGGTCGCGTCGTCCTGCATCGCGTGGACCGTCCGGTCGATGTCCTGCGACAGCTCCACCTTCAGCGCCTCGAGAACCTTCTTGAAATGCGCGCGCTGCTTGGGACTCATGTACTCCTCGCCTTTTTTCGGCAGGTAGGGCGGGAAGGATTTGTGCAGCAGCTCCAAGTCGCGATCTCCGCGTTGCAAAATCAAAGGCGAGTTGATACCAGAAATCCACAGGGCGGGCAAGTGAATTCTCGCGGGAAATCGCCAATCTCTCCGCGTTGACCGTGCCGGGGACGAAGGCGTAAGATGCCACACCCGCGGGGTGTGGCGCAGCCTGGTAGCGCGCTTGCTTTGGGAGCAAGATGTCGGGAGTTCGAATCTCTCCACCCCGACCCGATTTTTGCAGCGCGCTTTCGCGCTGGAGCCGCCGGGCGGGCCGCAGCGCGCCGTAACCGTGCCCGTAGCTCAAACTGGATAGAGCACCAGCCTTCTAAGCTGGGGGTTGTGGGTTCGACTCCCGCCGGGCGCGCCATGGTTTCTTCCACGCTGCCGGCTTTCGCCGGCAGGCCCGAGCCCTTCAAACGAAAGGAATTTTCCGATGATTGACCTCTACACGTGGCCGACGCCCAACGGGCACAAGATCCACATCATGCTCGAGGAAACCGGGCTCAGGTACGAGATTCATGCGGTGAACATCCGCACCGGCGAGCAGTTCGACCCGGAGTTTCTGAGAATCAGCCCGAACAACAAGATCCCGGCGATCGTCGATCGCGAGGGACCCGACGGGAAGCCGATCCCGGTGTTCGAGTCGGGCGCGATTCTCGTCTATCTCGCGGGGAAAACGGGAAAGCTGCTGCCTCGCGACGATCGCGGCAGGTACGTCGCGCTCCAGTGGCTGATGTTCCAGATGGGATCGGTCGGCCCGATGATGGGTCAGGCCGGGCATTTCCGCAGCAACGCCGTGCCCGAGCGCATCGACTACGCCATCAACCGCTATACGAACGAAGTCAGGCGGCTGCACGGCGTGATGGAGAAACGGCTCGCGGAGGTGCCGTACTTCGCCGGTGCGGAATATTCGATCGCGGACATCGCGATTTTTCCGTGGCTGCGGGCGAGCGAGCGAAACGGCATCAACTGGGCCGAGTTTCCCAAGCTCAAGAAATGGTTCGATCGAATTGACGCGCGCCCCGCCGTGCAGCGCGCGCTGAAGGTGCTCGCAGAAGTACAGACTACGCCTCCGGGTCAGTACGACCCCAAGGCGCGCGAGATCCTGTTCGGTGCAACGCAGTACCAGCGGCACTGAAGAGGGCGCATTTCGGCTGGCTCACCGCCGCTCCGGGGCGGCCTCCTGCATCAGGTTCCGATCGATGAGGGTGATCTCGATACGGCGGTTTTTCTTCCGCCCTTCGGCGGTGTCGTTCAGGGCGATGGGCTGGTATTCGGCGCGGCCCGACGCGACCATCCGCTCGGGCGGAATGCCCACTTCCTGCAGATAGCGCACGACGGTCGTCGCGCGCGCGACCGACAGTTCCCAGTTGGATGGAAAGATCTTCTGCAGCGATTTGGTGATCGGCACGTTGTCGGTATGGCCGACGATCCGGATGACCTTGTCGTCGTACCCCTTCAGCGCCTCGCCGACCTTTTTCAGGACCGCTTTGCCGGTGTCCTTGAGGTTCGCCCGGCCGGAATCGAAGAACAGCTGCTCGGCGACGTCGACCGTCAGCATGTCCTTGTACTGCCGCACCTGCAGCTCGCCTTTCTTGACCTCCTCGGTGAGGTTGCGCACCAGCGCGTCGTATTGCGATAGGGTTTGCTTGCTGGCGGTCAGCAATTGCGTCTTTTGCTGCTCCAGGGCGTCGATCTGCTTGCGCAAGTCCGCCTGCTGCTGTTCCAGCGACGTCTTCTGCGACTGCAGGCGGGTGGCCGATGGGATTCGAACCCACGACAACTGGAATCACAATCCAGGACTCTACCAGCTGAGCTACGGCCACCGTCGATCGGCAGGCGGAATTATACCGTAGAGATCGGTTCTCGAGATTGCGTACCTAGAGTTTTGACAGGATGTCGCGGAATTTCGCTTCCACCGTACGGCGAAGTTCGGGACTGGCACGCGCGACCGGCGGAAAGTCCTTCAGCATCTCGAAGGGGCGGCACGCGTCGATCAAGGCGCGCGAGTTCCAGGTCGTCCCGCGCGGAATGCGCGGATCGAGGGGGCCGCTCCACATCTTGCGGATGATGTCGATGTCCTCCGCCGGATCGCAGCGCGTGCACATCGCCCAGAGCACATCGAAGAGATTCGTGGGATCGATATCGTCGTCGACCGCGACCACGAACCGGCCGAGATAGGAGCCGGATTGGCAGCTCGCCGCGGCCATCGCGGCCTGCTTCGCGTGCCCCGCGTAGGCCTGCTTGATGGCGATGACGTTGAACATGCGCGCGCCCCCCGCTTCGTGGCACCAGACGCCCTTCACGCCGCTCAACCCCGCGCGCTCGACTTCGTCCCAGATCATCCCGGCCTTCATCACGCATTTGCTGTAGGAGAAGTCCGAAGGCGGCCGCATCGGCGTGGCCATGGTCAGGATCGGATCGTTGCGGTGATAGATGCGCTGCACGCGGATCACCGGCTGCTCGCTTTTGCCGCCGGCGTAATAGCCGGTGAACTCGCCGAACGGACCCTCGGGCGCGACGTCGCCCGGGGCCATCTCGCCCTCCAGGACGATTTCCGCGTGGGCGGGCATGGGCAGGCCGTAGAGCTCGCTTTCCACCACCTCGAACGGTTCTCCGCGGTGCCCGCCCGCGTAATCGTATTCGGAAAGCCCGAAGCGCAGCTCGTTGCCGCCTGCGAGAAAGAGCAGAGGATCGTGGCCGCAGGACACGAGCACGGGGCAGGGCTTGCCCTGGCTGAAGTACTTTTCGCGGATCTGCCGGCCGTGCTTGCCCGGGGACATCCACACGCCGACGCGCTTCGCGTCGTGAACCATTACCCTGTAGGTGCCGCAGTTCACCCAGTTGTCCTCGGGGTCGCGCGTGATCACGAGGTCATCGGTGCCGATGTAGCGGCCGCCGTCCAGCTCGTGCAGGAACGGCACCGGAAACTTGAGCACGTCCACCTTCTCCTCGCGCAGGATATTTTCGAGCACCGGGCCGTCGCGCACGACGCGCGGCGGAACGGCGCCGTGGTTCTTCATACGGTCGCGATAGGCACGCACCACGTCGAGCGGATGCGCCGGGACCGGAAAGCCCAGCGTGATTGCGAGGCGCCGCATCGAGTTGGTCGATCCGGACAAAACGCGAAATCCGCGCGGATACCCCGGGACATCCCGGAACAGCACCGCCGGCGAATCGGGCCGCTCGTTCACCGCTTCGGCAAGCGTTCCCATTTCCAGGTTCCAGTTCGCCCCGGGGATGGTCAGCAGCTCACCAGCCCGCTCGATGCGGGAGAGAAATTCTCTCAGGTCGGCGTGCGGCCGGTCGTAGTCGTTCCATATCTTGACGGGAGCGGGGTCGTTCATCGGAATCTCCGGGCAGTTATTGTAAAGCGCTCAAGGCGACTCCTGCAGGTCCTCCCGGCTCAAGAGAAACACGCAGTCGTAACCAGCGCTTGTCTCCGGCCAGATGAACGGGAGCCGCGGGAACGCCCGCTCGAGGCCGCGGCGATTATGGCCGATCTCCACCAGGAGCAGCCCCCGGGGCCGGAGAAATCCCGCCGCACCCCGCAGGATCCGGCGCACGAGCCGCAGGCCGTCGCGCCCTCCGGCGAGCGCGAGCCGGGGCTCGTGTCGATATTCGGGCGGCAGGCTGCGCATCGCAGCGGCGCCGACGTAGGGCGGATTGGCGACGATCAGGTCGTAGCGCTCCGGTTTCGCACCGGAGAACAAGTCGGCGCGCGCCAAGCGCACGCGCTTGCCGAGGCGGTAGGCCCGGACGTTCCGCCGCGCGACCGCGAGCGCCGTGCGCGAGACATCGGTCGCGTCCACGGTAGCATCCGGGAATGCCAGCGCAAGCAGAATTGCCAGACAGCCCGAGCCGGTGCACAGGTCGAGCGCGCGGCGAACTTCCGTCGGCCGGCGGATCCAGGGATCGAGCGCGTCGCGCAGCAGCTCGGCGATGAAGGAACGCGGCACGATGACGCGCTCGTCCACGTAGAACCGGTGTTCTCCCAGCCAGGCCTCCTTGACGAGGTAGGCGAGCGGGCGGCGCGTGCGCACGCGCTCCTCGATCAGCCGCGAGGCTTTGCGTCGTTCCTTTGCCGTCAGCTCGTACGCAAGCGATCGTGAGAGCGCGTCGTTGGGCACGCGCAGCACGTGCGCGAGCAGCCACGCCGCTTCGTCCCGGGCGCTGTGCGTCCCGTGGCCGAACCCGAGGCGCGCCGCGCGGAGACGCCGCTCGGCGTAGCTCAGCCAGTCGCGCAGCGCCGCCGGCGGGGGCGCATCGATTCGGGCGAAGGTGCGGGTCAGGGCGCGAGGAGCCGCGCGAGCACGCGTAGATAGATCTCGCGCAGCGGCTCGATCGCGGCGAGCTCGACATGCTCGTTCAGCTTGTGGATTGAGGCCGTCACCGGCCCGAACTCAACCACTTCGGGACAGAGCTCGGCGACGAAACGGCCGTCGGAGGTGCCGCCCGTGGTGCTGATGTCGGGCGTGGCGCCGGTGACTTCCCGGATCGCGGCGCTCAAGGTCTCGACCAGCTTGCCGCGCGGCGTGAGGTAAGGCACCCCGGAGAGCGACCATTCGAGCTCGTAATCGAGCCCGTGGCGCTCGAGCACCGAGCAGACGCGCTGCTTGAGCCCCTCGGGCGAGCTCGCCGTGGAAAAGCGGAAATTGAACATCACCGCCACCTCGCCCGGGATGATGTTGGTCGCCCCGGTGCCGCCGTGGATATTCGAGATCTGCCAGGTGGTCGGCGGAAAGTATTCGTTGCCCCGGTCCCACTCGGCGGCGGCGAGCTCGGCGAGCGCCGGGGCGGCGAGATGAACGGGGTTTTTCGCCAGATGCGGATACGCGATATGCCCCTGCTCGCCCCTAACGCGCAAGGTGCCCGAAAGCGAGCCCCTCCGGCCGTTCTTGATCGTGTCGCCCAGCTTCGAGACGCAGGTCGGCTCGCCGACCAGGCAGTAATCGATGCGCTCGCCGCGACCCTTCAGCAGCTCGACCACCTTCGCCGTGCCGTTCACGGCCGGTCCTTCCTCGTCGGAAGTGATCAGGAGGGCGATCGATCCTTTATGGGAAGGGTGCTTCGCGACGAAGTGCTCCGCGGCCACGACGAAGGCGGCGATCGAAGTCTTCATGTCGGCGGCGCCCCGCCCGAAGAGCTTGCCTTCGCGCTCGGTCGGCGCAAAAGGATCGGCGTGCCATTGGTCGAGCGGGCCGGGGGGCACCACGTCGGTGTGGCCGACGAAGCACAGCAAGGGGCGGGCGTCGCCTCGCCGGGCCCAGAGGTTGGCGACCTCGCCGCTGCGGACCGGCTCGATCGCGAATCCGAGCCGCGCAAGACGCGCGGCGAGCAGTTCCTGGCAGCCGCCGTCCTCGGGCGTGATCGAGCGGCGGGCGATCAGCTCGCGCGCAAGCTTGAGCGTCGCGGCCGTCTCAGCGGCCGGCATGGGGAGCTTCGGCGAAACCGTCCCGGCGGAGCGGAACGCGGTGGATCCTGATTCCCTGCATCAATGCTTGAGCGCGCTAGGTCTCGGTCATGTCGAGCTTGAACTCGCTGAACGGAGCGCTGGTGGTGAGCGCCGCGGGCTTTGCCTCGGACTTTCTTTCCTTGCCTGACGCAATATCGGCGCCGGCCTGGGTGTTGTTGATAAGCCACAGCAGGTTATTGGGGGAGTCGGCGTTGGCAAGCGCCTCGTCCTGGCTGAGGACGCCTTCGCGGATCATCTTGAACAGCGATTGCTCGAAGGTCTGCGATCCGGGGGTGAGCGCCTTTTCCATCGCCTCCTTCATTTCGCTGATCTCGCCTTTTTCGATCAGATCGGCCATGTGGCGGCTGTTCAGCATGATCTCCGCCGCCGCGGAACGCGTGCCCTTGACGTTCTTGACCAGACGCAGCGATATCACGCACTTGAGCGTCGCCGAAAGATCCTGCAGCAGCGCCGCCCGGCTCTCCAGCGGATAGAAGCTGATGATCCGGTTCATCGCGTGGTAGCTGTTGTTGGCGTGCAGCGTGGCGAGGCACAGGTGCCCGGACTGGGCGTACTGGATCGCCGAAGTCATGGTTTCCCTGTCGCGGACCTCGCCGATCATGATGCAGTCCGGCGCCTGGCGCAGCGCGTTCTTCAGGCCCACTTTCATGTCCAGGGTATCGGTTCCGACCTCGCGCTGGTTCACGATCGACTTCTTGTTTTGGAAAATGAATTCCACCGGGTCCTCGAGCGTGAGAATATGCCCGGTTCGCTGCTCGTTGCGGAAGTCGAGCATGGCCGCAAGTGTCGTCGACTTTCCCGCTCCGGTCGCGCCCACCATGAGGATGAGGCCGCGCTTTTCCAGGACGAGGTCCTTGAGCACGGGGGGCAAGCCGAGCGTGTCGAGCGGCGGGATGGTGCCGGGAATATAGCGCACCACGACCGCGGGCGATCCCTTCTGCCTGAAAGCGCTGATGCGGAAGCTGCCGACGCCCTGCAGGGTGTAGGCCGTGTTCAGCTCGAGCGAGTCCTCGTACTCTTTCCTCCGCCTGTCGTCGATAACCTCGTAGAGCAGGCCGCGCACGGTGTTCGCATCCATCGGTTGCTGGTTGACGGGCAGGGAAACGCCGCCGATTTTGATATTGATGGGCGAGCCGACCGACAGGAAGATATCGGAGGCCTTCTTGTCGGCCATCAGCTGGAACAGACGCTTCATCGCGGACATGGGCATCCCCTCAAGTCGGCCGTCGTCTAGGCGCCCCGCAGCAGCTCGTTGATGCCGGTCTTGGCGCGGGTCCTGGCGTCGACCTGTTTCACGATCACCGCGCAGTATAGGCCGTATTTGCCGTCCGCGGACGGCAGGGTGCCAGGCACAACCACTGATCCGGCGGGAACCCGCCCATAGAGAATCTGCCCGCTCGCGCGGTCGAGGATCCGGGTGCTCGCCCCGATGAACACTCCCATCGAGATGACCGCGTTCTCCTCCACGATCACGCCTTCGACGATCTCCGAGCGCGCGCCGATGAAACAGTTGTCCTCGATGATGGTGGGATTCGCCTGAAGGGGCTCGAGCACGCCGCCGATGCCCACACCGCCGGACAGGTGCACGTTCTTGCCGATCTGGACGCAGGAGCCGACGGTGGCCCAGGTGTCCACCATGGTGCCCTCGTCCACGTAGGCGCCGACGTTGACGTAGGAGGGCATCAGCACGACGTTCTTGGCGATATAGGCGCCGTGCCGCGCGACGGCCGGGGGCACGACGCGGAATCCTCCGCGCTCGAACTGTTTCCGGTCATAGCGCCCGAATTTCGTCGGGACCTTGTCGTAGAACTGCAGCGCTCCGGCGCGAATCGGCCGATTGTCCTCGAGCCGGAAGGAGAGCAGCACGGCTTTCTTGATCCACTGGTGCGTGTGCCAGGCTCCGTCGATCTTTTCGGCGACTCGCAATCGGCCGCGGTCGAGCCCGTCGAGCACGCGCGCGACCGCCTTGCCGATTTTCGCCGGCGCCGCTCCGGGAGAAAGCCGCTCGCGGTTTTCCCAGGCCTGCTCTATCGTGCTCTGCAGTTGCTGCGTCGTGGGCGCGCTCATAGTGTCTCCGTGAATTCTACGATACGACGGACTGCCTCGAGGCATTCGTCGATTTCCGCGACAAGCGCCATTCTCACGTGGTGTGCTCCGGGATTGATGCCGTTCGACTTGCGTGCGAGGAAACTCCCGGGAAGCACCGTGACATGCTGTTCCGCGTAGAGCCGCCGGGCGTATTCCGTGTCAGCGACCGGCGTGGGTGCCCACAGGTAGAAGCCTGCTTCGGGGCGCTCGACATCGAGCGCGGTCTGGATCAGCGGAGCGACGCGAGAGAATTTTTCCACATATTTCCTGCGGTTCTCGCGCACGTGGGCTTCGTCCCGCCAGGCGGCGGCGCTCGCGTCCTGCACCGCGGGGTTCATGGCGCCGCCGTGGTAGGTGCGATAGAGCAGAAACGCTTTGAGCACCGCCGCGTCGAGCTCCGTTGCCGCCTGCAGGGCGCCAAGCGGCGGCGCGGTTTCATCGAAATAGATCTCCGAATAGCATTCGTCGGAAGCGACGACGAACCCGTGCCGGTCGGCCAGCGCGAAGATGTCTTTCCATTCGGCGAGGCCCAGCACCTTTCCGGTCGGGTTCCCGGGGGAGCAGACGTAAAGCAGCTGGGTGCGGCGCCAGACGTCTTCCGGGACCGATCCGTAATCGGCTGCAAATCCGCGCTCGGAAGCGGTGTTCACGTAATGCGGCCGCGCCCCGGCAAGCAGCGCCGCTCCCTCGTAGATCTGGTAGAAGGGATTGGGACACACCACCACGGCATCGCCGCGCGCGGGATCCACCACCGTCTGGGCAAAGGCGAACAGCGCCTCGCGCGAGCCGTTCACCGGCAGCACCTCGGTCTTCCAGTCGATCGAGCGCAGGCGGTAGCGCCGCGCGAGCCACTCGGCGATCGCCTGCCGCAGGGCATCGCCGCCCGCCGTGGGAGGGTAGGCCGCGAGCTTCGCGAGGCTCTCCGACAACGCGCGCTTGACCAGCTCGGGCGTCGGATGACGCGGCTCGCCGATGCCGAGGCTGATATGCGCGAGCCCGGGATTGGGCACGACGCCCGCGAACAGCTTGCGCAGCTTTTCGAACGGGTAGGGTTGCAGCGACTGCAGTCGGGGATTCATTCGCCGAGATCCGGAAACGCCCGAGCTGCCTGCGCCCGCGCGTCAACGCGTGCTCCGCTGCTCCTCCGCCGGCGCGAGCTCGAAGCCCGGCGCGGGTCTCCACCCCGGCTTGCGGTGCTCGGCGACGACGCTGGTGAAGATCCCCCCGCGAACATGGAAGCGGGCGGTGAGGCGCAGAAACCGCGGCGCGAGCAGCTTGACGAGATCGTCGCAGATCCGGTTCGTGACCGCTTCGTGGAAGGCGCCCTCGTTGCGGAACGACCCGATGTAGAGCTTGAGGCTCTTCAGCTCGACGCACTTGCGCTCGGGAACGTAGTCGAGATAGAGGGTGGCGAAATCGGGCTGCCCGGTCCTCGGGCAAAGGCAGGTGAATTCCGGAATCTGCATGCGGATCAGATAGTCGCGGCGCGGGCTGGGATTGGAAAAGCTCTCCAGCGACTTGCTCGGCTTGGACGGCATTCGGGGTCCGGAGGCTAGGATGGAGATGGTATTATATGTGCTTCGTTTTCTCGACGATGGATCCGGCCAGCAGCCGGTTTATCCGGATTTGCAGCGTATTCTGCTAGCGTGCGGCTCACTCAAATCAAGCTCGCCGGCTTCAAGTCCTTCGTCGACCCCGCCTCTGTAAACGTTCCCGGCCAGCTCGTCGGCGTGGTCGGGCCGAACGGCTGCGGCAAGTCGAACATCATCGACGCCGTGCGCTGGGTGCTCGGAGAGTCTCGCGCCTCCGCCCTGCGCGGCGACTCGATGCAGGACGTCATTTTCAACGGCTCGTCGTTGCGCAAGCCCGTGGCGCGCGCAAGCGTGGAGCTCTTCTTCGACAACAGCCTCGGCAGGGCGGCAGGGCAGTGGTCCCAGTATGCCGAGATCTCGGTGAAGCGGGTATTGCAGCACGACGGTGAGTCGTCCTACTTCATCAACGGCACGCACGTGCGGCGCCGCGACGTGCAGGACATCTTCCTCGGCACCGGGCTGGGCCCGAGGGCCTACGCCATCATCGAGCAGGGCATGATCTCCCGGATCATCGAGGCGAAGCCCGAGGAGCTGCGCGTGTTCCTCGAGGAGGCGGCCGGGGTGTCCAAGTACAAGGAGCGGCGGCGCGAGACCGCGCATCGCCTGGCCGATACGCGCGAGAATCTGGCGCGCGCCGGCGACATCCGCCAGGAGCTCGGGGGCCAGATCGAGCGGCTCGAAAAGCAGGCGGAGGTCGCCCGCCGGTATAACGAGCTTTCGGCCGAGCGGACGCTCAAACAGAACCTGCTGTGGCTTCTGCGCCGCGACGAAGCCGATGCCGAAGCGCAGCGACACGCGCGCGACATCGAGCGCGGGACGACGGAGCTCGAGGCGGAGACGGCGCGGCTGCGGGAGATCGAGCGCGAGCTCGATCAGGCCCGCGGTGACCATTACGCGGCGGGCGATAGCCTCAGCGCCGCGCAGGGCGAGCTCTATGGGGCCAACGCGGACGTATCGCGGCTGGAAACGGAAATTCGCTTCGTGGCCGACACGCGCCAGCGCCTCGAAGCGCAGCTTGCGCAGCTGCGGGCGCAGCGCGACGCCGGGCGGCAAAACGACGCCGAGCTGGGGGAAGCGGCAAAATCCTGGAAGGCGAAACTCGAGCAGGCGCGCGAGAACCTGGAACGATCGCGGACCGGGCTGGCCGAGGAACAGGCAAAGGTGCCGAAGATGGAGCAGGCCTTCAAGCTGCTGCAAGGACGGATCGCGGGCGAGCGCGAGCGCATTGCCCAGGCAGAGCAGGCGTTCCAGGTGGAACAGGCGCATCTCGCCCACGCTGGGAAGACGCTGCAGGGGCTGGAGAGCCGCGAGGAGCGGCTCTCCGCCGAGCGCGCCGAGCTGGTTGCACCCGATTCGGAGTTGCGGGCGAGCCTTGAGCGGGAGCTCGCCCAGAGCAGCGCCGAGCTTTCGCGCCAGGAGGCACTGCTCGTTCAGGTCGAGACGGCACGCACGGCCTTGGAACAGCAGCGACAGGCCGCGACGGACCGGCTGCAAACCCTGGAGCGCGAGCTCTCGGTCCTCGACGGGAGGCTCCTCACCTTGCGGAAAATCCAGAATCAGGTGGAGGAAAACGGGCAGATCCAGAGCTGGATCGACCGGCATCAGCTCGCCTCCAGACCCCGGCTGTGGCATAAGATCCGTGTCGAGGCAGGCTGGGAAGCCGCGGTCGAATCGGCGCTGCGCGACCGGCTGCACGCGATGGAGATGTCCGACCCGGAGCTGCTGCAGAGGCTGCTCGATGACCCGCCTCCCGCGAAGGTCAGCGCCTTCATTCCCGGACCGGAAGCAAAGCCGGAGCGCGAGCGCGGCTTGAAACCGCTCGCCGATTATGTCGTCGCCCTCGAGCCGGCCGTGAGCGGAGTCATCGCGGCTTGGCTTGCGCCCTATTACGCCGTAGAGGGCGTGCCCCGCCTGATGACCCGCCTGGAGTTGTCGCCGCAGGCCGTGCTGGTCAACCGCGAAGGCCACCAGTTCAGCCGTTTCGGCGTGAGCTTTCACGCGCCCGATCCAGCGGACACCGGAATCCTCGCCCGCCAACGCGAGATCGAGGCGTTGGGTGCGGAGGCCCGCCAGCGCCAGGATGAAATCGAGAAGAAGCGCGAGGAGCTCACCGGGCTCGATCATTCGCTTGCCGAGCACGACGAGGGCCTCGCCAAGCTGCGCGTTGCCGGCGCGGCGCTCAAGCAGCGGCACCACGAGCGCCAGCTGGAAAACTTCAAGCTCGCTCAAGGCGAGGAGCGTTACGAGGAGCGCAGCGGGCAGATCGAGGGCGAGCTGCGCGAAATCGCGGCCCAGAAGGCTCTGGAGGAGGCCGCGCAGGCGGCCGCCGAAGCGCGCCTGGAACGGCACCAGCACGAAATCGACGAGCTGTACCGCAAGCTGGAGCTGACCCAGCGGGAGCACGACGCCGGGGAGCAAGGCCTCCAAGCCCAGCGCAACGCCTTGCAGCAGGCCGAGCGCGAGGTCCAAGAGGCGATTTTCCATGAAAAGGAATGTATAAGTAAAATCAATGAAATAGACAGATCATCTCAAGTGTTACTTGAGCAGGTTCAGGGGGCCGCGCAAAACCTGGATCAACTGCAGGCCGAGCTCACCGCCATCAACGATCAGGTGTTGCGGACCCAGCTTCAACAGGGGCTTGCAACCCGGACAGCCCGGGAACAGGCGCTGGCGGGGGCGCGGAACAGGCAGGAGGAAATCGCCAGCAGGCTGCGTTCGGCGGAAGAGGCGAGGCTCGCCAGCGAGCAGAAGCTGCAACCCCAGCGCGACCGGATCGCCGAGCTGAGACTAAAGGAGCAGGCGGCGCGCATCGGCTTCGATCAGTTCGCACAGCAGTTGCGCGAGGCGGGCGCCGACGAAGCCGCCCTCGCCGCCGCGATGAAAGAGGGCCAGAAGGCGGCGCCGCTGCAGGGCGAGATTACGCGCCTCACCAACGCCCTCGCCGAGCTCGGCGCCATCAACATGGCGGCGCTCGAGGAGTTGACGGCAAGCCAGGAGCGCAAGCAGTTTCTGGACGCCCAGGCGGCCGACCTTTCTGCGGCGCTCGAGACCCTGGAAGGCGCCATCCGCAGGATCGACCGTGAAACGCGCGCACTGCTGCAATCCACTTTCGATACCGTCAATCGTCATTTCGGGGAGATGTTCCCGGCGCTCTTCGGCGGCGGCGAGGCGAATCTCATCATGACCGGCGAGGAAATCCTCGATTGCGGCGTGCAGGTCATGGGGCGTCCGCCGGGCAAGAAGAACACCACCATCCACCTGCTCTCGGGCGGGGAAAAGGCGCTCACCGCCATCGCGCTGGTGTTTTCCTTTTTCCAGCTGAATCCGGCGCCGTTCTGCCTGCTCGACGAGGTGGATGCGCCGCTCGATGACGCCAACATCGAGCGCTTCTGCGATCTGGTCAAGAAAATGTCGGGAGAGACCCAGTTCCTGTTCATCAGCCACAACAAGATCACCATGGAAATGGCGCAGCAGCTGATCGGCGTGACCATGCAGGAGCAGGGCGTGTCGCGCGTCGTGGCGGTGGACATCGAGGAGGCCTTGAAGCTGCGGGAAGAGCCCGCGGCTGCCGCGGCTGCCTGAACATGGGCGAGCTGCAGCTCGGCCTTCTCGCGATTGGCGCCGCGGTCGTCGCGGCCGTATTTCTTTACAACAAGTGGCAGGAGCGCCGGTACCGGCGCGAGGCCGAGGCGAGCTTCACCTCGAGGCACGAGGACGTGTTGATGCGGTCTCGGGGCGGCATCGAGCAGGGAAAGGATGCTTCGGGCTCTGGCCGCGTCGAGCAGGCATTCGGGTCTTCCGACGCGTCCTCGGAGGACCTGGGCGCTTCGAAGCCGGTGCTCTCGGAGATTCTGGACTTCATCGTAGCCATCGAAACCCCGGAGGAAATCCGCGGAGCAGCCGTTCTGGGTGCGGCCGCTGTGGCGCTCGATCGCTGCTCGAAGCCGATCCGCTGGGAGGGTTTCGACGAGACGGAGGCCTCCTGGGAACCGCTCGATCCCCAGCGCGCTTATTCGAGGCTGCGCTCTGGGATGCAGGTCGTCGACCGCCGGGGCGCGGCCGATGCGGAGGAATTGGCCGCGTTCGGCGCGGCGATCGAGCAGGCCGCGGCCTTGATCGGGGCTGTGGCGCCCATTCCGGATCCCGGGCCCGCGATAGCCAAGGCAAAGGAGCTCGACCGGTTCTGCGGCGAAGTCGATTTCCGGGTCGCGGTCCATATCGTGAGCGATGCGACTCCTTTCTCGGGAGCCCGTCTGGAGGCGCTCGCGAAATCGGCGGGATTCGAGCTCGATCGCTTGGACGGCAGATTCCGGCGCCGCGACAAGTATGGACGGATCATGTGTGCGCTTCTGAATTTCGGTCCCACCCCGTTCAGCATCGATCGCCTGAAGTCTCTCTCGACGCACGGCGTGACGCTCGAGCTCGATGTCCCGCGAACCCCGCGAGGCGCGTTCGAGCAGTTCCGCGACACCGCGCGAGCGCTTGCCGAGCGGCTCAACGCGCGCATCGTCGACGACAACCGCCAGTCCCTGGGCCCGGCCGCATTCGACGCCATCGGGGCGCGAGTGCGGGCGGTGCACCGCGGCATGGAGGCGCGCGGCATCGTCCCCGGCGGAGCGCTCGCGCTGCGGCTGTTTTCCTGATGGCGGTTCCGGAAAAGGCGCGCATGCGCGTGGAAGCGCTTCGCCGCGACATCGAGACGCACAATTACCGCTACTACGTGCTCGACGCGCCGACCATCCCCGATGCGGAGTACGACGAGTTGTTCCGGGAGCTCGTCGAGCTGGAGACCGCCTATCTGGAGCTCGCCAGTGCGGATTCGCCGACCCGTCGCGTCGGCGGCGCGCCGCTCGAGGAATTTCCCCAAGTCACGCATCGCACGCCGATGCTTTCTCTCAATAACGCGTTTACCGAAGAGGACGCGGCGGGGTTCGACCGGCGGGTTCGCGAGGCGCTGGGCAAAGACGAGGTCGAGTACGCGATGGAGCCGAAATTCGACGGCCTTGCGATCAGCCTCCTGTACGATCGCGGACGCCTCGTGCAGGGCGCGACCCGCGGCGACGGTTACACGGGGGAAGACGTGACGGCGAACCTGAGAACGGTGCGCTCGATCCCGCTCAAGCTGCGCGGCGCGCGCCCCCCCGCCTTGGTCGAGGTGCGCGGGGAGATCATCATGTACAACGCCGATTTCGAGCGGATGAACGCGCGCCAGCGCGAGCGCGCCGAAAAGGAATTCGCCAACCCCCGAAACGCCGCCGCGGGTGCCGTCCGGCAGCTCGACCCGAAGATCACCGCCCAGCGGCCTTTGCGCTTCCTTGCTTACGGGCTGGGCGATCCCGGCGGCACCTCGTTCGAGCGCCACAACGAAGTCCTGGACTGGATCGCCGACCAGGGCTTGTCCGTGTCTTCCGAGCGCGCCACGGCAAGGGGACTGTCCGGTCTGCTCGGCTTCTACCGGAGGATGGGCGAAAAACGGGACAAGCTGCCTTACGCGATCGATGGGGTGGTCTACAAGGTCAACCATCTCGCCGATCAGCGCTTGCTCGGCTTCGTGTCGCGTGCGCCGCGGTTTGCGCTTGCCCACAAGTACCCGCCTGAAGAGGCGCTCACCGAGGTCCTCGGCATCGAGGTCCAGGTCGGCCGCACCGGGGTGCTGACGCCGGTGGCGCGCCTGAAGCCCGTGAGCGTAGGCGGCGTCACGGTTACGAACGCCACGCTCCACAACGAAGACGAAGTGCGGCGAAAGGATGTCTGGCGTGGGGACGTGGTGGTCGTGCGGCGCGCGGGGGACGTGATCCCGGAAGTGGTGAGCGTCTCCCGGCCCGGTCCCCGGGCGCGAGGCGATCGGTTCGAAATGCCGACGGGGTGCCCGGTCTGCGGCTCCGAGGTCGTGCGCCTGGAAGGCGAAGCAGCGGCGCGCTGCACCGGGGGTCTTTTCTGCGGAGCCCAGCGCAAGCAGGCCCTGCTGCATTTCGCCTCCCGCCGGGCGATGGACATCGAAGGTCTCGGGGAGAGACTCGTCGATCAGCTGGTCGACCTGGAGATCGTGCGCACGCCGGCGGATCTCTATAGGCTGGGCGCCGCTGCGCTCGCCGAGCTG
>WNFV01004460.1_pt1 | contig 30235 bp, 30 predicted proteins | sample 5400101 | NCBI WGS metagenome assembly WNFV01 (sample SAMN13153361, study PRJNA577476) | soil metagenome | isolation source: 115 cm soil or saprolite under grassland replicate 1 | place: USA:California | collected 2016-06-15
TAGCTCAGTTGGATAGAGCATCGGCCTTCTAAGCCGAGGGACGGGGGTTCGATTCCCTCCGGGCGCGCCAATCAATCAGGGACTTGCGAGGCGCCATCGGACCGTCCGCCTGTCGATTCTACGAGTTCTCTACGGTTCTGAAAAAACAGCGACGGCGCCCGGTGTTCTGGGCCGGCTTCGGTGTCGGCACAGCCTTCTGGTATCTCGCCAAGCCCCCAAGATCGAAGTAGTCCACCTTCAGTCCCTCGCTGGGCACTCAGGCGTCAGGTACGTTCGCCTCCGTGCTTTCACCATGCCATTCGCGAGAACGACGGCGGGCCTCTGTCCTGTGAACCCCCGGGGATGCCGATTTAGCGCGACGAACACGGGGAGCACGTTCCGACGCGCCCGTACTTGTGTTGGCACGGCTATGGGACTATCCTCACGGCCCCATGAGCATCACCTTGGCAGGTCGTGCAGTTGAGCTATGCCGCGCCAGTCAGGAGCATCTGGACGCCTCTAGCCGCTTGCTCGCTCACAGCCGTCGGCTCCTCAGGCGGGCGTGGTGGATTACGGGTGCCTCCGATGTCGACGGAGACGGCAACCATGGGGCGACGGGCGTCATCCACATTGAATGTCGGAAACACTCGAGGCAACCGTCGGAGTACTTAGTGAGTTTCGGCGGCCACAAGGATGCGGTGGGCACCTTCTTCATCGGCCAAGCAATCGGCTTCGATCCCCTGACTGCGCTCCTGCGGAAACTCGGCGTGCCCACTCCTGCCATGCAGACCGCTCTTCAGGTGCTGATGGCAGAACCGCACCACAGAATCCCGAACGTGACGCTGACCCCGGCCCGCATCCGTGAACTTGGCTTGTAGCGCCTGATTTCGCGAAACGAGCTCGGCCGCAAGAGCGGGGGCCGCTCGATATTCCCATCGGCATCTCGGTATTCGATCACGACGTTGCGGCCGTCGATGTAACCGAGGTCGCGCAGTCCTTGACGGAAGGCCCCTCCAGGCGCGGCACCGGCGGCGAGGCTGGTCGCCCAAGAGGAACCTTGGCTGCCTGCTGGGCCTCGGTGGCGAACGGCGCGGCGACGAGGCCGCCCGCCACCGTGCCGATGAAGGCGCGCCGCTCCATCACCGGGTCTCTCTCCGCAGGCGGTCTGCGAGTCAGACGGGCGGGGATGCTGGGTATGGCGCGACCGGATCGAGTCCAACCAGGAGCCCTCCTGACAGGCTGTGCGGGCCTCTGGCAGAGTCAGTAGCTCTGATGCCCACTACCGTTCTGAGGATCCGCGAGGCAGCGCGGCGGACAATGCCGTCGCGGGCTTGATAGCCAGTACCGTGTTGTAGGCGTTGCCGAAGACGAACCCCTTGGATGTCTGCCAAATGATTCGTTCCAATTCCACGAACGTGCGCATCCTGAGTCGGTACTTCCACAACAGCATGTGCTGAATGAAGTTCCAGGTCAGACCCCAGGCCCAGAACGGCAGTCGCCGATAACGAATCGGGTCGAAGCCGACTCGCCGCGTCTTGTAGACGAGGAGATTGGCGCCGAGAAAATTGTAGCGCCAATTGTCGAAGAAGGCGGTGACGCTCCGGTAATCCTCCTCGCGGTGACAATGATCGAGCGACCCTGGTGAGCGGATCATCAGGCGCCCTCCCGGCTTGAGCAGTCGCCAGCAGCGCGCCAGCCAAGCGTCCAAGTCCTTCGTGTAGCCGATAGATTCGAGCGCATAGATGGCGTCAAAACTCTCGCTCGGGAGATCGAGGATATCGAAGTCGGTGACGATCACGCGCACGCGCCCGCCAAACGTTGAGAAATTCCGTCGGCAGATGGCCGCCTGCGCCAAGGAATTGGTCACGCACACAATTTCTACGTTGTACCGACGGGCAAGGTGGGAGGCCGCCGCGCCCGATCCGCACCCGAGCTCCAGCAGTCTCATTCCGTCCTTCGGCTTCAGCAGAGCGCGTTCGGCTTCGTACGGACACGTGAAGGCCGCCCGCGGAAAGACACACGTGCTGTAATTCGCTTGCTCGTCGCGATATGCGCCGAACACGTCGTCGTAGGTGCGATTCTCGTCGTCGTGCTTGAGAACATCATCCGCGCGTGGTGTCCACTCGACAAGTTGGCGCTGCTCGAATTCGTTCAAGTGGTGCCCAAGCTCGCTTGCGTCCTTCGGATGCGTCACGAGGAGAAACAGGACGTAATGAAAAAGGTTGTATGCCACGAAGAGCCCGACCATGGTCGCCATGACCAACCGCAGTATCGAGACCGTGTCCAAGAGTCACTCCTCGACGCCGCCTCTCGCAGGCTCGCACCACTCCTTCTGAGCTCCGGCAGCTCACTACCGGCGTCTGAGTCCTGCGGTGCGGTGGCTTACTTCGGTAGAGGGGGTTCCTGGACCTGGGCCACGGGCGTCCCACAGCGGGGGCAGTGGCTCCAACCGGTCTCGAGCGGGTTCCTGCAATGCGCGCATGCTGGCAGCGCCGCCGCGAGTTTCGGCGGTGGAGCCGGCTCCACCTCTGTCTCCACTCCTATCCCCTTCTTGAATTCCTTCATCGACTCCGAGTGATTTCGCGAGGTCCGGCAGCTTGCTCCCCCCGAACAGCACGAGCACGATCACGAGGATCACGACCAGCTCTTGAGCCCCAAGACCAAACATGGCTGTCTACCTCCCGTCGTATCGCACGCCCCCGCTGTGCCCTCTCAAAGTGCCCGCACATGGGCAAGTGTACCTCGCGAGCCAATCTCCCTCGGCGCGGCGTCCTTGCCTTCGCACGAGCGTGGGGTCTACGCTGACGTCTCATGGTCACCGTGTTGGCGAACCGGTCGATTGAGCGCTGTCGCGCTGGAACGAAGGGCGTCGTCCATATCGTGCGTCAGAATCACCCCGACGATGCGTCGAGACCGTCGACCTTCCTGATCAGTTTTGACGGAAAGAAAGATGGGATCGGAGTGTTCTATCTTGGTCGGGCCACTGGCCTCGACCCCTCGTGGCGCTCATGCAGAAAATAGGCGTCTCGCCGGGCGAGGTGGACACGGCCCTTCAGGCGCTCGCGGAACGACCACAACACGAGATTGCGAACATCGTGCTGACGCAGGGCACCATCCGCGAACTCGGCTTGTAGCTGTCTCACGCCCCCTAACTACCCCTTCAGCAGATCCAGGAGGTATTGGCCGTAGGCGTTGGGCAGGCTGTGGGCGAGCGTCTCGAGCTGACCGGCAGTGATGAAGCCCTTGTGATAGGCGACCTCTTCGATGCAGGCGACCTTGAGACCCTGCCGGAGCTCGATGGTCTCGATGAAGGTGGAGGCCTGCAAGAGCGACTCATGCGTTCCCGTGTCGAGCCACGCGAACCCTCGCGAGAAGGGCTCGACGTGGAGCTGGCCGCGGGTCAGGTACTCACGATTGACGTCCGTGATCTCGAGCTCGCCGCGCGGGGAAGGCCTGAGGGCAGCGGCGATGTCGACGACTTGGTTGTCGTAGAAATAGAGGCCGGTCACCGCGAAGTGTGACTTGGGCTTGGCGGGCTTTTCCTCCAGCGATAGCGCGCGCCCCTCCGTGTCGAGCTCGACCACGCCGTAGCGCTCCGGTGATTTCACCGCGTAGGCGAAGATGGTGGCGCCCGCGAGCCGGCGGCCCGCGCGGGCGAGCATGTCCTGGAAGCCCCGTCCATAGAACAGGTTGTCTCCCAGCACGAGCGCCACGTGATCCTTCCCCACGAATTCCCGGCCGATGATGAAGGCCTGGGCCAGACCCTCCGGCTTCAGCTGCACCGCGTAGCGGATGGAAATGCCGATGCGGCTTCCGTCGCCGAGCAGGCGCTCGAAGCCGCCGATGTCTTCCGGCGTCGAGATGAGGAGGACGTCGCGGATGCCCGCGAGCATGAGGGTGGAGAGGGGATAGTAGACCATCGGCTTGTCGTAGATGGGCAAGAGCTGCTTGCTCACGGCCCGCGTGATGGGATAGAGCCGAGTTCCGGAGCCGCCGGCCAGGATGATGCCTTTGTTGCAAAGCATGGTCGTCATATGGCTTCGAGAGTAGCAAAAATCCGCCACTTCTTCTTCATGCACGCGCCACACGCCGGCAATACTCCGGGCCCACCCTCGGGGCCAAGGGAGGGTCAACCATGAAAGCAGACGAACTGATCAGCGAGCTCCGATCGTCCCAGACCGACCTCGCCCGCTTCGTCGAAGCGGTGATTCGGGACAGCATGCCCTATGTCGTCGTGCCGTCCGAGGCGGTGCGCGCGTGGCAGCGTCGGGAGCCCCAGGCGTGGGCGAAGGTGGCGGGCTGGCTGGAAGCCCATCACGTCGCGGTGGTGGCGGTGTAGGCCGAGCGAGCGATCAGGACCGGAGGGCGCGCGGCCAGGCCCGGTGGGTCTCGTTGGCCATGATGGCGAGCGCGGCCGTGATGAGCAGGATGCCCACGCCGAAGGTCAGCCGGGCGAGCGACGGCGCCCAACCGAGCAGGTGCAGCTGTCCCAGGAGATAGTTCCAGTCGTGCACGGTACCGTCGCCGCCCAGCAAGGGGAGCGCCTGCGTCTTCGCGTCCGCCATGTAGATGGCGACGTCCGTGATGCTCTCGCCCGTCCAGAAGAGCGCCACGGCGAAGGAGGCGAGGTGCCGCTGGTGAAGGAAGGTCAGGGCGCACACGGCAGGCAAGATCACCTGGAGCGCCGAGCCCCCGAGAATCTGGAAGAAGCGTGGGAAGACGAGCGCGAGGACGTGGCCGGCCTCGTGAATGACGAGGTCGATGCCGTTAGTGAAGCGGAGCGGACCGCTCGCCGAGTCGAAGCTGAGCTCTCGCTGGAGGACCTGCCAGCCGAGGATCGCCATGACGAGCAGGCCTAGGGCCCGCCCGGCTACGGCGGCCCGGGCGACCAGCGGACTCTCAGCCTCCGGCCTTGGCGGCGGGTACGGCGCTCGAGTCGGGATGGCCGTCTCCGTCGATGGCGCAGACCGCCGCCGCGCCGTCGCGATGAATCGACAGATCGCGGATGGTCGGATGCTCGCCACAGACCGGGCACTTCGGATCGCGCTTCAGCTTCACTTCGCGGAAGCGCATGCCGAGGGCGTCGTACGTGAGGAGCCGCCCAATGAGCGGCTCGCCGATGCCGAGGAGAACCTTCACCGCTTCCGTCGCCTGCACCACTCCGACTATGCCTGGGAGCACGCCCAGGACACCCGCCTCGCTTCAGGAGGGGACGAGGCCGGGCGGGGGCGGTGTCGGATAGAGACAGCGGTAGCAGGGCCCCTGGTTCGGGGCGAAGACCGAGGCCATGCCCTCGAACTGGAAGATGGAGCCGTGGATGTTGGTCTTGCCCGCGAGATAGCAGGCGTCATTGACGAGGTAGCGGGTGTCGAAATTGTCCGACCCGTCGATGACGAGATCGTAGTCCTTGATGATGTCCATCACGTTGTCCACGTCGATGCGTGTGGGCAGCTTGATCACCTTCACGTCGGGATTCAGGGCCTGGATGGTCTCCGCGCCCGAGTCCACCTTCGGCCGCCCCACGCTGGCTGTGGTATGGAGCACCTGACGCTGAAGGTTCGACACGTCCACCACGTCGCCGTCCATGAGTCCCATGGTGCCCACGCCCGCCGCGGCCAGATAGAGCGCGGTCGGGGAGCCCAAGCCGCCCGCCCCGATGAGCAGCACCTTGGAGCGCAGAAGCTTGCGCTGTCCCTTCTCGCCGACCTGCGGGAGAAGGAAATGACGGCTATAGCGCTGGATTTGGTCGCCGGAGAGCGGCGTGTCTTTCACCACGGGCAGCCCCGACTGGGCCCAGCGCTGGAAGCCACCTTGGAGATTGGTCACGTTCGTATAGCCGAGTTCGTGGAGAGCCTTGGCCGCGAGCATGGAGCGCAGTCCGGTCTGGCAATAGAGCACCACAGGCGTGGACGGCTCCGGCGCGACCGTGCCGATCCTGAACTCGAGGAACCCGCGGCTGATATTGGTGGCGGCGTCGATGGAGCCGTCGCGATACTCGTCCGGGTCGCGGACATCGACGACGACCACCGGCTCGCCTGCGTCGAGACGCTTCTTCAGCTCGGCGGGCGGCTGCTCCGGAATGACCTGCCGCGCTTCACCCAGCATGTCCTTCAGCGTTTTCATGCGCTCACTCCTTGCTTCGATACTCCCTCTGGAATCGGCGGTTTCATGTTACCACCATTCCCGGTCGGATCAAGGTACAACGCCGTCCTTCCTGTCCAAGCGCGGTCAAGACTGCTATAATCGGCAGCGAAATGAAAGGGTTAATCCTCACCGGAGGTCTCACTTCATGCGCCTGAACGATGAGGCCCAGCGCGCCTTCTCGGTTCAGGACTACGCCGCCCAGCCCATCATCCAGGGTGTGGAGGTCGTCGAGCTGAAGCGGTTCGCTGACGATGGCGGGAGCCTCACCGAGTTGGGACGTCTCAGCTCAGGTCTGCTCGCGGCCTTTGCGGGCTTCGAGGTCAGGCAGGTCAACTACAGCGAGATGGACGCCGGCGTGATCAAGGCCTTCCACCTTCACCGGCGGCAAACCGACGTCTGGTTCATCCCACCCAGCGACAAGATGCTGGTCGTGCTGGTCGACGTGCGGGCGGGGTCGCCGACGGAAAAGGTGGCGCGGCGGATTCCCATGGGCGACGGCGCCTCGCGGCTCGTGCGTATCCCTCCCGGTGTGGCCCACGGCGTCAAGAACATTGCCGCCTCCCGGGGCCGCATCATCTATTTCGTCGACGTGCAGTTCCAGGCCGATCCCGCGGAGTGCGACGAGGGCCGTTTGCCCTGGGATTTCGCCGGCGCGGATATCTGGGACGTCGTCAAAGGATAAATCCCCGTGAAGATACTCGTGACCGGCGGAGCTGGCTTCATCGGCTCCAACTTCGTGCGACATGTGCTCGCCAGCCATCCCGAAGACTCCGTGGTCAACCTCGACAAGCTGACGTACGCGGGCAATCTGGAAAACCTGCGCGACGTGGAGAAGGACCCGCGCTACCGCTTCGTGCGGGGCGACATCTGCGACGGCGCCATCGTGCGCGAGGCCATGGACGGCGTGGACGCGGTGGTGCACTTCGCCGCCGAGACGCACGTGGACCGCTCGAATGCGGGGGCCGACGAATTTCTCAAGACCAATGCGAGCGGGACCTTCACCCTGCTCGAAGCGGCCCGGGAGCGGAAGATCCGGCGCTTCATCGCCATCGGCACCGACGAGGTGTACGGGAGCATCGCCAAGGGAGCGGCGCGGGAGCTCGATCCCCTCAACCCCTCCAACCCGTACTCGGCCTCCAAGGCCGCCGCCGACCTCCTCGCCCGCGCCTACTGGATCACGCATCGGCTGCCCGTGATCGTCACGCGCAGCAGCAACAATTTCGGGCCGTACCAGTATCCTGAGAAGGTCATTCCGCTCTTCATCACCAACGCCCTCGAGGACAAGCCCCTGCCGTTGTACGGCGACGGCAAGAACGTGCGCGACTGGCTCTACGTGCTCGACAACTGCGCGGCCATCGATCTCGTCCTCCGCAAGGGCAAGGATGGCGAGATCTACAATATCGGCGGCAGCCACGAGATCGAGAACGTGCTGCTGACCCGGCAGGTCCTCCACCTCCTCGGCAAGCCGGAGAGCCTGATCACTCCCGTGGCGGATCGGCCGGGGCACGACCGACGCTACGCCCTCGACTCGAGCAAGGTGGGAGCGCTCGGCTGGAAGCCCGCGCATTCCTTCGGGGCCGCCCTAGAGGCGACGGTGGCGTGGTACCGGGATCACGAAGCGTGGTGGAAGCCGATCAAGTCCGGCGCGTTCCGTGCCTACTACGAAAAGCAGTACTCCTCCTGATAGCCATGCGCCGGGCTGCTACCTTGGCCGCCGTGCTCCTGCTCGCCCTGCCCGCGCTGGTCGCGGCGGCTCCGCAGTCCGGCGTCCCCCGGCTCGATCCCAAGCGCGCGTCGGCTCTGCCGTCGCACATACAGCACGTGGCGCCCGCCGTCATCGGCATTCACGTCGAGGTCCCGTCCGATCGCCCGTCGGCGGCCACGCTCGGCGCGGACCGCTGGGGCAGTGGAGTGCTCTTCGACGCCGCCGGCTATGCGCTGACCGTGAGCTATGTGCTGATCGATGCGGCGCGCGTCGAGGTGCTGCTGCGCGACGGACGCAAGGTGGTGGCCAAGGTGGCCGGTCTCGATCTCGAGTCGGGGCTGGGCGTGATCAAGCTCGACGAGCCGGGACCGTGGCCGGTCGCCTCGCTCGGTGACTCGACCCGGATGGCCGTGGGGGATGTGACGGGCACCGTGGGCATGGATGAGGATGGCGCCCTCATCGCGACGCCGGGCACGGTCAAGTCGATCCGCTCCTTCGCCGCGTCCTGGGAATACATGCTCGACCGCGCGCTCTTCGTGGCGCCCTACAATTCCGCTTTCGGGGGCGCCGCCCTCGTCGATCAGACGGGCGCCGTGGTGGGCATCACGTCCCTTCGACTCGGCGAGGCGTCCTTCGTGAATCTCGCCATTCCGATCGAGCAGTTCCTCGGGGACAAGGAGGAGCTGATCGCCAAGGGCCGCGTGGAGAGTCGGCGCCCACGCCCGTGGTTGGGACTCTACACGCGCGAAGCCGACGGCGGCGTGGTGGTGGCGGGCGTGTCTCCCATCGGGCCGGCGCGGACGGCGGGCTTCCGCCCCGGCGACCGCATCGTGCGGGTGAACGGCGAGGCGATTTCGAGCCAGGCAGACTTCTACCGGCGCCTCTGGCTGGGATTGGCCGGGCAGGAAGTACAGCTCGTGGTCATGCGCGCGACCCGCCTCGAGGCGATCACCGTGCGTTCCGTGGACCGTTACCGTCTCTTCCAGCCCACCGACCGGTAAAGCGGCCCGCTGAAGATGCGCGGAGTGGATACCTACCAGGGGCGCGGCCTCATCGCCGATCCGATCCACCAGTACATCCTCTATACGCGTCCGGACGGCGTGCCCGGCGAGGCCACGGAGCAGGATCTCCTCGACTCGACGTGGATGCAGCGGCTGCGGCGTGTGCCGCAGCTCCAATCGGCGCGCTGGGTCTTTCCCGCGGCGGAGCACAGCCGCTTCCAGCATTCGCTGGGAGCCATGCACCTGGCCGGCCGCTTCGCCCAGCAGCTCCACCCATCGCTCAAAGCCGAGTTCCCCGATGCGCCGTCGGGCGCTCTCCTCGAGGAGCTCTTGCGGATGGCGGGACTGCTTCACGACATTGGGCACGGACCCTTCGGCCACTTCTTCGACGACAACTTCCTCGCCGACTTCGGACTGACTCATGAAATCCTCGGCCAGCGCATCATTCGCGAGCAGATCGGCGATCTCATCCGCGGCCTCCGGCGCAGCCCGGGAGGGCCCTTCGAGCCGGGCGAGGTGATCAACCCCGACTGGATCTGCTACCTCATGGGCAAGGATCGCACCCGGCCGGAAGCGGAGCACCCGCGCTGGCTCGCCCATCTCAAGCCGCTGTTGAGCGGGATCTACACCGCCGACAACATGGACTACGTGCTGCGCGATTCCTACATGTGCGGGGTGGCCGTGGGGCCGATCGACATCGAGCGCATCATCTACTACTCGTTCTTCAGCGAGAAAGGGCTCACCCTCGATCGCGGGGGCATTCAGGCCTTCATCATGTTCCTGAACGCCAGGTTCTACATGTACACGAACGTCTACTACCACCGGACCACCCGCGGCATCGACCTGCATCTGAAAGAGATCTTCCGCGACACGATACGGCTGATCTTTCCCCACGACCTCAACAAGGACCTGGGGCCGTATCTCCACTTGACGGAATGGACGCTCCTCGAGGAAGTGGCCCGCTGGCAGGACGTGGACGACCCCGAGCGCCGGGCCCTCGGCCAGGAGTGGCGGCACATCCTCGACCGCCGCCTCAAGTGGCGCATGTCCCACGAGGTCGTTCTCGATCTCTTCGAGCCGCGCCGGGGCTTCGGCTTCATGAAGGCCGAAGAAGTCGAGCAGCGCGTGCGGGAGCTCTTGCCTTCCGCCATGCGAAACTTCCCGTTCAAGATCGACATGGCGCAGCAGGACCCGCGCCCGCTCAACCCCATCGGCATGCAGGACCGCCAGATCTACGTCTACGACGCGGCCACGCGACAGGTGTCCGCGGAGCCGCTCATGGAGCTGCTCAAGTACCTGCCGGGCAAGGTCGCGCAGTGTCGCATCTTCGCCACGACCCACGAGCACGACCAGATCCTGGCGGAGGCGCTCAACCGGGCGCTCGGCGAAGAGCGCTCCGCCCACCCGACCAACCTGTAATCGTTCATCTCCCGACGAAAGGGCTGACCGATGACTACTTATCGCGGCGTCGACTATTACGGCATGGAGTCTCTCCTGACCGAAGAGCAGCGGATGGTGCAGGACGCCGTCCGGGACTGGGTGGAGAAGGAGTTCGTGCCCGTCGTGAGCCAGCATCACCGTGACGGCACGTTTCCCCTCGAGGTGGCCAAGCCGCTGGGGGAGATGGGCGTTTTCGGAGCCACCCTCAAGGGCTATGGCTGCGCCGGCCTCGACAATGTCGCCTACGGGCTCATCATGCAGGAGCTGGAGAGGGGAGACTCGGGGCTGCGCTCCTTCGCCTCCGTGCAGAGCGGGCTCGTCATGTATCCCATCTACGCGTACGGCTCGGAGGCGCAGAAGGAGAAGTGGCTGCCCCGGCTCCAGTCGGGTGAGGTGCTGGGCTGCTTCGGCCTCACCGAGCCTGATCACGGGTCTGACCCAGGCTCCATGGCCACGCGCGCGGTGACGAAGGGCAACGAGTACGTGCTCAACGGCACCAAGCTCTGGATCACCAACGGCTCGGTGGCGGAGGTCGCGGTGGTCTGGGCCAAGGGCGACGACGGCGAGATCGGCGGCTATCTCGTCGAGCGGGGAACGCCCGGCTTCTCGACGCTCGACATCCACGGCAAGTTCTCCATGCGCGCCTCGATCACCTCGGAGCTCGCCTTCGCCGACTGCAGGATCCCCCTCGAGAACAAGCTGCCGAACGTGAGGGGCCTCAAGGGCCCGCTCGGCTGTCTCTCGCAGGCGCGCTACGGGATCGCGTGGGGGGCGATGGGGGCGGCCATGAGCTGCTACGACTGGGCGCTCAAGTATTCCCAGCAGCGCATCCAGTTCGGCAAGCCCATCGGCTCCTTCCAGCTCGTGCAACAGAAGCTCGTGTGGATGATCACGGAGATCACCAAGGCCCAGCTCCTGTGCCTGCGCCTCGGCCAGCTCAAGGACGAGGGCAAGGCGCGGCCGCAGCAGATCTCCATGGCCAAGCGAAACAATGTGCAGATGGCCCTCGACACGGCGCGCATGGCCCGCGATATCCTGGGCGCGGCCGGCATCGTGGACGAGCACCCGATCATCCGGCACATGATGAACCTGGAGACGGTCAACACCTACGAAGGCACCCACGACATCCACACTCTCATCGTGGGCCGGGACATCACGGGTCTCGACGCCTTCGGCATGTGAGCTCGTCAGTGCCGAGCGCCCGCGAGCGGTCCCGCGCGGTTTTCCCCGGAGGATCGCTCGGAGAGTACGACCTGCCCGCGGATCTCGCGGTGGTGCTGGCCCGGGGCGAGGGCGCCACCGTCTGGGACAGCGAGGGCCGCGCCTTCACCGACTTCACCATGGGCTGGGGCTCCGTCCTGCTCGGCCACGCGCATCCGGCCATCATGGCCGCGGTCCGGCGTCAGGCGGGGCTCGGCTCGAACTTCGCGTACGTGACCGCGCCCGCCCTCGAGCTCGCCGAGGAGATCGTCCGCGCCGTCGCCTGCGCGGAGCGCGTGCGCTTCTGCGCGTCCGGCACGGAGGCCACGTCCTATGCCGTCCGCCTCGCCCGCGCCTACACGGGGCGCCCGAAGATTCTGAAATTCGAGGGGGCCTATCACGGCGCCAACGAGGTCGGCACCGTGAGTCTCTTCCCGCGGCGTCTGCTGGATTTCCCGCTGGGCGAGCCGACGTCGGCCGGCTTGGGACCGGGCGCCGAGGCCGAGGTGCTGGTCGCTCCGTACAATGATCTCCGGACCACCATCGCCATCCTCGAGGCGCACCGGCACGAGCTGGCGGGCATCATCGTCGAGCCGCTCCACCGCTGCACGTCACCGCAGCCCGGCTTTCTCCAGGGACTGCGCGAGGCCACCGCCGAGATGGACCTGCTGCTGATCTTCGACGAGACGGTGACGGGCTTCCGCCTCGCCTATGGTGGGGCACAGGAGTACTACGGCGTCCGTCCTGATCTGGCCACGCTCGGCAAGGCGCTCGGTGGCGGCTATCCCATCGGGGTGGTGGCCGGCCGCGGTGACATCATGGATCTCGTGCGCGAAGACCGGATGGGCGATCCTCGCTATGTCTGGTTCGCCTCCAGCATCGGCGGCAACCCCGTCTCGACGGCAGCGGCCTGCGCCACCCTCGCCGAGCTCCGCACACCGGGTACGTACGCTCGGCTCTTCGCTCTCGGCGAACGTCTCCGCTCAGGGCTCCGGGCTATCCTGAGCAACGCGGCGGTCGCGGCGCAGGTGCAAGGCGACGGTCCCTTGGCCGCGGTGGTCTTCACCGATCGTGAAGTCGTGGACTATCGGACGGCCCATGCGTCGAATCGCGAGCTGGCCCGCGCCTATCTTCTCGGCCTCTTTCGCCGCGGCATCTTCCTGAATCCGATGTCCACCAAGCTCTATCTCTCCCTCGCCCACACCGACGCCGACATCGAGCGCTTCCTCGACGCCGCGCGGGCCACGCTCGCCGAAGTCGGCCGCGCCCGGCGCTCCCCGGCGTGAGCCTCGGGGAGGCGTCAGCCGCCGCGGGCGGCGTACAGCTCGACGGTATGCCCGTCGGGATCCCGCACACAGAAGCAGGGAGTGTCTCGCGCAGACCCAGCAGATCGCGATAGAAGCGCACGGAAGATTCGAAGTCGCGCACGTCGAGCGAGACGTGTCCCAACTCGACGACCCGCATGGCGGCGGTAGTGTAGCATAGGGGTCCATGACTCCCGATCCGAGCGCTCCCGCTGTTGCCTTGCCGAACGCCGCCGCCGAATCCGTCGATCGATCCAGGCCGAACTACCGCCTGCTCAGCCTGCTCGCCCTCGGGCACCTCGTCGGCTCTTGCCGCTGTCCGTGGTCCTCTGCGCGTTCGGCATCGCGTTGACCGGGGTGGCGCCGTCCTATGCGGCCGTGCTCGCGCTCGTGATGTTGAGCGGATTCGGCGTAGCCGCCTATCACCCCGAGGGCTATCGCACCGCCACCCAGGTGGCGGGAGACAAGAAGGCCACCGGCGTGTCGATCTTCTCGACGGGCGGCAACATCGGCATCGCGGTGGGACCGCCGCTCATCACGGCCCTCATCACGATGTTCGGCATGCCCGGCAGTCTGGGCATGCTCGTGCCCGGCGTCCTCGTGGCCGTCCTCCTGATAGCGGTGCTGCCGGGGCTCTCGCGCCCGCTTGCCGCGCGTACCGAGGGCCGGGCGTCGGCCCCCCAGACCATGGTGGGCGCGATGACCTTGCTCGTCCTCGTCATCTCCATCCGCTCGTGGACGCAGCTCGGCTTCACCACCTACATGCCGTTCTATTATCTCGAAGTGCTCAAGGGTGACCCGCGCATGGTCGGTACCCTTCTCGCGATCTTCCTCGGCTCCGGGGCCGTGGGCACGCTCATCGCCGGGCCGATCGCGGATCGCGTCGGTCATCGTCGCTTCATGGTGAGCGTGTTCTTCCTCGCCGCGCCGCTCGCCGTCGCGTTCCTGCTCGTGAGCGGCGTGTGGACGTTCGTGCTCCTGGCCGCGCTCGGTCTCGTGCTCGTATCCACCTTCACCACCGCCGTGGTGCTGGGGCAGGCGTACATGCCGCGCAATCTCGGCATGGCCTCCGGCCTCATCGTGGGCTTCGCCATCGGCGCGGGCGGCGTGGGGGCGACCGCGCTCGGCTGGGTCGCCGACCGGTGGGGCCTCAGCTCGGCGCTCTGGATCTCGGCCCTCATGCCCGTCCTCGGCTGCGCCGTCTCCGTGACCTTGCCCGAGCCGCGCTCACGGTGAGGACGCCCCGAACGTGAACGCCCTCGACCGTTTCCAGGACGGGGAGCAGGTCCTGCTCATCGACCAGCGCGGCAAGCGCCATCTCGTCTTCTTGCGAAAGGGTGAAACCTTTCACTCGGATCGCGGATGGATTCAGCACGACGCAATCATCGGGCAGCCGGACGGCTCCTGGGTGCGCACGTCCAAGAACACGCGTTGCCTCGCCCTACGCCCCACGCTCGCCGAGTACGTGCTCGACATGCCCCGGGGGGCCCAGGTCATCTATCCGAAAGACCTGGCCATGCTGGTCTTCTGGGCGGATATCTTCCCGGGCGCCCGCGTGCTCGAAGCGGGCATGGGCTCCGGCGCGTTGACCCTGGCGCTCTTGCGCGCGGTGGGGCCGGAGGGGAAGGTCATCACCTACGAGCAGCGCGAGGACTTCGCGCGGCGCGCCCTCGCCAATATCCAGATGCGGATGGGCGAGGTATCGAACCTCGCGGTGAGGCTGCGTCCCGTGGAAGAGGGGCTCGCCGAGGAAGAGATGGTGGACCGCGCCGTCTTCGATCTTCCCGAGCCCTGGCATCTCGTCGAGCCCGTCACCCGCGTGCTGCGGTCCGGCGGCGTCTTCCTTTCCTATGTCCCCACCATCATCCAGTCTCACCAGCTCTCGGAAGCTCTCCGCAACCATCCCGGCTATTCGCTGGTGGAGACCTTCGAGACGCTGATGCGGCCGTGGAACATCGAGGGCTTGTCGGTGCGTCCCTTCCACCGCATGGTCGCCCATACGGGATTTCTCACCGTGGCGCGGCGCGTGGTGCCGGAGGAGGGTCGAACGCAACCGCAGGTCGAGTATCCCGGGGGCCACTGAGGCGTGCTGGAGCGCTGCTTCGGTCTCGCGCGCGCGGGCGCGAGCGTGGGCAGCGAGGTGCGAGGCGGACTGACCACCTTCATGGTCATGGCCTACATCATTTTCGTGAACCCGGCCATCCTGGGCTTTTCGGGCATTCCGGCGCTCCAGGGGCAGGGCCCACCCTTCGCGGCGACCCAGGCGGCGACCTGCCTCGTCGCGGGCGTGATGACCATCGTCATGGGGCTCGTGGCGAACTATCCGCTGTCCCTCGCTTCGGGCATGGGACTCAACGCCGCCGTCGCCTATCAGCTCGTGGCGGGCATGAAGCTGCCGTGGCAGGCCGCCATGGGCGTGATCCTGCTCGAGGGCGCGGTCATCACCGTGCTGGTGATCAGCGGACTTCGCGAGGCGATCATGCAGGCTATTCCCACTTCGCTGAAGCGGGCCATCGGCGTGGGCATAGGACTCTTCGTCCTCTTCATCGGGCTCAATGCCGCGGGCATCGTCAAGTCCGGCCCGCCCGGGGTTCCCATGACGTTGGGCGTGCTGACCTCTGCGCCCGTGGCCGTGGCGCTCTTCGGTCTGCTCCTGATGCTCTGGTTCCAGTCCCGGGGCATGACGGGCGGGCTCTTGCTCGGCATCTTGGCCACCACCGCCCTCGCCATGATCGTGAACGCGTGGACGGAGGGGCGGGCCTTCCCGCTCCCGGGTCAGGCGGTGATCCCCCGGTCCTTCGTGGCGTGGCCCGACTTTTCGAGCCTCGGCGCCGGATTCGACTTCTCGGTGTTCGTCCGCGTCGGCGCCATCACCGCCGTGGTGACCATCTTCTCCATCATGCTCTCCGACTTCTTCGACACCATGGGCACGGTGATCGGGGTGGGCGCGGAAGGCGGATGGCTGACGCGGGAGGGTACGCTCCCGCGTTTGAATCGCGTGCTCATCGTGGACTCCGTGGCCGCCATGGCGGGTGGAGCGGCCGGCGCCTCGTCCGCCACCACGTTTGTCGAGTCGGCGGCGGGGGTGGCGGCGGGCGCCCGGACCGGGCTCGCCTCCGTGGTCACCGGCGTGTGCTTTCTCCTCGCCCTCTTCTTCGCGCCGCTCGCGGGCATCGTCCCCGCCCAGGCCACCGCCCCCGCTCTGATTCTCGTGGGCTTCCTGATGACGGCGCTGGTGCGCGACATTCCCTTCGGCGATCTGGAGGAGGGGTTCCCCGCCCTCCTCACCGTCACCTTGATGCCGTTCACCTACTCCATCACGGACGGCATCGGCGCGGGCTTCGTCTCCTACTGCCTCATCAAGCTTCTGCGCGGCAAGGGCGCGGAGGTCCACGGCATGATGTACGGCACGGCGGTCGCCTTCGTGATCTACTTTGTGATGCCGGCTATTCGTGCCGTCCTCGGCGCCTAGCCCGCCGCATGGCCTGTGGTAGGCTAGTGACCTGCCGGGACGACGGGTGATTTCTCCAAGGAGGCCTGGGTGCTGATCGGAGCCATGCGCGAGTACTTCAGGGGGTTGAAGCTCATCCTCCTGTTCGTCATCGTCGCCTTCATCGCGACGTCATTCCTCTACTTCGGCTCGGATAGCCTGCGCATGGGGAATGCGCGCTCGAACGCCATCGCGTCCGTCAACGGCGAGGAGATTCCTCCCGCCCGCTTCCAGCGCGTACAGCGGAACTACATCGAGCACTATCGCCGCGCCTACCAGCAGGACATCACGCCCGAGATGGCGGAGCGGCTGGGTCTCACCCAGCAGGTCATCAACGACCTGATCCAGGAGGCGCTCGTCCTCCAGCAGGCCAAGCGCGAGGGCATCACGGTGAGCGACGAGGAGCTGCGCCTTCGCATCCAGTCGATCCCCGCCTTCCAGGACGACGGCCGCTTCTCGCGCGAGCGGTATCTCGCGCAGCTCAAGCAGGTGCGCATCGAGCCGTCCGAGTTCGAGGCCGAGGTGCGCCGTGAGATGCTGCGCCAGAAGATGGAAGCCATCGTCAGGGACGGCATCAAGGTGTCCGACGCCGAAGTCGAGCAGGTCTACAGCGCGCGCTTCGAGCGCGTGCGGGCGGACTGGGCCTTGATCGAGGCCGCGCCACTCATGGCGCAGGTCACGGTCAGCGATCCCGATGCCGAAGCGTATCTCAAGAGCCACGAGGCGCAGTTCAGCCGCCCCGAGCGCCGTCGCATCCAGTACGTGCAGGTCACGCCCAAGGCCTTCGCCCTCGCGGTGACCGATACCGACGCGGAGGCATACTACAAGGAGCACCGGAGCGAGTTCGAGCGGCCCCAGCGGCTCAAGGCATCGCATATCCTCGTGCGGGTGCCTCCCACCGGCGGCAGCGAGGCGGAGAACAAGTCCAAGGCCAAAGTCGAGGAGGCGATTCGCCGCGCCAAGGGCGGCGAGGACTTCGGCAAGATCGCCAAGGAGCTCTCCGAGGACACGGCCACCGCGCCCCAAGGTGGAGACCTCGGCTTCGTGGGCAAGGGCGAGATGGTGCCGCAGTTCGAGGAAGCGGTGTTCGCCCTCAAGAAGGGCGAGGTCTCGCCCCAGCCCGTGCGCACGCCCTTCGGCTATCACGCCATCAAGGTCTTCGACGTGCAGGACGGTGGGGTGCAGCCTTTCCGCGAGATCGCCGCGCGGATCAAAGAAAAGCTCGCGGCGGAGCGCAGCGAGCGCGCGGCGGTGGCCAAGGCCGACGAGGCGCGGGTCGCGCTGGCCGCGGCCAAGGATTTCGCCGCGGAAGCGAAGACGCTCGGTCTCGACGTGAAAGAGGTGACGGCCGCCCGCGGTGACGGGCTCGAGGGCATCGGCCGCGACCAGCAGCTCGAGGAGGCCATGTTCGGTCTTGCCGTAGGCGGCGTATCCACGGTCATGCGGACATCCGCCGGACTCGTCATCGCCCGCGTCGCGGAGCAATTCCCGGCCGGCGTGCCGCCCTTCGCGGAGATCAAGGACAAGGTGGTCGAGGCCGTCAGGCGTGAGCGGGCGCAGGCGGCGGCGGAGGAGAAGGCGAAGGCCTTCGCGGCCGGCGTGGGCACAGGAGATTTTCTCGCCACGGCCCGGCGGGACAAGCTCCAGGCGGGCGAGACACCGCTCTTCTCGAGGGCCGAGCCCCCCAAGGAGAAGGACGTGTTGCCGGGTCCGGTGCTCCTCGCCGCCCTGCGCACCAGCGCGGGGGCGATCGCGGAGCCGGTGCGGGCGGGCGGGGGCGTCTACGTCGTCAAGACAGTGGAAAGACGCCCCGCGGATCCCCAGGGCTTCGAGAAGGTCCGCGACCAGATGCGCACCCAGCTCCTCGAGTCGAAGCGCAACGAAGCGTGGGCGCGCTGGATCAAGACGCTCTATACCGGCGCCCAGGTCAAGATCCAGGGCGAGACGGTTCCCGTCGACAGGTAACCAGCATGTCCATCCCGCGCACGCCCATGACTCGCGAAGGTCACAGCCGTCTCAAGGAAGAGCTCGATCGGCTGAAGCGCGTCGAGCGGCCCGCCATCACGCGCGCCATCGCCGAGGCACGGGCCCATGGCGATCTGTCCGAGAATGCCGAGTACCATGCCGCTCGGGAGAAGCAGAGCTTCGTCGAGGCGCGGATCAGCGATCTGGAGAGCAAGGTCGGCTCGGCCGAGGTCATCGAGCCGCCGACCTCGGGCGATCGCGTCACGTTCGGCTCCACCGTGCGCCTCGAGGACCAGGGCGGCAAGGAGTCCCGCTATCAGATCGTGGGCTCCGAGGAATCCGATCCGGCGAACGGTCGCCTCTCCGTCATGGCCCCGCTCGCGCGAGCGCTCATCGGCAAGAAGGTGGGCGATACGGTGATGGCTCAGCTCCCGGGAGGGGCGAAGACCTTCGAGATTCTGGAAGCCAACTTCCCCTGGACGCGGTAGTCCTTCTCCCCTCAGGGAAGAGGGCAGGGTACGGAGGCTACCTCAGGGCGTCCCGCAGCTCCCGAGTCAGCGCTTCCACCGTTCCTCGGGTCCCGCCCTGCAGCTTGCTCTTCCACTCGCCTTCGGTCTCGAACCGGCGATCCTTCAGACGATCTCCCCACGGAGCCACCGCCGCGCGAATCGCGTTGTGGTCGTAGGCGTCACGTTTGAGCTCGCGGGCCCGTGCCATGACATCGGGGGCCACCCGGATGAAGGCCCGCAGCGCCGACCCGGTCTTGATCGAGTACTTCCGGCCTGCCCACGCGGTCGGGAAGACTCCCGCCACCGCCTTCATGTAGTTCAGGAAGAAGCGCTTGGCATTCTGGCGAAGCTCGTTGGTCCGGGCGCCGCCGCCGATCTTCTCCACCGTCTCGAAGAACTCCACGATCTCTTCGGCGAGTGGCGCCTGGGAGACTCGCCCGCGCCCTGTGCCGAGCATCTTGATCTCGCCGGCCAGCGGTGAGGTGTCGTCCTCGTTGAGCGAGCGGATCACGTCGTGGGCCAGGGCCTGGTTCGGATCAGGGTAGAGCTTGCGTCCCGCGAGGCTCACGATGTGCGAGGGATTGAGGCGTGTGTGTTTGGCGTTGATGGTGACGAAGAGCTCGACGGTCTGCCGTGCGTCGAGCCGGTCGAACAGCACGGCGGGGACCTCGATGCCGAGGTTTTCGCCCGCCTGGGTCAGGGCGTGGAGGGCGAGAAGGCGGTGCTGTCCGTCCAGCACGCGAAGCACCCCGTGCTCCTCGGGGATCTGGAGCAGCCCCAGGTCGTGCTGGCTCGCCATGGGCGTGAAGGTGAAGCGCTTCTCTGACGTGATGATCACCGCGCCCGGAATGGCGGGCAGCGTGCCCGCGTCCTTGCAGTCCTTGTAGTAGCCGACGAGCTCGTCGATCTTGCGGCGAATGACCGGCCGCTGATACGCGGCCTCGCTCTCGCCGATACGCTTCTCGAGGGCTTCCCAGTTCACGCGCGAACGGTTGCTCCGCTTGGCTTTGGCTGGTGGTGCTGCCGCGCCCGCATAGCCCAAGACTTCGAACTTGACCAGGCGGTCGATGTCCTTGGCCGAGAACGAAGCCTGGAAGAATTCCACACCGAACTGCTTCACGCGGTGCGCGGGGACGGTGATCATGACCCTCCTCCACCTTTCCGGGAGCAGCGTATCGGGATCTGGCTGAAGTCTATCTGGAACACTGTAATAGACGGATAAACCCTTGTCAACATTTGCGTTTTTCGAGACTGCCCAGTCCCGAATACACCCTACATGGTGTAGCTTGATTCAACCTTATCCACAATATGTGGGCAACCTGGGGATCGTTTTGATAACCTCTTGGAAATATTGAGAATCTGGCCAAGATTCCGGTGATTAGAGGAAACTGGTGAATTCTGAAGCAAAAACCGCAAACAACGAGGAGCCTTGGGCGTGGCGGATGAACAGCCACTCAGCGTCCTGATGGATCGCGCGGCGGTCAGTGATGTCGTGCTCGAGTTCGCCCGGTCTCTCGACGGCAAGGACTGGGCAACCTGTCGCCGCTGCCTCCTGGATCAGATCGAGACCGACTATTCTGATCTGCGCGGCGAGCCGCCGTCACGGGTCCAGGCCGACGACTTCGTGGCGAAGCGGCGAGTGGCGCTGGAGCGCCTCAAGACCCTACACCTGAGCACGAATCATCAGGTCACCGTGGACGGGGACCGAGCGACCTGCGTATCGGCAGGAGTCATACACCGTCTTCGGCCCGACGATGGCGAGCGCTTCGACACCTACTGTACCTACACCCACTCCCTCGCACGCACTCCCGCGGGCTGGAAGATCGCCAAGGTCAAGCAAGCCGTCCACTGGAACACCGGCAACCCCGATGTCCACGCAGGCGCCCAGCGCTAGCCATCTCCCTCGGCCTTGCCGAGGGTCACTCATGAGATCGGGCGGGTGGCGTCGGGGTGGTGGCGGCGCGGCCGGCGGAGTGGGCCCTTCCCGAGTGCGCGCAGCCTGAAGGGCTGCGATTCACGACGGGTAGGGTGTCGTAGCCGGTCGCGCCGCCACCACCCCGGCGACAGGACCCGTCCGCCTCGCGCAAAGGAGTTCGCGTTCCACTCACCCTCGAGAGCGGAGGAAGTCGAAGTCGCAGCCGAGGTCGGCCTGGAGCACATGGTCCATGTAGAGCTTGCGGTAGCCGCGCGCCGGGACGTCGACCGGCGTCCATGCGGCGCGGCGGCGGGCGAGCTCGGCCTCACCCACGAGCAGATCGAGCGTCCGCTCCTTCACGCTCAGCTTGATGCGATCTCCCGTGGCCACGAGGGCGAGTGGTCCACCCATGGCGGCCTCGGGCGTGACGTGGAGCACGATCGTGCCGAAGGCCGTGCCGCTCATCCGCGCGTCGGAGATTCGCACCATGTCCTTGACGCCGGCCCGAGCGAGCTTTTGCGGAATGGGAAGGTAACCGGCCTCGGGCATGCCCGGCCCGCCCTTCGGCCCCGCATTCTTGAGCACGAGGATGCTCTGGGGCGTGACAGGAAGATCGGGATCATCCACGCGGGCCGAGAGATCCTCGAGCGAATCGAAGACGACGGCGGCCGCCTCCGTCTCGAAGAGACGCGCGTCCGCGGCGGAGCGCTTGAGAATGGCGCCGCCCGGGGCCAGGGTGCCGAAGAGCGCGACGAGCCCGCCCACCGGCAAGATGGGCTCGCTCCGCGAGCGGATCACTCCGCGATCCACGTAGCGGGGCGCGGCGTCGAGACGGGCACCGAGCGTCTCGCCGGTCACGGTCAGGCAGCTCTCATGAAGCTGTGGGCGCAGCTCGGCCAGTACCGCGCCCAGCCCGCCCGCATTGAAGAAGTCTTCCATGTAGAAATCGCCCGAGGGCTTGAGATCCACCAGCACCGGTGTCTCGTCCGAGATGGTGTTGAGCCGGCCGAGGGAGATGGCCACGCCCGCGCGTCCCGCGATGGCCGCGAGATGGATGATCGCGTTGGTGGAGCCGCCGATGGCGAGAAGCACGCGGAGGGCGTTCTCGAAGGCGGGGGCGGTGAGAATGCGATCGGGCGTGAGCCGCGAGGCGCCCATCCTCACCGCCGCTTCACCGGTCGCTTCCGCCGCGCGCAGCCGATCCGCGTGCACGGCGGGAATGGCCGCCGTCCCCGGCAGGGTCATGCCGAGCGTCTCCGCGATGCAGGCCATGGTGCTGGCCGTGCCCATCACCGCGCAGGTTCCCGCGGTGGTGGCGAGACGGCTCTCGATGCCTTCGATCTCGTCCTTCGAGATCTGTCCCGCGCGGTAGCGTCCCCAGAAGCGACGGCAGTCCGTGCACGCGCCGAGCCGCTCACCCTCCCACCGCCCGGTCATCATGGGGCCGGCCACGAGCTGTATCGCGGGCACCCCCGCGGAGGCCGCGCCCATGAGCTGGGCGGGCACCGTCTTGTCGCAGCCGCCCACGAGGACCACGGCGTCCATGGGCTGGGCGCGCACCATCTCCTCGACGTCCATGGACATGAGGTTGCGATAGAGCATGCTCGTCGGCTCGAGAAAGACTTCGCCGAGCGAGATCGTGGGAAAGTCGATGGGCAGCCCGCCCGCCGCCGAGACACCGCGCTTGACCGCGTCGATCAGCTCGGGGAAATGGCGGTGACAGTTGTTGAAGCCGCTGCCGGAATCCGCGATGCCCACCACCGGCTTGGCGAGACTCGCCGTCGAGTAGCCCATGGACCTCGCGAAGGATCGCCTGAGATAGAGGGCGAAGTCCCGATCGCCATAATTGGTCGAGCCGCGCGACAAGCCGTGGTCCATGCTCATCTCCGTCAGATGAGGCCCGCGGCGCCCAGGAGCGCCCCGAGACCAAAGAGAAAGAAGAGGCCGGCGGCGACGCGCCGTACCGAGCCCATCGGCATCCAGCGATCCAGCTTGATGGCAGCAAAGACGGCGAGGCCGTCCGCGGCCAGCATACCCAACGTCGTGCCCGCCGTCACGAGCGTGGTCGAGGCATAACGGGCGCCCAGGGCCACCGTGGCCAGCTGGGTCTTGTCGCCCATCTCGGCGAGGAAGAAGATGACGGTGGTCGAGGCGAGTGGTCCCCAACCCGGACGCTGACCGGGCTCATCCGCGGTGTCGGGCACGAGAGTCCACAGGCCGAAGGCGATGAAGGTCAGCCCTAGCAGCACCGCGAGAATCCTCGACGGGATCAGGCGCGCCAGCCCGACACCGACGGTGGCGGCGAGGGCGTGGTTGAGCAGCGTGGCCAGGAGTATCCCCAGCATCCTTGTCCACGGACGGCGATAGCGCGTGGCGAGCGAGAAGGCGATGAGCTGCGTCTTGTCACCGATCTCGGCGAGGGCCACCACGGCGAACGAGCTCCAGAGCGCGGTCATCCCAGCGATGATACCGCCCGGGGCGAGGGAGCGGTCAGGCTTGGGGCGGTGCGAGAAGCGCGGTGAGGTCCCGCACGTCCTTGAGCGCGTCCACCGTTTCCACCGCCTCCATGACCTCGTGGGCGCGGCCGTCGCCAAGCGGACCCGAGGCGAGGGAGAGGAACTTCGCCACCACCTCCTCGGAGGATACGGGATTGGCCGCGTCTCCGCGGACTACCCCCGTGGTCTGAGAAAGCGTGCGGCCGTCCCTGAGCCCGATCCGCACATGGGCGGTGGGATAGTCGGCGCGCTTGAGGGCCATCTCGTCATCTGCGGACACGTCGATGCGCTTGGCCATGGCGCGGATGCGCGCGTCGTCGAGCACGCGATCCTCGAAGGCCGCCATGTCCGTGCGCCCGAGAACGAGGGCCGCCGCCACCGCGTAGGGAATGGAGAACTTGGCCCCCAGCATGCTCTTGGGCTCGGTGTCGAGCATGCGCAGCCCGAACGGGATAGACGTGATGTGAACGGTCGCCACCTCATCGACGGTGAACCGGTGCTGCGCTCTGAGCGACATGACGGCGTCGAGCGCCGGATGATTCATGCGGCAGCAGGCGTGGAACTTGAAGTAGTTCTGCTCGATGCGGTAGCTCTCGCCGAGGCCGGCCACGGCGGCTTCGGGCTCGAAGCGCTCGGCGAGGAGCGTGCCGTAGACGTCCGAGGGCGCGTCCTCGAGGGCGGTGAATCCCGCGCGATGGAGGTCCAGGGCGAGGATGCCTTCGAGTCCCGAGCGCCCGGGGTAGGCATTGCGGATGGTGGCGCCTTCGAGGGCGGGTGTCCAGGAATTGGCCGGGGTCATGGAGGCGGAGAGGTTGATGACATGGCGGATCTCGTCGGCGGGCAGATCGCTGAGCCGCGCCACCGCGGCCGCGGTGCTGATGGTGCCCCAGGTGCCGTGGGAGTGGACATTGGCCCGGGCGAAAGTCGCCCCGCCCAGGCGCGAGCCGACCTCGTAGCCCGCGATCACCGCCTCGAGGAGGCGGCGGCCGTCCGCGCCCATTTCCTCGGCCACGGCGAGCGCGCCGGGGATGACGTGAATGGCCGGATGGCCGCCGCCCAGACGATTGCCTTCGTCCATTTCGAGGGCGACGCCCGCCGTGGCATTGGTGAACGTGGCGAGCAGCGAGTCGGACTTGAGCCCGTGCCCGGCCAGGGTGCAGAGGCCGTGGGGCGACCGCTTCGCCGCCATGCGGGCCAGGCGCACGTTCTCGGGCAGAGCGCTGCCCGCTACCATGGCGCCGATGGTGTCGAGGAGGACGAGCTTCGACGCCGTCACCGTGGAGGCGGGCAAACGGTTGAGCTTCGTATCGTGAACGCAGGCCGCGAGCTGCTCCAGATAGTCCTTCATCGCACCGAGCCGCCGAGCGGCGCCATGGGGTTCGTCCGCGCGAGGAATCGGCCATGGCCCGGCTTCTGCTCGAGCGTGCCCCCGTTCAGGACCACCTGGCCGCGGAGCAGGGTCATCCACGGCCGCCCCCGCGCCGCCCAGCCCTCGTAGGGCGTGAAGCCCGCGATGCCCAGATGGTGCTTCTGCTCGATAGTCCAGGACGGCGCCGGGTCCCAGATGGTCAGATCGGCGTCGGAGCCCACGCGCACCGCCCCCTTTCGCGGGTAGAGGCCGAAGATGCGCGCGGGATTCTCCGCCATCACCCGCGCCATCCACGTGACGGGCAGTCCGCGATTGACCACGCCCTCGCTCCACATGAGGGGCACGAGGGTCTCGAGCGACGGAGCGCCGAAGGGGATCGGCTTGCCCTCCTTGTCCACGAAGATATTCGTCCGGCCCGCTTCCTTGGCCGCGGGCACCCGCGGTGAATGATCGCTCGCCACGGTGGACACGTAGCCCTGTTCGGTGCCCGCCCACAGCGCGGCCTGATTGACGCCGTCGGACGAGCGAAGGGGGGGCCCGATCTTGGCGAAGGGACCGAGGCGCGCCATCTCTTTGTCGTTGAGGAGCAAATACTGCGGGCACGTCTCCGCCCACACGCGCTGCCCCTCCGCCTGCGCGCGCTTGATGCGCTCGAGGCCGAGGCGCGTGGAGAGATGGACGACGTAGACCGGGCACTCCGTGAGCTTTCCGATGAGGATGGCGCGATTGATCGCCTCCTCCTCCGTCCAATCGGGACAGGTGGCCGGGAAGTCCGTGGGCGCTGTCCGCCCTTCCGCGATGGCTTTGTCCTCGAGGTAACAGAGGATGTCGCCGTTCTCGCAGTGGAGCTGACAGAGGCCGCCCAGTCGACCCAGGATGTCCATGGTCTTGGCGATGAACTCGTCCGAGACCATGCGCTTGGGTCGCTTCTTGTACGTCATGAAGAGCTTGAAGGAAGTGACACCCATCTTGAAGGCCTCCGCGAGGCCTTCGAGGATCTTCGGCTCGTGGTTCAGGATGAAGTGGAAGCCGAAGTCCAGCACGGAGAGCGACTCCGCCTCGTCACGGAGGCGGGCCACGGCCTTGGGGAGGGTCTCGCCCTCGTCATACGTGACGAAGGGGAGGAGGGTGGTGAGCCCGGTGTGCGCCGCCGCGAGCGGCGCCGTTTTCCAGTCGTCGTACTCGGCGCCGATATGGAGATGGCAGTCGATGAGCCCGGGGAGGACGAACCGGCCGCCCGCGTCGATCACCCTGTCGGCAGGGGGCAGAAGGTCGTCCGGGCCCATGGCGGCGATCTTGTCGCCCTTGATGGCGACGGCGGTCTCGACGATGTCCGAGGCGGTCACGACCTTGCCGCCGCGGACGATGATGTCGACTCGGGGATCCGTCATCGTGGTAGCTCCTGTGTGGAAGAGTCTGCGCTGAGGCAGGACTTCTTCGGGCTCGGGGGCCTCATCGGTGCGGTTCCCTTTCCGTCACGGGTTGCAGCAGCGTGGCGTAGTGCTGGGGCTGACGCCGCCCGAGAAAGTTCCAGCGCTTGCGGATCGGCGTCATCTGGTCGAGATCGATACGGGAGACGATCAGCTCGTCGCCGGTGGTGGCGGCCCTGGCGAGCACCTGGCCCTGGGGGCTGATGATGCAGGAGCCGCCGATCAGCTCCACCCCGTCCTCGATGCCCGCCTTGGCGATGCCGACCACGAAGCAGGCATTGGCATAGGCGCCCGCGCGCATGCAGAGCTCGTTGAGGTCGAGGGCAAGCGCGGAGATCGGCGTGTTGTACCCGATCAGGATGATCTCGGCGCCCTGGAGGGCGAGGGCGCGGTAGCTCTCGGGGTAGCGGCGGTCCTGGCAGATGGCGATGCCCACCTTGGCGCCGCAGGCGTCGAAGACCTGGTAGCCCGTGTCGCCGTGGGCGAAGTAATAGGGCTCGTAGACCTGGGCGAAGCCGTCCGGCTCCCTCGTGCCGGGCAGGTGGATCTTCCTGAACGTCCCGCAGAACTTGCCCGCGGTATCGGTGAGGAGCGCGGTGTTGAAGTACCGGCCGTCGGACTTCTCGCAGAAGCCCGCGTGCACGGCGATGCGCGCGTCCCTGCCCCGACGGAGGAGCGGCTCGAGGGCCTTGGGCGGCAGCTCCGTCTCGAAGAACTGATCGAAGTCCTTGCGGATCTTCTTGGGGAAATAGGTGGTGAGCGCCATCTCCGGATACGCGATGAGCTCCACCCCTTGCCCCTTCGCCTGCTCGAGGAGGGCGAGCATCCGCTCGACGATCTCCTCGCGACTCGCGCCTTCGTTGTTGGGGCCCATCTGGGCAGCGGCGACGGTGACGTTGCGGGCCATGAATAGATCTCCTCTAGGTGACACCCAGTTTGGCCACTTCTTCGCGGACGAGGCGCTTGATCTCGCGCTCGAGGGCCACGAAGGCGACGCTCGATCGGTCGCGCGGATGGGGCACGGTCACGTCCACGATTTCCTTGACGGTGCCGGGGCGTGTGGCCATGACCACGATGCGATCGGCGAGGAAAATGGACTCCGAGATGCTGTGGGTGACGAAGACCACGGTCTTCTTGTCCTGCTCCCAGATCCGAAGGAGCTCCTCCTGCATCACTTCGCGGGTCTGGGCGTCGAGGGCTCCGAAGGGCTCGTCCATGAGGAGAACGGACGGATGATTCGCGAGCACGCGGGCAATGGCCACCCGCTGTTTCATCCCGCCCGACAGCTCGCGCGGATATTTGTCCTCGTGCTCGGCGAGGCCGACCAGGGCGAGATACCGGCGGGCGACGGCCCGCCGCTCGGGTCGGGGCAGACCCTGGATCATGGGGCCGAACTCGACGTTCTCGATGGCGGTGCGCCAGGGGAAGAGCGCGTATTCCTGGAACACCACGCCGCGATCGGCGCCGGCCTGCGTCACCTCGTGGCCGTCCACGAGGATACGGCCGGCGGTGGGCTCGATGAAGCCCGCGATCATGTTCAGGAGCGTGGACTTGCCGCAGCCCGAGGGGCCGAGGAGACACGTGAAGCTGTTCTCGGGCAGCTCGAGGCTGACCTCATCGAGCGCAAGCACGCCCTCCGTATAGCTCTTCGACACGCCCTCGATCTGGATGGACTTCACGGTCTTTTGGGAATCACGCTTGGCCCCGCGATTCCTTGCGCCAGCGCAGCAGGCGGCCTTCGATCCTGCGCAGGAGGACATTGGCGAGGACGCCGATGATGCCGATCACCGCCGCTCCCAGCAGCATGTTGGAGACGAGGAAGAAGGTCCGCGCGTCGTTGATGAGAAAGCCCAGCCCCGAGTCGGCGGCGATGAACTCGGCGGCCACGATGACGAAGAAGGACAGCCCGAAGGCCAGGCGCATGCCCGTGATGATGTTCGGGGTGGCCGCGGGCAAGACCACGTGCCAGAAAATCTGCCGCTCGCTCGCCCCCAGGCTGGACGCGGCGCGAATCAGGACGGGATCGACGTACTTGATGCCTTCGATGGTGGTGGTGAAGATGGGGAAGAAGGCGGCATAGGTGATGAAGGCGACCTTGGAGGCCTCGCCGATGCCGAACCAGAGCACCATCATGGGCAGGAAGGCGAGGGGCGGGATGGGGCGCAGCATCTCGAGCATGGGCTCGACCAGATGCTCGAGCAATCGCGAGCGGCCGAGGGCGGTCCCCACCACGATGCCCAGCGCGGCGGCGATGCCGAAGCCCCAGACCACGCGAGACAGACTGGCCGTGATGTGCCTGAGCAGCTCGCCGGAGGCCGCCATCTTGATGCCCGCGAGCATGACCTCGTCCGGCGCGGGGAGGAGGATGGGGTTGAAGACCTTGAGCACGTGCGCGTTGAGGAGGCTCACGCCCCACCAGAGCACGAAGAAGAGCAGGAGCGACACCGCGCGCAGCACGAGCACGGCCGGTCGACTGAGCCCCCGGGGGGCACGCCGGCCTGTGGCCGGCGCGGCCGGGGGAGCGGCGGCTACACTTGCCGTGGCGGGCGCTTGCCTTACCGCTTCGGCTTCCATATCACGAGCTTCGGGTCGACCTCCGCCATGAGCCCCGTGGAGAAGACGTCGTCCGGGGAGACGGCGGAGGGGATGCGCTTGATCTCGAGCGCCCACTCGCTCTGCGACCGGATGGCGAGGGCCGCGTCCTCGTCGAAGGCCATGGTGTAGTGGTTGGCCTCGGTCATGACTTTGAGCGCGTCGCGATCGTCGATACGAAGCCCCTTCTCGAGGGCATCGAGGGCCTTGGGGCGGTCGTTGACCATCAGATCATTGCCGCGCTTCAGCGCGCGTATGAGTGCCTTCAGGGTGCGCGGCTTTTCCTTGATCCACGTGTCCGAGGCGAGGAGGAAGGCGTAGACGTGCAGGAGCTGCTTGTCGCCCGTGAGCTGCTCCGGCTTCCCCGTGATGTAGGAGACGGTGGCCGTGGTGTAGAGCGTGCCGCCGAGCTTGACGAGACGGAAGAGGTTGGGCTGCCAGCCGAGCAGACCGTCGACGTCGCCCTTGGAGGCGGCCACCACGCCTTCGGAGGGCTGCATGTTCACCAGCGTGACCTTGGCGGGGTCGAAGCCGTATTGCTTGCCCAGCTTGGCCAGGATCAACACCTGTGAGTTACCTTGAGTGTGCGCGAGCTTCTTGCCCTCGAGCTCCTTGGGGCTCGCGAGCTTGGTCTTGGGCGAGAGCACGAAGCCCTGGGTGCCCGCGATATTGGCGAGTGGCGCGATCGTTCGCACCGGCAGCTTCTGTCCGCCGAGCACGATCTGAGCGAAGCTGCCCCCGCCCGCCACGCCCTGCTGGCCACTGGCCATGAGGGTGATGATGTCACCGCCGGACTGCTGCCACTTCACGGTCACGGTCAGCCCTTCGTCCTTGAAATATCCGAGCTGGTCGGCGATGGCGATCTGCGCGCCCAGCTGCGGGTCGCGAACGGCCGGCAGGTCGAAGGTGGCTTGCTCGACCTGGGCGTGAGCGTGGCCCAGGCCGAGGACGAGAGACAGGAGTAGCAGGGGAAGGGCTCGTCCGACTATGGTCACGATTTCCTCCTGAGTTGGCGGTGTGAAGCGCGGATCACCGTGGGGAGCAACGCCCGTGCCATTGCGTCATGTGCCGGCCGCTCGCCAGACCCCCCTTGCCGTGCTCGTTTACCCAGATACTCCAATCGCCGCCTCTCGGCAAGCTGCCGAAGACGTGAGCAGTCGCCTGTCACTGCCCACACGGCGCGCAAGGCCCCCTCACCCTGCCCTCTCCCCCGATGGAGGCGAGCGTTCGATTCCCTCTCCCTCAGGAGGGAGAGGGCAGGGTGAGGGTGGATGTCCTTTCGTGGATCCGCCGGATCACGACGTCACGGGCGCGGCCGAGGGTCGAGCGACGTAGCGACCAAGGGCCGGACCCAACACCTTCCCGTGCTCGTACACCAGCGCGCCACGCAAGAAGGTCGCCGTCACCTTGCCCGTCAGTTCCTGCCCCTCGAATGGTGTATAGCCCTGTCCCGACGGTGAGTCGGCCGCGCGCACCGTGAAGGCCTGATTCGGATCGAGGAGGGCCAGGTCCGCGTCGTAGCCCGGCGCCACGTCGCCCTTGCCGAGCAGCCCATAGCGCCGCGCCGGGTTCCGCGAGCAGAGCTCGGCCATGCGATGAAGGGGCAGCCCGCGCTTGCTGCCCTCGCTGAACACGCCGGAGAGCAGATACTCGGTGCCGCCGAAGCCGGACTTGGCGAGCCAGATGTCATCCGGATG
>WNFV01004799.1_pt1 | contig 30233 bp, 25 predicted proteins | sample 5400101 | NCBI WGS metagenome assembly WNFV01 (sample SAMN13153361, study PRJNA577476) | soil metagenome | isolation source: 115 cm soil or saprolite under grassland replicate 1 | place: USA:California | collected 2016-06-15
TCGCGTGCTCGACATCACCCAGTTCGTCGCCGGTCCGACCTGCACGCGCATCCTGGCGGAGCTGGGGGCGGAGGTGATCAAGGTCGAGCTCGCGCCCCACGGCGACAGGGGCCGCGCGGCCGGCGACAAGCCGCGCGATGCCAGGTTCAAGGGCTCGTCGCAAAGCACGCATTTTGTCCAGCACAATCACTCGAAAAAGAGCCTGGCCGTCGATATCAAGCAGCCGCGCGGCCGCGAGCTCATCAAGGCGATCGTCCCGAAGATCGACGTGCTGGTCGAGAACTTCGCTCCGGGTGTGATGGCGCGCGCCGGGCTCGACTATGAGCAATTGAGAGCCATCCACCCCGGGCTCATCATGTGCTCGATTTCGCTCGCCGGTCAGACCGGGCCGCTCAGTCAAAAGCCCGGCTTCGACTACATGGGCGCGGCCTATGCGGGCATCACCTCGCTGATCGGTGAAGCCGACCGCGGTCCGGCACAATTCACGACCGCGATCGGCGACACCTCGACCGGCGTCGCGGCCGCGATGGCGATCGGCTTCGCGCTGCTGCATCGCGAGCGGACCGGAGAGGGCCAGTACATCGACTGTTCGCTGCTGGACACCTATTTCCACATGCATGAAGTCAACGTCCCGAAGTCGGCTTTGCGCGGGCCGTCGTTCGCGCCCAAACGGATGGGCTCGCTGCATCCGGATGGCGGGCCCACGGGCATCTTCCGCTACCGGGGCGAAGAGTTCATCGCCATCATGGTGATGCCGTACCAATGGCCGCAAATGATCAAAGCCATGGGCATGCCGGCGCTGGCGGACGATCCGCGCTTCAACACTGCGCGGGCGCGGCGTGACAACAACGAAGCTCTCAAAGAGATCATAGAGCAATGGCTGGGCCGGTTCCCCAGCCGCGATGCCGCGCTGCAAGCGCTGGAAAAGGAACGCGTCCCCTGCGCGCCGGTCCTCACCCTGCATGAGGCCATGGCGCATCCGCATCTGCGCGAGCGCGGAACGGTGCGGCGGGTGAAGGATCGGCTGATCGGTGAATTCGATATTCCGGGGCTGCCGGTCAAATTCTCGCGATGGCCGGAACGGACGTCCGTCGATGCGGACCTGTTGGGCGAGCACAACGAGCAGGTGCTGCGCGAGCTGCTGGCGCTTTCGGATTCGGAGATCGCCGACCTCTACGCCGGCAAGGTTCTGGTCCGCGATCCGCTGCTCGACAGCCCGTCGTCCACGGCGCCTCGAGAGCCCGCCTCATGACGCCCGGTGGCGATCTCAAATCCTCGATCAAGGTCTGCATGTTCGATCAATATGGAACCATCGTCGACATGCAGACCGGGCTCACCGAGGTCGCCAGACCCTATCTGGAAGCCAAAGGGTGGAAGGGAAATCCCAACTCCTTCGTCACCTGGTGGCGCCGCACGCATTTCGAGAACTCCATGATCGATGCGCTGCTCGGGCGCGAGCACACACCCTATCGGGAAATCGGTCACCGTTCGGTCGCGCTGGTGCTGGAACGCGCGGGCATCGACTACGACATGGATGAGGTCCGCGATCTCGTCGCGCAGATCGAGAAGCTGCGCCCTTTCCCGGATGTGCCGGAGGCGCTCGCCCGGCTGCAGGCGCGCTACCGGCTCGCGGTGCTCTCGAACGGCGATCCGGACATGCTGGAGACGGCGAAGCAGTATCACCGCATCCCGTTCGACCAGGTGATCTCGGTCGCGGTCGCCAACGCCTTCAAGCCGCATGTGGCGACCTATGTCAAAGCCGCCGAGATCATGGGAGTGCCGATGGACCAGGTGCTGTTCGTCGCCAACCACGCCTTCGACTGCATCGGCGCCAAATCGGCCGGGATGCGCACCGCCTTCATCGACCGCCGGCGGCGCCCGTTCGGTATCACCCCGCATCAGCCCGACCTTCTGGTGTCGAGCATGCGGGAACTCGCGGACGTCATGGCCTGATTATGCCCAGGAGGCGCTATTGGCGGTATCGACGTAGTGGCACTTTTCTCGTTGGGTAGGGTTGACAACGGTGAACTGATGATTTACGTCATTCATCACTTATCAACCCCGCGCCCCGAGGCGCTGTCATGAACGCCCAAGTCAAGACCAGATCCGACGACACCCGCGCCCGCATCATCGAGACCGCGGACACGTTGTTCCGTCGGCTGGGGTTCGCCAAGACCGCGGTGGCCGACATCGCCGCCGAGCTCGGCATGTCGCCGGCCAACGTCTACCGGTTCTTCCCGTCCAAGAATGCCATCGTCGAGGCGATCTGCCGGCGCTGCCTCGGCGCGCTCGACGAGAAGGCATGGGCGGTGGCGCGCTCCCGCGGCCCCGCCGCAGCGCGGCTCGAGCGGCTGGTGCTCGAGATCCTCGCGTATCACAAAGAGAATCTCCTCACCGACAAGCGCGTCAACGACATCGTGCTGATCGCGATCGAGGACAGTTGGGACGCTATCCAGGCGCACAAGGAAGTCATTCGCAACGTGACCGAGCTGATCCTGCGCGACGGCATCGAGGCCGGCGAGTTCGAGCCGGTCGATCCGCCCGAGACCGCCCGGCTGATGATGCGGTCCTTGGTGTCCTTCATGCACCCGGTCCTGATCTCCCAGTGCCTCGAGCACGAAGAGGACGTCGAGGCGGAAGCGCGCGCCATGGTCCGCTTTCTGTTGCGCGCGATCACCCCCCGGAGCTGAGCCCCATGTCGACCCCGATCAGGACCTTGGTATGTCTAAAGTGTGACGATGGAACAATTTCGTCAGTCATCACTTTCTCGCGATCGAAGGAGTGACCCATGTCGCCCGCAAGCTCCCGGCAATCAGGTTCCTGGCACAAGCCGCTCTCCGCGCTCGCGGCGCTGCTCCTCCTGGCCGGCTGCGAGGCCAATACCGCACCGGCGCCGAAGGCCGAGCGCCCGGTCCAGGTGCAGCGCGTCGCCTTCGAGAGCAAGGACGCCGCCCGTGAATTCGTCGGCGTGGTGCGGGCGCGCTACGAGACCGATCTCGGCTTCCGCGTCGCCGGCAAGATCGTGACCCGCCTCGTCAATGTCGGCGATCGCGTGCGCGCCGGCGACGTTGTGGCCCGCCTCGATCCGCAGGACCTCAAGCTGCAGGTCGAAAGCGCCGAGGCCGAGCTCGCCGCCGCGACCTCCAATCTCGCCCAGGCGGCGGCCGACCTCGAACGCTACACGACGCTCAAGGGCAAGGGCTTCGCCTCGATCGCCGACTTCGACCGCAAGAAGGCGGCGAATGACGAGGCCGAAGGACGGCTTCAGCGCGCCAGGCGTTCGCTCGATCTCGCCCGCAATCAGCTCGGCTATGCCGACCTCAAGGCCGACGCCGACGGCGTCATCACCGCGACCTTGGCCGAGCCCGGCCAGGTCGTCGCCATCGGCCAGGCGGTGGCGCGGCTCGCCCACCATGGCGAGAAGGAAGCCGTGGTGGCGCTGCCGGAGACCTGGCTCGGCGAGGCGCGCAAGGCCAAGGCCACGGTGCAGCTGTGGTCGGAGCGCGACCGCAGCTTCGATGCGCAGCTGCGCGAGCTCTCGCCCCAGGCCGACGCCGCGACCCGCACCTACGCGGCGCGTTTCACGATCGCGGAGGCGGATGACACCGTCGCCTTCGGCATGACCGCGACCGTGACGCTGTCGCGCCAGGCCGACGCTCGAGTGGCGCGGCTGCCGCTGTCGGCGATCCTCAACCGCGGCGGCGGCCCGTCGGTCTACGCGGTCGATCAGACCGGCGCGCTGGTGCTCCGCCCGGTGGCGGTGGCGTCGTTCACCGAGAACGTCGCGCTCGTCACCTCCGGCATCAGCGACGGCGACCAGGTCGTCACCCTCGGCGTGCAGAAGCTCGAAGCGGGCCTCAAGGTGCGCGCCCTCGAAACCCACTAACGCGATCACGGAGCGGGGTCATGAAGCGCTTCAATCTGTCCGAATGGTCGATCACCCACCGGCCGCTGGTGCTGTTCATGATCCTGCTGCTCGCCGCCGCCGGGGCCTATTCCTATCTCAACCTCGGCCGCGCCGAGGATCCCTCCTTCACCATCAAGGTCATGGTCGTGCACGTTGCCTGGCCGGGCGCGACCGCCACCGAGATGCAGTCGCAGGTCGCCGACAAAATCGAGAAGAAGCTGCAGGAACTGCCCTATCTCGATCGCGTCGAGAGCTACTCGCAGCCGGGCGTCGCCTTCATCCGGGTGCAGCTCATCGACAAGACCCCGCCCGCCAAGGTCAAGGACCTGTGGTATCAGGTGCGCAAGAAGGTCGGCGACATCAGGGGCGACCTGCCGGCCGGCATCACCGGCCCGAACTTCAACGACGAGTACGGCGACGTCTATTCGGCGCTTTATATGCTCTCGGCCGACGGGCTGAGCCTCGCCGATCTCAAGGCGCGTGCCGAGGACATCCGCCAGCGCCTGCTGCGGGTACCCGACGTCAACAAGGTCGATATCATCGGCGAACGACCCCAGAAGATCTTCATCGAGTTCAGCCACGGCAAGCTCGCCACGCTCGGTCTCACCCCGCAGCAGATCTTCGACAGCGTCGCCAAGCAGAACACCGTCGTCTCCGGCGGATCGGTCGACACCTCGGCCGACCGCATCAATCTGCGGGTGACCGGCGCGTTCTCCGGCGTCGACGCGATCGCCGCCGTGCCGGTGCAGGCCGACGGGCAAGTGTTCCGGCTCGGCGACATCGCCACGGTCAAGCGCGGCTACGAAGATCCGCCGAGCTTCATCGTCCGCGAGGGCGGCAAGCCTGCGCTCGGGCTCGGCGTCTCCATGCAGGACGGCGCCAACATCATCACGCTCGGCCGCAACCTGAAGCAGGCGATGAATTCGATCACCGCCGAGCTGCCGGTCGGCATCGAGGTCACCCAGGTCGCCGACCAGCCCCATATCGTCGACGAGTCGGTCTCGGAATTCTTCAAGACCTTCGTCGAGGCGCTGGTCATCGTCCTGGTCGTGAGCTTCCTGTCGCTCGGCTGGCGCACCGGCATCGTGGTGGCGCTGTCGGTGCCGCTGGTGCTGGCGATGGTGTTCCTGGTCATGTATGCGGCCGGCCTCGACCTGCACCGCATCACGCTCGGCGCGCTGATCATCGCGCTTGGGCTCTTGGTCGACGACGCCATCATCGCCATCGAGATGATGGTGGTGAAGATGGAGCAGGGCTGGGACCGCGCGCGCGCCGCCACCTTCGCCTGGACGTCGACCGCGTTCCCGATGCTGACCGGGACGCTGGTGACCGCGGCCGGCTTCCTGCCGGTCGGCTTCGCCAAGTCGAGCGCCGGCGAATACGCGGGCGGCATCTTCTGGGTGGTCGGCCTGGCGCTGATCGCCTCATGGGTGGTCGCCGTGCTGTTCACGCCCTATCTGGGCTTGAAGCTCTTGCCGGATTTCGCCAAGCGTCGTGGGCATGATGATCCGGAGGCGATCTACGACACCCGCATCTATCGGGTGCTGCGGCGGCTGATCGAGTTCTGCCTCCAATGGCGCAAGAGCGTCGTCGCCGTCACCGTGCTGATGTTCGTCGCGGCGGTCGCAGGCTTCGGCCTGGTGCAGCAGCAGTTCTTCCCGACCTCGACGCGCTCCGAGCTGTTCTTCGAGATGCGGCTGCCGGAAGGCACCGCGATCGGGGTGACCGACGCGACCGCCAAGCAGGCCGAGCGCCTGCTCGCCGGCGACCCCGACATCGTGACCTATACCAGCTATGTGGGCCAGGGCGCGCCGCGTTTCTGGCTCGGGCTCAATCCGGTCCTGCCGAATCCGAATTTTGCGCAGATCGTCATCGTCACCAAGGACGTCGCGGCGCGCGAGCGGGTCAAGGCGCGGCTCGACCAGGCGCTCGCCGCCGGCGCGGTGCCGCAGGCGCGCGCCCGCATCGATCGCTTCGTGTTCGGTCCGCCGGTCGGCTTCCCGGTGCAATTCCGCGTGGTCGGGCCCGATCCGATGAAGGTGCGCGAGATCGCCGAGCAGGTGCGCCAGGTCATGGCGACGAATCCCAAGATCATCGACCCGCACCTCGACTGGAGCGAGCAGGTGAAGTCGATCCGCCTCGAGGTCGACCAGGATCGCGCCCGCGCGCTCGGCCTCACCCCGCAGGACGTCTCGCAGACCTTGCAGACGCTGGTCTCGGGCCTCACCGTCACGCAATACCGCGAAGGCATCGAGCATATCGACGTGGTGGCGCGCGCCGTTTCTTCCGAGCGGCTTGAGCTCGACCGCCTGCCGGCGCTGACCATCGCCACCCGGAACGGCGTCGCGGTGCCGCTCTCGCAGATCGCCCAGCTCAACTACGAATACGAGGAACCGATCCTGTGGCGGCGCAACCGCGATCTGGTGCTGACCGCGCGCGGCGACGTGGTCGACGGCGTGCAGGCGCCCGACGTCAGCAACGCGGTGGCGCCGAAGCTCAAGGCGATCAGCGATGCGCTGCCCTACGGCTACCGCATCGAGACCGGCGGCTCGATCGAGGAAAGCGCCAAGGCGAACACCGCGCTGGTCGCCGTGTTCCCGGTGATGGCGATCGTGATGCTGGCGATCCTGATGATCCAGCTGCAGAGCTTCTCGCGGCTCGCTTTGGTGTTCGTGACCGCTCCGCTCGGCCTGATCGGCGCGACCGGTGCGCTGCTCGTCTCCAACCAGCCGTTCGGCTTCGTGGCGCTGCTCGGATTGATCGCGCTCGCCGGCATGATCATGCGCAACACCGTCATCCTGGTCGACCAGATCGATCGCGACATCGCCGCCGGTCACGGCCGCCACCGCGCGATCATCGACGCCACGGTGCGGCGGGCGCGGCCGGTGGTGCTCACCGCGCTCGCCGCCATTCTCGGCATGATTCCGCTGGCGCGCAGCGTGTTCTGGGGCCCGATGGCGATCACCATCATGGGCGGCTTGCTGGTTGCTACGATCCTGACGCTTTTGGTCGTGCCGGCGCTCTACGCGCTCTGGTTCCGGGTGCCGCGCGACGAACCGATCGACGCGTTCGTCAGCCCGCCTGAACCGGCATATCCGTTCGACCGCCAGCAGGAACCGGTCAGGATCGCAGCCGAGTAGGGACTTGGATGGGGGATTTGAACCTCCACGACATTCGGCTGCACAAAGGGGGGAGGGGTGTCCGTTCTCGACGTCTTCATCCGCAAAAAGCGCTACTGATAGATAGGAGCACTTCAGCATGATCAATCTGATGCGCTGGTGTCATCGCGAACCGACGCTCAAGGACATTTTATCCGACTCCATCGTGAGGGACGTGATGGAAGCCGACGGCGTCGATCCTCACGAGCTTGCGGCGATGCTCCGCGACATGGCCGGCAGCTTGAGCGCCGCTCGCCGCGCGGGTGGACGGGGCAAGGACGGACCCATCGACGCTCAAGCGGCCGATGCGTCAGGATGACGGGGCGCGATCGCGCGGATGGCCGCCGCGCCGCGCGGCGACGATTTCAGCCAGGATCGAGACGGCAATCTCGTCCGGCGTGATGGCGCCGAGATCAAGCCCGGCCGGCGCCTTGAGCTTCGCCAGTCGCTCGGCAGCGATGCCGCTCTCCGCCAGCTCGGCCTTGAGGGCGGCGGCCTTTTTCCGGCTGCCGACGAACGCCACGTAATTCGCCTCGACCGCCAGCGCGGCCCGCAGCGCCGCCTCGTCGCCGCGCCCCTGCGTCGCGATCACGACGAACCGCAGCCCGGCCTCCTCGACCGGCGGCGCATAGCCTTCGATGCGCCGGTCGGCCTCGACGAAGCTCGCCTGCTCCGCAGCCGGCGCGCACACCGTCACCGCAAATCCGATCCGTCTGCCGAGCGCGGCGACCGCGACCGCGACCGGTGACGATCCGCAAACCACGATTTCCGGATGCGGCAGGATCGGCTCGACGAACACGTCCATCGTGCCCTGGCTGGGGCACATGTTCTCGGCGAAGCGCACCCCGGCGCGCTCCTCGCCCGCCGGGATGCCTTGCTCCTGCAGCGCGTCGGGCGGCTGCACCGAGACCAGCCGCGGCTTGCCGTCGGCCAGCGCTTCGCGCGCCGCCTTGAGCACCGCGGCGCGGGCGCAGCCGCCGCCGATCCAGCCCTCGGAAATGGTGCCGTCCGGCAGGATCACCGCCTTCGCCCCGGCCTTGGCGGCGGTGGCGGCCACCGTGCGCACGACGGTGGCGAGCGCGAACGGCTGGCCCGCGGCTCTGCGGTCGGAGATGGTGTCGAGGATGTCGCTCGCCTGGTCCATCGTGTCAGATCCTCGCGAGGTAAGGTTCGAGCGCGGCGAGGCTCTCGAGGTTGTGGGCGGGAGCGAACAGATCGACATGCGGCAGCGCCGCCTGCATGCCGCGTGCTTCGGGGCGAAAGCCCTTCCAGCCGATAAGCGGGTTGAGCCAGATGATCCGCCGGCATCTTTGCCGCAGGCGCCGCATCTCGGCGGCGAGCCGCTCGGGCTCGCCGGTGTCGTAGCCGTCCGACACGATCATGACCGCGGTGCGCGAATTGATCACGCGCCGCGCATGCCAGCGATTGAACGTCGCCAGGCTCTCGCCGATGCGGGTGCCGCCGCCGATGCCCTGCGCCATCAACCCCAAGCGGTCGACCGCGCGCGCGACGTCGCGGTCGCGCAGCGACGGCGACACATGCGCCAGCCGGGTATGGAAGACGAAGGCCTCCGCCTCGCGGAATGCATCGACGACGCCATGTAAAAAGCGCACAAAAAACGCCGTGTAGAGATTCATCGAGCCGGAGGTGTCGAGCAGCACGACGAGCCGCAGCGGCTTCACCTTGCGGCGGCGCCAGACCAGATCGAGCGGCGTGCCGCCCTTCGACACGCTGCGATGGATGGTGCGGCGGATGTCGAGCCGCTGTCCGCGCCGGCGCGCCTGCTGGCGGCGAACGAGCCGCGCCCGCATCGTCCGCGCCAACCGAGCCGCCAGCGCGTGCACCTTGGCGATCTCGTCCGGATCTACGATGTGGCGGATATCCGTCACGGCGAGATTTTCGGCGCTGGAGGCGCCTTCGCGTCGTCCGCCGGGGTCGGCGGCATCGTCGCCGTCGGCTTGCGCCCGGCGCTCGACATGGTTGGGAAGACCTTGCGGCGGTTGCGCGGCCGCCTGGCCCAGGCGCCGCAAGGCGGCCGCGCTGCTCGTCGGCGGGCCGCTCAGCGTCGGCAGTCGGCGCATGCCTCGGCCGCTCCAATAGGCATCGAAGATGTCGTCGAATTGCTCCCAATCGGATCGCGTCGCGGCGAACAGCGCGCGCAGCGCCGGTTTGAGCGACGATCGCCGTGCGCCGGCCGGGGACCCCAGGATGGCGAGCGCGTCGCGCGTCTCGGCCAGGCCGGCCTTGAAGCCATTGTCGCGCAGCGTGCGGGCAAATCCCGCAAGCCGGCGCCGCGCGCCGGCGCCGATACTCTCGACCGATATGCCGACCGCCGCGGCGGGCATCCAGAGCCTCCTTCAGGCGACCTTGCCCAGAAGCCGCTCGGTCACCTCGCGGGTGAGGCGGGTGCGATCTTCGTGGGTCTTGAGCAGGCAGATCATCGTCTCGTGCACGGCCTCCGGCTGCTGCCGCAGGTCGTGGACGTCGAGGCCGGCGAGCGTGGCCGCCCAGTCGAGCGTCTCGGCGACGCCGGGGACTTTACGCAGGTCCTCCTTCCGCACGGCCGCGACCATCCGCGCGACCTGCAGCGCCAGCGCCGCGTCCACGCCGGGGAGCCGCGCGAGGATGATCCTCGCTTCGCGATCGACCTCGGGAAAATCGACGTAGTGATAGAGACAGCGCCGCCGCAGCGCGTCGGACAGTTCGCGCGTGCCATTCGAGGTGAGCACCACGCGGGGGATCGAGACCGCCTTGATGGTGCCGAGCTCGGGCACGCTGACCTGGAAGTCCGAAAGCAGCTCGAGCAGGAACGCCTCGAACTCCTCGTCCGCGCGATCCACTTCATCGACCAGCAGCACCGGCGGCGTCGGGCGCCGGATCGCCGCCAGCAGCGGGCGTTCGAGCAGATACCTTTCCGAGAAAATGTGCTCCTCGATCGCGTCGGCGTTTTCACCGGCGCCTTCGCGCGCCTTGATGGCGAGCAGCTGGCGTTGATAGTTCCATTCGTAGAGCGCGGCGTTCTGATCGAGGCCTTCGTAGCATTGCAGGCGAATGAGCTCGGCGTCGTGCACGCCGGCGAGCGCCTTGGCCACTTCGGTCTTGCCGACGCCCGCTTCGCCTTCGAGCAGCAGCGGCCGCTTGAGATACTCCATCAGCCACAGCGCGGTCGCGATGTCGCGATCGGCCACATAGCCGACTTGGGCGAGCCGCTCGGAGATTTGGTCGCGGGTCAGGCTCATGCGTGTCCGTCATGTAGGCATGCGGCGCCGAAAATCCATCGGCGCCGCGCCGTCTGCCCGGCGGATGCGGTCACCCGTGCAGGCCGAGCCTGTCCGCGGCCATCCAGGTGCGCCAGTGGTCGTGCGGCATTGCGATATGGGTCGAGCCGAGGAACTTGAAGGCATCGTTGACGGCATTGGCGAAGCACGGCACGCCGCCGACATTCGGGCTCTCGCCCACGCCCTTGGCGCCAATCGGGTGGTGCGGCGACGGGGTCGTGGTCCAGTCGGTCTCCCATTTCGGGGTCTCGACCGCCGTCGGCATGAAGTAGTCCATGAACGAGGCGGTGACCACGTTGCCGGTGTCGTCGTAGCGGATTTCCTGGCCCATGGCGATGCCGAACGCCTCGGTCAATCCGCCGTGGATCTGGCCTTCGATGATCATCGGGTTGATGCGGGTGCCGCAATCGTCGAGAGCGTAGAAGCGCCGTACCTTGGTCACGCCGGTGTCCACGTCCACGTCCACGACGCAGATATAGGCGCCGAACGGGTAGGTCATGTTCGGCGGATCGTAGTAGTTCACCGCTTCGAGGCCGGGCTCCATGCCGGGCGGCACGCCGTGATACGCCGCCCAGGCGAGCTCTGTCATGGTCTTGAACCGCTCGGGATTGCCCTTCACGCGGAAGCGGTCCACGTCCCATTCGAGGTCGTCGTCGTGCACTTCGAGAAGATGCGCGGCGATCATCTGCGCCTTGGCCTTGATCTTGCGGCACGCCATCGCGGTGGCGGCGCCCGAGACCGGCGTCGAGCGCGAGCCGTAAGTGCCGAGCCCGTAGGGCGCGGTGTCGGTGTTGCCCTCCTCGACGGTGATGTTGTCGGCGGGCAGGCCCAGCTCGGTCGCGATGATCTGGGCATAGGTCGTTTCGTGGCCTTGCCCTTGCGACTTGGTGCCGAGCCTTGCAATCCCCGTCCCGGTGGGATGGATGCGAATCTCGCAGGAATCGAACATGGCGATGCCGAGGATGTCGCAATTGCGCGACGGCCCGGCGCCGACGATCTCGGTGAAGAAGATGACGCCGATGCCCATGAGCTCGCGCGTCTCGCCGCGCTTGAAGGCCTCCTGCTTGGCTTTCTGCTCCGCGCGCAGCCTGCTGTAGCCGACCGTGTCCATCGCCTTCTGCAGGGCGGTGTGATAGTCGCCGGAATCGTATTCCCAGCCCAGCGCGGACGTGTAGGGAAACTGCTCGCGACGGATGAGATTCTTCATCCGGAACTCGGCCGGGTCCATTTTGAGCTTCTGGGCCATGATGTCCATGGCGCGCTCGATGCAATAGGCGGCTTCGGTGACGCGGAACGAGCAGCGGTAGGCCACCCCGCCCGGCGCCTTGTTGGAATAGACCCCGTCGACGGTGACGTGCGCGACCGGGAAATCGTAGGACCCGGTCACGATGTTGAAGAAGCCGGCCGGCCACTTGGTCGGATCGGCGCAGGCGTCGAAGGCGCCGTGGTCGGCGATCGTATAAACGCGCAGAGCCGTGACCTTGCCGTCCTTGGTCGCCGCCATCTCCGCGGTCATGTGGTAATCGCGCGCGAACGCCGTGCTCGACAGGTTCTCGATGCGGTCCTCGACCCATTTCACTGGCCGTCCGGTCACGATCGAGGCGACGATGGCGCAGATATAGCCGGAATAGGCGCCGACCTTGTTACCGAACCCGCCGCCGATGTCGGGCGCGATCACGTGGATCTTGTGCTCGGGAATCTTCGAAATGAGCGATGCCACCGTGCGAATGACGTGCGGCGCCTGGAACGTGCCCCAGACTGTCAGCTCGCCCCTGATTTTGTCGAACGAGGCGACGCATTGGCAGGTCTCGAGCGGGCAGGGATGCACGCGCTGATAAGAAATCAGTTCCTTGATGGTGACGTCGGCCTTTCTGAAGGCGGCGTCGGTGCCGTCCTTGTCGCCGATTTCCCAGGTGAAGACGTGGTTGTGGTGCTTGCGCTTGCCATGCGCGCCGTCGGTCTTGTCCTTGAGATCTTCGCGCAGCAGCGGCGCGTCGGGAGCCATCGACTTGAACGGATCGACGATCACCGGCAGCCCCTCGTATTCGACCTCGACGAGATCGGCCGCATCGGCTGCCACATAGCGGTCCTCGGCGATGACGAACGCGACCTCCTGGTTCTGGTACAGCACCTTATCCTCGGCGAGCACCGCCTGCACGTCGCCGGCCAGCGTCGGCATGTAATGCAGGCTGAGCGGCTTGAGGTCGGCCGCCGTCAGCACCGCCAGCACGCCCGGCACCGCCTTGGCCTGGGAGGTGTCGATCTTCTTGATGCGGGCGTGGCCATGGGGTGAGCGCGTGAAGTCGCCGTAAAGCATGCCCGGCAGCTTCAGGTCGTCGACGTAATTGCCCTTGCCCTGCACGAAGCGGACGTCCTCGACCCGCTTCCGCTTGCAACCCATCCCCTGCAGGCGTTCGGCGCGTTGCTCGCTGGTCAGCGTGGTATCGTTCATTCTGCGGCCTCCTGGAACGGCACGCCGTTGAGCTTGGCGGCGGCGTATTGAATGGCCTTGACGATGTTCTGGTAGCCCGTGCAGCGGCAGAGATTGCCCGAAATGCCGAAACGGATTTCCTTATCGGTCGGGCTCTTGTTCTCCTGCAGCAATCGATAGGCGCGGACGATCATTCCCGGCGTGCAGAAGCCGCACTGCAGACCGTGCATTTCGCGAAAGCCTTCCTGCAGCGCATGCAGGGTGCCGTCGGCGGCGGCCATGCCTTCGATGGTGCGGATGTCGGCCCCGTTGGCCTGCACCGCGAACATGGTGCAGGACTTCACCGATTTGCCGTCGAGATCGACCGTGCAGGCGCCGCAATGGGTGGTGTCGCAGCCGATATGCGGTCCGGTCAGGTTGAGATCTTCCCGCAGGAAGTGGATGAGCAGCGTGCGCGGCTCGACTAGCGCCTCGACCGCTTTGCCGTTCACCGTCATGGAAACCTGGGTCTTGGGCATCGTGTCTCTCCCGAAGCTCACGCTGCGCGTTGCCGGGCGCGGGCCAGCGCGCGCTCGAGCATCACGCCGGCCATCTTGGTGCGATATTGGGCGGGTCCGCGGGTGTCGGAGGCGGGCGACGTGATCGCCTCGGCGGCCGCGACCGCCTTCTTCACGGTTGCGGGATCGAGCGACGAGCCGGCGAGAATTTTCCCCGCCTCCTCGGCCCAGAGCGGCGTCTCGGCGACGTTGGTCAGGCCAATGGAGCAGGTCGCGACCTTGCCGGCGCTCATGGTCAGCAGCACGGCGGCGGCGGCGGTCGCGTAGTCGCCAATCTTGCGCTTGAGCTTCTCGTAGGCGGCGCCGTGTCCAGCGGGAGGAACGGGAATGCGCACCGCGGTGAGGATTTCGCCCGGCTCGAGCGCGGTGAAATAGGCGCCCTGATAGAACTCCCGCGCCGGAATGCGGCGCTCGCCCGTTTTGCCGACCGCGTGGTAGGTGGCGCCCAGGCACAGCATGACGGCGGGCATGTCGTTGCCGGGATCGCCATTGGCGACATTGCCGCCCAGCGTGCCGACATATCGCACCTGCGGATCGGCGATGACCAGCGACGCCTCGCCGAGGATCGGTAGCTTGGCAGCGAGGAGGTCGGAGCCGCTGATCTCGTGCTGCGTCGTCATCGCGCCGATGACGATCGCGCTGCCGTCGCTGCGGATGCCTTTGAGGTCGCCGATGCCGGCGAGGTCGACGAGATGCTCCGGCGTTGCCAGCCGGAGCTTCATCATCGGGATCAAGCTGTGCCCGCCGGCCAGCGGCCTCGCCTCCTCGCCGAGATCGGCGAGCAGGGCCACGGCTTCGCTGACGGACTTCGGTCGATGGTAGGCGAAGGAACCAGGTATCACGGGCATCCCTCCCGGGCGCCCGGCGGGAGGTCCCAGCCCGGCGCCGCTTGCGAAGTTGCTGCTGCGTGAGCCTGCCTCCGCGTGCACTGCAGCAACAACCGCCGCTGCACCGACCGGGGCGGGAATGCACCAATCCCTGCCGATCTGCACGAAATGCGTCAGCCATGTTGATGCAAGGGCTGCGCGTTCGAGCGAAAATTCACCCTTGCGGCGGCCGGGAGCGGCAGCATTTGCCGCTGTTTCGGCAATGCAAGTCGGCGCGGCTACGACGCGACCTGATCCAATTTCGATCCGATCCGCGCCTTGAACCAGCTCACGCGGCTGCGCGCCACCGGAACCGAATAGCGGTCCGGAGCCGCCAGCTCGACCAGGCCGCCGTCTCCCGACCGCCGCAGGCCGATCACGCGGTCGAGGTTGACGATGTGGCTGCGGTGCACGCGGACGAAACGGGAGCCGTCGAGCCGCGACTCGACATCACCGATCGCCAGCGGACAGAACAGCTTCTCGCTGCCGGTGAAAATATAGGTGTAGTGAGCGTTGGCGTGGACGGCGACGATATCGTCGACCGTGACGTAATGCGTCATGCCATCCCGTTCGACCGGAAGCCGGCGGGCCACGCGCCGGCGCGGAGCGCCGGCTCCGCCGAGCGGGCTGTAGGTGCCATGTCCGAGCTCATCGTCGGCGATACGGACATCGGCCGGAAGCGGCTTGGGGCGCGCCGGTTCCGCGATGCCGACGGTTAGTACGGGCATCGACGTCGTGGCGTTGCCTGCCGCCGCCTCCGCAGATGCCGGCTTGCGGTCCGGAACGAGCAGCAGAAGAAAGACACCGGAGACGATGAAAGCGACCACCGCGACCACGATGGCGAGAAGATCGCTGGACAGCGCGGGGGCGCCTGATGACAGGCCGCCATGCGGGAATACCGTCAGCCCGGCCATGGCCGTGTAGTGCATGCCGGAGATCGCCATGCCGAAGGCCATTGCCGACAGGATGAGCGGCGGACGGCGGTGGCGGCCGGCGGCCAGCCAAAGCGCCAAGCCGGAAGCGCAAATGGCGACCGCCATGCTCGACGCCACATAGGCCGGCGCGTGCCGCATGTGAGCGCTCGCGTGCAGCGCTTCCATGCCGATATAGTGCATCGTGAAAATGCCGCCGCCCATGAGACAGGCGGAGGCGATGAGGCGGGCCGGCGTCAACGGCCCGGCGCTGGCGGTGAGGACGGCGGCCCCGACCACGATCACGCAGATCAGGAACGACAACAGCGTCGGCAGGACCAGATAGTCGACCGGGAACGGCAGCCGGGCCGCCAGCATGGCGACGAAATGCATGGCCCAGATCGCCACCGCCAGCGAAATCGCCGCCCCGGCGAGCACCACCCGGCGCCGGACGCCGACGGCCTCGCCGACCTGCACGGCCAAGCTCAGGCCCACGTAAGACCCTTGGATCGCCACGATAAGCGAGAGCGCGACGAGCCAAGGCTCGTGCGTCACGGGCATAGCGCGATTCCTACTCTTGACCCGGACCGATCATGCTCTTGGAGGAGCGAATATAGATCAAGAGCGGAATCTCGACCAGCGCCAAGTCGCGTCGCGCGCCTTCCCAGCTACGCGGCCTGACGTGAAGACAATTGGTCTGGGTGAGCAGCGTCGTCTCAAGCGGTACCGAGATTTGCGACCACGCGCTTGTAGCGGGCCTCGATCGCCGGCCGCATCCGGTGGCGGCCCGCGTCCACGACGGTCTCGCCGCCGACCAGCACTGCTTTCACCGCGGCGCGCCCGGTCACGAAGATCCAGGCATCGAGCCATTGATCGCCCCGGCGCGACGCGAGATCGGGATGGTCATTGTCGAGCAGCACGATGTCCGCGCGCAAGCCAGCCGCGAGCGCGCCGATCGGGCGCTGCACGGCCTGGGCGCCGGCCGCAAGCGCGGTGGTGAACAGCCGGCGACCGGTCGATTCCCCCTCCTGCATGGTCATCACGTTGCGGGCGCGCCGCGCCAGCCGCTGCCCGTATTCCAACTGCCGCAGCTCGGCGGCGGCGTCGATCTGGATGTTGGAATCGGTGCCGATCCCGAACCGTCCTCCGGCGGCGAGATAACCCGCGCCGTCGAAGATGCCGTCGCCAAGCGATGCCTCGGTGAGCGGGCAAAGGCCAACCACGGCCCCCGAGGCCGCCAGCGTGCGGATTTCCCGCTCGCTCGTGTGCGTCGCATGGATCACGCACCAGCGTGCATCGAGCCCGGCATTGTCCATGAGCCATTGCACCGGCCGGCGGCCGAGCGCAGCGATACATTCGTCCACTTCCTTCATTTGCTCGGCGGCGTGGATATGGATCGGCCCGTCCGGCACCGCCTGGCAAACGGCGCGCAAGGTCGCGGGCGTCACCGCGCGCAGCGAATGCGGGGCGATGCCGACTTGCGCTGCGGGCAAGTCCGTCACGATGGCGCGGCCGGGGGAGGGCGGCGCACCGCCGAACCCGCCATAGGCGTAGAACGACGGCAACAGCGTCAGGCCGATGCGGGTTTCGGCGCTGGCCTTGGCGATGCGCGCCGCCATCTCGGCGAGGTCGGCATAGGGCCGGCCGTCGATGTCGTGGTGGAGGTAGTGGAACTCGCCGACCGTGGTGAAGCCCGCCTCCAGCATCTCCATATAGGCGAAGGCGGCGATCGCCTCGACGTCGTCGGGCGTCAGCCGTTCGAGGAAATGATACATCACCTCGCGCCAGGTCCAGAAGCTGTCGGCCTGCGGGCCGCGACGCTCGGCGAGCCCGGCCATGCCGCGCTGGAAGGCGTGGCAATGCAGATTGGGCAGGCCCGCAACCGCGATCCCCTCGACGTGCTCGGCGCCGTCGCGCGCCGCCCCCGCGGCAACGGCGGTGATCAAGCCGTCGGCGACGCCGATGCGGACGTCGCGCGCCCAGCCGGACGGCAGCAGCGCGTGATCGAAAAAGAGCTCGCGGCGCATCAAGTTCTCCGCTCCGGCCGGGCAGTGGGCGCAGCCGCCATAGTGCTCGACAATAGGCGGCGCTGCGCATTTATGTATAGAGAGTTGGCCGGCCTTTGTGTCCCGGGCGCAGCGCAGCGTGGAGCGAAGCGTAACGGTGCGCTGCAGACCCGGGACTGTTACGGTCCATGGCGGTCCCGGATCAGCGGTGCACCGCTCCGCAAGAGCTGCGCGCTGCACCGCATCCGGGACACGAGTTGAGAATCTGCTACGAGGACGCCATGCGGTTCGACACGATCTGGCTCGATGCGCGTCTGGCGACGCTCGCGCCCGGCCGGCCTGGGCTCGGGATCGTCGAGCGCGGCGCCGTCGCGGCCAAGGACGGGCGGATCGCGTTCGCGGGTCCGGTCGCGGAGCTGCCGACCGGGTGGGACGCGATCAACCGCGTCGCGCTCGACGGCCGCTGGGTCACGCCCGGGCTGATCGACTGCCACACCCACCTGGTCTATGCGGGAGACCGGGCGCATGAGTTCGAGCTGCGGCTTGCCGGCGCCACCTACGAAGACATTGCGCGGGCGGGCGGCGGCATCGTCTCGACCGTCGAGGCGACACGGGCGGCGAGCGAGGACGAGCTCGTTGCGGCGACGCTGCCGCGCCTCGATCGCCTGCTTGCGGAAGGCATCACCACGGTCGAGATCAAGTCGGGCTACGGCCTCGAGCGCGACACCGAGATGCGGATGCTGCGCGCCGCGCGGCGCCTGCCGCGCGAGCGCGACATCGACGTGGTCACGAGCTTTCTCGGCGCGCACGCTCTGCCGCCTGAAGCGAACGGCGACAAGGAGCGCTACATCGACGCGGTGTGCGCGATGATCCCCGCCATCGCGGGCGAGCAGCTCGCCGACGCGGTCGATGCGTTCTGCGAAGGCATCGCCTTTTCGCCCGAGCAGACCGCGCGCGTGTTCCGCGCCGCGCAGGCGGCCGGCTTGCCGGTGAAGCTCCACGCCGACCAGCTCTCCAACCTGCACGGCGCCAAGCTCGCCGCCGAGCACGGCGCGCTGTCGGCCGATCATCTCGAATATACCGACGAGGACGGCGTCGCCGCGATGGCGCGCGCCGGCACCGTCGCCGTCCTGCTTCCCGGCGCGTTCTATGTGCTGCGGGAAAAGCAGGCGCCGCCGGTCGATGCCTTGCGCCGGCAGCGCGTGCCGATCGCGGTCGCGACCGACAGCAATCCCGGCACCTCGCCGATCACTTCGCTGCTCACCACCATGAACATGGCGGCGACGCTGTTCCGGCTCACCATCGACGAGGCGATCGCCGGCGTCACCCGCGAGGCGGCGCGCGCGCTCGGCCGGCTCGCCGAGATCGGCACGCTCGAGCCGGGCAAGTGGTGCGACCTCGCCATCTGGGATATCGAGTGGCCGGCCGAGCTCGTCTATCGGATCGGCTTTAATCCCCTGCATGCGCGGGTGCGGAGAGGCCGATGACGGCGGCGGTTATGCTGACGCCGGGACGCGCGACGCTCGCCGATTGGCGCGCCGTCGCGGGCGGCGCCGGCGTCCGGCTCGATCCCGCCGCCATGCCGGCGGTCGAAGCAAGTGCGCGGGCGGTCGATACGATCATCGCCCGCGGCGAAGCGGTCTATGGCATCAACACCGGCTTCGGGAAGTTGGCGAGCGTGCACATCGCCGCCGGCGACCTCGTCACGCTCCAGCGCAACATCGTGCTCTCGCACGCCGCCGGCGTCGGCGAGCCGATGCGGCCCGCCAACGTGCGGCTGATGATGGCGTTGAAGCTCGCGAGCCTCGGCCGCGGCGCCTCCGGCGTGCGGCCGGGGACGATCGGCATGCTGGAAGCGATGCTGGCGCGCGACGTCATCCCGGTGATCCCGAGTCAGGGCTCGGTCGGCGCGTCCGGCGATCTTGCCCCGCTTGCCCACTTGGCGGCGGCAATGCTCGGCATCGGCGAGGCGCAGCTGGCCGGAGAACGCATGCCGGCCGCGACCGCGCTCACCCGCACCGGACTGGCGCCGATCGCGCTCGGCCCGAAGGAGGGGCTGGCGCTGCTCAACGGCACCCAGTTCTCGACCGCGGAAGCGCTGGCGAGCCTGTTCGCCATCGAACGCGTGTTCCAGGCGGCGCTGGTCACCGGCGCGCTGTCGACCGACGCCGCCAAGGGCTCCGATACGCCGTTCGATCCGCGCATCCACGCGCTGCGCGGCCACCGCGGCCAGGTCGAGGTCGCCGCCGCCCTGCGGGCGCTGATGGCGGGGAGCGCCATACGCGCCTCCCACCTCGTCAACGACGACCGCGTGCAGGACCCTTATTGCCTGCGCTGCCAGCCGCAGGTGATGGGCGCCGTGCTCGACCTGATGCGGCAGGCCGCCGCGACCTTGACGACGGAAGCCAACGGCGTCTCCGACAATCCGCTGATCTTCGCCGACAGCGGCGAGGCGCTGTCCGGCGGCAACTTCCACGGCGAGCCGGTGGCGTTCGCCGCCGACATGCTGGCGCTCGCCTTATGCGAGATCGGCTCGCTCGCCGAGCGGCGCATCGCCATGCTGATCGATGCTTCGCTCTCCGGGCTGCCGGCCTTTCTCACCCCGCAGCCGGGGCTCAATTCCGGGTTTATGGTGGCGCAGGTGACGGCGGCGGCGCTGGTCGCCGAGAACAAGCAGCGCGCTTATCCCGCGAGCGTCGACTCGATCCCAACCTCGGCCAACCAGGAGGATCACGTGTCGATGGCGGCGCACGGCGCGCGCCGGCTCGCCGCCATGGCGGAGAACGCCGTAAATGTGGTCGCGATCGAGCTGCTCGCGGCGGCGCAGGGCTGCGACTTCCATGCGCCGATGCGGTCGAGCGCGCCGCTCGAGCGCGTGCGCGCACGGCTGCGCGAGCGGGTGCCGGGGCTCGACCACGACCGCTATCTGGCGCCCGACATCGCCGCCGCCGCCGATCTGGTGCGCTCCGGCGCGCTCGCCGCCGCGGTCGAGGTGAGCTTGCCGGGCGTCGAAGCGGCCAGCACGGCTGATGTTGTATGATGTGCGCCGAGAGGTAAGAGAAACAAATGCCCACTCGTCTCGACAATGCCCGCACCATCCGGGCGCCGCGCGGCCCGCAACTCTCCGCCAAGAGCTGGCTGACCGAGGCGCCGCTGCGGATGCTGATGAACAACCTCGATCCCGAGGTGGCGGAGAAGCCGCACGAGCTCGTGGTCTATGGCGGCATCGGCCGCGCCGCCCGCGACTGGGAGAGCTTCGACCGGATGGTCGCGGCCTTGCGCGATCTCGAAGCCGACGAGACGCTGTGCGTGCAGTCCGGCAAGCCGGTCGGCGTGTTTCGCACCCATCCGGACGCGCCGCGCGTGCTGATCGCCAACTCCAACCTGGTGCCGCACTGGGCGACGCTCGACCACTTCAACGAGCTCGATCGCAAAGGCCTGATGATGTACGGCCAGATGACCGCGGGCTCGTGGATCTATATCGGCTCGCAGGGGATCGTGCAGGGCACCTACGAGACCTTCGCCGAGCTCGGACGCCGTCACTACGGCGGCAGCCTCGCCGGCAAATGGATCCTCACCGCCGGGCTCGGCGGCATGGGCGGCGCGCAGCCGCTCGCCGCCACCATGGCGGGCGCCTCGCTGCTGGCGATCGAATGCCAGCCCTCGCGCATCGAGATGCGGCGCAAGACCGGCTACCTCGATGCCCAGGCGAAAGACCTCGATGAGGCATTGGCGATGATCGCGCGTGCCGGCCGCGAGCGAAAACCGCTCTCGGTCGGCGTGCTCGGCAACGCCGCCGAGCTGGTCCCCGAGCTGGAGCGGCGCGGCGTGCGACCCGACGCGGTCACCGACCAGACCTCGGCGCACGATCCGATCAACGGCTATCTGCCCGCCGGCTGGACGCTCGCCGAGTGGGAGACGCGGCGGGAGAGCGATCCGAAGGGCGTCGAGCGCGCCGCCAAGGAATCGATGGCCGTGCACGTGCGGGCGATGCTGGAGTTCTGGCGGCGCGGCGTGCCGACCCTCGACTACGGCAACAACATCCGCCAGATGGCGAAGGAGATGGGCGTCGCCGACGCCTTCGATTTTCCGGGCTTCGTGCCGGCCTATATCCGCCCGCTGTTCTGCCGCGGCGTCGGGCCGTTCCGCTGGGCCGCGCTGTCGGGCGACCCGGAGGACATCTTCCGCACCGACGCCAAGGTCAAGGAGCTGATGCCGAACGATCCGCACCTGCACAACTGGCTGGACCTCGCGAGGTCGCGCATCAAGTTCCAGGGCCTGCCGGCGCGCATCTGCTGGGTCGGGCTCGGCGACCGCCATCGCCTGGGGCTCGCCTTCAACGAGATGGTGGCGAACGGCGAGCTCAAGGCGCCGATCGTGATCGGGCGCGATCACCTGGACTCGGGCTCGGTCGCCAGCCCCAACCGCGAGACCGAGGCGATGCGGGACGGCTCCGACGCGGTGTCGGACTGGCCGCTGCTCAATGCGCTCATCAACTGCGCCTCCGGCGCCACCTGGGTGTCGTTCCACCACGGCGGCGGCGTCGGCATCGGCTTCTCGCAGCACGCCGGCATGGTGGTGGTCGCCGACGGCACGCCGGACGCGGCGCGCCGGCTCGCGCGCGTCCTCTGGAACGACCCCGCGTCCGGCGTCATGCGCCACGCGGACGCCGGCTACGACGAGGCGATCGCCTGCGCCAAGGCGCACGCGCTGAAGCTGCCCAGCATTCTGTAGGGTGGGCAAAGGCGCGGTCCAAGAGTCCGCTCTCTCAGCGCGGTAATCGCAGCACCGTGCCCACGCGTCGAGGGTAAGGCGCATGCAGGACGCGCACGCGTGGGCACGGCGCGCAACGATGGATCTCTGTTCCAGGCACGGTTACGGCATTGCGCGCCTTTGCCCACCCTACAAGCTACGGAGACAGGTTCACCGCCAGCCGCCGCCGCCGTTCACATAGACCGTGTCGGCGGTCATGAAGCCGCACGCATCCGAGCACATGAACAGCACCAGCTCGCCGATCTCCTCCGGCTCGCCGAAGCGCTTCATCGGCACGTCGTCGAGGAATTTTTGCATTAATTCGGGCGAGGTTTGCGCCGCGCTCTGGAACGGCGTCCGGACCGGCCCCGGCGAGATCGACAGGCAGCGAATCCCCTGGTCGGCGAACTCGCGCGCCACCCCGAGCGTCATCGACACCACCGCGCCCTTGGCCGCCGCATAGTGGATCGAGCTGCCCGGGCCGCCGCGCCGGTGCGCCATGCTCGCCATGTTGACGATCACGCCGTGCCGGTTCGCCTGCATGTGCGGCAGGATCGCCTGCATACAATAGAACGTGCCCTTGACGTTGAGCGCGAACGTGTTGTCGAGCAGCGCGTCGTCGATGTCGAGAAACTTCGACCGCCGCAGCGCCGCGCCGGCCGAGTTGAACTGGAATTGCACGCTTCCGAACGTCTCGATGGCTTGCCGCACCATGGCGTCGACCTGCGCGCGGGAGGTGACGTCGGTCTTGAGCGCCAGCGCCTTGCCGCCCTGGGCGGTGACCTGCTCCGCGGTCTGTCGTGCTCCGCTGTCGTTGACGTCCGCACAAACGACATTGGCGCGCTCGCGGGCAAAGATCAGCGCCGCGGCGCGGCCGATGCCGCTCCCGGCGCCGGTGATGATGATGGTCTTTCCGGCGAAATAGTCCGGCGTCTTGGGCATGGGGTGCCTCGGCTTTGTGTGAACCTGCTCGTGCTCTTTCCCGGCCTCATGCTGACGCGCGCGGACGTCCGTTGTCTTGGAACCGGCACGGCATGCGCGCTCCTCAGCATGAGGGCGGAGCGGCACTCAGTAGTCAATGTCCCTCCGCCGCCAGCACCGCCTCGACGCGGATCTCCTCGGTCAGCCGCGCCTTGAGGGCGGAGAATTCCGGGCTGGTCTTGATCGTGTAGTGGCGCGGATGCGGCAGGTCGATCGCGACGTCGGCCTTGATGCGGCCGGGTCGCGCGGTCATCACCACCACCCGCGACGCCAGGAAGATCGCCTCCTCGATGTCGTGGGTGACGAACAGCACGGTCTTGCGCTCGCGCTCCCAGATGCCGAGCAGCAGCTCCTGCATCAGCGCGCGGGTCTGGTTGTCGAGGGCCCCGAACGGCTCGTCGAGCAGCAGGATCGCCGGATCGTTGGCGAGCGCGCGGGCGATCGCGGTGCGCTGCTGCATGCCGCCCGACAGCTGCTTGGGGTAGTGATGCTCGAAACCGGTCAGCCCGATCCGCCCGAGCCATTCGCCCACCACCTCGCCGCGCCGCTCCCGCGCCACGCCCTTCTCGCGCAAGCCGAAGCCGATGTTGTCGGCGACCGTGAGCCACGGGAATAAAGTATAGGACTGGAACACCATGCCGCGGTCGGGGCCGGGCTCGCGCACCGGCATGCCGTCGAGGACGATTTGGCCGGTGGTCGGCCGGTCGAGCCCGGCCACCAGCCGCAGCAAGGTCGACTTGCCGCAGCCCGACGGGCCGAGGATGGTGACGAAGTCGTTGTCGGCGACGCCGAGCGTGATCGGCTCGAGCGCGCGCGTCGGCGCGCCCCGGCGCACGCCCGGAAAAATCCGCGAGACGTTCTCGATCGCGAGCTTGCTCACGCGAGGCTCCAGGGAAACAGCCGGCGGTTGCCCCATTTGAACAGGAAATCGGAGATCAGTCCGATCACCCCGATCACGATGATGCCGAAGATGATCTGCCCGGTGGCGAGCAGCGCCTGGCTGTCGATGATCATATGGCCGATGCCGGAGGAGGAGCCGATCAGCTCGGCCACGATCACGTAGGTCCAGGCCCAGCCGAGCACTAGCCGGAGGATCTCGGCGATGTCCGGCGCCGAGGCCGGGATCAGCACGCGGCCGAGAATGCCGCGGTCGCGCGCGCCCAAGGTCAGCGCCGCCTCGACCAGGTCGCGGCGCACGCTTGACACCGTGATCGCCACCATCAGCACGATCTGGAACACCGAGCCGATGAAGATGACCAGCAGCTTCTGCAATTCGCCCAAACCCGCCCACAGGATCAGGAGCGGAATGAAGGCGGAGGCCGGCAGGTAGCGCGCGAACGAGACGAACGGCTCGAAGAACGCCTCGATCGGCTTGTAGGCGCCCATCAGGATGCCGACCGGCACCGCCACCAGCGCCGCCAGCACGAAGCCGCCGAGCACGCGCCAGATGGTGATGGCGATGTCGAACAGGAAGCCGTGCTTGGTCAGCAGCAGCCAGCCCTCCTCGACCATGGTGAGCGGATCGGCCAGGAAGGTCTTCGACACATAGCCGCCGAGCGTGGCGTAGCCCCAGGCGGCGAAGAACAGCACGAAGAACAGGATGCCGAGCGCGACCCGGGCGGTGTTGGAGATGGGCGCGAGGGGCTTCATGAGATGAGCAAGCGTCGCACCCGTAGGGTGGGCACATCAGGGCGTTTACGCGCGTCTTCGCGGGCTATGGGCGCGGACCCGGCGCCCGCGCTAGCCACGCAAACGGTGCAGCGCCGTGCCCACGCGTCGGAATCGCCCGGACGCCGAGTTGACGGCGACGCGTGGGCACGGCGCTGCGGTTTCCGCGTGGAGAGCGCGAATTCTTGGGTCGCGCCTTTGCCCACCCTACGTCGCCTCCCCTCCAGGCGTCGCCGCCTCACTCACTGAATAAACCGCGTGTCCGCTAGCTTCGACAGATCCGGGATCTGCTTGATCACGCCGATCTCCAGCAGCAGGTCGGCCGCTTCCTTGTTGAAGGTCGGGAACTCGCCGGTGAAGAACGTCTTGTTGGCGGCGCGGTCCTGCCAGCGCAGGTATTTCGCCGAGTTGCCGAACTGCTCGCCCGACTGCTTCACGTCGGCGCCCATGATCTCGTAGGCCTTCTTCTGGTCGGCCTTGATCATGTCGGCCGCGTCGAAATAGCTCTTCACCAGCGCCTTCACCGCCGCGTCGTTCTCGGCGATGAACTTCGGCGTGCAGCCGAAAGTGTCCATCACCATCGGATAGTCGAGCGTGGTGGCGATGATCTTGCCGGCCTCCGGCTTCTCGCGCACGGCGGACAGATACGGCTCGTAGGTCATGGCGACGTCGTTCTGCCCGGCGATGAAGGCCTGCGCCGCCGCCGCCGGCTCCATGGTGACCACGGTCACGTCCTTGACGGTGAGCCCGTTCTTCTTGAGGAACCAGGCGAGCGTGAAATAGGGCGCGGTGCCGGGGGCAGACGCCGCCACCGTCTTGCCTTTCACGTCCTTGATCGACGCGATGTTGTTGCGCACCACCATGCCGTCGGCGCCGTACGACTTGTCCATCTGCAGGAGCTGCGTGGTGGCGACGCCGTTGGCGTTCCACACGATCCAGGTCTCGACCGTGGTGGCGGCGCACTGGATGTCGCCCGAGGCGATGGCGAGGTGGCGGCTCGCCTGCGGGATCTTCTTGATGGTGACGTCGAGGCCGTTCTTGGCGAAGATGCCGGCCTCCTTGGCGAGGGTCAGCGGCGCGAAGCCCGTCCACCCGGAAATTCCGATGGCGACCTTGGTGCCCTGCGCGAGCGCGGGGTTGGCCAAGAGACTGGCTGAGAGCGCTGCGGCGCACGCAGCTCCGGCGATCTTGATCGGCGTCATGTTCCGCTCCGTTTTCAAATCGAGTTGCATGTCTAATTCCAAATCTGCATAATTCATGCCAGCACGGTGGTGCACGGAAGTCAAACGTATAAGCAATAACTGCGCCTTCCGACCTACGGTACCAGTCCCGGGATTGACGGACATCGCCGTCTTCCATTTATGGATGCATCAATTTCTGTCAGAGAAACGAAAAATGCCGAATAGAAATGAGAAGCCCTTTGTCTTCGTCTTTATGCCGTTTAGCGAAGATTTCAAAGATGTCTACGAACTCGGCATCAAGGCGGCGTGCGCAAGCGTCGGCGCCGAGTGTGCAAGGGTTGATGAGCAGATTTTTTTGGAAAGCATTCTTGAGCGCATATACAAGCAAATTGAAATAGCGGACTTGATCATCGCGGAGATGTCGGATCGAAACGCAAACGTGTTCTACGAAACCGGATATGCCCATGGCTTAGGGAAGCGTGTAATCCTACTCACACGTGAATCGGGCGATATCCCGTTCGATCTTAGACAATTCCCACACATAATCTATCAGGACAAAATCAGGGATTTGAGGCAGGAGCTCGAGCGCAAACTGCGCTGGTGCATAGAGCACCCGTCGGAAGGAGCCAAACCTGGTGCAAGCGGTGATGCATCTCTTGAGAGCGAATTGGAACTCATGTCAAAGCACATCATGAACTACCTCAAGGCGAATGGGCACGAAATGGTAGGCTTCGAAACGATTAGAGAACTAATTAATCCGGACTACAGTGACAAGTTGATTTTGACGTTGATTGATCGGTCGCCGGAGGTGTTTAGGCGAGCGCGACTCAAAGGTGGCGTGCCCGGGATTGCGCGCCTTAAGAAATAGCTTCCGCCTCTCCGACTGCGCTCAAGACGGTGCCGCTGCTTGAAGTCGGCCCTTCGACTTGATCGGCGAGGCGAGCACGCCCAAGAGCAAACATAGCAGCGCCGCCATCGCCGCTGACGTTTAGGCTGCTCTGTCACCAATACAGACGAAGTTCTCGGTACGCAGCGTCCTCCTCCTCATGCCGCCGGCGTCAGCGCGCTCGGCTTGACGCCGATCGCCACCGCGAAGGCCGGGCGCGCGTCGATCACCGCCTGCCAGCGCTCGAGCTCGGGATAGGCCGGGCGCTCGATCGGGAATTCCAGGCAGCGCTTGACGATCGTGCCGAGCGCCATATCGGCGATGGTGAGACGATCGAGCGCGAACCAGTCGCGCCCGGCGATGTGGCCGTCGAGGATCTTGAGCTGGGCGAGGAGATCGGCGCTTTGCGCGGCGAAATCGGGGGCGCGCTCGGCCGGCGCCTTCTTGGCGTCCCTGAACACCGCCACATAGGGCGTGTTGAGCGCGCCGAGCAAGAAATCCATCCAGCGCTCGACCATGGTGCGCTCGGCCGGCGTGGCGCCGGTCAGCGCCGGCCGGTGCACGGCCGCGAGATAGCGCAGGATCGTGTGCGACTCCCAGATCACCAGGTCGCCGTCGATCAGGGTCGGCACCTTGGCGGTGGGATTGAGCTTGCGATAGGCGTCGGTCAAGGTGTTGCCGAACTGGCGGCCGTAGTCCTCGCGCTTATAGGGAACGCCGAGCTCCTCCAGGCAGAAGATCACCTTCTGGACGTTGCCGGATGTCTGTCGGCCGAGCAATCTGATCATGTCGTTTCTCCAAAAGTCGTGGTCTCGATGATGTCGACGCCGCGCACGCGGTCGACCAGATAGATCAGCCCGCGCGCGTCGATGGTGACGTCGTTGGAGGACGGGCGCGCCTCGCCGTCGGACGGATCGGGCAGATAGTGGCCGACCTCGCGCGGCGCGAACGGGTCGGCGATGTCGACAAGCCGCAGGCCCTGCGCGAACCAGGCGAACGGGATCACCGTGCCGGTGAAGCGCTCCGACGGCTGATGGCAGCCGCTCATCGGCGGCTGCGGGCTGCCGTCGCGGTCGAGCCCGGGCACCTGGAAGGTCGCGATCGGCACCGGCATCTGCTCGACCGTGATGTCGTAGATCCAGGTGAAGGATGGCGCCGCCGGCCGCAGCTTGGCGACGTCCTCGTCCGCCACCACCATGACGTTGCGTCCCTTGAGCGGTTGCGGGACCGGCAGGCAGGTGTGGGTCGGATGCGGAAACGCCGGGCTGGTGTTGGCGTGCGCCACCACCTTCGGCCGCGCCATATCGGAAATATCGAGAATGAAAAGGCCGTGATGCCAGTAGCTGACATAGAGGCGGTCGCCCAGGCGCAGTGGATGGTGGCAGCGCGGCGCCACCCAATTGTCCCACGGATAGGGTTCGCCGCCGGCCTTCCATTGACCGGGAATCCACCAGCGCGCGACCTCGACCGGACGCGCCGGATCGGCGAGGTCGAGGATCATCATGATGTTGCCGACGTAGCCCTCGGCGGTCGGCGAGATGTAGGCATAGCGGCCGTCGAAATCGTAGCGGTGCACGCCGCGGCCGGCGGTCCGCCACTTGGTGATCAGCTTCGGCGCACTCGGACGTGAGACGTCGTAGATGCCGAGCCCGCCGCCGAACTCGGCCGCTCCGCTCTGGCCGATCTTCTCGTGGTTGACGACCATAATGTCGTTCGCCACCCGCACCTTGTGGGAATGCCAGCCCTCCGGCAGGTCGATGGTGGCGAGCGCGCGCGGATGGCGCGGATCGGCCACGTCGACGACGGTGGTGCCGCTCGGCCACTGCATGTGCGCGATATAGAGCGTCGTGCCCTCGACCCAGACCTGGCCGCCGCCCGGGCAGTCGAAGTGCGACACTAGCGTGGTGTTCGATCGGCTCGCCACGAAACGCTCGAGACAATCAGGCGAGCTTCACGACGTCGCCGGCGGCGTCGCGACCCCACTTCTTGTAGAGGTGGAAGCATTTCAACGCCGGTTCGTCGCTGGCGACGAACAGGATCGCCGGTTGCTTGGCGTCGCCGTTGACGTGCTCGAACCAGCAGCCGCCCGGCACCGCCAGATTGTCGAATTTTTGCCAATCGAAGCGCTTGCCTTCGATGATCGAGTGGCCCTTGCCCTCGAACGGCGCCACCAGCAGGCTCGCGGTCTGCCGCACCGGGCGCGTCCGCTCGCCGGGACGCAGCACCTGCGCGAAGAAGGTCATGGTCTTGAACACCGGACCGCCGGTCAGCGGATCGACATATTCGATCGACAGCGCCTCGTAGAGATCGCCGTCCCAGTCTTTGAAGCGCTCGATCAATTCCTGCATCATCTCCCAGCGATAGACGTACATCGGCGAGGAGAAGCCGGCGCCGCGGTGATGCTCGAGAAAGCGCGGTTTGAGCCCGCCGTGGTCATAGGCGCGGGCCGAGTAGTCGGACGGCACGGTCGCGGTCTGCTGCTTCTTCTTGACCGGCTTGCCGTCGACCAGCTCGGTGTAATCGTGCTCGAAATAGACCGCGTTGAGCGTCTCGACCAGCGGCAGGTCGAGCACCGAGAGATTGACCGCCGGCTCGTTGCCGACATTGCCGTGGTTGTGCCAGGTGTCGACCGGGGTCAGCACCATGTCGCCCGGTCCGAAGGTGATGTCCTCGCCGCCGACGCCGGTGAAATTGCCCTTGCCGGTCAAGCCGAACCGGATGGCGTTGGGTGAGTGCCGGTGCGGCGGCATCACCTCGTTGGCGTCGTTGAGCCGATAGGCCGTGTACATGGTGCTCACGGTCGCGCGCCGCGGCGCCAGCCCCGGATTGACCAGGATCAGCGAGCGGCGCTCGGAATCGTCCATCGTCACCAGCTCGGCCGCTCGGAACAGGATCGGCTCGATGTCGTCTTGGTAACTCCACCGATGCGGCACCGCCTTCGGCGTGCCCATCAGCTGCTTGATCTCGTCATGGGCGACGTCGGTCGAGGTCGCCCAGAACGGGAACATGCTCTTGGCGGAGATGTCGTTGTAGAGCGCGTCGAGCGCGGCCTTTCGGTTCGGAAGCCGACGCGCGGATGCGTTCTTCTGGCCTGCCAACATGTCGTCGCTCCTTCAAGAAGCCCGCGTGAACCACCTGACCCGAGGCTAACACAGGCGGTTCTCCACAGGAACCGGGATCACCCGCTCGCGCGAAGCCTCGGCGCCATAGGCGATCGCAGCCAGGACATCGTCACGCCTCAGCTGAGGGTATTCGGCTAGCACGTCGGCCTCCGGCATGCCGGCGGCCAGCAAGTCGAGAATGAACGATACCCATATGCGCGTCCCTCTGATGCACGGTTTTCCGCCGCACACCGCAGGATCGATGCTGATGCGATCCAAGAGATTAGCCATGTCATCCCTCACGATCCCGGCGGCGGAATCTGGAAGAACTCCGCCAGTTGCTCCTTGCTCAGCGGCGCGTCGAGGAACTTCATCTCCACCGCGTCCGCCATCACCTGATCGATGTCGGAGAGCCGGTCGGGCGACAGCGCCGCCTTCGGGTTGTACTGGTCGCGCTGCAGCACCACCAGGCTTTCCGGCAGCTTGATCGTCTCGGAATAATATTTGACCGCGAGCGGGTCGGAATACATCCAGTCGAGCGACTCGCGGT
>WNFV01001837.1_pt1 | contig 30229 bp, 30 predicted proteins | sample 5400101 | NCBI WGS metagenome assembly WNFV01 (sample SAMN13153361, study PRJNA577476) | soil metagenome | isolation source: 115 cm soil or saprolite under grassland replicate 1 | place: USA:California | collected 2016-06-15
CGACCGACGACCTCGAGCGGCTCGCCCACGACGTCTCCCACGTGCCGTCGGCGCGGGAGATGGACATGCTGCTCACCGCGGGCGAGCGGATCTCGATGTCGCTGCTGTGCATGGCGATCCTCGACCACGGTCAGCCCGCGGTCTCGTTCACCGGCTCACAGGCCGGCATCGTCACCGACACCGCGCACCGGCGGGCCAAAATCGTCGAGGTGCGGGCGGACCGCATCCGCGAGGCCATCGCCGGCGGAGAGGTCGCCATCGTCGCCGGCTTCCAGGGCGTGTCGACCGCCCGCGACGTCACGACCCTCGGCCGGGGCGGGTCCGACACGTCCGCGGTGGCGCTGGCGGCCGTCCTCGGCGCCGAGGCGTGCGAGATCTACACCGACGTCGCCGGCGTCTACAGCGCCGATCCCCGGGTGGTGCCCGACGCGCGGCGCCTCCCTCGGCTCTCTTTCGAGGAGGCGCTCGAGATGGCGGCCACCGGCAGCGGGGTGCTCGCGCTGCGCTCGGTGGAGTTCGCGCGCAACTATGGAGTGCCCGTCCACGTTCGTTCCAGCTTCAGCTGGGAGCCCGGAACGTGGGTGCGAGAGGAAGACCTCACGATGGAACAGGCGATCATCTCCGGTGTCACGCACGACACGTCGGAGGCCAAGGTCACGATCGAGCAGGTGCCCGACCGACCGGGGATCGCGGCCGCCGTGTTCCGTGCACTCGCCGACGAGGACGTCAACGTCGACATGATCGTGCAGAACGTGTCGACCGCCGGTCACACCGACATCTCGTTCACGGTGCCCAACGATGAGCTGACGCGCGCATTGTCCGTCATGGAGAAGGTCGTGAAGGAGACCGACGCCAGCGGGATCAGCCACGATCCGGGCATCGGGCGCGTCTCGCTCGTCGGCGCAGGGATGCGGTCGAACCCCGGTGTCGCGGCCAAGATGTTCGAGACGCTCGCGCGGGAGGATGTGAACATCGAGATGATCTCCACGTCCTCGATCCGGGTGTCGTGCGCGGTGCAAGAGCACGACGTCGAGCGGGCCGTGCGCGCGTTGCACAAGGCGTTCGAGCTCGGCCAGGAGACGGGATGAGGGTCGGCGTCGTCGGCGCGACGGGCGTCGTCGGCCGGGAGATGCTGCGCGTCCTCGAGGAGCGCGCCTTCCCCGTCGACGAGCTGCGCGTGTACGCGTCCCCTCGATCGGAGGGCCGCAAGCTCGCGTACGCCGGCGGTGAGGTGACGTGCGAAACCCTGCGCGGCGGCGGGTTCGACGGCCTTGATCTCGTGATCGTCGACGTCGATGACCCGATTGCCGCCGAATGGGCGCCGGTCGCGGCGGCCGCGGGCGCCAAGGTCGTCGACAACTCCGCCGCCTTCCGCATGGATCCCGACGTGCCGTTGGTCGTGACCGAGATCAACCCCGACGACCTGCGCCACATGCCGAAGGGCATCGCGTCGTGCCCGAACTGCACAACGGCGGTGCCGCTCACCGCGATCGCGCCGCTGCACCGCGCCGCCGGGCTCGAGCGCATGGTCGTCTCGACCTACCAGTCGGTGTCGGGCGCGGGACAGTCGGGGTTGCGCGAGCTGGACGAGCAGTGGACGAAGGGTGACGGCCGTTCCGACGTGTTGCGGCGCGCCGGCGCGATCGACGGTGCGATCACGCCCGGCGAGGTCTGGGACCGGCCGATTGCCGGCAACGTGATCCCGCGAGCGGGTTCACTCGGTGAGCAGGGGTACACGTCGGAGGAGTGGAAGATGCTCCACGAGAGCCGCAAGATCCTCCACGCCGACCAGCTGCTCGCGACCGTCACCTGCGTGCGGGTGCCCGTGTACGTCGGCCACGCGGTGTCTGCCAACCTCCGCTTCGCGCGACCGGTGACGAAGGCCGAGGCGGTCGAGCTGTTGACGGACGCGCCCGGCGTTCAGCTGGTCGACGGTGGCGACGGGCATCCGACGCCGCTCGAGTCGGCCGGCGTCGACCCGGTGCTCGTCGGCCGGGTGCGCGAGGACCCATCCGAGCCGGGAAGCCTGAACGTGTGGGTAGCAGGGGACAACCTGCGCAAAGGTGCCGCCCTCAACGCGGTGCAGATCGCGGAGCTGCTTGCGAGTGCATGACCGCCGCGCGACCTGACGTCACGTAGGCTTTTGGCGAGTCGAGCGGGCAGGCAGGTGATCGTGGCGATCGAGCGACAAGAGCAACCGCGCACCAAGCAATCGATGGGCCGGATCACCAAGGGGCTCGTCTCCTCGTCGGTCATCGGCGCCCGGAGCGCGTTCGACCTCGAGTCGATCTCACAAGTGGTCGGCGCCGTCCTGCTGGGGCTCTTCCTGATCACCTTCATGCTCGCGTTCCTGCCGTGGCTGCTCGCCGGGGCGATGACGGCGGCGGTCGAGAACGTGATGCGCCAGGTCGGCTTCTCGAAGTTCACCATCGACGGCGTGGGTGACTGGATCATCGTGTTCGTCGTCGGCTTGCTGGCGGTCGCCTTCTTCGTCATCGTCGTGACCGCCATTGCCGGGATCGCGAACTTCCTGTCCGCCCGGGTGACGTTCCGGCGGTTCCGGAACGCCGCGGTGCGTGCCAACTCCGAGCTCGGCTTCGACAACCGCGAGCCGACGGCGCACATCGATGCCAGCGCCCGGTCGAGCCGGTCCTACGAGGAACGCCCGGTGAGCGAGCTGCAGCTCGAGGCGCGCCGCCGGCGCATTCCGGGGCGATCGCAGATGAACAAGGCGCAGCTCGTGGACGCCCTTCGGCAGGGGCGCCACTAGCCCGGCGCGCTCCCGCGCCGCCCGGTTACCGCGCCGCCCGGAACTGCAGGAAGTTGCGGAGCGGGTCGTCGCTGATCGGCAGGATCCCGTCGAACGGGTAGTTCAAGCTCACGACGAGCGCGAGCGTCAGCGACACGAGCAACGCCAGCGCCGTCAGGATCAACAGGTGCGACGCGCGGTGCTGGGTATCGAGCACCGTGCTGACCACGATCACCGAGATCCCCATGATCGCGAGCATGAACACGAGCGGCCACGGGACGGTCTCGCCCGACGCATTGACGAGGCGGGCACGCGTCTCAACCACGCCGTCGAGCAGGTCGAGCGTCTTGTTGTAGGCAGCGATCTCCTCGACCGTGGTCGGATGGATCGTGCGCAGCGTGGTGAACATCCGCTCGAGCTTCTCGTCGCCGACCCTGTCCGGCCGGGCCGTCTCGGCGAGCTTCGGGAAGCTGCGGTCGACGACGGTCCGGGTGTATGACGTGATCGACCTGCGGAGCGCGTCGCCCTCGGCGGTGGGGAAGATGCGGCTGGTCTCGTACATCGCGCTGAGGTCGGCGGCCTTGGCCGCCACCTGCTCGTTGGCCGCCCGCAGCTGGCTGTACTGGTTCACGATGACGAACGCGACGAGCACCGCGTAGATCGTCGCCAGCACCTGGACCGTCACGGCCGCCGTCGGCCCGGCGCGGTGGCGGACCTCCGGGCTCACGACGCGCCGCATCACCACATCGAGGACGAGGTTGAACGTGACGCCGACGGCGGCGAACGTCACGAAGAGCAGGATCCCGTTGCCGAACCCGATGAACGAATGGAACGACGGCACGGCGCGGGAGGCTAACCGGGCACGCGCCTGCCATCTCTCGGGATCGGGACGCTCGGGCGTCACGACGCGACCGCGATGCCGATCCGACTCTGCGTCGGGTGGCGGGATTGCTGCACGCCCGGCCGCGGACGTCTACCGCTCTTTCGTTCATCCGAAGGGGTGTTTCGTGGGCAAACGGGCAGGCGGCTGGGTTCGAGCGGCGAGGCACTGGCTGGAGAATCCGGCCGTCGTGATGGGTGTCGCCGCGGTGCTGTTTGTCGCGATCGCCGCGCTTCGGGTCGCGTATCCGGCCCCCAAGGACGCCATCGGCATCCTCTTCGTGGTGCCGATCGCAGTGGTGGCGACGCAGTTCGGCATCCGCGGCGGTCTCGCGGCCGCGCTCGTCGCACTGGCGCTCCAGGGCGCGGTCAGCGCAGCTACGGGTGAGTTCTTCGGCGTGGGCGGCTACCTCGTCGGGGCGATGGGTTTCCTGCTGCTCGGCGCGGTGGTGGGCGGTTTGTCGGAACGGCTGGCGTCTGCCCGCCGGGCCGAGACCCAACTTCTCGAGTCGTCGCCCTCGGCGATCGTCGAGGTCGAGGGACATTCCCACACGCTGGGGTGTGCGAACGGATACGTGCCAGGAGGGCAGGGCACACAACGAGGAGATTCTTAGCATTGGTGCGTGCGAACGGGGCTTTGTGGACTTCTGGGATTTGAGTACCCGATTGAAACCGCGCCAATGGCAGGTGCTGCGGGTGCCGAACTCGCGGCGGCAGTCTCGAGGGGCGGGGTGCGGGTTTATCGGCGGCGAAATATCGTCTGGTCGGCCAAGAACTCTCGCGGGAGGTGGCCCGATGTTCCTGCCAGCGACCGAGACGCTCCCGTTCGAGTGGTACGGACTTGCGATCTCCGACCGCACTGCAGCGCTCGAATTGTCCTCGTCGGTGGCAACGATCGACGTCCCCCCGGGAGCCCGCCATCCGCGCGGTTGGTCCGATCGGTCCGACAAGTACTACGTGGTGATAGAGGGGCGGGTTCGCTTCGAGGTCGACGGCGAAGGCTCGGAGTTGGAGCCGGCTGATGTCTGCATCGTGCGCCGCGGCGAGATCTTCGAGTATGCGAACAAGACCCCGCGTCCGGCTCGCCTCGCTCTCGTTCACACACCGCGGTTCGATCCCGACGCCGAGTATCTCGAGGAGCAGTAGCGCCCGCGTGCGCGCGAAGGCTTGCGCTCCGGTTCTGGGGCGAGGGGTCGTGTCAGTTCGGGGTGGCGGGTGATGGCGGGTGGCCGTCGGACGTTGGCGGCGCCAGCGTGGATCATGGACATGCTCGCCGCGCATCTGGCGCGCCGCGGCGTGACGGGCGCTGACACCGACGCGTTCGTGTTCGTCATGCCAGCAGGCGGGCCGCTGGACTAGCGCCGTCCGCGGCCTGCTCGCGGCCTGGCCGCGGCCTCGGACAAAGCGGGCGCGGCGGAAATGGCCTCTGACCTGCGGAATCGTGGTCGGGATGGCGGGATTTGAACCCGCGGCCTCAGCGTCCCGAACGCTGCGCGCTAACCAAACTGCGCCACATCCCGAAGGGCGCTCATTGTAGGTCGGTCACTTCCCGGCAGATCGGGCGCTACGCCGGCGTGCTTGTCTCCGCAGCGACCGTGTTCTTCACGGTTCGGCGCAACGTCCCGGGGTCCACCGGCTTCACGAGCTCGGCGTCGACGTCCGCGCGCTTGGCGAGGAAGCGGTCCGCTTCGCGGTCCAGCAGCAACATGATGGGCACGTGCGGGAGCCGGCCGCCCGACTCCTCGAGACGAAGGTCGATCGCCGCCGCGATGCCGCCCATGTTGCCGATCTGCATGTCGAGCACGACGAGGTCGGGATGCTGCTCGACGACGGCGCCGCGCACGTCCTGGCCCCGCGTCACCTCGACGACCTCCTGACCGGGCGCCACGAGGGCGGCACGCACCTGCTCGCGCACCCAGCGCGCGTCGGCGGCGACGAGGACCTTCACGAGGTCGAAAGCTAGCCCGCTCAGCCGACGCGGGCCGGGGTCGCCGTGAACAAGTGCTGCCCGACCTCCGCCAGCGCGTCGAAGTCGTACACGTCGCGGACGAGGAAGGGGACGTACGCGACCGCTGCCCGGCCCGCGCGCGCCTTCACGCCGGCGACGTGATGACGTTCGCGCTCGGCGATCTGGCGGAAGTCGGCGAGGTTCTCGTACAGCGCAGCCAGCCGGTCCGCTGACGCCGCGCCGTCGCCGGTCGCGGGCGTCGTGTCCGTCTCCTTCGCAACCTTCGCAACCAGGGTCTCGGCGCGTGCACGGAGGCCCTCGACGCCCTCGTCGCCGAACGGCGGGTGGACGCGGTTGACGATCAGCCCTTCGACGGGGATGTCGCTCTCGGCGAGTCGCTCGGCGAAGAACGCGGCTTCCTCGACCGCGTCGCGCCGGGGCGAGCTGACGAGCACGAAGCTGCTGGACGGGTCGGCGAGCAACGCCAACACGCTCGTCGCCCGGTCTCGGAAGCCCTCCTCCATGCCCTCGAAGGCGCGGAAGAACGCGACGACGTCGTCGATCACCTCGGTGCCGACGACCTTCGACACGGTGCGAAGGAAGCGTTGCACCGCCGCGCTCGCCACGCGCAGATACGCACGCGTCGGCATCATCAGGAGCCGGAAGATGCGGTTGTCGAGCAGCCGCGTGAGCCGGCGCGGCGCGTCGAGGAAGTCGAGTGCGTGGCGCGTGGGTGGCGTGTCGACGACGATCAGGTCGTAGCCGCCTTCCTCGTGCAGCTCGTGCAGCTTCTCCATCGCCATGTACTCCTGCGTGCCGGAGAGCGCTGTGGAGACGTTGCGGTAGAAGCGATTGCTCAGGATGCGCGTCGCCTGCGCCTCATCTTCGGCGTGCGCGACCACGAGGTGGTCGAAGGTCGACTTCGTGTCGAGCATGAGCGCCGACAAGCGGCCACCCCGAGCAGCCTCGCCCGTCGGGTCCCAGCGCCTCCGCTCGATCGCGTGCGCGGTGTTGGAGAGCGCGTCGAGCCCGAGCGTGTTCGCGAGGCGCTTGGCGGGGTCGATCGTGACGACCACGGCGTTGCGGCCGCGGCGCGCGCCTTCGACGGCGAAGACGGCAGCGATGGTCGTCTTGCCCACGCCGCCGGTGCCGCAGCACACGACGATGTGGCGGTCGCCCGCGATGTCGTCGAAGGTGACGCCGTCGGTCATGAGACCGTCGCGCGGCCCGGCACCGCCTCCGGGAGCTCGGCGATCTGGGCCGCCATTGGGCCCGCCAGGCTGTCGATCTCGGGCGGCCCGAGCTCGGCGGTGAACAGGAACGGCAGACGGACCTGCGGCAGCGGCAGTCGGGCCGCCAGCCGGTCGGCCTGTTCCTGCTGGAGCGCGTACCGCTCGCGACGGAACTCGGCCGCGGCGACGAGGTCGGCGGCCTCGCGCGGCGACACGAACACGCCGAGCTCGTCGGCAAGACGGTGGACCTCGTCGACGGAAGCGGGCGCGCCGGGATCGGGATAGCACGCGTTCACGACGACGGGCCCGAGCTGCACGCCGATGCGATCTTCGAGTTGGAACGCGGTGTCGACGAGCTCGCTCACCGGCGTCTCCTCCGGGATCGTCACGAGGATCACCTGGCAGCGGGACGGGTCGGAAAGCATCTCGATGACGTCGGTCGACTGCTTGCTGATCGGCCCGACGCGCACCGCGTCACCCAGGCCGCGGGGCGACATGAGGAACGTGATTGCGTGCCCGGCGGCCGGCGCGTCGATCAGGATGAGGTCCGCCGCCCGCTCGAGCTCGAGCGCCTTCACCTTGCCGAGCACGAGGATGTCCTTCATGCCCGGGACGGCCGACGCCACGACCTCCAGCGCACCCGACCGCACGAGGCGCTTCGAGATGCGACGCAGCCCGTGCGACTCGAGGTAGTCGAGCAGCGCCTCGTCGGGTGTGAGCGTCCGGCCGCGGACGCCGGGAGCGAGCTCGGTCTCCTCGTAGCCGAGCGGCGGCTTGCCGAAGCACGACGCCAGCCCCGATTTGCCCTCGACCTCGACGATCAGCACGCTCAGTCCCGCGCCGGCGGCCGCGGTGGCGAGGGTTGCGGTCACCGTCGTCTTCCCGACCCCACCCTTCCCCGCCACGATGACGACGCGAGCGGATGAGCAGAAGCGCGCCAGGTCCATGTGCCATCCAGCCTAGAAGAGCCGGGATGCGACGCTCTGTCCGCGTTGTCGCCGTTGCGTGCTTCGCCATCGCGGTGGCCATCCTCGTCTCCGACGTCGCGTGGGCCGGCCCGGAGCAGGCGACGCCGAGACGGAACGGCATCGACGTGGTGAAGGTCGACGGGCTGCTCGACCCGCCGACCGCATCGCTGGTGCGCGACGCGATCGCCCGGGCCAACCGCCGCCGCTCCACGATGATCGTGCTCCAGCTCGACTCGGGCGGATCGGTCGACTTCGACGTGCAGCCGCTGGTGCGCGACGTACAGCGGTCACGCGTGCCCGTCATCGTCTGGGTTGGCCCGTCAGGGGCGAAGGCAAAGGGCGCGGCCACGGTGCTCGCCGAAGCGGCTCCCGTGACGTCGGTGTCGTCCGGATCGAGCATCGGACCGGCCGACCCGCTGCGGCTGGACGAGCCGGGCTCGACCGATTCGCGCGCCGTGTCCGATCAGCTCGCTTCGTTGGCGGCGCGGTGGGATCGCGACCCGGCCGGCGCGCGCCGGCTGACCGGCGAGAACTTGCCCGCCGACGCCGCCCACCGCGTCGGCGCGATCAACTCGGTCGAGCCCACCGTGGGCGAGCTGATCGTGACGCTCGACGGCCGCGCCGTCCCGACCGCGGCGGGTCCGAAGCTCCTCTCGACCGCCACCGTCGTCGGCAAGGGCCTCGGTCGTCGCCGCCAGCCCAACCAGGACGTCCGCTTCGACCGTCTCGACATCGGCAACCAGGTCCTGCACACGCTCATCAGCCCGTCGATCGCGTACCTCCTGTTCGTCGCCGGGCTCGCGCTGATGGTGTTCGAGTTCTACACGTGCGGGATCGGGCTGGCCGGCCTGGCGGGAGGGGCGGCGCTCGTCGGCGCGCTCGTCGGGTTCTCGCACCTGCCGGTGGCGTGGTGGGCCGCGGGGTTGCTCATGCTGGCTGTGTTCGGCTTCGCGGTCGACGTGCAGGCGGGCGGGCTGGGCGCGTGGACGATCATCGGGGCCATCGCGCTCGTCGCCGGGTCGCTCACGCTCTACGGCGGCTCAGCGCGACTCAACCCGCCGTGGTGGGTGCTGGTGATCGTGATCGGCGGCGCCGCGCTGTTCATGCTCGGCGCGATGACCGCCGTGATCCGCTCCCGCTTCTCTACGCCCACCGTCGGGCGCGAGGGGATGATCGGCGAAGAAGGCCGGGCCGAGGTGGACGTGGCGCCGGACGGGGTCGTCGTGATCCAGGGGGCGCGGTGGCGGGCCCGCACGAACCGGGCCACCCCGATCGAGGCCGGCGACACGGTGCGGGTGGTCGCCGTGGCGGGTCTCGTCCTCGAGGTCGAGCCGGAGGAGGGCGGGGCCCGCGATTACCGCGATCGGGCTCGAGGACGGTCAGGCGGCGGACGGAACGAGGGGTAGGGAACGGAAAATCACGGCAATTCACCTCTTGTCCGGTTCGGGGGAGGCAGATACGTTCGCAAGACCTGCACGACCGGGAGGGGGCCGGTGGCGGTCCAGACCACGGAGAGGACCTGGCAGCTGCGCGCAGCGTGCCGGGGACCGGAGTCGGCGCTCTTCTTCCCGCCGACGTATCCCGAACGCAAGGACGAGCGTGACGCGCGCGAGGCCCGGGCCAAGGCGATTTGCCAGGAGTGCCCGGTGCGGTCCGAATGCCTCGACTACGCGATCAGCATCCGGGAGCCCCACGGCATCTGGGGCGGGCTCACCGAAGCCGAGCGCCGCCTGATGTTCGCCGACGAGGCCGGCTAGCGCCGTTCTCGATGCGTGCGTGGTGCGCAAATAGTGCGCACCAGGGACGCATCAGGGCTCGGCCGCCGTCAGCGGGCCGGGGATCCGCTCGTCGCCCCGCCGGCGGGTGACGCCTTCGGCGTCGAACAGCTGCAGGATCGGCAGCACGTACTTGCGCGTCGACCCGAGCAGGTCCCGCACGTCGGACACGGTGACGGTGCCGCGCTCGCGGAGCGCGTCCTGAATACGACGCCGAGCGTCGGCGAGCGCGCTCGCCGTGAACACGATCCCGTCGACGTCGACGAGCGCGCCCTCGCGGAGCAAGGCACGCACCAGCCCCGGTTTCGCGCCGGCTTCCTCCGGCTCGGGTGGCGAGAACGGCGTCGCGTCGAGCGCCGCGAGCAGGGCGAGCGCATCGGGCGAGTCGCCGACCTGCGCGCGGTGCATCACGTGGCGCACGACGCCTCGCTCGAGCACCAGCTCGTCCGTCCCCTCGATCGTGGCTCGCAGCCGCTCCGGATCGACGCGCAGCGCCGACGCGAGCGCGGGCAGCTCGACGCCGGGCTCGAGCGGCTCGCGCTCGTGGTGTCCCCGCACCCGCCGCGCTGCCGTGCTGCGCAGCTCTGCGACCGAGTCGTCGTCGACCAACCATCGCCCGACGCGCACTGCGGCGCCGCCGGCGACGAGCTCGTCGGCCAGCGCGCCGGCCTCGGCGGTCCCGATGCCGGCGAGCGGCCCGAGCGAATCGACCGGCAACCACGCATGGGCGGCGACAAGCCGTGGGCCGAGCGGGAGCTCGAGATAGTCGGGCGCGTCGCGGGCGCGTCCTTCCGGCGCCACGTCCAGCACCTCGGCGCCGCCCACGGTCTCGCGTTCGCCGGGATCGCGCAGCACCAGCCGGTCACCGGGGGCGAGTGGGACAGGCTCGTCGAGCTGGACCCGGCCGAAGCGGCGGTCGGTGTCGAGCACGCGGAGCAGCGTGGAGTGTTCGCCCGAGCCCACGTAGCACTGGAGTGAGGCGCGGGTCCGGAGCTCCATGCCGGGCAACGGCGTGAGCCTGACGTCGACCGTGTCGGTCAGATGCCACTGGCCGGGCCGGATCACGGCGTCGCCCCGGCGCACCGCGCTCGGGTCGATGGCAGCTCCGGCGAGGTTGAGCGCCACGCGCGTGCCGGGGGAGGCGGTGTCGAGCTTGTGGTGCGCAGTCTCGACCGCGCGGATCCGGGCCCGCAGCGCCCGCGGCCCGACCTCGACCTCCTCGTCGATCCGCAACGACCCACCGGTCAGCGTGCCGGTCACGATCGTCCCCGCGCCTCTGGCCGCGAACACCCGGTCGACCCACAACCGTGGGCGTCCCCGGTCGACGGGTGGGGGCGCGACGGCGAGCACGGCATCGAGCTCGGTCCGGACGTCGTCACGCCCGCGACCCGATACCGCGTCGGACACCACGACCGGCGCGTCGGCGAGCGGTGAACCCGCGAGCCGGTCGTCGACGTCGAGCCGGGCGAGCTCGAGCGTCTCTGTGTCGACGAGGTCGGCCTTCGAGAGGACGACGAGTCCGTGGCGGACGCCGAGCAACTCGATGATCCGAAGGTGCTCCTCGCTCTGGGGCATCCAGCCTTCGTTGGCGGCGACGACGAGGATCACGACGTCGACCGCGCCCACACCGGCGAGCATGTTCTTGACGAACCGCACGTGGCCGGGCACGTCGACGAAGCCCACCTCCTCGCCCGACGGGAGAGTCGTGAACGCGAATCCCAGGTCGATCGTGAGCCCGCGCGCCTTCTCCTCGGGGAACCGGTCCGGGTCGGTGCCGGTCAGCGCGAGGACGAGCGCGGACTTGCCGTGATCTACGTGTCCAGCCGTCGCGACCGTGCGCACGTCAGCCCAGCGCGGCCCGGACTGCGTCGACGATCCGGCCGTCGTCGGCGGGATCGACCGTGCGCAGATCGCACACGATCGCGTCGTCGGCGACGCGCGCCACGATGTCGTGCTCGCGCAGGAGCTTGAGCGCCTCGTCCGCAACCGCCACCTCGACCGCGATCCCCACGGAGGGGATCGTGAGCCCGGGCAGTGATCCGCCGCCGGCGACGGCCTCGGTGTCGACGACCTTCGCCCCCGGCACGATCGCCGTCATGGTCTCTGCGCGCGCTCGCAGCTCGTCGAGCGGCACGCTGGCCATCCACCACAGCGGGATCGTCGTTGCGTCCCCGGAGAGATAGGAGAACGCGACGGCCTGGAGCCCGGCCAGGGTGAGCTTGTCGGCCCGCACCGCCCGCGCCAGAGGGTGGGCGGCGATCTTCGCGATGAGGTCGGCGCGGCCTACGATCACGCCCGCCTGCGGCCCGCCGAGCAGCTTGTCGCCGGAGAATGTGACCACCGCGGCGCCGGCCTCGACGGCCTGGCGGATGCCGGGCTCGTCGCGCAACCATCCCGGCCGGCGGGGGAGCCACGGCGTCGTGTCGTCGAGGAGGCCCGAGCCGGCGTCGACCATCACCGGCGGACCGAGCGTCTCCAGGTCCACGACCGGCGTGGACTCGACGAAGCCCACCATCCGGTAGTTCGAGGCGTGCACCTTGAGGAGCAGCGCCGTCCGGGGAGTGATGGCGCTCTCGTAGTCGGCGCGCCGCGTCCGGTTCGTGGTGCCCACCTCGACCAGCCGGCAGCCCGACTCCGCCATGATCTCCGGGACGCGGAACCCGCCGCCGATCTCGACGAGCTCGCCGCGTGAGACGACGACCTCGCGGCCGCGGGCCAGCGCCGCGAGCGACAGCAGCACTGCCGCCGCGTTGTTGTTCACGACCAGCCCCGACTCGGCGCCGCACGCACGCGCGAGCAGCCCACCGGCATGGTCGTGGCGCGACCCGCGCCGGCCCTCGTTCATCTCGTACTCGAGGTTCGAGTACCCGCGCCCGATCGACCGGGACGCCGCGAGCGTGTCGTCACCCAGCGGCGCGCGCCCGAGGTTCGTGTGCACCATCACGCCGGTGGCGTTGACCACCGGGCGCAAGAGCCGGCCCCTGATCTGCTCGACGCGCCGGCGCGCGTCGGCGATCACGTCATCGACGGCGACCGCGTCCTCCGAGCTCGCATCGCCCGCCACGCGATCACGCGCATCGGCGATGGCGTCGCGGGCGCACGCGGCGAGAAGCTCGTGCGGGAGCCCCGAGAGCGCGTCCAGCACCTGATCGACACCGGGGAGCGCTCGCCGTGGGTCCACGGGCGTAGCGTAATTCGGCGTCGTGCGGGCCTCGCAGGGACGACGCGACCCGCCACGTAGAATGGTGGCGAAGTGCGCAACGCAATCGAGCCCTCGGCCGGCCCCGATCCTGAGGCGTTGCGGTGGTGACCCCCCGCGGCGGCGGCGGCTCTGCCGACCGTCGCCGCACGAGCCCGAGCTCGCGAGGGCGAGCAGTTGAGCTCAGGGAGGCCGCCACCGTGATGCTCGTTCGTGACGCCCCGGAGCTCGAGGTGTTCATGCTGCGGCGCAACGTCGCCGTCGAGTTCATGGGCGGTGCCTACGTGTTCCCGGGTGGCGCCGTCGACGCCGACGACCGGGCCCCCGAGCTGCTCGCCCGCTGCCACGGCCGCGACGACGCCCAGGCCAGCACGCAGATCGGTCTGCACGCCGGGGGCCTCGGCTTCTGGGTCGCCGCCATCCGCGAGGCATTCGAGGAGGCGGGGGTCCTGCTGGCACGATCGGCCGCCACCGGCCAGCCCGTCGACGTCGACGAACCCTTTACGGCGGCCCGTTTCGAGACGGCGCGGCGGGCGGTCGGGGGCGGGGAGCGCCCGTTCCTCGACGTCGTCCACGAAGAGGGCCTCGTGCTCGACGCGGGCGCGCTCCATCTCTTCTCCCATTGGATCACGCCCGCCGGGTCGCCCCGTCGCTACGACACGTGGTTCTTCGTGGCCGCCGCGCCCGAGGGCCACGCCTACCTGCACGACGACGGCGAGACCGTGGCGTCAGTTTGGATCCGTCCCGCCGACGCGCTCGCTGGCGCCATGCGCGGCGAGCTCGAGATCCACTTGCCGACGCAACGCAACCTCGCGCAGCTGGCGCGGTTCCCGACCGCGTGCGAGCTGCTCGAGGCGGTGGAAGCCGCCGAGCCGCGCGTCGTGGCCGACGCCGGCGGCGCGCGCATCCTCTTGCCGGGCGATCCCGGCTATCAGGGGGTGGCGTGATGCCGGACATGACGCCCGGCGTCCCCAGCGCGCTGTCGCCGCTCGTGCGCCGCATCGTCGCGCCGAACCCGGGGCCGATGACCGGGCCCGGGACCAACACGTACCTCGTGGGCATCGACGAGGTCGCCGTGATCGACCCGGGGCCCGACACCAAGAAGCACATCGACGCCATCGTCGGCGCGTCGATGCGCGAGCGGGTCCGCTGGGTGCTGCTCACGCACACCCACCCGGACCACGCGCCCGGCACGGAGCGTCTCGTCAAGGCGACACGCGCCGAGGTCGTCGCGTTCTCGAAGCGCGACCCGGTCGTCACACCCGACCGCACCGTCGGCGACGGCGACAGCATCGAGGGCACCGAGTTCGGCCTCGAGGTGATCCACACACCCGGTCACGCCCCCAACCACATCTGCTTCCTGCTCGAGGAGGAGCGCGTCCTGTTCACGGGCGACACCGTTCTCAACGGCACGTTCTCGGTCGTGAACCCGGCCCGGGGCGGCGACATGGCGGTCTATCTCACGTCGCTCGAGAAGCTGAGGAAGCGGCGGATGACGCGCATCGCGCCCGGACACGGCGACGTCATCGACGAGCCCCGAGCCAGGATCGACGAGTACCTCAAGCACCGGCGTGCACGCGAGCGTCAGATCCTCAAGGCCTTGCAGGGCGGCCCGCTCCGGATCGCCGACATCGTGGCCCGCGTCTACACCGACACTCCGCCGGAGTTGCAGGAGTGGGCGGGCAAGCAGGTCCACGCCCATCTGCTGAAGCTCAAGGCCGAGGGCAAGGTCGAGGGCGGCAGCGTGAAATCCGCCTGGGAGCTCGCCTAGTTCGCCGTCGGTTCGGCGAGGTCGGCGAGCGCGTCCTCCATCCCGCGGTGGAACGTCGGGTACGCGTAGATCATCGAGCGCAGCTGCGCGACGGGAACCTCGGCGTGCACCGCCAGCGCGAGCAGTCCCAGCACCTCGCCGCCGTGCGGCCCCACCGACGTCGCGCCCACGAGCACACCCCGACGCGCGTCCTCGACGAGCTTGAAGAAGCCCTCGTTGCCGACCTTGTGGATCCAGCCGCGCGTCGTGGTCGGCAGCTGCGCCAGCCCGATGCGCACGTCGACGCCTCGTTCGCGCGCCTGCGCCTCGGTGGGCCCGACGGCACCGACCTCCGGATCCGTGAAGGTCACGCGGGGCAGCGCGCGGTAGTCGGCCGGCGTCAGGTGCTCGCCGAGGATGTCGGCGGCTGCGATGCGCGCCTGGTACACCGCGATGTGGGTGAAGGGGCCGAGCCCGGTGACGTCGCCGATCGCCCACAGCCCGTCGGCAGCGCGCAGGTGGTCGTCGACCGGGATGGAGCGGGCGTTCTCGTCGAGCCCGAGGGTGGCGACGCCGAGGGGGCGGAGGTCGGTCCGCCGGCCGGTGGCCACGAGCAGCCGCTCGGCGGTCAGCTGCGTCCCGTCGGCGAGGTCGACCGTGACGCCATCCGGGGCACGGGCCACGGAGCTTGCTCCCACGCCGGTGCGCACGTCGATCCCCTCGGCGGCGAGCACGGCCGCAACGAGCTCGCCCGACTCCGGCTCCTCGGGAGGCAGCAGCCGGTCCATCATCTCGACCACCGTCACGTGCGAGCCGAAGCGGGAGAACACCTGGGCGAGCTCGAGCCCGACCGCGCCGCCGCCGAGCACGACGAGCGACGCCGGTGCGTCCTTCGCCTCCACTGCCTCGTGGTTGGTCCAGTAGTCGACGGTTTGCAGGCCGGGAAGGGGCGGGACTGCCGGTTGCGTACCGGTGGCGAGCACGACGCCGCGCCGGGCCTCGAAGGTCCGCTCGCCGACGCGCACGCGGCGCGGGCCGTCGAGCCGCGCCGAGCCGCGCACGAACCGACCGCCTTTGCCCTCGAAACGCTCGACGGCGACGCGGTCGTCCCACGTGTCGGTCGCTTCGTTGCGAATGCGCGCCGCGACGGGTGCCCAGTCGGGCTCGACGGTCGCTGTCCCGGCCAGGTACGGGACGCGCCGCGCCTCGGCGAGCGCGTTTGCGGCGCGGGTCATCATCTTCGTGGGGACACAGCCCCAATACGGGCATTCGCCGCCGACGAGGTGCGCCTCGATGCCGACGACGTCGAGACCGGCGTCCGCGATCCGCTCCGCGAGCAGCTCGCCCCCGACGCCCATCCCCACCACGATCACGTCGGCGCTCTCGGTCATCGTGTCGCTCAGCCCGCCACGATGCCGGCCATAGCCAAGACCACGCCGGTCCCGAAGAACAACAGACCGAGTCCGCCGAACAGCACCGGCATGAACCACAGCCGGGTCGGCTTAGTGATCCGCGCCTTGCGCGGATTGGTGGGGTCGTACTTCATCCTCAGCGTGTCGCCCGGCTGACCGACGGGGGGGCTGCTAGCCATCGACTCCTGCCAGCGGATGCTCTGCCCGTCGGCGGTCTGGAACTCCACCATCGCCTGGTACACGGTCCCGCCCTCGGAGCCGGACGACTCGATGAGCTCGACGATCGTGCCGGTGGCATCGACCGCCGTGCGCAGGAACCGTCGCGTCCGCACGAAGAAGAAGATGCCGAGCCCGAGCATCACCGCACCAATGGCGACGAAGATCACGCCGACCAGCAGCGTGTCGTCCATCGGTCTGTTCTAGCGCGCGGCTGCGTCCTTCGCCGCGAGGTTCGCATCGGCGAGATCGAAGATCCGCGCCGTGCACGAGCTGAGGTCGAGCGGGGGGAGCAGCTCGTCGACGATCCGGCTCGCGATGCGGCGGAACTCGGTCCCCGCAGGACCGTCGGGCGTGGTCAGCACGACCGGCTTCCCCGCGTCGCCGCCGGCGGAGACCTCAGGCTCGATAGGGATCTGCCCGACGAGCGGCACGCCGATCTCACCGGCGAGCGCGGCGCCGCCGCCCTCGCCGAAGATCGGATGACGCGACCCGTCGGGTGCCGCGAACGCGCTCATGTTCTCGATCACGCCGGTCACCTTGATGTAGCTGCGACGCGCCATGTCGGCGACTCGCGTCGCGACCTGCTGCGCGGCGAGCGCCGGCGTCGTCACGACCAGGAGCTCGGTGCTGGGCAGCAGGCGCGCCAGCGCCATCTGGATGTCGCCCGTGCCGGGTGGCATGTCGACGAGCAGGTAGTCCATCTCGCCCCACCGGACGTCGGTGAGGAACTGCTCGAGTGCCCGGGCGAGGATGAGGCCGCGCCACATGAGCGCGGTGCCCTCCTCGTCGACGAGGAACCCCATCGACACGACCTTGATGCGCCCGGGCGCGCCGGACGAGTCGTCGACGCGCGCGACCTCGATCTCGTTCGGGTCGATCTTGCCGTCGGACCCGCCGAGCCGGCCCTCGACGCCGAGCATGCGCGGCACGCTGAAGCCCCAGATGTCGGCGTCGAGCACGCCGACGGTCCGGCCCTGTGCCGCCAGCGCGGCGGCGAGGTTCACGGTCACCGACGACTTGCCGACGCCGCCCTTGCCGCTCGCGATCGCCAGGACGCGCGTCGTCGGCAGCACCTCGGTCCCGGGTGCGTTCTCGCGCGCCTGCCAGCGGGCGCGTTGCATCACGGCCGACTTCTCGTCCTGAGTCATCTCGCCGTACTCGACGTGCACGTCGGTCACGCCCCGCAGCCCGCGGACCTTCGACTCGACGTCGTCCTGGATCTGGCTCCGCAGTGGGCACCCGGCGGTCGTGAGCGCGACCTTGACGGTGACGGCGCCGTCGTCACCGACGCGGACGTCGCGCAGCATGCCGAGCTCGACGATGCTCGCGTGCAGCTCGGGGTCGATGACACCCTCGAGCGTGCGGCGCACGTCGTCGTGGCTCGGCGGTGGACCCTCGGCAGGTCGATGGACCGGCGCACCGGGGTCGTCAGGATCGGGCGTGTGAATGGCCATTGCCCCAATAAAACCAGCGGTCACCTTGAAAATATGCCCGGGCGGAGGTACGGTCAAGCTGACCAAGGGAAAGGTTGATGGCGAATCAGCCCGACGAGCTGACGGTCCTCAAAGCGCTGGGGGACGAGACCCGCTACGCGATGTACCGGGAGCTCTCGGCGTCGACCGCGCCGCTGTCGGCACCCGAGCTCGCCGACCGGCTGGGTCTCCACGCCAACACCGTCCGCCTGCATCTCGAGCGCTTGCGCGACGCGGGCCTGATCGACGCCGAGGCCGTCCACCGCGGCACCGTCGGACGTCCCCAGCACCTGTACTTCCTCGCCGACGGCGCGCCCGGGCTCGGTTTCGACCCCCCGGCGCACGCCCTGCTCGCCGGCTTGCTCGCCAGCCTCGCCGAACGCGTCGGCGCCGATCCTGATGACGCCGCGGACACCGGTCACGCATGGGGCGCCGAAGCCGGCAAGCGCGCCCGGACCCGCAGCTGCATGCGAGCGCTCGACGACGAGCTCGCTCAGCTCGGCTTCGAGCCCGCGGCCGACGCCGCCGACGGCGAGTACGAGGGCTCGACCCGCGTCGAGTTCCTCCACTGCCCGTTCCGCGAGCTCGCCGAGGCGTATCCCGAGCTCGTCTGCAACCTGCACCGCGGCCTGTGCGAGGGCGTGGTCGACCAGGTCGGCGGGGGAAGAGTCGAGGAGTTCGCCACGTTGTACGACCCCGAGCCGTGCCACGTGACGGTTTCGGTCGGATACCCTGAAGATCGCACGTGAGCCATCTGGAGGACCCATGCTCACCATGACCGACACTGCGTCGACCAAGGTGAAGGAGCTCATCGAGGCGGAGGACAACCCCGAGCTGGTGCTGCGCGTCGCGGTGCGGCCCGGCGGGTGCTCGGGCCTGAGCTACGAGATGTTCTTCGACACCGATGTCGCCGCCGACGATCTCTCGAGCGAGTTCGGCGACGTGAAGGTCGTCGTCGACCCCGCCAGCTCGCAGTACCTCACGGGCGCCTCGCTCGACTACAAGGACGGGCTGCAAGGCGCCGGGTTCACGATCAACAACCCCAACACGACTCGCACCTGCGGGTGCGGCCAGTCGTTCTCCTGACCGACCCGTCACCGAGGATTCGGTGCTGACGACCCCGCTTCGGCGGGGTCGTTTCGCGTGACAAACGCGCGCGGACACTGGAACTTGCGCCGGAAACCTCGTTAGGCTCCTCGGGAACACTTTGCGACTGCACGATGTGCGCCGGCCGAGGGAGGGCTCGTTTCCATGACACCTACGTGGCCACCGAGTAGCGGTGGAGAAGGCGGCGGCGACCAGGGCGGAGGCTCGGGTAGCACGTGGCCTCCCCCGCCCCCGCGTCCGGAGCCCCGGCCGTGGGAGCCGACACCGGCACCCGCCGCGCCGAGCACGACGGCGGCGAAGCCGGCGAAGAAGAAGAAGGCGGCGACCAAGAAGAAGGCGACCAAGAAGAAGAAGGCCGCCCGCAAGCCGGCGAGGAAGAAGGCACCGGCGCGCAAGAAGGCGGCGCGCAAGCCCGCGAAGCGCAAGGCCGCCAAGCGGACCACGAAGAAGCGCACCGCCAAGAAGCGCACCGCCAAGAAGCGCACCACCAAGAAGCGCGCGACGAAGAAGGGCGCAAAGCGGACCACGAAGAAGCGGACGGCGCGCAAGCCGGCGAAGAAGCGCACGACCAAGAAGCGGTCCACGCGCAAGCCGGCCAAGAAGGCGACCCGGAAGCGGCGTCGGTAACGACGTCGCCCGCGGGCGTCGGTCCCGCTAGCTGACCAACCCTTGGAGCAGCTGCTGCTGCTCGTCGTGCCCGAACGCGCCGTCGAGACGCGACACGACGGTGCCGTTCGCGTCGACGCCGAACAGAAACGGCTCGCCCGGGAGGCCCCACGCGTCGACGGCGGGCAGCGTCGTTCCCCCGGACAGGGACGTGTAGATCTCGACGTGCACGAACGTGATCCGATCCTGGAACTGCGCGACCAGCGTGAGGAGATCGTCGAGCACCGGTCCGCAGTAGCGCGACTCGCACAGGGCGGGCGTTGCGAACATGACCGCCACCGGCTTCCCGGCGCCGATGGCGTCGGACAGCGACTGCTGGTGCAACGGGCAGGGCGGATTGCGGGTGCAGATCGGGTCGACACCCATGGCGTCGGCCACCGTCGGGGAGGGGACACGCGGCGCCGGTGTACCCGGTGCGGGGGCTTGCGGCTGGTCTTGGACCTGGAACGCGTGCGTGATGCGCTGGCCGTTGACGTTCACCGTGGCTTGCCACGGGCCGGCTTGGGGGAACACGGCCTCGACGGTGTAGATCCCCCGCTTCTTCGGTAGCCCCTTCGCGTGCAGCGTGGCCCGCGAATACGGGGCTTTGGGCTTGGCTCGGGCGCCGGGCGCGAACGCGACTTCGGCCCTCGGCCCCGATGCGAATCGACGCTTCGTGGTTTCGAGAGCGAAGCCGAAACGCTGCGGACTGGACGACGCGTACGGGTCGATCGTCAGCAGGCCCCACTCCAGCTGCTCGTCGGCGAAGGCCGTTGGTGAGCGGATCCCCGATGCCGCCGCCGCCAGCGCGCCGCCCGTGACGGCCAAGAACGCGCGGCGGCTGAGGTGCACCGGAGGCATGCCCCTATCCTGCCGTTCGGAGGGCGTGATGTCCGATCGGGTCGGCTTCGTGTGCAACGGCATCGCGGTGGAAACCGATGCCGCTCCCGGCGAGTCGCTGCTGTCGGTCCTGCGCGAACGGCTCGGGATCGTGTCGGCCAAAGACGGCTGCGCGCCGCAGGGCCAGTGCGGATGCTGCACCGTCCTCGTCGACGGCGACGCGCGCGTCGCCTGCGTCACACCGGCGACCCGGGTCGAGGGGCGCGCCGTCACGACCGTCGAGGGACTCGACGCCGGCATGCGTGATGCCCTCGCAGACGCGTTCGTCGGCACCGGCGGGTCCCAGTGCGGGTTCTGCACGCCGGGCATCGTGGTGCGCGCCGCCTCGCTGATGACCAGGGGCCGGACGCGCCGGGCGGATCTTGATCGAGGCCTCGCCGCCCACCTGTGCCGGTGCACGGGATGGCAGACGGTGTACGAGGCGGTCGACGCCGCCGTCGAGGGTTCGCCGCTCCCCGCCGGTCGCGACCACGCCGCCGCCGCCCGCCGGGCTGCGCTCGAGGGAGGCGTGCCGCAGCGGGTCGGCGCCGACGTGCCGCAGGGTGGCGGCGGCTTCGCAGACGACATCGGCCCGCGCGACGCGCTGGTCGCGGTGCCGCGGCTGCCCGGATCGGATACCGACGGTGTCGAGGCGGAAGGGGTGTCGTGGGTGGTGGGCGAGTCGCTGCTCGAGGCGCGGGCCACCGCCGCGAAGGTGCAGGGCCGGCGCACCACGATCGACGAGCGTCCGCCGCTGGCCCTGTCCGAACGGCCGCCCGGCGGCGTCCGCCTCGCGACGGGTTGGGTCGAGCCCGCGTACCTCGAGCCCGACGCCTCGTGGTGCGAGCCGGGCCGCGAGCCCGCCACACCGCTGGCCAACGGGGGCGCGTTCGGAGGCAAGGAGTCGTCGGTGGCACCGGCGGCGGCCCGCGGGTTGGCCGATCATCTGGGCCGGTCGGTGCGCGTCGTCCTGTCACGCGAGGACGTCGTGCGCCTCGGGCCGAAGCGTCCGCCGATCGCGGCGAGCGCCGTGTGCGACGGTGACGCCGTCACGGTGGTGGGGATCGTCGCCGACGGCGCGGCGGCGGGCTTCGCCGCGACCGCAACCACCCCGTACGGCATCGACGTGCGCCAGCGGTGGGAGCCGGCGCGGGTCGCGGGACCTCCGGTCTCGACGCAGGCGCGCGCCGCGGGAAGCGCCGAGCTGGCCGTGCTCGTCGAAGGCGCGATCGACGAGGCAGGCGTCGACCGCGCCGCGCTGGTCGCGGACGATCGTGCCGCCGGTGTCCTGCTCGATTCGTGCGCGTCGAGTGCGAGCGGGGCCGTCGCCGGAGCGCGCGTCGTGCTCGACGGCTTGGGAACGCTCGAGCGCGTCGCGGTCCGTGTCGCGGCGGGTGACCCGCTCGACGAGGTGGTCCTCCGCTCCTACGCCGTCGGCGCCACGCACATGGCGCTGGGCTGGGTGCTGAGCGAGGGGATCGCAGTCGATCCCGACACCGGCGACGTCCACGACCTCACGATCCGCTCGTTCGGCGTGATCCGCGCCAAGGACACGCCGCCGATCGACGTCGCCGTCGTCGACGATCCCGGTCCGCCGCTCGGACGCTCTTCGGATGCGGTGTTCGCCGCCGTCGCGGCGGCGGCGTGGAACGCCGTCACGCGCGCAGACGGCACGCGTCCCGAGGCGTTTCCCGCCCGCGAGACGCGCGCCGCCCGTCGCCTACGTCGCTGACGCTGTCTGCTCCTGCGGTTGGAACAGGAAGAAGCTGATCACCAGGATCCAGATCACCCACAGCAGGAAGACGATGAAGCCGAAGGTGAACAAGCCGCCGCTGTCGCTGGCGACGCCGATACCTGCGACCACCCACGCCAATGAGAGCACGACGCCGGCCCAGCCGAGCCAGACCGGGAAGACCTTCGTCCTGATCGCGGCGATCGACGTGGCGATCACGAGCACTGCGATCGAGAACGACGCCATGCCGATGACGATGTTCGAGAGCGTCCAGAAGAACCTCGCTCCCAACGGGCCGAGCTCCCGGAACCGGAGCGCAGTCGTCGAGTTGATCGCGAAGCTGACGAGCGCCAACCCGAGCGTCACCACGCCACCACCGGCCGCGATCGTCGCCAGCCGTCGCGTTTCCTCCGGCCTGCGCAGCCTGCTCCAGAGGCTCCCGATGAACCACAGGAACGGCACCGCCCCGAGGCCGGACAAGAACGCCCCCACCTTGATCGCGGTGTCGTGATCCCGGAAGTACTTGGCGACCTCTAGCGCGGAATCGTCGATGGCGGGTGGCTGTCCGGCGATGAACGACGAGACGACGACGAGGATCACGAACAGCACCCCCGCGGCCGCGCCGTACCGTTCCCACTTCACATCGTCCATGTCGAGCTCCTTCGGGGCACACCACCTGCGCGCCCGGGGCATCCTGTGCGGACGTCTTGCTGACGTCAAGCATCGATCGGATAGCGTCTTGGACGTGCTCGGAGCGGTGCTCATGGTCGTGGTGATGGTCCTGGTCGTGCCGGTGGCGATCATGTTCGGCGGCGCGATCTGGAGCGCGCTGATCGGCTGGACGTCCTCCGAGGACGCCGACCGGCACCAGGGCGACGCCGCCTAAACAGCCTCTCGTGGCGACAAGTTCGGTCCGCGTTCCCACGCACGACGGCGACGAGCTCGATGCTCACCTCGTCGTTCCGGAGCGCGGCGCCGGCCCTGGCATCGTGCTTCTGCACGAGGCAGGCGGCGTCACCGGTTACGTCCGCAGCGTGGCGGACCGCCTCGCCGAGCTCGGCTACGTGACTCAGGTGCCGGATTTGTTCTGGCGCATCGAGCGCAACGTCGATCTGCAGGACGACAAAGACATGACGCGGGCGCTCGAGCTCATCGGGCAATTCGATCCGCACGCCGGTGTGCGCGACGTCGATACCGCGCTCTCGTGGATGCGCACCCGCACCGAGGTCGACGGCCCCGTCGGTGTCGTCGGCTTCTGCTTCGGGGGAGGTCTGACGTACGGAGTCGCGTGCGAGCTCGAGCCCGACTGCGCGGTGGCGTACTACGGCGTCGGCGTCGATTCCCTCGCTGAACGCATCGACGACGTGACGTGCCCGGCGCTCCTGCAGTTCGGCAGCACGGACGTGTTCATCCCGCTCGACGCACTCGAACAGCTCCAAACGGCCGCGCGCGACAAGCCGAACATCGAGATCGACGTGTACGAGGGCGCCGGGCACGCGTTCGACAACCCGCACGCCGAATGGCACGCGCCCGAGGTCGCGGCCCGTGCATGGGAGCGCACCGCCGCCTTCCTCGCCGCGCATCTCGGCGGGCGCGGCTAGCGGCCGTCAGTCGCCCTCGTTCCTCTGCTCGAGCAGCTTGCGGAGGTCCTCGAGCCGCTTCTGGAACTCGGTGAGCGCGTCTTTGCCCTGACCCTTCCCCTTGTCCTTGCCGCGGTTGTCGGGCCGTGCGGTCAGCGGAGGCGGCGTGGTCTGGGGCGGCAGCGTCGTGGGGGCGGTCGTGGGGGCGGCGGTCGTGGGGGCGGCGGTCGTGGTCGTCGCCGCCGGCGGGGATCCTCCGTCGGAGCTGGCGCTGTACGCCACGACGCCCGCGACCAACGCCCCGGCGAGGAGCGCCGCGACCAGCAGCACCCTGCCCCACGGGCGGCGCCGTTTCTGTCCTGGGAGCCGGCGCACGTTCGTCGGCGCGACCTCGGTGTGCGGCCGCTGCACGGGTGCAGTCGCTGCGTCGCCGGCGTTCTGCAGCGCGGCTGCGTCTGCGGCCGTGAGCGGGGCGGTGATCGCCGGCGCCGTCTCGGTGCTGTCGCCGTCGAGGCGGTCGTGCACCGCCGCCGCGCTCGGACGCGCGGCCGGGTCGCGTGCGGTCATGGCACGCAGCAGCGACGGCCACGGGCCGGAGAGTCCCGTCGGGATGTCGGGATCGCGCGACAAGCGCGCCGCCGCGGCCTCCGCTGGCGGGCCGTCGAACACACGGCGGCCCGTCAGCGACTCGATGAGCACGAGGCCCAGCGAGTAGATGTCGGTGGTCGGACCGACCTCGCCCCCCTCGAGCTGCTCCGGCGCGATGTAGGCCATCGTCCCGATGGCCTGGTGCGTGGTGGTGATGCGGGTCGCGCCCAGCAGGCGGGCGATGCCGAAGTCGGCGAGCCGGACCGAACCGTACGCGTCGAGCATGAGGTTCGACGGCTTCACATCGCGGTGCACGATGTCGCGTCCGTGGATGTAGTCGAGCGCCGCGGTCGTCTCGGCTGCGATGCGTGCGACGCGGGGCAGCTCGAGCGGGCCCTCGCCCAGCAGCTCCCGCAGCGTCGCCCCGTCCAGCAGCTCGAGCACGAGGAAGGCGTCGCCGTTGTCGGTGCCGGCGTCGAGCAGCCGGACGAGGTTGGGATGCTGGAGGCGGGCGAGGGTGCGGGCCTCGGCGGCGAAGCGCCGCTCGTGCTCGATTTCGCGCAGCACCTTCACGGCCACGTCGCGCTCGAGCCGGATGTCGCGGGCCCGGTACACGTCGGCCATGCCACCGCGGTCGATGAGACCGTCGATGCGGTACCGGGACTGAAGGAGCGTGTCGGTGGCGATCATGGGAACGCCTTGGGACCTTCCGCCGGACACGTATTTCTACCCCGCTTGGGCCCAGGGGCAAGCGTCGGGCTAGGACTCGGGCGCAGCGCCCCCGCCGGGCAACGATCGAACCTGCCCGAACCGGTAGCCCACCGACCGGACGGTCTGGATGAGCCCCGCGTGCTCCTCGCCGAGCTTGGCTCGCAGACGGCGGACGTGGACGTCGACCGTCCGCGCGCCGCCGTAGTACTCGTAGCCCCAGACCCGCGACAGCAGCTGCTCGCGGGTGAACACCTTTCCCGGGTGAGTGGCGAAGAAGCGCAGCAGCTCGTACTCCATGTACGTCAGGTCGAGTGGCCGGTGCCCCATGCCGGCCTGATAGGTCTCGAGGTTGAGGACGAGGTCGCCGTACTCGACCACCTCGGGCCGGGTGTCGTGCCCCGTCCGCCAGTGGAGGTGCCGCAGCCGCGCCTCGAGCTCGCGGGGATGGAACGGCGAGAGGCAGAAGTCGTCGAAGACGTCCTCGCGCATCTCGAGGTCGCCCAGCTGCGCGCCCGAGACGAGCAGGAGGATCGGCTCGAGGGGCGCGTCGCGCTTGCGCATCGCCCGGCAGATCCCGAACGCGCCCTCAGGGTCGTCCTCGGCGCAGACGACCGCGCCGCCCCAGCCGTCGGACGGCTCGGCCTGCACGGCGACCGACGCGTTGGTGACGGCCTTCCACGGGTAGCCGGCGAGGTCGAGCGTCTGGGCGAGCAGCGCCGGCGGCGGGTCCGGGAAGACGAGCAGCGGCTCGGCGACGATGCCCTCGCCACCGGGTCGGGGCGTCACAGCGACCCGAGGTACCGGTCCAGCTCCCACGGAGTGACCTGCCCCCGGTACTCGGCCCATTCGGAGCGCTTGTTGCGGATGAAGTGCTCGAACACGTGCTCACCGAGCGCCTCCGCGACGAGCTCTGAGTCCTCCATCACGTCGACGGCCTCGGCGAGCGACCGGGGCAGCGAGTCGATGCCCTCGGCCGCGCGCTCCTCGGGCGTCATCTCGAAGATGTTGTTGGTGGCCTCGGGCGGGATCTCGTACCCCTCGTCGACGCCCTTGAGGCCGGCGGCCAGCATCAGGCTGAACGCCAGGTACGGGTTGCACGCCGGGTCGGGGGAGCGGTACTCGATGCGCGTCGAGCTCTCCTTTCCCTTCTTGGCGAGCGGCACGCGTACCAGCGCCGAGCGGTTGTTCCGCGCCCAGCACACGTACACCGGCGCCTCGTACCCGACGATCGGCGCTTCGCGGTTGATCGCCAGCCGCTTGTAGGAGTTGACCCACTGGTTGGTCACGGCGGTGATCTCGGGCGCGTGTCGCAGGAGCCCGGCGATGAAGCACTTGCCGACCTTCGACAGCCCGTGCTCGTCGCCCGGGTCATGGAACGCGTTGACGTCCCCCTCGAACAGGGAGATGTGTGTGTGCATGCCGGAACCGAACGCGTGCGCCAGCGGCTTCGGCATGAACGTGGCGTACACGCCGAGCTCCTGGGCGACCTCCTTCAGCACGAGCCGGAAGGTCATGACGTTGTCCGCCATGCTGAGGGCGTCGCTGTAGCGCAAGTCGATCTCGTGCTGGCTCGGCCCGAGCTCGTGGAAGCTGTACTCGACGGGGATGCCCATCGCCTCGAGCGTCAGGATGGTCTGCTTGCGCAGCTCGCTGACCATGTCCATCTGGGTGAGGTCGAAGTACGACGCCGAGTCGAGCGGCTCCGGTGACCGTGGCGACTTGAAGTAGAAGAACTCCATCTCAGGGCCGGCGTAGAACGTGAACCCCTTCTCCCGCGCCCTCTCCAGGTTGCGCTTCAGGACGTGGCGCGGGTCGCCTTCGAACGGCTCGCCGTCGAGCCGGTGGACGTCGCAGAACATGCGAGCGACGGGCGCGTCCTCGCCGCGCCACGGCACGATCTCGAACGTGCCCGGGTCCGGCTTGGCGAGCATGTCGGCTTCCTGGACGCGCGTGTACCCCTCGATCGCGGAGCCGTCGAAGGTCATGCCCTCGTCGAGAGCGCCTTCCAGCTCGGCGGGGGTGATCGCGAAGCTCTTGAGCTTGCCGAGCACGTCGGTGAACCAGAGGCGCACGAACCGCACCCCCCGCTCCTCGACGGTGCGCAGCACGTAGTCGAGTGGCCGTTCCATGTCGACAAGTGTGGCAGCTGCACCCGGCCCGCCTCTCCTCCGAATCCGCTGCTGAGGGGCGGTTAACGCAGCGTTCATGGTGGGGCAATGGATGCGAAATCGCTGGCTGGGAGCGTGCGCCCGGCGGTGACCGCCCGCTCCTCTCGCCGAACGCGCGGGAGGGGGCGTAGGCTCCCGCCGATTTGCAGGCGTCTGACGAACGACCGAAGAAGGAGACGACGTGGCGGAGCAGCGCACCCCCGGTGACGTGCTGAAGCTGGCGCAGGACTCGGGCGCGGAGATCGTGGACCTCCGCTTCTGCGACCTGCCGGGTCTGATGCAGCACTTCTCGATGCCGATCCACGAGCTGACGGCGGACGGCTTCGACGAGGGCTACGGGTTCGACGGCTCGTCCATCCGCGGCTTCCAGGAGATCCAGGAGTCGGACATGCTCCTGGTACCCGACCCGAACACCGCGGTGATTGACCCGTTCCGCGAGCACACGACACTGAGCGTCAACTGCTACGTGCGCGATCCGATCACGGGCGAGCCGTACACCCGCGACCCGCGCTACGTCGCGAAGAAGGCCGAGGAGTACGTCAAGGGCACCGGCATCGCCGACACGGTGTACATCGGCCCCGAAGCCGAGTTCTACATCTTCGACTCGGCGCGCTTCGATCAGAACCAGTACTCGGGCTACTACTACGTCGACTCGGTCGAGGGCGTGTGGAACTCGGGTCGCGAGTTCGAGCTCGACGGTGGCCCGAACCTCGGGTACAAGCCGCGCTACAAGGAGGGGTACTTCCCCGTCCCGCCCATGGACAGCTTCCAGGACCTCCGCTCGGAGATGATCCTGACGCTCGAGAAGCTGGGCATCGAGGTCGAGGTGCAACACCACGAGGTGGGCACCGCGGGCCAGGCCGAGATCGACATGCGCTTCGACGAGCTGTTGACGATGGCCGACAAGCTGATGCTCTACAAGTACGTCGTGAAGAACGTGGCGCGGTCCGCGGGGTTCACGGTGACGTTCATGCCGAAGCCGATCTTCCAGGACAACGGCTCCGGGATGCACGTGCACCAGTCGCTGTGGAAGGGCGGCGAGCCGCTGTTCTTCGACGAGAAGGGCTACGGCCAGATCTCGGACCTCGCGCGCTGGTACATCGGCGGGCTACTCAAGCACGCGGCGGCGATCCTCGCGTTCGCGGCGCCGACCACGAACTCGTACAAGCGGCTCGTACCGGGTTACGAGGCGCCGGTGAACCTCGTGTACTCGCAGCGGAACCGCTCGGCGTGCGTGCGGATCCCGGTGTACTCGAAGAGCCCGAAGGCCAAGCGTCTCGAGTTCCGGCCGCCGGACCCGTCGGCCAATCCGTACCTCGCCTTCTCGGCCCTGCTCATGGCCGGGCTCGACGGGGTGCAGAATCGCATCGAGCCACCCGACCCCCTCGACAAGGATCTCTACGACCTGCCGCCCGAGGACCTGGCGAAGGTCCCGCAGGTGCCGGGCTCGCTCGACGAGTCACTGGCCGCGCTCGAAGCTGACCACGAGTTCCTGCTCGCCGGCGGCGTGTTCACGCAGGACGTCATCGACACGTGGCTCTCCTACAAGCGGGAGAACGAGATCGACGAGCTCCGTCTCCGCCCGCACCCGTGGGAGTTCTACATGTACTACGACATCTTCGACGAGCTCCGTCTCCGCCCGCACCCGTGGGAGTTCTACATGTACTACGACATCTAGAACTCTCCGGCCCTCTTCCCGTCGCTTCCCCGCGACGTTTCGCAGGCCGAGGCGGTCGTGAATTCGCCGCGCGACGGCGTTTTCACGACCATCTCGGCGTTCCGAACCAAGGAGCGCGGGAATGCGACGGCTGTTCACGCTGGAGGAAGCAACCAATCGCGGCCTGACGCGGTCGGCGCTCCGGTGGGGCGTGCGGCGCGGGCGATGGCGGAGGATCGATCACGCCGTCTATGCCGAAGGCGCCGACGAACCTGACGTCTTCGATCTCGCTCGGGCGCGTGTTCTCGCGTCGGGTGGCGTTGCGAGTGGCCGGCTTGCCGCAATGCTCTACAAGCTTGACGGCATCGAGCATCCCGGCGACAGACCGCTCCGCCAGCGCGTACTACCACCGCAACGTGTCGTCGTCGTCGACGGCCTCCGATGCACCGACGGCCTCCAGACGCTGGTCGACTTGGCAGCGGATCTGGACGATCCGACATGGGAGCAGGTGCTCGAATCCGCGTTGCGCAAGCGGCTGACATCGATTCACGACATCGAGGCCGCGCTGCCCGTGCTGGGCCGGGCGCGAACTTCTGGTGTGCGACGGATGCGGCGTGTACTCGCTGTTCGGCCCGACGCGGCCCCACCCACCGAGAGCCTGCTCGAGACGCTCATGGTCCAGCTCGTGCGCGGGGTCGACGGGTTGCCCGAGGCCACGCGCCAGCACGAGGTCGTCGACAAGTACGGGTCGTTCGTGGCGCGGGTCGACCTGTCCTGGCCCGAGCTCGGCCTGTTCCTCGAGCTCGACGGGCAACACCACGACGAGCAACCGGTGTACGACGCTCGCCGGGAGACAGCGGTCGTCGCTGCGACGGGCTGGCTGCCCGGGCGGTTCACATGGCGCGAGGTCGTCAGCATCCCGACGACGACCGCCCGCCGCCTCGTCGCCCTGGCCGAGCAGGCCAACCGCCGGCCTTTCGCGCCACGCCCAGAGCCCACGAGCCGGCGGCGGTGAATGCGCGAAACGGACGGCTACGCTCAGCGCCCATGAAGTGGGCAGGGCGGTCCCGTGTGGCTCTCGCCGTCGGGGCCATCGTTTCGGCCTTCACCGCCAGCGGTTGCTTCGGCGGGCCGCCGCCGCCTCCACCGCCCCCCTCGGAATGCGCCGGAACCTCGAGTGCATCGGCGAGCGCTCAGTCTCAGCCGATTCCCCCGGACCAGGCTCGTGACGAGGCTCGGGCAGCGGCGGCCCAGAGCCCCGTCCGCACCCCCGACGGCAAGATCCCACTAGTAACAGTCGAGCAAGGTTCCGGTGGTGTGCCCGAAGCCACCCAGACCCGAGTGAGCTCGCCCGACGAAGCGGGGGCGGTGGCCGAGCAGAGAGCCTCCTCCGAAAGTGTCGTGGCCGTAGAGATCGATAAGCCCGTCCGCGCGACGATCACGGATCCACTCCGTAATCAGCAATGGGCCCTGGACAACGTCCATTTCGAAAACGCATGGGCGACCACAAACGGGTCGGGTGCGACCGTCGCGGTCGTTGACACCGGCGTACTGGCCAC
>WNFV01001660.1_pt1 | contig 30197 bp, 23 predicted proteins | sample 5400101 | NCBI WGS metagenome assembly WNFV01 (sample SAMN13153361, study PRJNA577476) | soil metagenome | isolation source: 115 cm soil or saprolite under grassland replicate 1 | place: USA:California | collected 2016-06-15
CAGGCCAGTTACTCGGGAGCTCAGGTGGCCGGTCCGCTGCTCGCCGGGCTCTTGCTGGCCCTCGTGAAGATCGAAACGGTCTTCCTCATCGACGCGGCATCGTTCGTCGTCTCCGCATACTCGCTCGGGCTCGTGGGGGTGAGCTTCAACAGGGAGCAAGGGCACCGGGAGTGAACCACCATCCGGAAGGAGGTGGCCGAAGGCCTCCGGTACGTCCTCCGTCACCCGGTCCTCCGCAACATCTCCGCGATGATGGCGGTGTTCAACTTCGTCGCCGTCACCACGGCCACCCAGCTCGTGCTGTTCTCCAAGGTCCGCCTGCACGCATCCGACGCGCGCGTGGGGTTCCTGTACTCGGCGGGAAGCGCGGGCGTCGTCCTGCTGGGCCTCCTGGCCGGGCGGATCCGGAAGAAGCTCTCGTTCGGCCCGGCCGCGCTCGGTTCGCTCGTGGTGATCGGAGGGCTCACCGTGGGGTTCGCCCTCAACCGGATGTACTGGCTGGCGCTCGTCCTGTGGGGCCTTTCCCAGGGCCTCGGCATCTTCTTCAACATCAACACAGGATCGCTCCGCCAGGCCATCGTGCCGAACCACCTCCTCGGCCGCATCATCAGCATCGCGGGCGTCCTGGCCTGGTCGGCCATCCCTCTTGGCAGCCTGCTCGGCGGCTTCGTGATCAAGTGGACCGGGAACGTGGCGCTGGTGTACGGGGTGATCGGGTTGATGCTCTCCGCGATCGCCGTGTGGTTCTTCTTCTTCTCCCCGCTGGGCCACGCCGAACGGTACTTGCCGGGCGGTGATCTGGCCGAGCCCCAACCGGAGCCCGCCTCCCTCTAGCGCGTGTCGGCACCTTCGGGATCGAGCTCTTCCCGAACAAGACGAAGCTCCTCCTCGGTGGGAGGTGGCGTCTCGCCGAGATCCTCGGCCACACGGAGCTCCCAGGACGTGTTGTCCCGGGCGTCCTGGAGCGAGACGCCGGAGTGCAGGGTGGCCAGGAACATCTCGCCTCGGTCAGCGAACCGATACACGCCGAGATTCGTGACGACGACGGTGGGTCCCATTCCCCAACCCTCCGGCCTCTTGCCCGCGAGGTGGCCGGGGCTGGTCGTGAAGTCGAGGCGCTTGACGAACGACCGTTTCGACTGCGGCATGATCACGAAGACCTTCTTGGCGTTGATGGCGATCTCGCAGGCCCCGCCCGAACCTGGGAGCCGCACCTTCGGACGGTCGTAGCTACCGATGACGGTGGTGTTGATGTTCCCGTGCCGGTCGATCTGGGACGCGCCGAGGAAGCCGACATCGATGAGCCCGGCCTGCAGGAAGTACGCGAAGAGCTCGAACTGGTTGGTGACCAGCGTCGCGCCCGCGACCAGCGTCGGGTCGCCGATGGAAAGCGGCAGGCGAGCGGGGGCCGAGCCGAACACGCCCGACTCGTACACGAGCTCGAGGTCCGGTGCCACCGTGCGCTTGGCCAGGTCGCACGCGATGTTCGGCGGGCCAACGCCAACGAAGCACACCCGCTCGCCGGCGAGTTGCCGCGCCGAGGCCACGATCATCATCTCGGTCGCGGTGTACCCGGCCTTCTTCTCGTTCACGAGCGCGACCTATCCTTGCCGGGTTCGGCCCTCACGGCGCGTGCCCAGGTCCGGCTCTCATCGAGCCAACTGGCGAGGGTAAGCGCGCTGAGTTCCAAAGCTCGTCCGAAGGCCTCGTCGTCGAGAATCTCGGAACGGTAGGCATGGGTCCAAGTTCGGTCCCCGATCGTGTAATTGCCCTGGGCTGAGATCACCGTTCCCAGCCGCGAGAGCACTCGCGTTTGGATCCGCACCCCATGGACTATCGAGTCGGACTCTGTCCCTGGCTCCCAGCCACGAGAAGGGTCGGCCCGCTGGATCAGGATCGATCCGCCTGGTTCGATGTGGCGGGCACAGGCCTCCAGGAAGGCGCGGCGTTGGCGCTGCTCGGTCGTGTTCACCAAATGACTGGCCAGCAGGACCACCGGAAATGTGCGGCCCAAGTCCAGTCCTTCGATGTCGGCGCAGATCGTCTCCGCGCCCCGAACGTGAGCAAGCATCTCTGGAGAGTTGTCGACGCAGGCAATTGGGTGGCCGAGGTCGATAAGCGGGTGGGTCATACGGCCAGCGCCACAGCCCAGCTCGAGAATCTCGGCGCCTTCGGGGATGGCGGAATGCACGATGTCGTGCTCGCCGAAGGAGGGAAGGAGAGCGTAGAACTCCACGGGGCTGCCGTCGGGAGCTGCCGGACCAAGTCGCTGGGGCTGGGGCGCGCTGGTCAAGCGTAACTCCCATAGTTGACGGGATCGGAGAGGGCCTGGCCTGGCGCCAGTTCGGCCCAACGCTCGGGTCCCAGCTTCTCCACGTACTCGCCGTGGGACCGGAGGCCGTACACCCATTCCTTCAGCCACGCGTCCAGGGTGCCCGGTTCGCGTGCGATGGTGTCCCACTCGCGGTAGAAGCGGTTGTCGCGGTCGTAGTACCCCTGGGCGTAGGACGGGTGGCAGGCCCTCGGCTCGACCACAACGGCGTCGACGATCAGCCCGGGGATCACCGTTCGGTTGGGGTCGCGGCGGATCGTGGCCTCGTCCACGAGCTCCTCGCACACCACGATCACCCGGTCGGCGGCGAAGGCGGCTTCCTTCTGGCAGCCAAGCAATCCCCAGATCTGGGTGTCGCCGGCCGCGTCCGCGCGCTGGGCGTGGACGATGGCTACGTCGGGGTTGAGCGGCGGCACCGCGTAGAGCGTCTCATCCCCGTAGGGAGAATCGATCGGCACGATCCTCGGGTTGGCCTTGGGCAGGTCGCTCTCCGAGTAGCTGCGCAGGGGAAAGAACGGGAGCCGCGCCGCCCCAGCCGCGTACCGGCACACCATCCCGAAGTGGCTGTACTCCTCCAACTCGAGGGGGCCGCCCTCCTTCCCTTCGACCCTTCGCCGGATGGCGTGCAGCGACCCCACCCCCGGATTCCCCAGCCACGAGAACACCAACTTCTTCGCCACTCCGGCCGCCACCATCTGGTCGTAGACGACGTCGGGGGTGAGCCGGCACAGCGTGAGGTCTCGCTTGCGCTGACGGATGATCTCGTGCCCCGCGGCGAAGCAGATCAGGTGGGTGAAGCCCTCGATGGCCACCGACTCGCCGTCCCGGACCAGTTCGCGGACGGCGTCGCGCATCGAGGTGACCTTCGAAGCCGCCGCCATCGCTTCCTTTCGGCCCGCCGACGACGCCGATCAGGCCGTCTCGGGCGCTTCCGGGCCTGCTTCGTGCGGCCCGACGGCCCGCCGGAACGCCTTCGGTCCTACCCGCCCCACGTCGACGCAGGCTTCCTCGAAGATGCGAAGCCCCGTCGCGACCTGCGCCTGGTTGATGACGAGCGGCGGGGCCATCCGGATCACGGCGTCCCCGGCCCTCAGGACCAGCGCCCCCCGCAGGAAGCAGGCCACCTCGACGGCGTCGGCCGTCTGGGCGTCCTCGAACTCGATGCCGATCATGAGCCCGAGGCCCCGAACCTCTCCGACCAGTGGCTGCCGTTTGGCGACGGCCCGGAGCCCGTCGAGCAAGGCCCCGCCGGCGCGCTCGGCATTGGCGAGCAACCCGCCTTCGATGAGGTCGATCGTGGCCAGGGCCGCCGCGCACGACACCGGGTTGCCGCCGTAGGTCGAGCCGTGCGCTCCCATCGGCCAGGTCATGAGGTCGGCCCGAGCGATCATGGCGGCGAGCGGCATCCCGCTGGCGATCCCCTTGCCCGCCAGCACGATGTCTGGCTCCACCCCGAAGTGCTGGACCGCCCACATCCTGCCGGTTCGGCCCATCCCCGATTGCACCTCGTCGGCCACGAGGAGGATGCCGTGCTCCGAGCAGAGGTCGCGCAGCCGTGACAGGAAGTCCTGGGGCGGGATCACATACCCGCCCTCGCCCAGCACGGGCTCGACCACGATCGCGGCGACCTCCGACGGCGGGGCCAGCCGCTTGAAGATCACGTCCTCGATGTAGCCCGGGCCGTCCCCGCCGTACGGCGCGAACAACACCCCGGGAAGCATCGGGCCGAATCCCTCGTGGTACCGGGCCTTCGACGCGGTCAGCGACACGCTCCCGTACGACCGTCCGTGGAACGACCCGATGAACGAGATCAAGTACTGGCGACCGGTGTGGTGCCGGGCCAGCTTGATGGCCGCCTCGACCGCCTCCGTCCCGGAGTTCGTGAGGAACGTCCGGGTCGGGCCCGATATCGGCGCGATGCGGTCCAGACGCGCGCACGTCTCGGCGTAGATGGGCAGGAAGAAGTCGCTCGCCGAGTAGTGGAGGAGGCGTTCGGCCTGCTCGGCGATGGCCCGGACCACCTCTGGGTGCGAATGGCCGGTCGAGCACACCGCGATGCCCGCGTTGAGGTCGAGGAGGATGTTCCCGTCGACGTCCTCGATCATGGCTCCCGCTCCCCGGGCGGGCACGAACCCGTAGGCGCGCGGCAGCGACGGGCTGGTGACCCTGGAGTCGGCGTCGATCAGCTCGCGGGCCCGAGGGCCGGGCACTTCCGTCAGGAGGCGAGGCTCGGTGAGCCCGGCCAGGTCTTCGTGCGAGAGCGTGGTCTTCAGTTCCAGGTCAGTCCTCGATGACCGTCTGGCTCTGCTCGCGCAGGTATTGCTGGACGTAATGCAGGCCGCCCCCGGCCTTGCCGGTGGTGCCCGATCCCTTCCACCCGCCGAACGGCTGCATGCCCGGCCAGGCGCCCGTGGTCGCCCCGGCCTTTCGGTTCACGTACACCACCCCGGCCTGGATGCTGTCCAGGAACTTCTGGATCTCGCCCTGGTCCTCGGAGTAGAAGCCGGCGGTCAGCCCGTACTCCGTGTCGTTGGCGCGCTTCAGTGCTTCGTCGAGTGAGTCCACCGGCCCGACGGCCACGAACGGGACGAACAGCTCGTCCTTCCACACCCGGTTGTCGGTGGGGGCTTCCACGATGGTCGGCTTGACGAACAAGCCCCGGCCCAGATCGCCGTCCGTGATCCGCTCTCCACCGAGCAGGACCTTCCCTCCACCCTTCTTCACGTCCTCGACCGCCTTCTCGAAGGTCTCGACGGCCTTCTCGTTGATGACGGGACCGGTGTAGACGTCCCGCTCCAAGGGGTTGCCGACCTTCAACGCGGATGCCTTCTCCACGAGCTTGTCGACGAACTGGTCGAACACGGGCCGCTCCACGTAGACGCGGCTGCAGGCCGAACACTTCTGGCCCGAGTACCCGAACGCCGAGCGCATGACGCCCTCGGCGGCCTTGTCCAGGTCGGCCTTGGCCGAGACGATGGCCGGGTTCTTCCCGCCCATCTCGCAGATGGCCGGCTTCGGGTAGTCCTTGGCGAAGTGCTTGTAGATCTGCATGCCCACGGCGTAGGACCCGGTGAAGGTGAGGCCGTCGACGTGCGGGTTCGTGGAGATCTCGTCGCCCACCGCGCTTCCGGGACCGGTCAGCACGTGAAAGGCGCCGGCCGGAACGCCGCCGTCGCGAAGGCACTCGTAGAGCTTCAGCCCGGTGAAGAAACCTTGATGGGAGGGCTTGAACACCACGGTGTTGCCGGCCACGAGCGCCCCGCCTGCCGGACCTCCGGCCAGCGCCATGGGGAAGTTGAACGGGCTGATGACTCCCCACACGCCGTAGGGCTTGAGGACGCTTCGGTTGTGCTCCCGCTCGGACAGGGCGCCCATCTGGAACGAAAAGCCCCGGTGGTCCTCCATCTGCTTGCAGTAGTAGCGGATGAGGTCGGCGGTCTCCTCGACGTCGCCGATGGCCTCGAGCCGGCTCTTGCCCACCTCCATCGCCATGAGCGCGGCCAGCTCGTAGGCGCGATCGCTGATCACGTCCGCCGCCTCGCGCATGATCTGGACCCGCTCGTCCCAGGGCGTGCCCGACCACTTCGGGGAGAACTTCCTGGCCGCCTCGATGGCGTCCTTCGCGTCCTGCCGCGTGGCCCGAGCGAAGTAGCCGATGACGATGTCCCGGTCGATCGGGGAGCGCTCCTCCTCGTAGCCCTCGCCCTCGCGGGCCTCGCCGTTCACATAGAACGGGTGCTTCTGTCCCAGCCATGACTTCGCCGTCCGCATGCCCTCGTCGTAGTCGGCGTGGAGCTTCGGGTTGTCGGCGGACATGGTGGCGTAGGTGATTCGAACTCTCTCTGCCATCCCCATACCTCCGTGCGAATGCGCACCGAGGCCTCACCGTCGGGCGGGCCTCAAAATCCTCCGTCCATCCTAGCCGTATGCCGCGAATACCGGCCGGGCGGAACCTCTCTACGGCGTCGCGCGTCCAGGTACCAGGCTTGCACCCCCCGGCCGCGGGCCCCTCGCTCGCAGCCCCGTGCAGGCCTGCTGCTCGGCCGTGGCTGGCAGGGCGCTCCGGCTCGGTCGTGGTCGTGACGGCCGGCGCCGCCAAGGTCGCCGTCCCTCGCTCTGCCGGCGCCGGCGTCACGGCCTTGCTGAGCGGCTGGTCCTTTGGCCGCCGCCTCGCACCCGCGCCCATCAGGCCGAAGCCGGTAGGCTGCCCGCCATGCTCGAGGCGGTCGCACCAACCGAACGGACGGTCCGGGCCCGCCGCCTCTTCGCCGGGCTCCCGCGCCGCTACGACCCGATGGGCCGCTTCCTGTCCTTCGGCCAGGACCCGCGGTGGCGCCGGGTCATGGTGGCTCGGGTGAGCGCCCCCAGGAATGGCAGGGTGCTCGACGTGGCGACGGGGACCGGGGCCGTCGCCATCGAGCTGGTGCGGCAGACGGGGGCGGCCGTCGTCGGTCTGGACCAGAGCGAGCCGATGCTCCGGGAAGGGGCGCGCCGGGCGGAGAGCGCCGGCGTCGCCTCCCGGACATCGTTCGTGCTCGGGCAGGGGGAGCGCCTTCCCTTCGCCGATCAGACCTTCGACGCCCTCACGTTCACCTATCTCTTGCGTTACGTGGACGATCCGGCGGCGACGCTCGCCGAGCTGGCCAGAGTGGTGAAGCCCGGGGGGACGATGGCGAACCTCGAGTTCCACGTCCCCTTCCGCCCGTGGGAGCCGCTGTGGTGGCTCTACACGCGGGCGGTCATGCCGGCGGTCGGACGGCTGGTGTCGAGGTCGTGGTACGAGGTTGGGCGGTTCTTGGGCCCGAGCATCTCCGGGTTCTACGAACACCACCCGCTCAGGGAGCAGCTCCTGATGTGGCGGGCGGCCGGGATCGAGGACGCGCGGGCGGAGCTGATGAGCTTCGGCGCGGCCCTGGTCATCTCCGGGACGAAGTCCAGGGCGGCGAGCGGTGGCGGGTGAGGAGCGTCCCGCCTTCTACGCGCTCCCTCCGGGAGGCTGGCGCGACTACGTCACGCTGCTGCACCCGCCCTATACGGCTTGGCACCTGTCGTACGTGGCGATCGGAGCAGCCGCGGCCCCTCACCTGAACGGTATCCGGCTGGGGGCCTCGGTCGTCGCGTTCTTCTTCGCTGTCGGGCTGGCGGCACACGCCCTGGACGAACTGAAAGGCCGCCCGCTGGGGACGCGGATCTCCGACCGGGCGCTGCAGCTGATCGCCGGTGTGGCGCTGGCCGCTGCCGTGCTCCTCGGCGTGGCCGGGGCCGTGTCGGTGACCCCCTGGCTGTACGCGTTCGTGGCCTTCGGTGTGTTCATCGTGCTCGCCTACAACCTGGAGATGTTCAAAGGCCGGTTCCACTCCGACCTGTGGTTCGGGGTGTCGTGGGGTGCGTTCCCCGCGCTGACCGGCTCCTTCGCCCAGGCCGAGACCATCCGGTGGCCCGCCATCCTCGTGGCCTTGGCCTGCTTGCTGCTATCGATCGCCCAGCGCCGGCTGTCCACGCCGGTCCGTCGACTGCGACGCACCGTGACACACGTGGAGGGCCGGATGCGCCTGGCGGACGGCAGAGAGGTTCCGGTGGACGAGGCCACGCTCCGAGAAGCGCCCGAGGCCGCGTTGCGGACGCTCGCCCTGGCCGTGGTCGTCCTGGCGGGAGGGCTCGTTGCCGCACGGCTCGCCTGACCTCGTTCTCCGCCGGGCGGCGGTCTACACCTCGGTGCCGGACTCGAGGTGGGCGGAGGCCGTGGCGGTCCGGGAAGGACGGATCGTGGCCGTGGGAACGAACGACGACGTGGAAGGACTGATCGGGCCGGGAACGCGGGTCGTCGATCTGCCGGGCCGGATGATCTGCGCGGGCTTCCAGGATTCCCACATCCACCCGGACGGCGGGGGCCTCGCGAGGACGCAATGCGATCTGTACGAGCTCCGCGGCCTCGAGGCCTACCGGGAAGCCATCGGCCGCTATGCCGGAGCGCATCCGGAGGCGCCGTGGATCCTGGGGGGCGGGTGGGCGCTGGACGACTTCCCTCGGGGGACCCCGCACCGCTCCATCCTGGACGCCATCGTGCCGGAGCGGCCGGTCTTCCTGCCGAACCGCGACGGTCACGGCGCCTGGGTCAACACGCGGGCGCTGGAGCTTGCGCGGATCGACCGCGACACGCCGGACCCTCCCGACGGCCGCATCGAGCGGGAGGAGGACGGCACGCCGTTCGGCGTGGTGCACGAGGGCGCGATGGACCTGGTGGAGCGCGGCATCCCTGAGCCGACGCACGGCGAACGGGTGCAGGCGCTCCGCATCGCCCAGGCCTACCTGCACTCCCTCGGAGTCACGGCGTGGCAGGACGCCCACCTCACCCCCACCACGCTCGAGGCCTATCTCGCCCTGGAGTCGAGCAGCGACCTGACCGGCCGCGTGGTCGGCGCCTCGTGGTGGGCTCGCGACCGGGGGGAGGAGCAGGTGAACGACCTGCTGGCGATGCGGGCTCGGGCGCCGAAGGGCCGGTTCCGGGCTACCTCGGTGAAGATCATGCAAGACGGGGTGCCCGAGAACTTCACCGCCGCCATGCTCGAGCCCTACCTGGATGAGCACGGAGGGCCGAGCGGCCGTCGGGGCCTTTCGTTCGTGGGGCCGGACGCACTGAAGCGGCACGTGGCCAGGCTGGACCGCGAAGGCTTCCAGGTCCACGTCCACGCCATTGGGGACCGGGCCGTGCGGGAGGCTCTTGACGCGTTCGAAGCGGCGCGGGCCGCCAACGGACCCCACGACCACCGGCATCACATCGCCCATCTCCAGCTCGTGCATCCGCAGGACGTCCCCCGCTTCGCCCGGCTCGGCGTGACGGCGAACGCCCAGCCGTTCTGGGCCTGCCTCGACGGGCAGATGCGCAACCTTTGCGTCCCGTTCCTCGGGCCGGATCGGACCGCGACGCAGTATCCGTTCGCCAGCATTCGAGCGGCCGGGGGGACGCTGGCCTTCGGCAGCGACTGGCCGGTCAGCACGCCGGATCCCCTGAAGGAGATGCAGGTGGCGGTGACCCGCGTGCCGTACGACGAGCGAGATGTCGAGCCCTTCCTCCCGCACGAGAGGCTCGAGCTCGACCACGCGCTCGACGCGTTCACCATCGGGACGGCGTTCGTGAACCACCTGGACGCCGAGACGGGCTCCATCGAGCCCGGTAAGCTGGCCGACCTCGTCGTCCTGGACCGGAACCTCTTCGAGGCCGATCCGATGTCGATCGGAGAGGCCAGGGTCCTGCTGACGCTCGTCGATGGCGAGCCCGTCCACGAGAGCGCCGAGCTGGCCGGCGCCTTCGGGTAGAGTCCGTGGCCGACATGGCTACAAGCGATCCCCCTTTCGCCCAGGACGCGCTGGGGGCCGTGCTGGCCCCAATCGGGCGCAGCCGAACGTTCCCCGCCGAGGCCTATACCTCGGAGGAGGTGTTCACGTGGGAACAGGAGCGCTTCTTCGAGGGGTCGTGGGTGTGCGTGGGCCGCTCCGCCGACCTGTCCGAGCCGGGCACCCGGTGGGCGGTCCGGATCGGGACCCAAGGCATCCTGCTGGTGCGCGACGAAACCCGCCAGCTTCGGGCGTTCTCGAATGTCTGCCGCCACCGAGGGCACGAGTTGCTCCCGACCGGCGACACGGCGCAGGGTCGGGTCATTCGCTGCCCCTACCACGCCTGGGTCTACGACCTGGACGGTTCGCTGCGGGGGGCCCCCTCCTTCAGCGAGATCGAAAGCTTCGACCGATCCGAGTTCCCGCTTATCGAAGGGAACGCGGCTGAGTGGCGTGGATGGGTGTTCGTGAACGCCTCGGCCCACGCGTCTCCGCTCGCCCCCCACATAGGCAACCTCGACGAAATCCTCTCGGCGTACGAGCCGGAACGCCTGTCAGCAGCTGCCCGGAGCGACTACGTCGTGGAAGCGAACTGGAAACTTCTGTCGGAGAACTACCACGAGTGTTACCACTGTTCGAGCATCCATCCCGAGCTATGCCGCGTGACGCCGATCGACAGCGGGGTCGACCTCCTGCCGGACGGGGCGTGGGCGGGTGGGACGATGGAGCTCATGGACCACGCCCAGACGATGTCACTCACCGGTGAAAGCAACGGAGTTGTCCTCCGAGGCCTCGATGACCGGCGACGGCGGGAGGTCATCTACGCGCAACTCTTCCCGAACCTGTTGATCAGCGCCCATCCCGACTACGTGATGACCCATCGGCTCGAACCGCTGTCACCCGGTCGAACTCGGGTTGAGTGCGAGTGGCTCTTCCCCCCTGAGGCCTACGAACGTGAGGCGTTCGACCCGGCCTACGCGGTGGACTTCTGGGACCTCACCAACCGGCAGGATTGGGCGGCCTGCGAGTCCGTGCAGCGGGGAGCGGGAAACCGGGGCTTCCGGCCGGGGCCGCTGTCGTCCCGCGAGAGCACCCTTTACCAGCTCCTCACGATGCTGGCCAGGGGCTACCTGACAGGCTGCGTGGATCGGCCGAATATCGCGGAGCTCCGCCTGGCTGGCCGGGATTGAACGTAGCTCGCAGAAGCGAGGCCTCACTAGCCTGAGCGCAACGCGGAGACGAAGCGGTCGAAGTTCTCCAGGAACCTCTGCACGTCCTCCGAGGTGTGCTGCACGGACAGCAACCACTGCTCGGCCTTCCCCCACGGAGGGAGGAAGACGCCTCCGTTCAGTTGGAAGAGCCAGTGGCAATGGCTGAATCGATCGTCGATCTGCAGGAAGTCTCGGTAATTCCGGACCGCGGTGGGCGAGAAGGTCACGCACCCTTTCGCTCCCAGAGCCACCACGTGAGCGGGCAGCCCGTGCGCCCCTAGGACTTCTTCGCACCCGTCGACCATCTCCTTCCGAAGCCGAGCGAAGTGCGCGTACGCTTCGTCGGTGAGGATCTCGGTCAGCGCGGCGCGGGCGGCCGCTGTGAACAGGGGATTGCCGTTGAAGGTACCCACCTGCTCATACTCCCGGCGCTCCACAGAGCCCATGACCTCTTGAGTGCCGCCGATCGCAGCGCCAGACAAGCCACCTCCCAGCGCCTTCGCCAGGCACACGATGTCTGGAGTCACTCCGTAGAGCCTGGTTGCTCCGCCCGGATCGACGGTGAACCCACTCTTCACTTCGTCGAAGGCGAGCAGTGCATCGTGTCTTTGCGTGATGTGTCGGATGCCCTCGAGATACCCCGGGTCTGGCGGGATGATCCCTGCGTTCATCATGACCGGCTCCACGATCATCCCGGCGATCTCCCCGGCGTTCTCGGTGAAGACCCGCTGGAGAGCGTCGAGGTCGTTGAAGGGGACCACGCGCGTCAGACGGATGATCTCCTCGGGGATGCCGGCGCTGGCAGCGGCGCTGTTCGGCCGATCTGGAGGCCCCAGCTCGGGCAGGAGCTGGTAGACCGAGACCTGCAGGGAGTCGTGGTGCCCGTGGTAGGTGCCCTCGACCTTGACGATCTTCGGCCGCCCGGTGATCGCCCGCATGAGGTGGACGGCGTCCATCGTGGCTTCCGTGCCGGAGTTGGCGAACCGCCACAGGGGAAGATCGAAGCGCCTCGCGAGTTCCTCGGCCACCACGATGGCGTCCTCGGTTGGCTGGGCGAAATGCGTCCCTCGGCCCACCCGCTCCGACACCGCCCGGACGATCGCCGGGTGGGCGTGCCCCACGGCCATCACCCCGTAGCCACCGTGCAGGTCGACGTACTCGTTTCCGTCGGCGTCGCAGACCTTGGAGCCGGCGCCGTGACTGATCCAGATGGGCTGCGGCCGTGTGATCTGCCAGCTCGAGGTCACCCCCCCGGCCAGCGACCGCCAGGCTCGCGCCGCGAGCTCGGCCGAACGCCTTTGTCGGCTGAGGAGGGTCGCCTCCTGTTCCGCGATGAGGACGTCGAGGCGGGTGAGATCGGCTTCGGTGATCCGGGCAGCGATGCCCATCTCATCATTGTCCCGCATGTCGCCGCGACCGCCGATGGTCCGGATCGTGTCAGACGGTTCGCCGGTAGCGCCGGATGGCCATCGGCACGAACACGATCATCAGCCCGGCGATCCACGCGATCGCTTGGAGCACGTGCGTGGCGATCGGCTGGTTCGGCAGCGTCAGCGCCCGCATCGCGTCCACCGTGATCGTCACCGGATTGACCTTCGCCCACGCCTGGAGCCAGCCGGGCATGCTGGCCACCGGGACGAAGGCCGCGCTGGCGAAGGTGAGTGGAAAGATCCACACGAAGCTCGCCGCCTGGACCGATTCGACGTTCCGGATGGCCAGGCCGATGGAGGCGGAGATCCACGAGAAGGCGTGGCCGAAGGCCAGGGCCAGGACGATCGCACCGACAGCCGCCAGAAATCCGACATGGAACCGGAAGCCCACGAGGTACCCGACACCGGTCATCAGCAGGATGACGAACAGGTTCCGCGCGCTGTCCGAGGCGGTCCGTCCAGCCAGCACGGCCGACCTGGCCATGGGCAGGGAGCGGAACCGGTCGATCAGGCCTTTCGAAAGGTCGTCGGCCAGGCCGATCCCCGTCTGGACGGCTCCGAACACGGAGGTCTGAACGAAGATCCCCGGCATCAAGAAATCCACGTAACGAACCCCGGGGACGTTGATGGCGCCTCCGAACACGTAGCGGAAGAGCAGCACGAACATCACCGGCTGGATGGTGGAGAACACCAACAGCGAGGGGATCCGGACGTACTGGAGCAGGTTTCGCTTCGTGATGACCCACGCGTCGCTGATCACCCACGTCAGGCTGGTCGAGGGCTTCCGGGTCGTCGCCGCTTCCACGCTCACGGTGCTCACGACGCATCGCCCCCATTCCCCTCGGCCCGACGCCGGCCTCTTCGTCCACGCACCCTGGTCTGTCCGTCCTCCGCGGCCTTCTCTGCGGCCCGCCCGGTCAGGGCGAGGAACACGTCGTCGAGTGTCGGCTTGCGCAGGGCGAGGTCGGCCAGGGCCACGCCCGCAGCGTCGAGCCGCCGCAGCGCCTCCATGGTCAGGGCCGGCCCGTTCTCCCCGGCCGGAAGGACGATCTTGGCCTCCTGGTTGTCGACCTGCGCTCCGCCCGGCACCAGGCTGAACACCGCCGTCATGGCATCGGAGAGCTTCGAGCGATCGGCGACGCGGATCTCGACCACCTCGCCTCCCACGCGCGCTTTCAGCTCTTCCGGGGTGCCTTCGGCGATGAGCTTGCCCTCATCGATCACGGCGACGCGGTGGGCGAGGGTGTCGGCCTCGTCGAGGTACTGCGTGGTGAGCAGCAGCGTGGTCCCTTCGCGAACGAGTTCGCGGATGAGATCCCACAGGCCGATCCGGCTTCGGGGATCGAGGCCGCTGGTCGGCTCGTCCAGGAACAGCACCAGCGGGCGCCCGACCAGGCTCGCTCCCAGGTCGAGCCGGCGCCGCATCCCGCCCGAGTACGTCTTGGCCGTGCGATGCGCGGCTGGGGTGAGGCCGAACCTTTCCAGCACTTCTTCCGCTCGTTTTCGGGCCTCCGCCTTGGGCAGGTGGTACAGGCGCCCCACCATCTCCAGGTTCTCGAATCCCGTGAGGTTTTCGTCGACGGCTGCGTATTGCCCAGCCAGTCCGATCGCGGCGCGGAGCGAGTCGGCGTCCCTCACCACGTCGTAGCCGACGACGCTCGCCCGTCCCTCGTCGGGCGGCAGCAGCGTGGTGAGGATGCGCACGGTTGTGGTCTTCCCCGCGCCGTTCGGCCCGAGGAGGCCCAGGACGGTTCCCTGTTCCGCCTGCAGGTCGACCCCGTCCAAGGCGACCACGTTGCCGAAGCGCTTGTGCAGCCCTTCGGTCACGACCGCCGGTTCGCCCATGCCCTCACCCCCCTCAGTGTTCGCGGAAGGCCCCGAGCGTCCATGCCGAGTCCCAACCGGCGAAATTCGCATGTATTCCTAGGCGAATCTCCTGGTGCCACCGTCGGGAAGGTGGCTTGGCGAACAGCCTCGCTCGGGGCATCAGAGCTTTTCCTGCGGCTCACGGCGCTCGGGAAGGGGCTTCTGCAGGAGCTCGCGGACGTAGCCCACGCACTCCTCCACCGCGGCCTCCAGGAACTTCTTGCCTTTCTCGGCGGTGGCCATGGTGGGCGAGCCCTGCACCCCCGTCCGGCTGAACGACGACCACCACGGCATGTACCGAAGGGGGCCGTCGGCCCACCATTCGAGGCGGGCGTTGTCGCCGGCCGGGTAGCTCTGTTCGTCGACGGCCTTGTCCATCGCCACGGCGTCGGGGTCGATGGCGAGGTAGATCGAGGTCTCGAGCTCGTCGGCGTGGGCCATGCCGCCGAACCCGGATTCGCGGATCTCCTCGACCGCCTCGATGCCCTTCCTCGACACGAGGTAGAAGGCCGCCGCGGCCAGGACGTTCGGGTGGTCGATCATCACCAGGCGCGCCGCCATCTCCACGAGGTTCTGGTTCGAGCCGTGGCCGTTGTAATAGAGCATGCGCTTGAACCCGTGATGGGCGAGCGACGTCCCCACGTCCTTGCAGTAGCGGCAGAACGTGTCCCAGCCGATCGAGATCGGGCCGGGGAAGTCCATGTGGTGGGGGTCGTAGCCGTGGGGGATGGTTGGGAGCAGGACGGTCTCGTCGGGAGCCTCCTCGGCGGCCCGGCGGCAGATCTCGGTGATGATCCGGTCGTCCGTGTCCACGGGGAGATGCGGTCCGTGGTCCTCTAGCGTTCCCACCGGGATCAGGCACACGCGATCCTCGGCGGCGGCGCGCCGGACCTCCGGCCACGTCAGACGTTCGTACAGGAGCGGTCGTCCCCACATCGGCCGGTTCCTCCTTCAGCTCGCCGCGAACACGCCCGTCAGATCGACCTCTTGGTACTCGGTGGAGCAGGGGTTGCCCGGCGCGACCCACATGAGGCCCGCCTCCACGTCGCACACCATCGAGAAGAGCACCGACGCCGCGTCGTCGCCCTCGCGCGGATCCGGGTGGCGGCAGATGGCCTGGGGCCGGCTGCCGTGGTCGCGCAGGATGTCCATCACGCCCTCGGGAGTCTCCGGGTGACGCTCCTCGATCAGGGCGAGGAGCCGTTCGTACCGCGACACGCTTCCCATGGAAGGAGGGGGTCCCGCCTCGCCGAGAGCCGGATCCAGATAGTGGTTCGTATGCGGGCCCGAGCCCGACAGCAGCGAGTGCTGCGTTGCCGTGGTCTCGACGATGAACGTGTCGCCGCCTCGGAAGGCGAACACGTGACCGTAGCCTCCGGCTCTGTGCGGCATGGCGGCGCGACGGACCGCGTCGAGTCGGTCGGAAGCCTCCAAGGAGTGGCGAGACACCAGGACGCGCGGGACGCCGACCCCATCGTCGGCCGCGACCAGCGACTGGATCCCCTGAACGCCGCCGTACTCGTTCATCCCCACCGCGGGGAGGCAGCACACAACGGTCGGGGAGACCACGGCGGGCAGCCCCCGGCCGGGAACGTCCACGATCACCGCCACGTTGCCCTGGTCGCCTGCCAGCCACTGCTCGTTGTGACCGAGCAGGGTGAATCCGGGGCCGCTGATGGCGAACGTGGAGCACCGATCGGGCTGGACATGAGGCCGCCGCGTGGGGGCGGAGCCCGCGTCGGTCTGGATGAAGGAGGGGTGCTCCGGACCGCTGCCGAGCAGCGGCTCCAGCTCCTCGAAGGCGTTGACGGCGAACAGCTCCCACACCGGGACCATCGCGCCCTCCGCCATCCCCTTGATGGTCTCGGCGTACGCCGGGGTCTGGGCCTCGGCGGCGGTGAAGAAGGGGGCCAGGAAGTCCTGGAGCTGCCGTGAGGCGATCCCCCGTCGCTCCAGGTACTGGTGGTAGAAGCCGAGGGACCGCTCGATGATCTGGCCAAGCCCTCGGCCGACCTGCTGCCCGCGCTCTCGGGGAGTGCCCCCCGCCCGCACGATGCGAAGCTCGGTCACGCTCTCGCCCCCAAGGTGGTACGGGGGCATGCCCAGACGGGGTTTGGCCAGCGGTCCAGAGCACCATTGTTGCCCACGGCTCCCGAACTGACCAGCAGCCCGATCTCCCGGCGAACCCGGCCCGTCGATAATCCGAGATGGAGCGGAATAAGCAGGCTACGGCGGTGGGCAGAGGACCTTCGGTGAGGCGCTGGGGCCTCCTGGCGGCGGCCCTCATCTCCGGCTGGGCGGCGCTGTGGCTGGTTCGCCCCGACGCAGGGAACCTCTCGGGAACCGAAAGCCCCAGGGAGCGGCCGGGGGCGGCTGCGATGGACCTGGGCGGGGTGTACCTCTGCCCATTGGACTTCCAGTACGCGGCTTATGCCTCGGGCGAGCACTACTACCCGCCCAACCATCCCCTGGTGCCGGATCCAAACGTGAAGCCCGAGGGGTGCTTCGGCTCACCCGGTGATGCCGAAGCCTCCGGCTACACGCTGGCCCTTCCGCCCTACGCCTCCCAGGTGGTCGACGGGATCTATCTCGAGTTCATGCCCAAACTCGAGCGCCAATGCCTACGGGCGGCGAACCGGCTCGGCTTCCGGGTCCCTTGTCCCACGCTGCTCCCCAACCCGGGACCGGGGTCGACTCCCCCGCGGTGCGGCGACCCGACGTCGTTCGGCATATACACGGGTCCGCCCTGCGTTTACGCGGGGGCCTTCTTCGTCCTCGACCAGGCCGGGTTTGCCGTCCCTCCGGGCTATCCGACGAACGCGTTTGGCGGCCCGCGCCTCATGCTGGTGGCCTTCCGGCCCCGTGACGCTCGGAGAGGATTCGAGGTCCGTTACCAGCTGGCATGCCCCGATGGCGAACCCTTGGGTACGACGAGCGTGCTCCCGCAGAACGGGGCCCAGCCCCTGCCGGCCACGTTCGTCCGGTGTCCCATCCTCATGCCGCCGCCCCTGGCCCAGCACGTCATCCTGCAGTGGCGCCAGGACGCAGTCCTCTACGAGGTGGCGGTGCAGAGTGACACGCCGGCGAACCGCCGGCTTCTGGAGGCCATCGCCTCCAGCGTTCAGATCATCGGCCCTCCGGGGTGAGTGGGGTGAGCCGCTCGCGCTTGCGCATCTTGGCGACCATAGGCGCGGTCTCTCTGACATGGGCAGCCCTGTGGCTGGCCCGGCCTACGGACGAGGCGCCGAGGGCGGCAGGCTCCGTTTCCCCCTCGGCCTCAGCCTCGGTCGTCGGGAAGGTCCCTCAGCGTTACGGGAGCATCTACCTCTGTCCTCTCGATGCCCAGTATCGGGGTTACGTCTCTCGCGGGTACGACTTCTACTCGCCCAACCACCCGCTGCTCCCCGATCCGGAAGAGCGCCCCGATCGCTGTTTCGGGTCGGCAGGTGATGCCGAAGCCTCCGGCTACTCGGCCGCCCTGGGACCCTATGGCACGCAGGTGGTCGACGGCGTGTACCTGATCCCGAACGCAGACTTCGACCCCGACGGAAGCCTTGCCTCCAGCTGTCTCCGAGCGGCGAGGCGGCTCGGGTTCGCCGTCCCCTGCCCAACGCTGCTCCCGAACGGGCGTCCGGGAGTGGATCCGCCCCGTTGCGGGCCCCCGGGCGCGTTCCTCGCCACCCGACCACCCTGTGTGGTCGGGGACACGGTGTTCCTGTTCGAGGAGCCCGGGTTCGCCGTTCCGCCGGGCTACGCGCTCGGGGGAGTGGGGGGCGGAGCAAGTCTGTTGATCGCGGCGTATCGCGTGGGGAAGGGGGCACTTGGCGGCGGGTACGAACCTTACTACGCGAACTTCGTCCTGTGTCCCGAGGCTCAGGTCCTTCAAACGATTCCGCTGGACCGGTCATTGGATCGCACGTCCCAAGTACGAGGCCGCCTGGTCCTGTGTACGGCGGCGGAGCGTGCGTTGGACGGCTACCTGATCCTGAGGTGGGAGGAAGGGGGAGTCGTCTACCTGGTTGCCCTGGTCGGCGATACGCAGACGAATCGCGACCTTCTCACCGCCATCGGTGCAGGCATCGAGCTGGTCGAACCCATTCCCCAGAGGCCGGCCCCATAAGACGGATTTCCCGGTACCCTGGCAGGCTCATGAAACAGGCCTCCCTGCCCGCCACCATCGGTCAGCTCCGCGCCACGGGCTACGCCGATCGCTCCGTGAAGGACGAGCTGCGCGACAACCTCTTGGCCCGCCTGTCTGGGGGCGAGCCCCTGTTCCCTTCGATCATCGGGTTCGAGGAGTCGGTGCTCCCGGCGCTGGAGCGGGGGATCCTGGCGGGCCACGACTTGATCCTGCTGGGCGAACGCGGGCAGGCCAAGACCCGCCTCATCCGGCACCTGGTCGGGCTGCTCGATGAAGAGACGCCCGTGATCGCCGGCTGCGAGGTGAACGACCATCCCTACCGCCCGATCTGCGCCCGGTGCCGCGAGGTGGTGGCATCCGAAGGCGACGGCGTGCAGGTGGCCTGGTTGCCGCGCGACCGTCGCTACGCCGAAAAGCTGGCCACGCCGGACACCAGCGTGGGCGACCTCATCGGGGACGTCGACCCCATTCGAGTGGCCGAAGGCCGCTACCTGTCCGACGAGCTGACGATCCACTACGGCCTGATCCCGCGAACGAACCGTGGGATCGTGGCCATCAACGAGCTGCCCGACCTCCCGGAGCGGATACAGGTCGCGCTGTTCAACATCCTGGAGGAGCGAGATGTGCAGATCCGCGGCTATCAGGTCCGGATGCCGCTCGATCTGTTGCTGGTGGCCACGGCCAACCCCGAGGACTACACGCATCGCGGCCGCATCGTCTCGCCGCTGAAGGACCGGTTCGGCACGCAGGTCCGCACGCACTATCCGGAAACCCTGGGCGACGAGATCGCCATCATGGACCAGGAGGCCCGGCCCCCCGCCGGCCACGGCCAGGTCCCGGTGCGGGTCCCGGCGTTCATCAAGGAGGTCCTCGCGGCCCTCACGGCGGAGCTGCGCGGTTCGCCGCAGGTCAACCAGCGAAGCGGGGTCTCCGTTCGGTACTCGATCGGCAACCTCGAACGCGTGGTCGCGTCGGCGCTGCGGCGGGCGGCGCGCACGGGTGAGCCGGAGGCCGTGCCTCGCTTGATCGACCTCCCGCCGGTGCTGGCCGGCTCGATGGGGCGGGTCGAGTTCGACTCCATCGAGGAGGGGCGGGAGGAAGAGATCCTCCTGCGGGCGTTTCGAAGCGCAGTGCTCGAGGTGTTCCGGCGTCGCATGGCCGGATTCGACTTCTCGCCGATCGTGGGCCGGTTCGACGAGGGGCTCGCCGCGGAGACCTCGGACCTCATGCCGTCGGGGGACTTCCTGGCCCAGTTCGGCGGCCTGCCAGGGCTGGGGAAGCTCCTGGGCCGCCTGGGCGTGGAGGAGGAGAGCCCGGGCGTCGCGGCGTCCGCGCTCGAACTCGCGTTGGAGGGGCTGCACCTGTCGCGGAGGCTGAACAAGGACTCCGCCGGACGGCTCGGCGTCTATCGCTATCAAGGCCTCGGCCGGTCCCGCTGAGGGGACCGGCCGACAGCCCGCCTTTCAGTCGCTGACTCTCTGGCCCTCCGTGAGCCTGGCCAGCTCCGAGTCGAGGTCCTCGGGGGCACGCTCGACGCCGATCCGAGGTACCCAGCGCTGCATCCACTGCGGGAACCACCAGTTCGCGTCGCGCAACAGCTCCATGGTGGAGGGCACCAACACCATTCGCACCAGCGTCGCATCCACCAGGATGGCGGCCGCCAGCCCGAGGCCGATTTCCTTGATCTGCCGGATGTCGAAGCCGGTGACGAACGACAGGAACACCGCGATCATCACCGCCGCGGCCGCCGTGATCACCCGGCCGGTCGATGCGACGCCATTGGCCACGGCCAGGCCGTTGTCCCGAGTCCTCAGGTACTCCTCGCGAACGCGGGAGAGCAGGAAGATCTCGTAGTCCATGGACAGGCCGAACAGGATGGTGAACATCATCATGGGGACCCACGACTCGATGGGCCCCTTCTTGTCGACGCCGATCAAGCCTGCGCCCCAGCCCCACTGGAACACCGCCACGAGGACGCCGTAGGCGGCGCCGATGGAAAGCAGGTTCATGATCGCCGCTTTCAGGGGAACCACGAGCGACCGGAACACCATCATCAGCAGCACGAACGACAGCAGGATCACCACCCCGATCAGGATGGGTAGGCGTTGGCCGATCTTCGCCGCGAAGTCCACGAAGAAGGCCGTCTCCCCGTCGATCAGCACGCGTACTCCGGTTCCCTGCGTGGCATCCGGAATGACCTGCTCGCGCAGGTTGTGGACTAGGTCGGTGGTGGCGGCGTCCTCCGGCGAGGTGGTCGGGAAGACCCGCATGACCGCGGTGTCCTGGGTGGCGTTCGGGAAAGGCGGGGTGACCGCGGCCACGCCCGGCGTGTCCTCGATCGCCTTCTGGACACGACCGAGCACCGTCAATCCCTCCTGACCCTGGATCCGAGCGGCCAAGAGCAGCGGTCCGTTGAACCCGGGCCCGAACCCCTCGGACAGCAGGTCGTACGCCCGGCGGGTGGTGAGGTGCGTGGGGTCGTTGCCGGCGTCGGCCGCACCCAGCCGCATGGAGAACAGGGGCAACGCCAGGGCGACCAGCGCGATGAGCCCGACGAGGCCGGTGGTCACGGGCCGCCGCTGGATGAGCCGGCTCCACCGGTACCAGAAGCCCTGTCTGGAGACGTTTTCCGTCCGCCGCAGCCGAGGGATGTGCAGCCGGTCGATGTTCCGGCCGACGAACCCCAGGATCGCCGGCACCAGGGTCACCGCGGCCAGCATGGTGACGAACACCGCGGCTGCCGCCCCGACGGCGATCCCCTGGACGAACTGGAACCCCATCAGCAGCAGCCCCAGCAGGGAGATCACCACGATGGTCCCCGCGAAGAGCACGGCCCTGCCGGCGGTTGTCAGCGCGACCACGGTGGCTGCTTCGGGGTCACGGCCCTCGTGGAGCCCTTGCCGATAGCGGGTAACGATGAACAGCGCGTAGTCGATCCCCACGCCGATCCCGATCATCGAGGCGATCTGGGGCGTGAAGTTGGGGACGCTGATCCAGTTGGCGAAGACGAAGACCAGGGCGATGCCGATCCCGATCCCGAACAACGCGGAGAGGATCGGCAGGGCCATCGCCAGGAGCGACCCGAACGTGATCAGCAGGATGATGATGGCCGCGAGGAAGCCGACCGCCTCGGCCCCGCCCGGGGGCTCGAACTGGGCGTTCTGGATCACGTCGCCGCCAAACTCGATCTGGAGCCCGGAGCGTTCCAGGGAATCGCCGATTTCCTCCAGGCGCTGGACCTCCGCCTTCGGCACGTCCTGAGCCTGGACCTTGAAATCGACTCGAGCGAAGGCGATCGTGCCGTCCTGGGTGATCTGGGGGGCGCCCTGCCCCGCCTCGTACGGATCGACCACGTCCGCGACCCTCGGCATCCCCTTGATCGTCCCGAAGTACCCCTTCATGGCCTGCTTGACCGTGGGGTCGTTCACGCCCTGGTCGGCCTTGAACACGATGTCGACCGTTCCGCCGGACTCTGAGGGGAAACGGTCCTTCAGAAGGTCGAGGGCGTGTTGGGACTCTGCTCCGGGAAGCGAGAAGTTGCTGGCGTAGTCACCGCCCGCCGTGCTCCCCAGGAATACGATCCCCACCAGCGCCACGATCCAGATCGACAAGATCCGCCATCGGTGGGTGTAGCTCCACCGAGCCAGCCGCTCCAGCATGTCTTCCTCCCTATCTGCGGGCGTACTTGAAGAGGAACCAATCGGTCCGTGATGAGCTTCCCACTCTACGAAAGTTCTCCCGTGGTGACTGGTTCTTCACGAAACGTTCACCTGCGCTGCTACGCTCCCGCTCGGCATGGTGACCGTCCACAAGTTCATCGGGTACGTGATCGTGGGCGGGTGGGGACTGTTCTTCCTGTGGGGCCTCGTCTTCTTCCTGATCAAGCGAGAGCCCAACCAGTGGTACTGGCGGCTTTTGGCCTTCCTCCAAGCCGTCCTGCTCGTGCAGGTCGCCGTTGGCCTCACTCTCCTCGGGCTAGGCCGTCGCCTGCCCTCGGCTCTCCACTTCCTCTACGGCTCCGTGTTCCCGGCCATCGTGCTGGTCATCGCCCACGTCATGGCCCGCGGGCTGGAAGAGAAATCTGACGCGTGGAAGGTCTTCGCTGTGGCGGGGTTCTTCCTGTTCGGCCTGACCCTCCGCGCTCTGACCACCGGCCTCGGACTTCCTTGAAGCCCTGTGGGGTGCGAAGTCGTAGTCTCGTCGGATGCGCTTTCGCTACTCGCGCTGGGACGGGACCCAGGATCCGCTGGGGCCCGATCTGTCGGCCGGTGACGTCCTGGAGGCGATGTCCGACGACCTGCTGTCCGGCCAATCGGTCGATCGGACCCTCTCCCAGCTCATGCGGCGAGGGCTGCGCGGACGGTTCTCGGGGTTGGACGCGTTGCGTGCCCGCCTTCGCCAGGCCCGCCGCCACGAACAGGAGCAGCTGAACCTGGAGGGGCCGCTCCGGGAGATCCAGGAACGGCTGGCGGAGATCCTGGAAGAGGAACGGCGGACGCTCTCGTTCAAGGCCGAGGACGACGCCCGCATGCGCGAACAGTTCCTCGATTCGTTGCCGCCCGATCCCGCCGGCCAGGTCCGGGAACTGAAGGACTACGGGTTCGTGGACGCCGGGGCCCAGCGCAAGTTCGACGAGCTGTTGGAGGTGCTGAAGGAGCAGGTGCTGGGATCGTACTTCCGCTGCATGGCGGAGGGGATGCGCAACGTTTCGCCCGAGCAGCTACAGCGGTTCAAGGACATGCTCTCGGAGCTGAACTCGATGATCGAGGCCCGCGAACGCGGCCAGCACACGCAGGCGGAGTTCGACGCGTTCATGCAGCGACACGGCGACTTCTTCCCCGACAACCCGAAGACGCTCGACGAGCTGCTGGAAGGGATGGCCCGGCGGATGGCCGCGCTCTCCAGGCTGTTGGGCTCGTTGTCGTCCGAGCAGCGAGCCGAGCTAGAGGCTCTGGCTCGGGAGGTGTTGCAGGACCTCGACCTCGCCTTCGAGGTGGACCGGCTGTCCTCCAGCCTGAATCAACTGTTCCCGGAGATGCCGTGGGGCGACCCGGTGCTTTCGGGGGGCGAGGAGGCCATGCCGATGCAGGCCACCGTCGACGCGCTCGAGCGCATGTCGGACTTCGAGGACCTCGACCGCTCGATGCGAGCCGACTACGCGGGGGCTTCGCTCGAGGACATCGACGAGGACCGCTTGCGGCGAACGCTCGGCGAGGACGCCGTCCGCGACCTCCGGCGGCTGAAGCAGGTCGAACGGGCCCTGGAGCAGGCCGGACTGGTGGAGCGAACGCGCGGGCGGCTGCAGGTGACCCCGAAGGGAGCGCGCCGGCTGGGGGAGCGGGTCCTGGTCCGGCTGTTCGAGCAGCTCCGGCGGGACCGCGAGGGGACTCACGACGCGCGGAAGGCCGGCGGGCTCGCCGAGCCGACCGGGGCGACCCGCCCGTGGCAGTTCGGGGACAGCGGCCAGATCGCCGTGCAGAAGACCGTGTTCAACGCGGTTGCGCGCACCGGAGCCTCGCGGCGGCCGCAGCTCGCCGTGGAGGACTTCGAACTCATGGAGGCCGAGACCCGCACCGAAGCAGCGACCGCGCTGCTGCTGGATCTGTCGTTCTCCATGCCGCTGCGCGGTCACTTCGTCCCGGCCAAGAAGATGGCGCTGGCCCTGCACGCACTGATCGAGGGGCGCTATCCGAATGACAATCTGTACCTGATCGGGTTCTCCGACTACGCGCGGCGGATCAAGCCCCAGGACCTCGCGGGGACCGGGTGGGAACGGGTGTACGGGACGAACATGCAGCACGCCTTCAACCTGGCCGGGCGATTGCTGGCCGACCACCCGCGGGCGACCAAGCAGGTCATCATGGTCACCGACGGCGAACCGACCGCGCATCTGGAGGGCGAGGAGGTGTTCTTCTCCTGGCCGCCCGTGCCCGAGACGATCCGCCTGACGCTCCAGGAAGCCATGCGCCTGTCGCGAGCTGGCGTCACCATCAACGTGTTCATGCTGGAGGACACGCCGGGCCTGGCCCATTTCATGGAGCGACTGGCGCGGCTGACCAACGGTCGTGTTTTCCAGACTGCGGGCGAAGGCCTCGGCGAGTTCGTGATCCGAGACTACGTCTCGCGTCGCGCCGGCTGACCGTCCTGGTCTAGGAGCCGTTTCGTTCATTGGCCTAGACTCGCGACGTGCCGGTTTGCGCAAAATGCGGTCAGGAGAATCCCGAGATCGCGCGGTTTTGCCTGCGCTGCGGGGCTGCACTCGAGGCGGCCGTCCCACCCCGCGAGGTCCGGAAGACCGTCACGGTCGTCTTCGCCGATGTGACCGGTTCGACCAAGCTCGGCGAGCGCCTCGACCCCGAATCGCTCCGTCGGGTCATGGGCCGGTACTTCGCCGAGATGAAGGGAGCCCTCGAGCGGCACGGCGGAACCGTCGAGAAGTTCATCGGGGACGCCGTGATGGCGGTTTTCGGCATCCCGACGCTGCACGAGGACGACGCTCTTCGCGCGGTCCGGGCCGCGTCGGAGATGCGAGACCGTCTGGCTCATCTCAACGACGAGCTCGAGCGAGACTGGGGCGTGCGTCTCCTCGCTCGGATCGGCGTGAACACTGGCGAGGTAGTGGCGGGAGACCCTTCCGCTGGCCAGACGCTGGTCACCGGGGATGCCGTGAACGTTGCCGCTCGGCTGGAGCAGGCGGCCCAGCCGGGCGACATTCTCATCGGAGCGAGCACCCGACAGCTGACCCGGGACGCCGTCGATGTCGAATCCATCGATCCACTGACCGTCAAGGGAAAGGAGGAGCCGGTATCGGCGTTTCGGCTTCTCGACGTACGGCCGGATGTCGAGGGGGTCGTTCGTCGCCTGGGCTCGCCGATGGTCGGCCGGGAACGGCAGCGAGCCGCGCTGGCGAACGCGTTCGACGGGGCCCTGGCCGAATCGGCGTGTCATCTCTTCACCGTTCTGGGAGCTGCCGGCGTCGGAAAGTCGAGGCTCGTCCACGAGTTCCTGTCGTCGCTTCGCTCGGAGATTGACGTACGCATTCTTCGCGGCCGTTGCCTCGCCTATGGAGAGGGCATCACCTTCTGGCCGGTGAGAGAAGTCATCACGCAAGCCGCGGGCGTCGGCGACAGCGATCCTCCGGAGCGAGCCCGGGAAATGATCGCCTCACTCTTGCGGGAGAGCGGGGAAAGGGACGAACTCGTGCCGGAGCTGGTCGGCCAACTGCTTGGGCTGAGCGAAGCCGCCGCGCCAAGCGAAGAGATGTTCTGGGGAACCCGCAAGCTGTTGGAGGCCCTCGCGAGGAACCGCCCCCTCGCGGTGATCTTCGACGACATCCATTGGGCAGAGCCCACACTGCTGGACCTCATCGAGCACGTGGCGGATCTCTCGCGCGACGCCCCCATGCTCTTGCTCTGCATTGCCCGCCCCGAGTTGCTCGAGCGGCGGCCGGCGTGGGGCGGGGGAAAGCTCAACGCCACCTCCATCCTGCTCGAGCCGCTCACGGAGAGCGAGAGCAAGGATCTGATCGCGAACCTCTTGGGCCAGGCTCAGCTCGACGACGCCGCGCGAGCTCGAATCATCGAGTCCGCGGAGGGGAATCCGCTGTTCGTGGAGGAGATGCTCTCCATCCTCATGGATCAAGGGCTCCTGCTCCGGACCAATGGCCATTGGACGGTTGTCGGCGACATTTCGGCGGTGAAGATCCCGCCAACTATTCAAGCCCTGATTGCTGCCCGCCTCGACCGATTGCAAGGTGAAGAGCGACAGGTCATCGAGGGAGCCTCGGTCGTCGGGCAGGTCTTTTACAGCGGGGCGGTGACGGACCTCGCGCCGGAGGCGGTGCGTCCAAGTGTCCCCCGACACCTCACAACGCTCGTCCGCAAGGATCTGATCCGTCCGGAGCGCTCGGAGTCATTGTCGGGCGAGGAAACCTACCGGTTCCGCCACATCCTCATCCGCGATGCGGCATATCAAGCCATCTCCAAGGAGACTCGGGCGGAGCTGCACGAGGCGTTCGCCGGATGGTTGGAGCGCATCACCGGCGACCGCGTGTCGGAATACGAGGAGATCCTCGCCTACCATCTCGAGCAGTCCTACCGGTACCGGGCCGACCTAGGGCCGGTCGATGACCACGCGACGAGAGTGGCCGCCCGGGCAGCCCAGCTCCTAGCATCGGGCGGCCGACGTGCCTTTGCCCGAACTGACCTGCCCGCTGCGGTCAACCTGCTGGAGCGAGCGGCGGCTCTCCTCGCTCCTCGTGACATCGGTCGCCTCGAGCTACTCGCTGACCTCGGCCTGGCCCTTCTCGAATCGGGCGAGTACGCAAGGGCCGATGACGTCCTGGAAGAAGCAACCAGAGCGGCCGACGAATCGGGCAACGATCGTATGAAGGCCCACGCCACCATTGCCTCCATGCGGGTACGGTTGCAGACCAACCCGGAGGGAATCGTGGAGGAGATTCTCCGTGCCTCGAAACGGATCATCCCTTTGTTCGAGAGGATCGAGGATCACCAAGGCCTGGCGCGGGTATGGAACCTCGTGGCCTGGGCCCACCAATTCAAGCTGAGAGCAGCCGAGAGGCTGGAAGCGCTCGAGCGCGCTCTCGAGCACGCTCGTCGTGCGGGCGATCGGCGTGAGGAAGTGGATTGCCTCTTCTTTCTCACGTCTCCCCCGATGCGAGGCCCTATGCCAGTGTCCCAAGCTCTTCCATTCCTGGACGCCATCCAGGAGCAGGCCCGAGGCGATCTGAAGGTCGAGTCGGGGGTTCTCTGGTCCAAAGCCATGCTTGAGGGGATGCGAGGCCGCTTCCCCGAGGGTCGGGAGATGGCGGCCCGAAGCACGGCGATCTGCCACGACCTCGGGATGGAGATGTTCGCGGCGGTGAACGATGCTGAAGCTTTGGGATTCCTCGAAGTCCAGGCCGGCGACCTTGCTGCAGCCGAACGCGCGGTTCGGCGAGCCTGCGGGATCCTGGAGAGTCGGGGCGAACGCAGTTGGCTCTCCACGCTCGCGGCCGACCTGGCCCTGATCCTTTGCGAGCAGAAGCGCTACCAGGAAGCCGGGAGGTTCGTCGAACTCAGTCGGGAAACCGCTGCCAGCGACGACATCAACTCCCAGGCAGAGTGGCGACGTGCCCGCGCCAAGATCCTGGCCAGTGAAGGAAGTCTGGATGAGGCAGAAGGTCTGGCCCGTGGAGCCGTCGCTCTCGTCCGGGATGTGGAGGGTACCTTCAGCTATGCCCCGGCCCTGAGCGACCTTGCTCTGATTCTCCGCCAAGCCGAGCGTCCGGAGGAAGCGGTCGAGGTCCTCCGAGAGGCGCTGCGGCTCTACGAACTCAAGGAGGATGTGGTCTCGGCCGAGCGGACCCGCCGATTGATCGAAGAGATCTCCGCCACGGGTCGCGGCTGACGAACAGCAGGGCGGCGATGGCGATCAGGAGCAGCACCCTCCAGACGTCGTGGGCCGCGTGCCATCGGGGCGCTTCTGGATCGAGTTGAAACACGGCGAGCCGCTGTGGAAGGGAGTGCGCCGCCACGATCAGTCCGAGCAGGATCGGTCCGGCGGCGATACCGCCCATCCCCTCGGGAACGAATCGTGCCGTTGCCACCGAGATCGCCAGCGCTCCGATCCCCAGCGTGGCGAGCTCGAGCGTGAGGGCCCCGGTCGGAAAGGGGTTCGTGTCCACTGAGGATCGCATGGCGAGCGGGATGAGGAGGGCCCACGTCAGCCCCACAACAGGAGCGACCAGCGCGACCCGGACCGCCCGTCGCATCCAGCGAGGCGTGGGGAGATGCCCCGTCGTCTCCTCGGTGGGGTCGTCGAGGACGAACGCCGTTCCCAGCGCGAGGAAGATCGCCGCGATGCGCAGCGCCAGCACCCTGCCCTCCGGCCCAAGGCAAGGGTTGGTGGGAGGGCAGACGTCACGAGTCTGCACGAAGACCTGGATGAACGCCACCACGATGGCTCCGAGGAGCGGGGGCCACCGGATCGCCCGGGCCGTCGGCCGAAGGAGCTCCCCGATCTGTTCGAGTCGGTTCCCCCGGGACTCGCGGACGGAGACCGCGGGATTCACCTGCATGGCACGAGCGACGGGTCCGCGTTCGCCGGGTCGGTCTGGTTATGGATGATGTTCCTGATCCGATCCGGGGCCACTCCGGCCCTCTGGAGCTGCTCTTCATAGGAGGGGAGGGGGCGGAGGGCCATCAGCTGAACCAGTTGGTTCGTCGTGTTCGATGGCCGCGTCAGCAGCTCCCAATTCTTCGTCAGGGCCTCGGACACCTCCGCCGGAGGGCGGTCCAGGAGTTGCTCGGCGTAGAAAGCCTCAGCCTTGCCCCACTGCACCACGAAGTTGAAGATCTGGAGCTGGTACGGGAGGCCCTCCAATTCGCCGAGCATCGGCCCGCCAAAGACGTTCAACTCATCGATGCCGCTCCTGATGTCCGTATCCGCGCCGGTTCCCACCACTGTGATCCGGTACGGGTCGCCGACCAGCACGGCCCTGAACGCGGCCTCGGTCCGGCTGGTCGCCTGGGCGGCGAGCCACAGGGCCACCACCGCCCTGGCCTGGCCTAGCGAGGTGCAGTAACCCCAGGCGCCACCGGCATGGATCTGTTTGGCCGCATCCGCGCGCTCCGATGGGTCGTACCCTGCGAGGATCCCTCTCGCTTCCGAAGCCGTCAGACGGACATCCTGGGGACGGCGCGGCAGGCCCACCGCTTGGGCGGCGACGATGAGGTCCATGGCCAGCTCGTCCCGCCCCTCGTACCTGCCGCGACCCCACTGGTTCCCCGGCGTGATGGCCGAGCCGAGGTCGTCCTCGGTCGGGTTGTAGCCGAACTGCGCCGCTGCGGGGCTTCCTTGCAGCTCCGCCTCGCCGACGTCGCTCCCATAGACGACGAGCGTCTGGATGATCTCCACGCCCTTGGGCCGGACGGGGGCCGGCACCCTGTTGATCACCGGCGTCACCGCGGCCGCCCACCGGTCGATCCACCCCGCGTAGGCACGGTACGCGCAGTAGCGAACGCCCAGCCGTGTCTGGCAGACCTGGTACCGCTCGGGATGAACGAGGAAGTCGGCGAGCCGGGTCCGTTGCGCGGCGGTGGGCGCACGGACCTGAGCCGAAGCCGCCACGACCAAGAGCGAAAGGGCTCCGGCCGTCACGGCCACCCTGTGGGGGCGAACCCCGGCCCGCAGGAGGGCGACGCCCCCGGCCAGCAGAGTCAGCGAGGCGATGAACACGAGGTGCCAGGCTGAAGGGCGGACCACCAGTTCCCGGGGCGGATCCCCTGAGACGGCGATCGGGACCCACAGGGCCAGCCAGCGAACCGGGTTCGGATCGTTTTCGGGGCGCCCGGCCGACGTCTGCCACACCAGCATGATCTCGACGGCGGCGAGCGCCACCACGCCGACCGGTCCCGCCAGCGCCGCCCGCCACCAACGGGCCAGGGCCACGCCGAGGACGCCGCCGAGGACGACAAGGAAAGGTCCGGTGAGCAGCTCCACCGGATCCGGTCGGGCGACGGGGTGCAGGCCCACCAGGTAGAGCATTGCGGCCACCACCAGGAGGATGGCAAGGCCCGTCGCCCACAGCACGGACAGAAGGTGGCCCGCGGTCCGCTGGGCCGACGTGGTCACCGCCGACTCGTAGAGTTCGTCGGTCCCATGCCGAAAGCTGCGGGTTGCCCCCAGATGGGCTGCCAGGAACACCGCCCCGGCGAGGGGACAGAGCGCTAGCCCGGTGAGGATGTCGTCGCGGGAGAGCACCGGGGCCTGGTTCCACGTCACCAGGGCGAACGTCCCGGCACAGAACGGGATGCTCCCGAAGACGATGGGGTGGCGAAGCAGCCGGCGTCCCTCGACGCGGGCCAGTGCCAGCACGGGGC
>WNFV01005718.1_pt1 | contig 30174 bp, 28 predicted proteins | sample 5400101 | NCBI WGS metagenome assembly WNFV01 (sample SAMN13153361, study PRJNA577476) | soil metagenome | isolation source: 115 cm soil or saprolite under grassland replicate 1 | place: USA:California | collected 2016-06-15
CCCAAAAGCGAAGAAATGGCTGTTCGAGCAGCTTCAGTACGATTGCCGTTTTGATGAATTGCGTCAAACGCAGCGGTCACACATGGGTCAGGTTGGGGTGTTGGAGTCGGATGTGGCTGTGGTCTCGGTTCCTGCGGAAGCAACCACTCTGCCGCTTGTTTGTCGTAAGCCTGCTCGTAAGCCTGATGCAGTCTGCGGGTTAACTCGAAGATGGCAACGGATGCTTGAGGATACAGCGTAAATGGACGATTCGCCCTAAAAAGAAAGAAAAAGGCGCACTTGCGTCGCAAACTGAGGTGGCTCAACGGTTTAATGCCCGCGAGGAAATGTTCGGGTGTTGGAGCGTTAAGTTGCTCGAGATTTCGGCACTCTCAACGATGGCACAAATCGGAAGATAAACTCCATAACCGCACTTATCGGACGCGAGTTTTCCTCTAAGTCGTTGAATCAGTTCTCTCCTAAAGATTCCCGCCGTCTCATCTGTGAAAAGCTACAACATATTGCGTATTCCGCAGTGATCTGGGCTGCAAATTTGTCCGTCTTGCTCGGAAGCGACGCAGGCCCTCGAGACTCTTCGACGTTTTGCAGAATGTGCGGATTTACTAACAAAAGGCCATGTGGCCACAGTGCGAATACCCTTGAAAACCCAGGCCATCCCCTTGCCCGACCGCGGAAAATCGCTCACAAGCGCCCCATTTTCTTTTTAGCGGCGAATCGTCCATTTACACTGCCACTTCGACTTGTAACCCGAGGGTGCGTTGAGTATTTGCCGGATACCTTCTTGAGAGAAGAAGCCTGCGGCGCCTTGTCAGACTTCTTGGATTGATGCATTGGATTGAACTCCCCCAAACTACATATGGCCTTATCGACCTTAGTCGTGTCAACTTTCGCACCGCCGCCCATCCATTCCACGATTAAACTAAATCGGCTGAAGGCTTCTGACCGCACAGACCACAACCGTCCCTTTCCGCTCACCCTCAACGCGGCGAGCAGTAACGTAGCCGTCTGAATGTACCTCTTCGACTCTGACTAATTGTCCGTCTGGTAGGCGAGCGAGCTTGCCCGTTAAATCGTCATTGGCTCCCATGCAAATGATCCTATCAGGCGGATCAAGTAAAAAGATTTGCAAACCAAGAAATGTAGGCAGCCAAGGTGCTTTCACACCGACATCTCCGTAGTGCATTACCGGGTTAAATAACAAAAGCAACGATACTGAGAATCTCGCGCTCTTGTTCTGATCGTCGCCACAGGTGAGATCTAAAGCCTACACTTCGCGCCTAACCCGACAGTTCCAGTTTGTCATCAATCAACGCCTCGACCTTCACGCCTGCAGCCCGAGCATATCGCAGCAACACCAGAAGCGATGGTTCTCTCCGGGCTGCCTCGAACTCTGAAACGTGGCCAGGGTAAACGGGTGACCTTCTGTGACGCACAAGCTCCGCCATTTGCTGCTGAGTCAAATTCAGATCCTTCCTGATCTTCCTCAGTTTCAACGCCAATCGGCGGGGCTGGGGTCGCGCGTATCCCATCAGGATTGTCCTCCTGACGAAATAGCAGCTCTGTGTTTACCGACACTCCCAGTTGGGAGTATATTGAGCGGGTTCTTAGGTTCGGCCTGGCATTCACGTCTTGAATCCCAGACAGGGTGCATCACATTTCTTGTGAAGCCCTATCCATTGATACGACGGAGGATAACACAGGAGGTCTTCAGCATGGAGCGCCTGCAATCCTCGCCTCCACTCCCGGAGGCGAAAGGTGCTCGATGACATTTGTCGTCAAGTAATCGAATGAAGCGATTGCGGACGAGGGCCGAGAGCGAAGTTCGCGTCGGAGGACAAGTTGCCGAGAGATCCTCAAGCGAAGAGTCCTTGCTAAGATGACTGACAGCCTTCAATACGAGAACGCTCTGACGTTTTTGACGTTTAGGATCATACCGTCTTGGCACGCACTCGCGGCCATGGACGGACAATCCGAACCTGAACGGCAGCTAATACTTGCCGTCCCCGCCGCCATCGCACGCCTTCCACATATTGCACACGTTCCACTTGATGTTGATGAAGATATCAACATCTCCGCGGAGATCGAATATTACTGGGAGGATAAGAATTGGCTTGGTCGATTGAATTACATGGGTGGTGAATTGAAACTGTGGTCAACAATTTGCCAAGAAGAGGGGCCATCACAGGAGCTATGCGCCCAATGGCAGCACACAGCCACGAAACTCTCTTCTACTAATGGACTTGAGCAGCATGACCCGGCACACCTTTGGTACTGGGCCGATTGTTTTGCGCGTTTTGTAAAAGCCTGTGTATCACCTAGCGCAGACGGTGAAGGTCACATGGTGCTCATCGGTCAGGGGCGAGAAGTGCGAATCCTCACATGTAGTTTGCGTTCCGGCGAAGAGGACGAGGAAAACGAGAAGGACGAAGAAGGGGACTCCGAATGACCTCCCTCAATTGGCCCCCGCGCGTCGAACCGAGGGGGCATCGTTGACCCCTCCCCCGCCCCTCGTCGTCGGTCGGCATGTTCACACGAATCGAGAACGCATTTTCGGTCCTGAAGTGTGAAAAGGTTGCGCGTTATGCACCTGCGCTCCCCCTGAAAGCAGAGTTGAGGCGCGCCGAAACTTTTAGCGCATTGCATAACGCCTGCGCTTCAGCGTCTGGCCCTGCAACCGTGAATAAAGGGCCGCTCACCGGCGAGTCCACTGCAATTGTTGGGTAGGGCCGTTGACAACTAAGCAGGAGACCGCGAATCGTCGCCTAGACGAGTTTTTTAGGGTTCGACGTCAAACTGTCGGGCATTTGCGACCTTGCCTTTGAGAACCTTTCGCCACAGCAGACGACGGCGTTCTTTAGGAACGGCTTTCCATTCAAGGAGCTCGATTCCGGCTAAGTCATAATCCCCCTTGGCCCGCATCGCTGCATAGTTCTCTGGTACCGTGACAATATGGACCTGTTCGAAGTCTAGAACCACGTTGATAAACTCGTCAGCGTTATGACCTCCTGATTTTATGTGGCGAGCCACCAACTGTGTGAGCGTGGTCTGAATTCGTTTGAAGTGCTCAAGGCGAAGCACAGCTGACTCATCAAATGCCGCCGCACGAGATACTTTCCCGGTAAAGCGCCGAATGTCGCACCTTACACCTAGATGAGCGATGTGTGTGTACCAAGCTCTCGCGCAGGCTGGCTTCACATTCGGGCGTTGAGCAAGCCACATTACTTCCTCGTAAATGGATCTCAGGTTCGCGCGGACGTTTTCCGGAATGTTGTCCGACATGTTTACAAGAAGCCCATCCAACGCTGATGCGCGCCAGCGGCTCCCCACGCAAGCAATGATACAGACTGCTAACCGGCAAGTCAGCCGCAAGCGCTTGTTGGATCGCGCCGGAGGATCAATCAGGAACCAAAACGCTCTGCTAGTCTTGTTGATAGCAGGTTAACGATAGAATCCACTATGGTGCCTACCGCATCGTGTACAATCTGGATAGTCTCATCAGGGGAAGATCCTATCTGATTGCCATCCAGCAGGATCGTGAATACAGTTGTGGCCTTATTGCTCCTAACATGGTCATCGGAAACTCGAACCCCTGGCTCATAACCGAAACCACTTTTGCTGAGACTATTTCTCATCCCAGACTGTAATAGTCGGTTGACAAATTCAGATTTGAGGTCATTAAGCTCAGGATCCTCTCCATATGTGGGGGCTTCTACTTGCAATCTTACTCGACTGCTGAACTCTGTGGCTGATTCACCTTTAGGCGCATTGACCTGCCATACTACTCCGAAGAAATTAGTGCCACTCTTGTAGCTTCGGATGTATCCAGCAGACGCACCTAATCCTCCGTTCCACCTGACCCAATGTTCGGGGGCACAGAATGCAGACTGATTGAACTTCGCACCGTGAGAGTAACAAACCAATCGATCTGACACGACATGTTCTCCTTCTACGGCATGCCTAAAGACCACGAGCAATCCAACTTGCTCGCCCACGCAGCTTATCAACGAAGATCAATGATTGGCGAGTCCGCCTTCTCAGGCCCACAGATCAAAAACCAAAAGGCGGACCGTTAAGCCGACCTCTTGATTCCCTCACCCCAGCAAAACTTGGGATGGGGCATTATTGATCGAATGTGAACTTCTCAAGAAGTTATTTGGAGCATCAACCGATTCCAAAGGAACCCGGGCACTTCGAAGGCCGGCATGCCCTCCAGGGGGCTTCCCCCCTACCTTTCATTTTCTTTTTGTCCAAAATCGTCCATTTCCTCATCGAAATCGTCTTGAGGTCAAGGTAGTGGATTGCGCAGCACAGCAAAGTGGCCAGGTTCGGCTGGTGAGGGCTCACGGCCGCCGCCTACTGACCTCTGACCTCTGATCTCCGATCTCGTATAATCCGGCGCGATGAACTTCATTACGACACTTGCTGTCAGCATGGGCGCCTCGTGGGTTTCGGGCATCAACCTTTATGCCACGGTCGCCACGCTCGGTCTGCTGGGCCGCTTCGCTCACCTGAAATTACCGGGCGACCTTGACGTCGTGACGAACTGGTGGGTGATTGGCGTGGCGCTGTTCCTCTTCGTCATCGAGTTTATCGCCGACAAGATTCAACTGGTCGATAGCGTCTGGGACATAATTCATACCTTCATTCGCATTCCCGCCGGAGCGGTTTTGGCAGCAACCGCTTTCGGCGATTTCGACAGAAGCGTACAAGTAATCGCGTTGCTGCTGGGCGGCGGACTGGCGGCGAGTTCACATGGAACCAAGGCTGCCGCGAGGGCATTGGTCAATACGAGCCCAGAACCCGTTTCAAATATTGTTGTTAGCCTTAGCGAAGATATTCTGGCGGTGGTTACGGTGGTCGCTTCCCTCTTCTTGCCGGTAGTTGTCTTTTTGATAATCGCCGTGGGCCTGATCTTTTCCTTCTGGCTGTTACCTCGAGTAATACGATTCTTCCGCAAGGTCTATCAAAGCATTCGCGGATTCTTTAGGCCGGCCAGAGCGTGAGTCAGATCGGAGGTCGGAGGTCAGAAGCCCGAGAGTGCGAAATGCATCAGCCTGGGCCAACAGCCAGGTGCGCACAACGACATGTTGTTACCAAGACAGTTTGCCGCAGATACACACAGATAAACGCAGATCAGATTGAAGCCATCTCTTTCAGAAAAATTCAGTCGGCCCGACCAGCCTGGGCGATCACGGTAAGGGGCACGAAATGCGGCCCCTCGCTCCAGAGGTGTCCCGTCAAGAATCCATTTGATGCCCCTGACGGTCACCAGTGGTTGCGAGGGCGGGTATATCGGAAGGTTATGGCCTTCTGACAAATCGCGCCCTCGAACGTCGGTCATGGGGAAGCGGATAACACGCAAGCGAATTGGCTGCCTCGCCTTTCCCCATAGTCGGACATAGCGGTCCGCAGGTAGAAACGACATATTTTGTACGGAGGTTATTCCGTAACGAACCGCTTCATCCGCGAACGAACGCATACTCTTGATGGCATCTTCATCGGAAACAGTGCCGGCGAGGCGGCGAACCAACCGCCAAGCGGCATACTCAAAAGACTTTCCGGTTATTCGATTTGATCCTAATACGCGCAAGCGCGTCGAGCACTTCCGGCCAACTAGGGTCCATACTTTTGAATTGTAGGTTGTAGCCGGGCGGGTCTGGCGTGTGATGATAATGAGCATCGTTTATGCCAGGGATGACAACTCGACCTTGCAGATCAATACGGTCTGTTTTCGGGCCAGCTAGAGCGCCAATCTCCTCTATTGTGCCGACAGCAATAATGCGTGCGCCGCGAATAGCAATGGCCTGCGCGTAAGGATGTGTCGGATCGGCGGTGAAAACTTTGCCATTGAGCAGGAGCAGGTCTGCTGGGGCTTGCTGCCCAAAAACAGAAAGAGAAAGCGATGCTCCAAGAAGCAAGATTGATAGAAACTTTAACACTGCTACCTCGGCAATGGGCGGATGCTTCGGGGGTGTTTGCCTTGGGTTCTTATCATCATCGTTAACATTCTCTGTCGGTCCCCTCCATCGGTCTTTTTTATTTGTCGGTTACGTGGCCCTTTTTCGCCCGAGATTGCGCGTTACGTGCTAGAGGAGCTGTGATGCAAGAAAATCGAAGGGTGCGACTAATCAGCAAGCGCGATCGAACAGCCGACGACTCCCCTGCGAAGCCTCCGACGCCGGAATCCAAAGAGCGTGAGATAAGAACTGTCGTCTCTCGCTGGGTGTTCGAGCACCGTTTGCGCTCCGAAGAGCTCCGGCGCACCTTCACGACCATATTGGGCGTCACCGCCTCATGATCGGCAACGCCGTTTCAGGGTGAACGTGGGCTGCTCTTATACTAAACGCCAAGACCTATCAGCAACGCTACCACGCTAACTGCTCAATTTCGATTGATGCCAGAATCCTTTTATGGCTGATCGTCCAAGTCTACCCAATTATCATCACTGTTCTTTTGGCACGTCTTACCTTTTGAGCAGTACTCCAATTTCATCATTGGATGAATTTCCCATTGCGTGGCGCGGTTAAACCGCTCTTCTGTCGATTTCGATGAATAAATGGACGATTTTGGATAAAAGAAAAAAGGGAGTGCGTGGTCGTCTTTGAGTTCCCCATCGCGCGCCGCCAGGGAAATTCAAAGGCGAACTCGGTCGGACACCTGAAAACTATGTCACCCTTGGACCCGCGCTGGGAAAACTTTGGAGCACATTCCCTTTTCTTTTTCTTTTTGTCGAGAATCGTCCATTTACTCATCGAAACCAAAGATTTCAAAGCACAACGAATAGCTGTTAGAAGTCTTCCCCCATATTATCGAGATCTTCCACCCCCGATATGTTTCCATATAGAGCGCTCTTCGGATTGTTATTTGCCGGCAACAAGTAATAGAGTAGACCAATATTTTTTGTAACCATTTTGCGCATCCGACGGTCGAGAAGATCATCATCGGCCGGCTCTCCAAGGTTCACAGGATTCATCCGCGCGCTTGAAACTACAGCGAATCGTCCTTCTGTTCGATAACTGAAAGCAAATTGCCATGTCTTCTCGCGGATATACATATCCTGATCTGTAAGACCAATAAGAATCGCATTTGGATCCTCCGCCAATTTTGGATATTTGCGCTTCATTAATTCGACCACTTCTTCAGCAATTACCTGGCGACGTAGAGTATCAATTGCTGCAAATTCCAGAGGAAGCCCCGCAGTGGAAATGGCACTAACGCCAGATTTCCGCTTGTAATAAGTAACCAGCCTAGTTAACGGAGCTGTCGAGAAATTACCCAATGGAATGAAGTAGAGTTTCTCTTTACCAGCTTCCCTGCCCTGCAGCAAAGGAGACTCGCCAAAAAGCTCAGCCGCCTCGTTCGGATTGATTGTTCGGAGAATTTCATATTGCTCGACCGCCGCATGTTTATTGCGCATCGCCACGTAAATTAAGGCCAAACAATAATGCGCCTTTTCATCATCCGGATTTAGATTTATCGCTTGCTTGTACTCCTCCACCGCTTCTTCATATCGATCTAAGTAGTCATAGGCTACCCCGAGTTGGAGATGCGGGGCCGGATCATCGGGATTGAGACGAATCGCCTCTTTGTAAACGTCCACGGCAAATCCAAATTGACCTGCATAAACATATGAGTTTCCGAGGTAAACATACGCTGATAAATTAGGCCGTAAACTAACCTCGCGTTTGAAGGCGGTGGCTGCCTCCTGATAGTTGCCCATGTCGTAATACATCCTGCCAGATTGATCGTACGCACAAACATCATCCGGATTCAGCCTTATTGCTTTTCTGAATGCCTTTTCGGCGTCGTCGTAACGACCAAGGCGGTAATAGGTCGTTCCCAACCCGCAAGAAGCACATGAGTCATCTTGAATGCTGCTGGCCCTAAGGTACGCTTGCTCTGCCTTCCGATACTTCCCCAATCCGAGATAGGAAGAACCAAGCTCTATGTAACCTCGAGCAAAGCTGGGGCGGAAAAGCACCGCGCCCTGAAACGCTGTTGCGGCAGCCTGATAGTGACTTGAATAATAAAATTTTAAGCCCACCAGGTAATAAGCGTGGCTAATTACCCGTGGCAGTTGTAAGACTAGAATTACCATGAGGGTAAAGAAAATCAGCCAACCAACGGTTTTTCGTTTCGTCATGGTTAACCTTAAGCGCTTAGACTTAACCGCTGTACTGCCGTTTGCTAATAGTATTCTAGACTCTTAGTGTCTGGAGTCGCGCGCTGTCACGCGAAGGGCTGGCTCAGATATTCAAGATCGGAGCTCATTATGCATAAGCTGGCACGAAGATAGATGAGGACTTCTATTGCCAATTTCCTTGCCAATATAATAATGGCACAAACGTCGGAACTGGACAACATCTTTTAGGTCGAGCTTAGCACCGACCACCACCTTGGTACGTCAGGGACGGAACGCTTTTTCTTTCGAATCACACCCCAAGCCAAGGACGGTTTGTTAAGCCAGCCGTTCTCTCACTTCTTCCCCTGGAGGCTCACTCCGTTGAACGACTCCTGTTTGCTTTGCTGTTTTTGTCCGTTTGTTCCTTCTCTCTTTCGGCTCAGGTTATCAAGGGCAGGGTTCGGTTAAGCGAGAACGTCTCGTTGCTCCTCAAGGCGAAGGTACAACTTTGAACTTTGTAACCGGATGAACCTCCCAGGCGGTTGCTCTCCAGATATTACCTGTAGCTTTTATGTTCCTTGAGTTGCTTCGGTGCTTATAATCGTAGGTTAGCCAACCGGTGAACTTCACCCACTTGCCCACAATCTTTTGCCTCACCGAGGCCATGTCACCGAGAGCGTCCTCAAACCGGGGAGTAATTTCCACGATTACATACTTGACCTTCTTATTCCGGTCCGCTTTTTTAGCCACAACGTCAATATGAATATCTTTGATGTCGCTTCTAGCACAGTTACATGTTTCGTTTGGGGTTCCGTCGATAACGTCAGCGACAAAGGCTGTGATTTCAACAGCCGTGTTTTGGTCGAGGTCTGTTTCCTCGGGAGAATCAATCAAGGTCTGGATAGTGATTGAGTGATCAATGCTTCCAGTTACATCGTCTCTGTTCTTCATACGGTTCATTGCGGCTTCTCTCGGAGGCACTTTACCTGTTGGATTCTTCGTGGTTTTCTTGCGCTTACCTTCAGCCGCGCAACCATCAAACGAGCTTTGTGGGTAGACGGTAACGGGGTACAGCAATACAACAGCAAAGAGGATTAAGGTAAGTCGCTTCATGTGAGTCTCCTTTGAGGTTAGAGGAATCGAGCGGGCGAAGATTATAACGAGGTTAAGTCATAGTCAAGAAATACTTACCTGCTCATGGTCGTTCCTTGCTTAGTTAGAAGGTAGTTCCGAAATCTATCAAGGCCCTTGTTCATATTTACGGCATTAACTAGAGCGATAAAACAAAATCCAAACCACGTAATGACCCTGACGAATTAAATATCTTGTTTCTCTCTTTCAGGTGGTGGCGTCGGGGCAAATGAAGTAGCCACGGAGCGGATAGCCGAAAAACCTGTGCGCGCCCTTTCTTTTTTTATCCAAAATCGTCCATTTACTCATCGAAATCGTAGCAGGCGCGCTTGAGCCGTATTCAACCATTGACTCTTGTCAGTCGAAGAGGAAGGGCCTGGCAGTACGTGCCCAAACGGATCGCACATGAACGCGATTTGTCTAGTCAGTATGTGAAGCTTGTGCCAGAGGACGTTCTGAGCTTTCGGCTTCCGATGCATGTCCAAAGGAACCATCGCCAGATGATGGAGTCCCTGGCTTTTATGAGCATCAATTTCCTGCCTGACTTTACGATGACAAATCTAAAAGGTGAAACGCGTATCCCTTTTGAGCTTGGAGAATTCAGTCGGGTTCAAAAATCGCCTTGGCGAGATCCACACGAGAAATCGGTTGGAATGGGCGTCAGCTCTTCAGGGAACGGATCCTGGAATACTACTTTTTTTATCGGCATCTCGTGTTCGAGAGGTTCAAGTGCGAGATGCGAAATAGCATAGTCGAAACATTAAACCTCGGCATCCAAAAAGCCGGTGCAAAAATCGGTTTTGAAGGAGATCTAAACATTATCGGGTTGGTAACCCTGACCGACATTGAAGATGCATTTCGCAAATTGGAAGACGGGCGAGGGGATTCCTTTGACAACGTAATGAAGCCTTTAATTTATTACTAAACTTTCACCCTTATTGCTCAGACTGATTGGTCTGGGGGCTCTTCGCCTCCGCTTTATGGAAATAGCCACTCGTCCAGGAGACGTAAGTGCACAAATATTCGGAAAGCTGACGCAGTTTCAGCAGAGTCCCAAAGCCCCAAGTTTCCCATCAAGCTTCTAAACGAAAAGCCTCCTGAGGTGAACTTATTGCCAAGGCAATTTCGTTTCGCGCACTACATCAGGTCTGCTCACTGTATGAGTCCTTGGCGATGGCCATTTCTATTGACAATTTGATACCTGAGGGATATGTTGACTTCCTCTATTATATGGTCTCTGAATTGTTAAAAATGGTGTCCTTGCGCTAATCAACTCGTCTTGATCTGAGTACTCAGCCTCTAACGTACGAGCCAAGTTGTCTTGCTCCTGTGATAGGAGTTCCTCATGCTATCCCGCTTCGCTTCTAATGAGATATTTTCGATGAAATGGCTTGGGCCAGTCGTAGGGCTGGTTCGTGAACATGATTTCGAAGAAGCTTTCACCCTCGCTGAATATTATCCGGCGACATCTGGTCGACATTTGGTTCAGATCGCATCGCTCTTAGGCCGATATGCTCGGAGTTTGAGCGTGTTAGAACTGAAAATAAGTAAGCAGGCGGAACAAGCGCTCAAGGACTGTGAAGTAATCGCGAAGAATATTCAAACCGAAGACAGGAATCAGCCACACGACTTTGCGCACCTCGTGAATGAATTATCTCCAACGCTACTTGAGACCGTGTACGGGGCAGCTTTGAAATCCAAGAGATTTCACCTTGCGCAAGTTTGCTTGGCATCTATCCAGTTACTGAACCCAGAGGATTCGAACGCACGCGCCGTTGAATGGTTAGACCTGGCTCAAGCGTGTTTCGCTCAAGGAGAAGTTGGCCTGTGCGAGACCAGCCTGAAGCATTTGTTCTCTTTGCAATATGACACGGCATCTGTCATTCAACATTTTAGCGATTGCAGCAACTTGCGTACTCGGCAGCAATTAATGAAAGTGCTCCGAGATAAGGGATGGGTGCTCTCTCAGGAGCGATCTGGGGAGTTGTTCGCGGAGCTTTTTAAAACCGATTTGGAACTCTCAAAAGATGATATCGAAAAGATCAACAGTGACATCGAAAGCTTCCCCCATAATTTGAGGGCCCGATTCGGCGCAGGCCTTGCCCACCAAGAAATACTCATTTTGCAGCATATCTGTGCAGACTTTGCCAATGCTGAAGATCGGCTTGCAGAGGCTATCAATGCAGTTGAGCGGTTAGCAAGCAGGGGGATCGACACTAACCAACTGGTGTCCGAATCAAGAGAGATTGAAAACATAATCAGAACTGCCGAACGGCAGTTCGGACTAAAAGTTAAACAACGTGAGGCACTGGTCTTTCGAATCGGTCGGATCAATGAGTTGTTGGTGCCCTATTTACGTGAGTTGAGTGCCGTGCAATCGCTTTTTTATGACCTCGAAAGGATGCTTCACATCTCCGAGAGACTGCATTCCGAAGTAGACTTTGACCGTGAGACTCGTGCATTGGACCGCCTAAAACGTTTTGTAGAACGAGAGTTCTTTATTGCACAGTCGAGTCATAGAGAGCCCGCGATGTTTCTTGGTTTCGACCAAATAGCCGATGCCATTGAAAGGCTCCAAACCGATTGGGTAAGTCGTCTGCCGCGGGAACTAACAAACCTCGCCACTAATGTGAAGAGGACTCGGGTCTTCTTGCAAGGGTTTTCAGACGATAGCCAGCAGGCCTTGCAGGATCCGGCTTCATACGTACACATACTCAACCAGCTTCCCGAGATTCGCAAACAAGAAGAAGTAGTGCAACAAGAATTTTTGAAGCTAAGAGCTGATCTGTTTGGTACTTATTACCAACGTCTGAGACCAGCGTTCTCTAAGGTACTTGATTTCCGAGAAGCCTCCAGTTGGGCTTCCGTTTCGGCTGGTGGTTCGGCAGCCGCGGCTTGTGAGAGATCTAGCGTTGATATGATGGAAGCACACGAGGTGTTTATACGCGAAGAGCCCCCGCCGACTTACACTCTTGAAAGGTACACGAAAATTAATTTCCCCGAGACCTGCACTCTCGATAAGAAAGTTGAGTTGCGCATTCAATTAACACGGCAGCTCCCGACGCTTACTCGTATGCTCAGGAAGTTGATTTTGAGCGTCGGCATAGGTGTCAAGGAAGTTAAGTTGATTGTCGTTGTGACTGCGCCGGGGTTTGCCCTACAGGGCAGCCAGCAATTCATGGTAATGCCCGTTGACGGCGATTCTGAGGAAATTGTCTTCAAGCTCTACCCAGCTGAAAGAGGCAACCAGCTCGTCGAGATAGAATTCTTCTACGAGAACAGCCGTGTCGGACATGTACTCGTGAAAACCTACGTGGGGTATTGGCCTGATCAGAAATCAACTGAGAGTATTGCTTTACTGAGAGATCCAGCCAAATCGTTGCAGTCGACCCGACCTGATCAATTCCTGCGGAAGCTTGTATTGCATGTAACCTGGCTCAGTCGCGTAGGCGAACTGCGTTATAAACTGCCTGCTTTATATCCCAGTGATGAGTGGGTACAGTCCGCGCCGGATCTGAAATCACAGATTGAAGACTCCTTACGAGAACTGAACGCTTTTCTAACAGAGGCCGTCAGCAGCGTTCCTTTAACTAAGCAGTTCTGGGCAAGCATATGTCTCAATCTTCAAGCGAAAGGGGCATTTCTCTTTGACACTCTCATCCCTCCTCGTGTTGGCGAGTTATTAGCTTCGTGGCCTGCGGATTCAATCCTGGCCATCTCAACAAATGAACAGTGGATACCATGGGAGCTTATGTTTGATGGCCAGGGTTTTTGGGGGAGGAAGTACATACTGACACGCTATCCTCGCCCCAGCGATCACACCAAGTGGCCTGAGGAGTCCGCTGAACACGGCGACTCACGCGTTATTCAAAAAGTGGTGAACGTCATCGGAGGAGGACTTCAGGAAGACGATTCAACGAGGGCGCTGCGACTCTTCGATTCTGTGGCTGCTCGCGTCGAGATTAAGAACCTCCGTGAAAGAGCTGTCGCTGAATTAAGTTCTGCAGTCGCTACAACGGATGTGCTTCACTGCACATGTCACGGACTTCTAAACCCACAACTGCTTCGAGTTGCTAAGGATAGTTCGCGCGTCCAGAATCTCGCGCCCGAAACTATTAGAGTATTACCTCTCCAAGTCGGCAGTTTGGTATTTGCCAACGCCTGTTCGTCTGCTGCTGCGGCGCTGCTGTTCGGCACATTTAATAGCTTCGGGTGGGAATTTTACGTCAAAGGCGCAGAAGTGTTTATCGGCACCTTAGGGGCCGTGCCGACGAAATACGCTATTGAATTCGCTGAGACTATTTATGCCCATCTGTTCAATACAAATCAATCGGTCTCAGTTGGACAAGCGTTAATGCTGGCAAGACAAGAGGCCGAGAAAAAGCAGAACATCTTTTGGCTTCTCTACTGTGTGTACGGCGATCCAGATTATTCAGTCAAATTCAAGTAGCGCCTTTATTGGAGTAGATATCGGCTCTACCTTTAGGTCTTCGCTAATCCTCGATGAAAGGGAGTCCATAGATGTCAAAAACACTGCCTCCATCACTCGGTCCAACGTCCGGCGGATCTATTGACGATCCTTGGCTGCGTCGCGGACGTGAGCTGATCGCCGCACTTCTCGCTCTAATCGTTGTCGTAGGAACAGCGGTACTAATTGCAAAAGCATTCAGGTTCGTCGGCGTAGAGGATACTAAAGATCAATCGTTTCAGCATGCGAAAGATTTACTTACTATCATTCTTCCTTTGCTCGGCGTTGTGCTTGGCTACTACTTTAATAGAGTAAGCACCGAGAATCGCGCAGAAACCGCCGAAAAGTCAGCGCAGACAGCTACTACTAATGCGCAGCAGGCAAACGAAGCGCGGCAACACGCTGAGGCCGAAAATCGAGAGACAAAAGACAGCCTCAAGGAAGTCTCAAATGCAGCAGAGAAACTTTTGAAGCCCCAAGACTCGACACTTGATGTGCTTGGTGAGACCGCCTCTGGCAATAGCTCCTTCCAACAGGCGCGTTCGGACCTGAGAGCGGCGCTGAACAGGGCGAAACGTTACATCGAGTGAAGGACACCCCAGACAGAGATCCGACGGGTTGTAGCGTTTACGATAAGAAACCTTTCTGAAAAATGCAAAATTGAGATTGTTACGAATCAGTTAACGTCAATGAAAGCCTTGTTGGAAAATGATATTAGTTATGCCGTTCGTAAAGAGCTTTCAGGCACAGCAGCATAGATAACTTGCGCAAAAACGATTCGCTGAATTCGCACTTAATTACTGACTTAGGCGGTTAACGATTGCGAGCAAGCGATCCGCTGAAAAGCCGGAGAGTTGGCCGCGCAGCAGACGCGATACTTTCGGCTGGTCCAAAACTGTCCGCTGAGCAGTCTGAGCTTGGGTCCAACCCTTCATTTCAATTAATTGAGCAATCTTGGTCGTTAACTGGTTTACTTACGGTCGAAGTCGGCCCCGCAGGCAAAGAAGCTATGGTGTTAGAACATTGCGGGCTGCGAGTGTGCGTGGTTGGCAACGTATCGGTCAATGCGCTGGCGAATTTCTGAGGAGCAAGGAGATAGTAGCGCCTCAAAATCTGTTTGAGACTTCAAAGTGCGAAATTCCTTGTCAGGCGTAATATAGACCACAACGGGCTTTCCGGCAGCTATGAGACGCGCAGCGTTCACGAGGGTGCCAGAACTCTCGCCGTCCCAAAGCATAAGGCCGACATCAGCTTCTTCGGCCATAGCCGCGTCTTTGGCAACGTTTCGGTATCCGCGCTCAGCCAAGTACCCCCGCGGCATGGAAAGATTACCTACGGCACTCAAGCCAAAAAAGCATCCGAGGGAAGATGTCGGAATGAGGAAAAAGATAAGTAAAAGCCAGCAAAATATTTTCGGTAAGCTTATCGCTTTAACGAAGGAGATTCGACTGAAAGAACCGATCGGCGGGTCATGGGGTCTACACCAATTTCGCGGCGGAGACGGGAAGACTAAAGGGATTCATAGAGTGAGCGGGATCTACTTAAATTGGTGGTTCTCGGAACGTAGTAGAGTGATTATCGAGGAAATAATTGAGATGGCAACAGAACAGATTCCTGATCTGAAGTCAGGGAGCCTGGAATCACTCACGGAAGTAGTTATAAATGTGCTCAAAGATAACGCGCTCAACAACGAGCTCTTTGCAGGAGTGTTTTTAGGAAGTCCGAACACATTGTTTGAAGCTCGTGTGACTGTCAACGCCCAAGACTTCGCCGACGCCTTGTGGAAGAATATGGTTCTGGCACTCTCTTCGGCAATTTCGAAGTGGCTCGTTATCTTTCCCGCACCAAAGCTGAAAACCGTTACCCTTGAGATCGGCTGCGATAATCTATCGTTGATTTCACCGAACGACGAAGGCAAGTGGAATCAGCTGGTGGCGCAATACAAAATTAATCCAGAGTGGGATCCAAAGATAGGAGGATCTCAGCGTGGAGGGAACCTTCGGTATTTCATCAGAGACTTACCTTTCACGTGGATTGCATGTGAAGTTTGGGGGACGAGAGAGTCTGCGAGGGAGCTAGCCGCTCGTCGAATGCGCAAACTGATCGCGGTGCTCTTTTCAGTGCTGGTTCAATGGAACAAATGGATTCTTACCCCGAGCAGCATGGTGGTCGCATCGGACAGCGTTCAGTTTCCTGCTAAGGATAGTTCTGAGAGCTTCACGCAAATCATGTCGCACATTGGAGAGCTTTTACCCCCGTTATCGACCGAAGTGGAGCTTTCAGCGGAAGACATAAACAAGGTCAAGGACTGGTATGTTCGATTCCAAGCATCTCCTGATGAGATGAAGATGAGGTGCACCGCAGCATCACAGTTCGTCAACTATGGGATTGTAGCCGGAGAATTGGAGCGTTTTATTCATTTCTCAATCTCACTAGATGCGTTATTCGGCGTGCGTGGCAAAGTAGAAAAAACCATAACTCGTGGACTAATACACTTATATAAATCGAAGCCAGAGGACTGGGAATATCGTGCCTCCCGGTTGTTCGACCTTCGATCAACTCTTGTGCACGGCGGTTGTGCATCGATCGATGAATGGGATCAATTGCAGCCTTACAGGAAGCACACCAACTCCCACCCTCTTCGAGATGCGACTGACGCAGCTATGACGGCCCTCTGGTCCTTCCCCAGCGATCCTTTTTTGTATCCAGAGGTAGCGGCTACGAGAAAAGCACGCAGCCATCTCCCAATCTTGTTGTCCCTTGCTTTTTTAGGTGGAGCGTATCTTGCCAGTAAATTACGGAATTAGTCGATTGCCGGAAACCGCTGCCGTGCTGGACCACGGCTTTTAGCGAAGAGGTACATGATTTTCTGTTGAAGCTTGGTCCATAAGCGCCTCCTGTCGATTGATGAGGAAATGGCCAATTTTGGACAAAAAGAAAAGAAAAGGGCTGCTGTAATTGATTTTTCTCGCACTGGTTGTTCGAGCGACGTCCAGCCGTCGTCACCGCATCCGGTAAGAGGACAGCCTCTTATGCTCGTCATCCTCGGGTTGCAAGTTCTTGCTTGAGCCCCAACAGTTATCGGAAAGAAAAGGAGGGCGAGCAGTGGAATAAGCGTTCGTTTCATGGCGTGAGCCTCCGAGGGTTGAGGATTGAGCACTGGGCGAGGAACGACACGCTTATACACCTACTATAGGCATGGTGCAAGAATTTGCTGTGCTGTCTGCCAACCCCATGAAAGAGTGGCCAGGGAAACGATCAATGACTGGGCCAGGGGCTATTTTGGCAAACGGTATGAAAGTGTCAGAGGTAGGATTAGCGCGACACAATGCGAGGCTTTGGCTCAACTATTTTGGGCCAAGCTATCGATACGACTCGATGCAAGAACTCTGGTATCTTCACGAAAACCGGGCCGAGAGATTTGTCGTTGACAAGCGACCTTTACTGAGATAGATTCCGCCGCGTAATTCTCAGTTCTCTCGTTGAACGTGCGACTCACACCAAGTCAGCCTCGCGTCATCGACCACTCTTAATAACAACCAAGACTCTGGCAGCTCTGGAACCTTTCACACTTGGTGTCTTTAGCCGAAGAATCCTGAGTAGCCAGCAATAAGTACGCGATGACATTACGACAGACCCATTTCGTTTAAGGCAGCTCTACTTGCGAGGAGGCGCTTTTGGCGCGCGTCTTAAGTAAGGGCCCTATCTACAGGAAGAGGAATAAATGTATAGGATGAAAGCGCGGACAAGCATTCGTAATAAGAGAACACGCACAACCCTTGTGTTTGTTTAGTGGTCTGTCTTAGCCTCGCGACGGGCTTAGCGGCTCAGTGGCTCTACGGTGCTCCAAAGTTTAAGGCGTTTGTCGCGACCGTTCCGGTACCACTGCCGACTGCAACGCCACTCATGCTAACTAAAGAATACATTTATGCAGGCAGCAAGCTAATTGCCACCGAAGAGCCAAAATCCGATCAAACTATTACCTTTGCGACAATCCCTAACAAGACCTACGGCGACGCGCCGTTTGCGCTCAACGCTACCGCGTCATCGAGCCTCCCCATAACTTTCGTAGTTGTTTCTGGTCCTATCACGCTGGCAGGTACTACGGTAACGCTCACTGGTGCAGGTTCAGTAACGATACGTGCCGAGCAGGCAGGAGATCCTGGGTACAATCCGGCACCGGCTGTAACTCAATCCTTCTCAGTAGCCAAGGCTGCCGCAACCATCACGCTAGGCAGTCTGAGCCAGACTTACAATGGAGCAGCACACTTCGCCTCTGCCACGACCAATCCCGCCGGCCTGACTGTGAACCTGAGCTATAGTCTCGGAGGTTCAACCATTAGTTCTCCGACTGACGTGGGAAATTATGCTGTCTCAGCCATAATAAATGATAGCAATTATCAGGGGAGCGCCAGCGGGACCTTAATTATCGGCAAGGCCACACCTTCCATCAATTGGAATAATCCCTCAGATATTGCGGAAACGACGGCACTCGGAACCACTCAGCTTAATGCCAGTGTCACCGTAGCGGGAAGTCTGGTCTATAGTCCCATGGCAGGAACGGTTTTAGGTATCGGCAACAGCCAAGTGCTGTCGGTTACCTTTAGTCCGAATGATGCTGCCAACTATAATGGCGCCAGCGCTACGACGCACATTAACGTCATCGGTTGTTCCAGAAGCTTCCGCTCCAGTTTTGCACCCAACACTTCCCCAGTCTTGCCTGGAAATCAAAGTACGCTTTCATGGAATGTTCCCTACGCATCGTTCGTCACCTTGGCCGGTGTCACTGGCCAGTTTAATTACATCGGTAATTTTTCAGTTACGCCGAGCATCACGACGACCTATTCGCTAACGGCCACCGGGGCTATTGTATGTTCTCCACTAGCCTTGCAAACACAGATTGCCGTTTGTCCAACTGTGGCAGCATCGCAATTTTCAGCCCGGCCAACGGAGTAAGTGGGTGCACAGGGATTTCCCTACAAAAGACTGTTACCGTTCAGACCTGTCCGACTGCCGCAGGCTCATCTTTCTCGGCCAGTTCACAGTCAATCACTGTTGGAGAGAGCACGACCTTGAATTGGAATGCTCCAAATACAACCGGATTGAGTATTCGCCGCCAGGGCGCTTGTCCACCGTCAGAACCTAAATGTAATGCCGGTTTGGTAACTGATGGTTCAGTTACAAGCGGGAGCATCAGCGTGACTCCTGATGTTACCACGACCTATGTCTTGGAAGGGGAAGGAGCATTTGGCTGCTCGATTTTCCAGAAACTGGTTACAGTCCAGGTTTTGGGCACTGCCGGCAATTGCTCGCCGGGTGCTTACTTCCAAATGGATGTTCCAGAAATAGGACCAGCACATTGTCCCCAGGCGGGTACAGACATAAGCATGAGCTGGTCTGTACCTGATGCCACCAGCGTAACGATAACTGACGCCTCCGGAACCAACTATGGAACCTATGGCTCGACGGGCAGCATTTCAGTGAGTCCTTGGTCTACCACTGCGTATACCCTTACTGCTCACACTGCCGCGACCAATGCTTGCTCAACGTTCACAATAACAACAACTGTCGAAGTCTGTGGCGCAGGCTAATTGAGACAGGGATTAAACAAGCCAGCACGTTAACCACGAGGAGAACTCAATGGACGCTCAATCGAATATGAATGCAGCCGCACAAGTCAACATTACACAGTCAACGAAAATTCTGATCGCGATTATCGTGGCTCTGATGACAATAATTATAGTTGGCGGTGGATGGTCCTGGCGTGTATTGCACAAAGTTGGGCCGCCTGCAAAGGTCGGCTCGCAGCCGGCTTTGAGCCTAAATACAAGCCAAGCGCCGCCCGATGTGCTATCCGCAACCTTAAGCCCGAGCGGATTTGCTCCCAATGAGATCAGTCATTCAGCCGGGCGCTTTAATCTCAAAGTCACAAATCACAGTGAACAGCAGGAGATCGTCTTACGGCTGAAAAAAGCCAGCGGTGAGCAGCTTTCAGAAGTGCGGGTCTCAGAAAAGGTTAATTCCTGGACGGGCCAATTCGATCTCGCTCCCGGTGTTTACACCCTGTCCGAAGCTAGTCACCCCGGGTGGACCTATCAGATCACGCTCACTGCGCCGTAACCAAAGAAGTGCAAATTCGCAGCTACACTGCCGGCTGGTTTTGGACAAGCAGTCGGTGAGGAGAATGATATGACCCGCATTGCCATCTTTGCTCGATTAACTTCTTTCGTCGCACGCAGGTGTTCATTCATTGGACCATTGTTTTTGATTTTGATTGTCAGCACGGTGAATGCGCAGACAATCACAAAGCGTTCGACCGATGGTCCGACGGCATCTTCAGCAGGCTCATATGCCCTAAGCGGTTTTGAGAACATTAACTTCGCCACTGGCGGCCTCAATTTCGCGTTGCCCCTGCTGACTATTGGTGGGCGTGGCACAGCACAGTACACCATGATGTTAGCGGGCGAGAGACACTGGAGTGTGAGGAGCCAGGGACACTACCAATCGTGCTACGGATCGCAGATCTGTTTCTACTGGGACTATTACTATCCTGATACTTCTGAAGGGGACAAACTAATGCCTGGCTTTGGGCCGGGAGTGATGCAAGTACGGCAAACAGGAAGCATTACAACATTTTGCACTAGTAGTACGCAGGGCTATGGCATCACACTGACTCTGGTTATCTTCACGATGCCTGACGGTAGCGAAATCGAGCTTCGCGACACGGCGTACAATGGACAGCCCTTAAACGTCAGTCCATGTGGTGGACAGGTTGGACCTTCGCGCGGCACGGTCTTCGTCTCGGCAGATGGCTCGGCGATGACATTCACTTCGGATACTCCCATTAACGATAACACTAGCCTCAACGGTCCCGTACTTTCGGCGGCGACAGGAAATCTCCAGATGCGCGACGGCACTCGCTACCGCATAGTTAACGGAACCGTTAGATCGATCCGGGACCGCAATGGCAACTACCTGACGTTCGCGTATGACAGCGAGGCTCCATATGGAAAGGTAACGCAAGTCGTTGATTCGCTCGGAAGGAAAGTAAACATCAGTTATACAAGCCCTTCACAAGCCTATACCGATATAAGCTTTACAGGGTTCAACGAGGCAATCCGTCATATTCGCATTGGTTCGGACAGTACCCCAGGTTTACGCTCTGATTACCAACCGCTAACATGGTCTCAAGCGTTTCCCGAACTCAACGGCACCAGTCAATGGACTGGAGGTCCTGGAGACGGTAATCGCGGTTATGTTGAGATACCTGATGGACGACGCTACTTCTTCTACTCTAACTCTTACGGGGAACTGGCACGCATTGAGTTACCAACTGGCGGAGCTTATGAGTACGACTGGGCCTCTGGACGTGGTCCAACAGGCAGCGGCGCCATAACCGATAATAACGGTGGTGGCAGCATCTACCGACGTGTGATAACACGTCGCGTCTATGATAATGGCGGTACAGGGAATGCTTACACAGGGAAGATGACTATTGACCGTGCTCTTGGCAGCTCCGTCGCAACAGTCAAGGCTTACGATGCTCAGAATGTGCTGCTTGCGCGCACCGATCACTACTATTACGGAGATCCGTCCTATGTTTCTTCAAGTCCCACTGTCTATCCAGGGTGGGGCAATAACAGAGAATATAAAACGGACTATTTTGATACGAATAGCACGACGCCTGTGCGCAGTGTCGCTTACACTTGGCAGCCCAGAGTCACCTATTCCTGGGCTGCGGCAGACCCGCGTCTTGTTGAGACAGTGACGACGCTCATAGACACGAATCAAGTCTCAAAGCAGACCTCCATCAATCCACAAGGCGGAGCGATAGGGTTCGATCAATATAATAACCAAACTGACACTTGGGAGTATGACTTTGCTCAAGTGCTGGTGCGTCGCATGCACACAGATTACGCGAACGCAGACCATCTAATTAATGGTTTAGACTACTCCACCGCCGCCATTCACATGCGCAGCCTGCCAACTAAGCAGCAGGTTTTTGACGCCGGCGGGGTTCTGCGCGCGCAAATTAGCTACGAGTATGACAATTACAATCAAAGCAGTTCAGACGTTTTTCACTATTTGCTGACTCCTCGGCCAAACATCAGCGGGTTAGATTCCTCTTTCACAACGAATTACTACAAACGGGGAAACACAACGGCGACTATCCGCAATTTGCTGGACGCCACTGGTGGCGTGACCGCATCCATCAGCGGCTATGCCCAATACGATATCGCGGGCAATGTCGTGAAAGTGATAGATCCTCGGAGCACGCCAACAAATATCATCGCGACCAGTTTTGATTTCAACGACTGCTTCGGATTGCCCGACGATGATGCAAGGATGAACAGCGGTTCTATTGAGTTGGGCTCACAGATGAGCTATGCCTTCCCGACGAAGGTGACTAATCATTTGGGACATGTAACCTACTCGCAGTTTGATTACTACACGGGCCAGTCCGTGAACGGTGAAGACGCCAACGGCACTGTTGCCAGCGCCTATTACAATGATTTGCTGGACCGGCCAACGCAGATCAGGCGTGCAGTGGGCACTTCATTAGCGAGCCAAACCACTCTCAGCTACGACGACGTTAACCGCATCGTCACGACCACAAGCGATCTAAATACCTATGAGGACAATGCGCTGGTGAGCAAGATGCTGTATGACACCCTGGGCCGCACCGTAGAAACCAGGGTATACGAAAGTGGCACGAATTATATTGCCACACAGCAGCAGTATGACGCGCTGGGCCGCGTCTTTAAAACTTCAAATCGGTTCCGGCCGCTTCCGCCAGACAATCAAATTCCTACCTGGACTACGACCGTCTTCGACGGGCTCGGCCGGGTCAAGACAGTGACCACGCCGGACAGTGCGGTCGTCAGTAGTTTTTACAATGGTCAGCAGGTGCTGATTAAGGACCAGGCAGGCAAAGAGCGGATGAGCCAGACCAACGGTCTGGGCCAACTCTCCGACGTTTGGGAAATTACGGCTGCGGATGATGCCACCGAGGCAATCACCTTCCCGAATCGCACAGAAGTGACCGCGGGCTACCGGACTAAGTACGAATACGACGAATTAGGTAATCTCATTACTGTTACGCAGAGGAAGGGCACTACTGGAACGCTCCAGACGCGCTCTTTTGTTTATGATTCGCTAAAGCGCCTGACCTCTGCCACCAATCCGGAGAGTGGAGCCGTCAATTACCAATACGACAACAACGGTAACCTAATCCAGAAGACTGATGCGCGTGTGCCTGCGGTGACGATTAGCTACCTTTATGACGCATTGAATCGCAACTATAGCCGTAGCTATTCTGATGGCACGCCAGCCGTTGCTTATATCTATGACGCGGACAGCGTACCGAATGCGAAGGGACGGATGACAAGCGTAAGTTCGAGCGTCTCAAGTTACAACTATAGCAGTTACGATGCGCTTGGCCGGGTCCGCGGCGGCACTCAGACGACTGATGGACAGGCATACACAATGGGCTATGATTACGATCTGGCCGGCAATATGACTTCGCAAACCTATCCGTCAGGGCGAGTGGTTACGTCAGAATATGACGCCGCCGCCCGGCTCGCCGGTGTGAAGAATCTCGCGTCTGGAGCTTTCTATGCGGGAGGCGCCTCAACCGATACTATGAACCGCCTGCAATACACTCCGCACGGTTCTACGAGTCAAATGCGTTTGGGTAATGGGCTGTGGGAGCACACGAACTTCAACCTGAGACTGCAACCGATTCAGATCGGGCTCGGGAGCGCCGGCACAAACTCCAGCCTGCTGCAACTGGACTACACCTACGGTACTACGGACAACAATGGCAATGTTCAGAGCCAGACGATCACCGTTCCCACAGTTGCGGGTGTTAATGGTTTCATCGCGACACAAAACTACACCTACGACGCACTGAGCCGATTGGCAACTGCGCAAGAGAATGGCGGAGCGAGTTGGAAGCAGAACTTCCTCTATGATCGCTTCGGCAATCGAAAATTCGTCGCGGGCACAACATTTCCGGCACAGCTCAATGCGTCGAACAATCCCGTAATCAACCCGAATAACAACCGCATTGACACTGTGGCAAGTGGACAGACCATTTACAGCTACGACGGGGTAGGTAATCTGACCCATGATGCGGCTGGCCACGCATTTGGTTACGACGCGGAGAACAAGCAAAGAACCTATGATGGCGGTGCGACAACCAGTGGTGGCGCCACGTACTATTACGATGGCGAGGGCCAGCGCGTAAAAAAGGTCTTAGGTGGACCTACGATGGTTACCACTGTGTTTGTCTACAACATTGCTGGACAACTAATCGCTGAATATGGAGGTACGTCCGGCTCAGGCGGGACGAGTTATCTGACGAGTGACACGCTTGGCAGTCCTCGCGTCATCACTGGGCAGAACCAAGCGGTCAAAGCGCGGCACGACTACCTGCCATTCGGCGAGGAACCCCCTACCGGCAGTGGCGGACGTGCCTTGGCGCAAGGCTATGTTGGCGATAACCTGCGCCAAAAGTTCACCCAAAAAGAACGGGATAATGAAACCGGCCTCGATTACTTCCTCGCTCGGTACTACGCGAGCACGCAAGGACGATTCACGAGCGTGGACCCTGAGCAAGCAGGAGCACGCAACGACGATCCACAGAGTTGGAACGGCTATGCCTATGCGCGCAACAGCCCACTAGTCTACAGCGATCCGAACGGGCGAACCTATACGATCTGCGATTCAAACGGAAAGAATTGCGTCGACTACACGGATAAAGAATTCGACAAGCTTAGGAAAGGTGGTCCGGCTGATGGCTACACCTTTAGCAACGGCAAATTCTATTATAACGGCGAGTTTGCTGGAACTTACTCAAATGACTGTTTGTGGTGTGGTCAGCTTGTAAATGAGATGGCAGCACGCGGTCCGGCGGTGGAGAAGTTAACCGTCGCATTCGCCTTCACCGCTGTTGCGCTAGGCGCGACTGGTGGCGCTGGGGCTCACTTTTTGGGCACTGGAGCTACCGTTACGACGCTTGGTTTGGCAACCAGGGCAGCACCGGCAGCGGCTGGAGCAACTGGTATTCTCAGTCAACTCAGTCGCACAGATGCAACTATCTTTCAAAGAGCGTTAGATTTAGGGGCGTCTGCGCAAAAACCGATTCTGGAAAACGTTGCCTATCTGCGGGACGCTCTCTTTCAGCAAAACGTTACTTGGAAAATCAATATCATTGGGAAGATAGGCGAATCACCGGTCTATGGCGGGATTCCTAATGGCGCTGGCATTGCAGAAGTAAACGGCGTGACTGTGCTTGTTAAAATGGTCCACGGCAATCCCCAAATTCTCGGTCCGCTAAATTAAGGTTTGCCTGTTATGCATATTTCTAAAGACCTTTCATCGCTAATCGCGAGGCTCATAGAAGAGTACCCTACAAAGGAGGAACTTATTTCTCCAGAACTGCGGAAATTAGTTTCTCAAGAATGCGTGTTGCCCCTTTTTTGTGATATGGGCGGCGTGTTAACCATCAATGTAAATGGCGAAATTCGCTCGTTTCTGTGGGATGACACCTTGCACGGACAAGTAGAATACGATCCCCGCATTCGAAACATCGCCTTGTTTCAAGGCAGCAAGAAATACCCTGAATTGCAAGGCCTGATAGAGAAGCCGGAAGATGCTCGCACATGTTCGTTTTGTGGTGGCACCGGGATCGCTCCCATTGCAGAGAAGCTGAATACAGACGCCATAGTTTGCTACTGCGGTGGTTTGGGGTGGATTCCTTAACTCAACTGACGACTCTTTCGCTCGGTGTTGTTGCTTCAAGTGACAGACTGGAAAATCGATCTTCACTGCTGAAATGCTGGTTAAATGGTGGTCTTCGACGGACACCCATCAGCTTTAATTTTTTGTGTGGTTGGAGCCCCGAAATAAAGCCGCAAATGATGCCAGCAAGAGGCTTCTCGGAGAACTCTGGAAACTCTAGAATCTTTATAGAGATCATAAAGTGAAGTTACGGCGATGGCGGTGGCGTCTTGCAGACTCTATCTTGTCTGCTCACTTTAAAGCCGACTTTAAAAGGCCTGCTAACTCTGTCTGGTTTGCTCGTATTGGGAGACGTAGGCAGAGACCCAGGTTGACGATGTGCTCTTGCTGGCGGCGCGGGAGCTTTGAGACGCGATCGAAGACCTCACGCACCTTACCGGCAGGCCTGCCGTTACTCTTAGTCGCCTTTTCTGCTCGCCGTTTTTTCCGTCTCGACAATCAACAAGTCTTCGACGCTGACGCCCAGGGCTTTGGCCATCTTGGGCAGCACGTCTGAGCGGGGCGTTTTCGCCCGCCTGTTTTGCACGACAATCCGCTGAACCCGAACTATGTCGGATAGACGACGGTTCAGTGTCGCCACATCACCGAGTTGCGCGATGCGATCAATGCTTTGCGCAGTCACCTGGGAATACGCTTTCGCATGGCAGCAGTCGGCGGGTGTCGGCGATTGGATCAGGGCGGATCCAATTGTAGAAATGCACTGCGCTCGATCAGGCGCTGGGCCCACCAGCTGCGCCGGGCTACGCTGCAGGTCTCGCTCAAGGCCTTCCGATTAAGGCTATACACATACAAGAGTTGCGAAATCGAGTACTGGCTGCTTGGACTAGCGGTGGTATAGACATCAATTGGCTGGTATCGGATCACCTCGGCACGCCGCGCATGGTGTTTGACAAGACGGGCGCACTGGCTACAGTCAAACGTCACGACTACCTGCCCCATTTGGAGAAGAGTTGACTGCAGCTGGCCGCACCTCAGCGCTCGGCTATGGTGCAGCGGATGGCGCGCGTCAGAAGTTCACCCTCAAAGAACGGGATAACGAAACGGGACTAGACTTTTTCGAGACCAGGTACTACTCCAACCTGCAAGGAAGGTTCACGTCCGTTGATCCTGAGAACTATCAGGCGATGCGAGATCCTGGTGATCCCCAGTCCTGGAATGCTTATGCATACGTCAAACAACAACCCGCTCGGCCGAGTCGACCCTGACGGCAGGGGCTTTTTGGACAAATTGAAAATTGCTTTCTTCTACGGGTATTTTGTTGAAAATGACGAGCTCGCCAGACTAGAACAGGACCGGCGTGAATGGCTAAATCAGCACTATTACGAGAGAGACGCTGAGGGCAACTGGCGACCATTCGATGCCAGCAAACTAAGCACACAGGATGTCTTCGATAAGTATAGGGAAGTTAAATTCCTCTACGACGAAAAGCAGCTACACCCACTTACTGACCAAGAGATTTTAGATGCGCGGAATATTAGCCCAATTGTCGGCTCCGGAACGAGAGGTCCCTCTGGCCGCGTCTCAACAGAGAAATATCTTGAAAGACTGGGCGGTTTTTTCTCTAATTCAAGTCCAGGACTGAAGACAATACATGGCTGCAGGTACGACTTACGTAACCGATAGCTTCGCAACGAATGGAATTGATCGATACAACAACGACGGTAATTGAGATGTGAGTGGCTGGCGCACGTAAGGCGAGTCCTGAGCGAGCGCGCGAGTTAGCCGATAAGGGAAATAAGCCTGCCGAGATTGCCGCGGCGCTGAGCATCAGCAAGCGCACCGTGATGCGCTACCTCACTTAGTCACCCCCGGGCCATGATTAGGTTCGTGCAGGGCGCGGACGCTGACGCAACAGAAGTTAACAAGCGCTTACGAGTGCAGATGAGTCAGAATCGGTGAATTGAAACGGGTGCTCGTGACTCCCGTGCTCTCGTAGCCAGCGCTTTTGTAGATAGCTTGGGCAGTGATCGAGTGTTGCTCAATCGCGCCATCCTTGTGGAGCTGGCTTGCTTGCGAAACGAAGGAATAGTACCTTGCCGCTATCAGATACCATTTCCAGATCTCTAAAGACACTCTTTTACATCATAATTCTCATCAACACACCCAAGGACTATGGTATGCTTCAGGCGCTTCCCTCAGTACCGCCTACTCCGCTTTGGCTTGAGATAGGCAAAACCGTAATCGGGCCCTTGATAGCCGCCATCGTGGTTATCGGGGGCCTCATCTGGCGGGACCGCATCGAGCGAAGAAATGTCGCTCAGGCATGGTTCGAACAGACCTACATTACGGAAGGGCTCGATGTCCTCATGGGTCACCTTTCCATGTTGCGGAACCGTACCATCGAGCCTCGCCGCATCACCTTCTCGGAGGGGAACGTTTCCCCGATGTCTCCCGAGGTCGAGTGGCGCATCTTCACGACCATACCCAGCCTCGGTTTCCTTTGGGGCTGTGAAACTGCCGAGGCTATTATTCTCTCAGCCTCGAGGAGCGAGCACCCGGTCGTGCTCACTCAGGACGAGTCGAACGAACTCATGATGTACTGCGGTGCGTTGATAGCGTTTGCGGAGACGGTCCGCCGTATCCTTTTGGGCATGACCATCAGCTCGAAAAAAGACATCTACAAGGTCCACACGCACCCTAAGTTCAAGGAAACCGTCGAAGCCATGGAGGCAAACTTCTTGAACGGCAAGAGCCTGCAGGACGTCAACAACAACTTTGTGGGGCGGTTTGCAGCGCGCCTTGGACTAGCAGCCGCCGCGTTGAAGAAATCAAAAGCCAAGTAACATGATGGCGTACAGCGAACACACCAAGAAGAAGCTTTTCACGCTCTCCGGGAACGAGTGCGCGTTCCCCGGCTTCTAAAGGAACCCGGGCGCTTTGCAGGCCGGCACTGGCTTCAGGGATGCCCCACCCCCACCTCTCTAACGCGGCGCCAGGAAACTCAAAGGCGAACTCGGTCGGACACCCTGAAAAACCTATGTCACCGTTGGACCTGCGCTGGGAAACCGTCGGAGCCATTTCCTTTTTTTTTGTCCGAAATCGTCCATTTACTCGTCAAAATCGACAGAGGAGGCAGCAGGCTTGTCGTCAGGGTCTCTCGGTGCGTTATGAGCGCACGGCCCGCTTGCTCGATTCGCTGCGCATCGCCCGCGGTGATGGCTCTTATAACAAACGCCTCTCCGCCCTGGCCAAAACTGACTTGCTGATCCTCGACGACTTTGGCCTGAAACCGTTAACCCAACCCGAGCGCCTCGACCTCCTGGAACTAATCGATGATCGCCACGGCCGGCGTTCGACACTCGTTACCAGTCAACTGCCGATTGCACATTGGCATGCTTACCTGGGCGATGATCCAACTATGGCTGATGCCCTTTTGGATCGCCTCTTGAGCACTGCCCATCGGCTGGAACTCAAAGGTGAATCGATGCGCAAGCGGGAAAAAACCTTGACGGCGAATGCCTCGAAGCAGTAAATACTCAGCCGGCCAGCATCAGGCGACAGTGCACTGCCCACAATCAACCGGAATGCCTGCCCACGTTGGTTCCGAAATCACTGCCCACATTCACCGGAATACGCATGGATGGAGCCCTCGCGCGTCGGTTGGGTTATGCAGTAGCCAGAGGCTTGGATGAGCGGAAGAAAACAACAACGATGCTAATCTTTCTCGGTGCCATAACCCTTCAAAAGAAAAGCAGTCATGCTGAAAGTGTTAGAGCGCGGCTCATAGGCACCCGTCAGATTTGCGTCCGGTAAATCCAGCGCCGCGATCCGTTTGTACCCCGGAGGTATGCGAAGGTGATTTTTCAGAAGAATCGCTTTCAGCGCCACTATCCTTTCGTCCAATTCTTCGGTATCGCACTTCTCGTCGCGACGGTGAATTTGGCCGCTACAGCCCAGTCGCCCGATTCTTTCAGTGTTAGCATCGAAAACTTTGGCAAGGTCAACGACCAATATTACCGCGCATCACCAACGGAGGTTGGACGGCAGATCAGGCTTATCAGGAAATGAAGAGATACGATTTCGAAGACAGCTTCTTTTACCCAAAGTCTCTGAAAAAATATGTCTACGCTTACTATCAGCGGTACGCAGCAGACAAAGCAGCGAATCAAGAGTACGACGTCGCTTCCCCTTGACTCTCTTGCCTGGCAGCGCTCACGCGCTCGCAGTGAATCGCCTGCTGTCTAAAGGGTCTAACCCCGCGCAATCTAATCTCTAGGAATTTGGTCGAAGTCAACAAGTGAAGCCAATTTGAATTTGCGCTCGTCTCCATACCCACAACCTATCCCAGCTTTTTAGTCATAAAGCCGAGCTAAGAACTAACTTCAAAACCGTCAAATATAAATTGGCTGCCGCTGCGCAGCTAAGATCAGCGACAGTTTCTCGCCTTACCATCCCTCCCCGCTTGCCAACTACAGACCGTGTTCTACCGTTTCGGCGCGTCGCACTTTGATTTTCACTTCTCAAATTCTGAGAACGCACATCACTCATGAGTTGGTCTCTCTAACCCACACATCGATATATACAGCTCGATCGTGGTCGGGCGAATTGGTAATACCCATCCAGCCTGAACAAAGGAATTGGTCAAAAATGGGCTTGACAAAAATCTTGGCCTGATAGAAAATGCCGGCGCTTATTGACTGTCAAAGAC
>WNFV01001712.1_pt1 | contig 30172 bp, 23 predicted proteins | sample 5400101 | NCBI WGS metagenome assembly WNFV01 (sample SAMN13153361, study PRJNA577476) | soil metagenome | isolation source: 115 cm soil or saprolite under grassland replicate 1 | place: USA:California | collected 2016-06-15
CGAGTACCTACAGGCACACAATGACGACCCGAAACCGTTCGTCTGGACCGCCACCGCCGAGTCCATCCTTGACAAGGTCCGGCGGGGACGAGTCACCCTCGAACAAGTGACAAACCAAAACTGAGACACTGCACTAGCCGCCGGAAGGCCGGAGCCGGACATTCACGCTCATCAGTTCAAGTCCCTGGTGGACCCCGCAGGCCCGGCCGGTGACCCGTTCGGGCAGAGCGCGCTCAGGTGACGGGATCGACGCCTGGGTGGCGACGAAGATGCCGGGGAGTACCTTATCGACGTCGTCCTCCCCCTGGACCAGTTCCGTTCGGCGGCGATAGCCGAGGTAGTTGCAGCCAGGTCAGTGAGCTGTAGAAGGCGACGAGGGCCAGCAGGCCCATGCCTTCTCCGCCGCTGCCTTTCCTTGAGTGGACGAATCGAATGTGCCCTGCGGGCTTGACCTTGACGCTGCGTCAACCCTCCATGCTGGCTGTCATGAGCATCCCGCCAACAACCGATCAGGTCCAGGGGCCTGCGATCCATGTGCAGGGCCTGGAGAAGTCGTACAAGGAGCTGCGTGTGCTGTGCGGCGTGGACTTCGAGGTGGCGCGGGGCAGCATCTTCGCCCTGCTCGGCTCGAACGGGGCGGGCAAGACCACGGTGGTGAAGATCCTGTCCACGCTGCTCAAGGCCGACGCTGGGACGGTCCGGGTCAACCGCTTTGATGTCGCGACGCAGGCCGCCGACGTACGCGGGTCCATCAGTCTCACCGGGCAGTTCGCCGCGGTCGACGAGATCCTCAGCGGGCGGGAGAACCTCGTCCTGGTCGCCAGGCTGAGGCGCCTCAAGGACCCGGGCGCGATCACGGATGACCTGCTGAGGCGCTTCGCGCTGACCGAGGCGGGCACCCGGAGGGTAGCGACGTACTCCGGTGGCATGCGCCGCCGCCTGGACATCGCGATGAGTCTGATCGGGAGTCCGCCGGTCATCTTCCTCGACGAGCCGACGGCCGGGCTGGACCCGCAGGCGCGCATCGAGGTGTGGCAGGCCGTCAAGGAGCTCGCCGAGGGCGGCACGACCGTGCTGCTCACCACTCAGTACCTGAACGAGGCCGAACAGCTCGCCGACCGGATCGCGATCCTCCACCAGGGTCGGATCATCGTCAACGGCACCCTGGCCGAGCTCAGACAGCTGCTGCCGCCCGCCAAGGTCGAATACGTCGAGAAGCAGCCCTCCCTCGAAGACGTCTTCTTCGCGGTCGTCGGCGACACCGGCGAAGACGACAAGGACGGCGGCGCCGATGCGGGCAGCCACGACCGCAAGACCACCTCGAACAAGCAGTAAGGAACACCAATGGCCACGCATCTCTTCGGCGACACCGCCGTGCTCACCGGACGGACCCTGCGCCACGTCACCCGCAGCCCGGACACCACCATCACGACCGCGATCACGCCGATCGCCATGATGCTGCTGTTGGTCTACGTGTTCGGCGGCGCGATCGACACCGGGTCGGTCTCGTATGTGAACTACATGCTTCCCGGCATCCTGCTCATCACGATCGCGTCAGGCATCTCCTACACCGCATTCCGGCTCTTCGCGGACATACAGGGCGGGATCTTCGAGCGATTCCAGTCCATGCCGATCGCCCGGTCGGGTGTGCTGTGGGCGCACGTGCTGACCTCGCTGGTCGCCAATGTGAGCTCGCTCGTGGTCGTCGTCGGCGTCGCCCTGCTCATGGGCTTCCGCTCCGGCGCTGGAGTGGCGGCCTGGCTCGCGGTCGCCGGCATCCTCATCCTGCTCACCCTGGCATTGACCTGGATCGCCGTCATCCCCGGCCTCACCGCGAAGAGCGTGGACGGCGCGGCCGCGTTCGCCTACCCGCTCATCTTCCTGCCGTTCATCAGTTCGGCGTTCGTGCCCACAGACACCATGCCCGGCCCGGTGCGCGCCTTCGCCGAACACCAGCCGGTGACCTCCGTCGTCAACACGATCCGTGACCTGTTCACCCAGCAGCCGGTCGGCACCGGCATCTGGACCGCCCTGGCCTGGTGCGTCGGCATCCTCATCGTTGCCTACATCTTCGCCAACATCTCCTACCGTCGCAGGATCTCCTGAGTTGGCGTCGACCGGGTCTAGGCGAAGTTGAGAGCAGGATCAGAGCATGCTGACGATCAGTCAACTGGCGGCGTATGCCGGCGTCACAGTGCGGGCGGTGCGGCACTATCACCAGATCGGACTCCTGCCCGAGCCGCAGCGGGATGCCTCGGGTTACCGGTGCTATGGGCCAACGGCAGTCGTGTCCCTCATCAGGATCCGCACCCTCGCCAACGCCGGCGTGCCGCTGTCTCAGATCGGCCAGATGCTCGAAGCCGACACAGCGAGCTTTGCCGAGGCGATCCACAGGATCGACAGCCACCTGCGCGACGAGATCGAACGGTTGGAGACCAGCCGCAAGCAGATCGCGCAGCTCGCTGCCGGGGACAGTCTGGCGCTCCCACCGGAGGTGATCTCCTATCTCGATCGGCTTCGCGAGATCGGGGTATCGGAGCGGGTGGTGGAGGTTGAGCGGGACGGGTGGATCCTGGTTGCGGCTCGCTGGCCCGATCACATCCGCGAGATTATGCCCGCAAAACATGCGCAGCTCGATGACCCGCAACTCGTTCGGCTCTATCGTCTCGGGTCGGAGATCCTCGACAGCGACGCCGGCGACGACGACCCGCGCCTGGAGGAAGCCGCCGACATCATGGCCGGCCTGCTCGCGCAGGCATACACCTCCGGCGAGGCGGCGCACGACGAGACGGCGCACGACGATCTCCCGTTTGGCCTTCTGGACGCACTTGCCGTCGAGTCCGACCCGCGGGCGCAGCGGATGCTGGACCTGATGCGCGAGCGTGGCTGGGCCAGTTGGACCCGGACCCGACCGGAGCGGCTGGCGGAACCGCCCGACTAACCTCCGGGCGTCGTTTGCACCTGTCCGCTTTGCGCTGCGGTAGCGAACACGCACGGTCCGCGCTGGCCGTTCCGTCGCCGCTGGCGCCCCGCTGGGCGCGATGTCCCCCCTGCCGGGCAACGGAACGTCCGCTTTGCGAATGTTAACAGCGCCATACGAACCATACCTCAGCGATGACGGTTCGTAGTCGTATGCCCGACGCATCAAAGGTAAATCGGACGTGGCATAAGCTCGATCGTCACCGTACGTATTCGGATCTAATGGTGGTCGTCGATCAATTTCGCAAGATCATCGGGTGGGCCGGAGGTTACAGCATACGAACCGCTGCACAACGGCCGTGACCTGCGGTTTCAGGCTCCCACTGGCACGCGAACGGCGTGGACTGGCTTCTATTGGGCCCGATGCGGTAGGACCGTGACTCGTATCGATGGCTGGGCAGCCCCGCGCGCGCCGGCAGGCCCGACCCATGATCGCCCGGACCTCATTCTCCATCGCCGCGACGAGGTATTGCTGTCTGCAAATCCTCAGCGCGGGGCGGCGTGAGTGGTGTCAGGGTCATTGCGTAGTCGGGTTGTTGCTGATCACCGCGTTGATGAGGTCGTTGGGGCGGGCGGTCGGCGTGGCGGGAGGCGCGGGTGATGTTGGGTTGGCCGTTGCTGCGGTGGTATCCGATGGCGGTGTTGCGCAGCACGGCGGCGACGGCGGGGCCGTTGCGGGTGCGGGCTTGGTGAGCGTCCTCGCCGAGGGTGACGTCGCGGGCGCCGACCTGACCCCACTGCCACAAATCGTCACCGCCCTGCACCGCGCACGACCCGCACCCACCATCGAGGACGACATGGACAATCTCGCGCCGGAGGCGCCGGAGGCGCCGGAGGCCGCCACCGTCACCGCAGCGTCGTTCGGCGTCGAGGCGAACCGGCACCTACGGCTGCCCGACCTGCCAGCGTCCGGTGTCGGCCTGGTCGGCCCCGGCGCCGCGGCGTGCTCGCCGCCATCCTGTCCGCCGGTGGGCCGTGGGCACCCGGCCACGAAGCCACCATCACCACCACCGCGGCCGACCTCGCCACCCTCCTCGGACCCGACGCAGCCGACCGCTACCAACTCGACCGCCTCCACGTCGCCGACAGCCTCGACAACGCCCTGACCCACCTGGAACGCCAACTGCTGCGCCGCGCCCGCATCGCCGCCGACCACGACGGCAGCGACCTGACCACCCTGCACCACCACCACCACGACGACGACCAGCCGCTACCCCCAATCGTGTTTCTCACGCAGGCACCCGAGGGCACCATCGCCACCGCGCTCGCCGCGATCCTCGCCGTCGGTTCCCGCCTGGCCATCGCCGGTGTCCTGCTCGGCCCGTGGAGCGCCGGCGCGACCTGGCACGTCAACACCGACGGCACCACCCGGCCCGACCATGCGACCGACACGACCGGACCGCGGCTCAACGTCCTCGCCCCCGCCGCCACCGGCGACCTCCTCGACACACTGCGCCAAGCCCGACCCGCCAGCAACGACCTTCCACCCCCGCCGCCGCGCCAGGCACCGCCGATCCTGCGCACCGCTGTGGCGCCGATGCCCGCATCGCCGGCCACTTCCGCGGCGCCGCCGGCCGTCGAAGTCCACAGCGGCGCACCAACGCCGGCAACTGCTCCCGCGACTGCCATCACTCAACCGCAGGTCCCGCCGGACTCGGCCCGCGCCCCCGACGATCCGCAGCTGCGGCTCAGCGTGCTCGGCAAACCGGCCCTGCACCTCGTGGTCGGCGATACCCACATCAACGTACGGATACGGCGCAGCGACGGCGTGCAGATCCTGGTCCACCTCGCCGTCGAACCCGACGGCGCCACCAGCGACCAGCTCATGGCAGTCCTGTGGCCCGAAACCCGCTCCTACTTCTCCCGCGGCCGGTTCCACACCACCATGTCCGAGCTACGACAGACCCTCGCCGAAGCCGTCGGTGCCGAGGCCATTCCCCGCACCGACGAACGCTACCGGCTCGACTCGGCCCACATCGACGTCGACCTGTGGCGGCTGACCGCCGCAGCCGACCACGCCGCCACCACCGTCGACCCCACCCGCCACGCGCTGGCGCTCCAGGAGATCGTCAAGCTCTACACCGGATCCGTCGCCGACGGGCACCACTGGCTGTGGCTGGCCCCCTACCGCGAACGAGTCCGCCGGCACGTCCTCGACGCCTACGTTGGGCTCGCCGACACCGAAGTCGACGTAACTGGCGTGGACGTAGACCCGGTACGTTACCTGTTCGTCCGGCTGGAGGAGTTGATGGTCGACGCGACGATAGCCGAGGTGCCGGCCGCGTCGAGGCCGAGATCGTCCCGTTCCAGCGCATCGTCGAACAGTTGTACACCATCCCCGGTGTCGACCAGCGCGCCGCGCAGGTCATCCTGGCCGAGATCAGCCATCCCACAGGAGCATGACCCGGCAGGCAACGGTGTCTTCAATCGGCCGCGGGTATCGCAGGCATGGGTCCGGAGGATGGTGCGTAGCGACGTGCGATCTGCACGGCTGCGCCGACATCGGGGATTTGGTCGATTGAGCGTATGGTCCAGCCAAGTTCGCGTTCTGCCTTTGTCCACCGGCGTTCGAGATCGGGATACGGGTCCTCGATTCCCAGCTGGTCCAGATCCCCGGGCACCGTCACGGCCAGGCGCACCGGCCCGTTCCAGTAGACGTCGACGAGTAAGACCTTGTAGCCGCCGGATCGTTTGAACACCACGAAACCCTTGTTGAAGACGGGCTGCCAGCCCAGTTCAAGGGAGCCGACCTGGTTGCTGATGGCATCCACGAGCTGTTCGGCGATCTGCAGCCGCTCTTGACTGATGTTGAGGTGGCTGGCGTAGGTATCCCAGGACCAGGCAACCTGGCTGGTCGCCGCAATACGGGTTTGCTTTGTCAGCTCGTTGGGCCGGGCGACAACTCGGAAGTTGGGCGCCAGCGGCGAGTCCCCGATCCGCAGCAGTTCCAACTCGACGCCGAAGACAGCGATCTCAGCCGGTGTGTGTTGGTTGAGCCACTCGAGCACGGCCAGGTGTTCGGCTCCGATCGCCTCAGCAATCCACACCACCACGGTCGCTTGGGTGCCGGCCACATACGTCAGGAGCTTGCCCAGGTGGTCGTGATCGGTGCTGCCGAACTGATTCTCGATGGCGACAACGCGGCCCCGGACGTCCACGGCCAAGATGTCCAAGGAGTATCGACCGACTGGATGCTCGACCGCCCGCAGCTCAAGACCGAGCCCGAGCGCCTTGCCCAACTGATCAAGGTTGGTCGAGAGCCAGGGTGTGAAGTCCTTTGCCTCGTGTGGCCAGCCCATCCGCAGCGGCACGCTCTCCAGCTGGCCGAACGTCATATCGCAGCTCCGTACATCGACGTCTAGAAAGACGCTGGCAGGCCCAGGTAACCCAGGATGGTACGACCCTCCCGGACGCAATGCCATCGTGAAGTCCCCGCCTACCTGCTCAACGTCATCCGCGGGTCTCGACGCTAGCGGTGCAACTGGCGATAGCAAGCGGACACTGAAGAGCTACCAGCGCGACGAGCTTGCTACGCCTGCCCTGAAACGACAAGTCTCGGCAACCTCTCACCCGCTTGGTGATGACGAGCGCCTCCCAACGCATTGCGGCCTCACGTCGCGAAACCATGGCGGCCAACGGCTCGGCCAGGTTGAGCGTGCCAGCAGTCGTCGCGGACGTCGACCTGAGACCCGCCACGAAACACCCGTACGCCACAGTGCTCTCACCGATCCGCAACTACCAGGAGCAACAGTGGCCGACGGCATCGCCTGCGAGCGGCTCGCGATAATCCAGGGCACCACTGGTAGAAACCGAGCAGCGTCAGCCCGGCAACGGCGTTGCCGTCGACGCTGTCGTTGCTGAGGCGTTTCGCCGCCACAGCGTAGGCGTCATAACAGCCGCCCCAGCAACGCCAGCGAGCACGCGAGACCCGCAACCCCGTGTGTGGAAGCCGGTCCGGGCGCAGCCACTAGCAGCAGGCAGCTGATGATGCAGCAAGGTGCTGCCAGCCCGCCACGGCGTCGTGACCGACGAGGGCTTCCCCATTGACGATCAGGCGGAGCTAACCGAGATCATCGACACGTCGGGTGCCTACATCCCCGGCCACGGCACTCCGACCGTGATCATCGTCGGCCGGAACCGCATGGTCAGCCCTCGGTATAGCGAACCGATAAGGACGGTTCTCGGCATCCGTGGGGAACCGTCGCAACCTCTCGATCCATCAACAGGCAAGGTGTGGCGGGCAATCGTCGATCAGATCGACAAGCCCGACTCCGAGTCGGAATGGATCAGTTCAATCGATACCGATCGGGAGCGGCTCGCAAACCATCCGTGGAGCCTCAGCGGTGGCGGCGCCGCTGATCTGATGGCGACCCTTGACGGCACGCCACGCCGACTCTCGGATCTATTGGAGGCCATCGGACGGACCACCCATACGGGTCTAGATGATGCTTTCTATCTGCCGTTCTACTCGGTCCGTACTCGAAGTCTTCAGTGCTCGGTTGTACCCGTAGTGCTAGGCGAAGATGTACGTGACTACAGCTTGACGACTTCAATCGACGCAATGTTCCCATATGACGAACTAGGCGCGTCCCGAATGCTCTCAGAACCCGAGGCACATTTCTTTTGGGAACGTAGGGCAATCCTTGAACGGCGAGTTGACTTTGGCCAAACTCCGGGCGAGCGAGGTCTCCGTTGGTTCGATCACAGCATGTTCTTTCCAGAACGGTACCGAGTTCCGCTATCAATTGCGTTTGCGGACATTGCCACACACAATCACTTTGTTTTGGATCGCGGTGGAAAGGTGTTCAATCGCACGGCACCCGTGGTCAAGCTGCCGGAGGGCGCCACCGGAGACGATCATCTGTGGCTGCTGGGCGTGCTGAACAGCTCGACCGCGTGCTTTTGGCTTAAGCAAGTGTGCTTTCCCAAGGGTGGAAGTGGGATGGGGCGTGGAATTCAGTCCGAAGATTGGATGGAACGTTATGCTTTTAACGCCTCAAACGTTGGAAGTCTTCCACTGCCAACTGCAATTCGGCTCGAGCTAGGCCACCAGCTCGATGACTTGGGCCTGCGGCTGACCGAGCTGTCGCCGCCGTCAATCGTCGCAACCAACGTGCCCACCAGGGAGCACCTTTCGGCAGTTCGGGAAGGGTGGCAATCGACCCGGGCTCGGATGATTGCGCTGCAGGAAGAGCTGGACTGGCAGGTGTATCGGCTCTACGGGTTGCTTGGCGAGGACCTGACCGCACCTGATCCGCCGGAGCTGGCGCTGGGAGAGCGTGCGTTCGAGATCGTACTCGCTCGTCAGATGGCTGCCGGCGAGGCGGAGACCCAGTGGTTCGCGCGTCACGGGTCGACGCCGATCACGGAGCCACCCAAGCATTGGCCGGAGGAGTATCGGTCCCTTGTGGAGCGTCGGATCGCGGTGATCGAGTCCGACCGCAACATCGCGCTGATCGAGCGCCCGGAGTACAAGCGGCGCTGGGCGACCGAGGGCTGGGATGCGATGCAGACGGCCGCCCTCCGCGATTGGCTCCTCGACCGCCTCGAAGCGCCCGAACTGTGGGGCGGCGACCCAACGCCGCTGTCAGTGGCCCAGCTTTCCGATCGCATCCGCCACGATGACGACTTCCGGTCTGTGCTGGACCTCTGGGCGGGTACCGACCAGCACGACGTGGTGAGGACGCTGGCGAAGCTGGTTGCCGACGAGCACGTCCCGTACCTGCCCAAGGATCGCTACAAGGCCTCCGGCCTGCGCAAGCGGGCCGAGTGGGAGCGCACCTGGGCGTTGCAGCGGCGCGAGGACGCTGGCGAGAGGGTCGATATCGCGGTGCCGTCGAAGTATGCCTCGGCGGACTTTGTGCGGCCGTCGTACTGGCGCAACCGGGGCAAGCTCGACGTGCCGAAGGAGCGGCTCATCTCGTACCCTGGCGCCGGCCGCGACGGTGACCCGACCGAGTTGCTGGGCTGGGCGGGTTGGGACCACCTCGCCCAGGCCCGTGCCTTGGCCGGTGTCTATCTCGACCGCAAGACCCAGGGTGGCTGGACCAGCGATCGGCTGCTGCCGTTGCTCGCCGGGCCGCTGGAGCTGGAGCCGTGGCTGCACCAGTGGTATACCGATCCGCAGCCTGGGTTCGTGGGCTCGCCGGCCGAGTTCTTCAGCGGCCTGATCGACACCGAGCTGTCGCAGCTCGGCACCGATCGCGTTGCGCTGGCTAGGGTACGTGGCGTGGAGGTGATGGCATGACGTTGCTGCGTGACCTCATCCGGATCCCCGAATCCGTCGAGGAGGGCGACTTCGTCGTCCGGGCGGCCGAGGCCGCGGACCTCGGCAGCTACGTCGTCACCGACCAGTTGAAGGACAGCTTCGCCGACGCGTTGAAGATGGTGGAGCACGCCCTTGCCACGGGCCGGTCGCAGGCGAAGTTCCTGCACGGCTCGTTCGGCTCGGGCAAGTCGCATTTCATGGCCGTGCTGCGGGAGATCCTGCACCACAACCGCCAGGTCCGGGCCGTGCCTGGCCTGGACGAGGTCGCGGCGGACACCGATCGGTGGTTGCCCGGCAAGAAGCTACTCACGTTGACGTACCACATGCTCGACGCGCAGTCGGTTGAGCAGGCGGTGCTGGAGGGCTACCTCAACCAGGTCACGGCAGCGCATCCCGAGGCGCCGACGCCGGCTGTCCACCGCTCCGATGCGCTGCTCGCTGGTGCCGCGAGGATCCGTGCGCGCATGGGCGATGCGGACTTCTTCGCCGCGTTGGGAGAGGCCGGGACCGAACCCGGTTCGGGCGGCGGTGGTCTGGCCGCACACATGGCCCGGGCGGCTGGGTGGACTGCGGAGACGTATGCGAAGGCGGCGGCCTCGCATCCCGGTACCCCGGAGCGGGATGGCCTGGTGACCGCTCTGACCGCGACGTTTTCATGGATGCGGTACGCGGCGGGGAGTACCTGGACCTGGACACGGGCCTGGCGGTGATCACCAGGCACGCCAAGGCGCTCGGGTACGACGCGATGGTGCTTTTCCTCGACGAGCTGATCCTGTGGCTCTCCACGAAGATCACCGATCACACCTTCGTCAACACTGAGGGCGCGAAGCTCAACAAGCTGGTGGAGTCGGCGGATGCGGCACGGCCGTTGCCGATCGTGTCGTTCGTGGCGCGTCAGCGCAACCTGGAGGAGTTCCTCGGTCCGCAGGTGGGCGGCACCGAACGGGAGGCGCTGGCGCATTTGATGCGCAGCGTGCAGGGGCGCCTCGGCGAGATCGTGCTCGCGGACACGAACCTGCCCGAGATCGCCGAGCGTCGGCTGCTCAAGCCAGTGAGCGAGGAGGCTCGACGTACCATCGACGCGGCCTTCGTGGCGGTGCGGGAGAAGCGCGAGGTCTGGGACGTGCTGCTGCTGGGCACGCAGTACGGCGATGCCGGCATCGGATCCGATGCGACCGCGTTCCGCCGCCTGTACCCGTTCTCGCCGGCACTCGTCGCCGCGCTCGTGGCGCTGTCGCAGGCGCTCCAGCGGGAGCGCACCGCGTTGCGGATCATGACGGAGCTGCTCGTCAACCGGCGCCACACCCTCGCGGTGAACGACCTCATCGGCGTGTCGGCACTGGTCGATCTCATGGTTCTGAGTGGAGATCTTCCGGACCGGCCGAAGCTGAAGCAGCAGTTCCAGGCGGCTCGGGACACCTACCGCAACAAGCTGCGCCCGCTCTTGTTGGCGCGCAACGGCATCACCGAGGAGCAGGCGGCCGGGCACGAGCAGTTCAACTTGGACGATCGTCTGGTCAAGACCCTCCTCATCGGAGCGTTGGTGCCTGAGGTGCCGGCGCTGCACAACCTCACCGCCGCTCGCCTGCACGCGCTGAACTTCGGCAGCATCAGCGCGCCGGTTAAGGGGTACGAGAACCAGGTCGTCGTCGATCGGCTGAAGAAGTACGCCGCCGACGCCGGCGAGCTGCACATGACCGAAGGACCCGACCCGGTCTTCTCGCTGAAGCTGTCTTCGATCGACTATGACAAGCTGCTGGACCTGGTGCCGCACAACGAGACCGCCGCCGGGGTGCTGCAGCAGCTCGTGCGCGACCTGGTCTGCGCCGACCTCGGCGTCGGCGGGGCGGACGGTACCTTCGGCGAGCTGCCATACCTGCGGGAATGGCGTGGCCGCAAACACGCCATGACGGTGCGGTTCGGCAACATCCGCGACCGTGACTCGATGCCCGACGCGTCCGTCTACGCCACGATTCGTGGCGCATTGTCGTGGACTATCCGTTCGACGCGCCAGGACACAGCCGGCGCAGCGACATGGCCCGTATCGAGCTCCTTGACCGGGGATCCCACACGGCGTTCTGGCTGCCGCTGTTCCTTACCGACGACCTCATGGGGCGTGTCGCCCAGCTCGCCAAGGTGAACTATCTGCTGAGTGGCGACCGGCTTACCACGCTGGCCGCCGACCTGTCGCTCGCGCAGCGCCAGGAGGGCAAGGCGTACCTGCAGCAGCGCCAGCATCAGCTCAGGTCGGCGCTGCTCGATACGCTCAAGCAGGCGTACGGGGCGGCGAAGGCTCAACCTTCCGATGTGGAGATTGACGAGATTCCGGTGCTGCACACCCTGGCCGACGGGCTGCGGCTGGGCGATCCGCGCGGTGGCACGCTCCGGGCCGCCTTCGACAACCTCACCGCCGACCTGCTGGCGTGGTCCTACCCTGGCACCCCAACGCTGCCGGTGGAGGAGAAGGCGGTGACAAGGGCCGAGCTGGGCAAGGTGCTCCACTACGCCCGGCTCGCTGCGGCCGACCCGACTCATGGCACCACGGTGGAGACGGCCGACCGTCGCAGCGTGGCGCGTATCTGCAACCAGCTTCAGCTGGGCGAGCTGGCCGAGCATCGATACGTGCTCACGATCACCACCTCCTGGTGGAGCCGGCACCTGGTGCAGGAGGGTGCCAAGCACGGCTACACCCAGCACTTCCCGGTGCACCTGCTGCGCACCTGGCTAGACGTGCCGCAGCCGCACGGCTTCGACCGGGAGCTCCAGAATCTGATCATCGCGGTCTTCGCGCTGGAGCAGCAGCTCGCCTGGTACGACCAGGGCGGCAAGTTTGAGCTCACCTCCGTCCAGGCCGTCGCCGATCACATGGAGCTGCGCCATCCGCCACAGCCCTCCGACGAGGACTGGCAGAAGGCGGTGAAGCGGGCCAGGCCGATGTTCGGCCGGCCCGTGCCCGAGTACCTTATGCCGGCGGCGGTGAGCGAGTTCGCCGCAACGGTGCGGGGCGAGGCAGCCAGTACGCCGCGCCCGCCGCCGAGCTGGTCGATGTGCTCATCCGCCACGCCTCGGTGCTCGGCATCGACCCCGACGCCCGGACCGGCCGCCTGGCCACCGCCCGCCGGGTCGCGAAGCTGCTGCGCGAGATCTCGGCGGAGACCGACGACGTGGTTCTGGTCGCCCTCGTCGCCGAAGCTGAGGTCGGCGACATCGGGGACCTGTCCGCCGGCACCGCTTTCAAGCAGGCAGGCAATGTCACGCAAGCGCTGGCGAACACCCAATGGCCGCTGCTGGAGGCCATCGCCACCAGGGCGGGCGCCGATGAGCGGGCGCGGGTCGTCATCGACGAGCTTCGCCTGGTCGCCGTCGCGGACCAGGCTGTGCACGACCTCGGCGCCGCGCTGCGTAAGGCGGTGACCGAGGCGGCGAGGATTCTGGCCGGAGACGGCGGCATGGGCGCCCCCGCTGCCCCCGGTGGCGGCCCGGTGCGCGGTCGGCGCTCGCGTACGGTGTCAAAGCCTGACGAGCTGCCCGAGCTGATGGCCGGAATCGAGCAGGACCTGACCGGCGGTCATACGGTTCAGGTGAGCTGGGAGGTCCTTCCGTGAGCCCGGGCGCCGCGACCCGCGAGCCCGTGCAGGCCGCGGCGGTGCGGCGCAAGCTCGAGTCCTGGCTACGCGAGGACGGCCCGCACACGGCCATCGCGCTACGGGCGCGTCCAGAGTGGACGGGCGAGCCCGTGCTCACTGTCGAGGGGCGCACCGTTCGCGTCGTGGCGTGCTCGACCCCGCTCGCCGCACGGGCGGCCCTGCATGACCGGGCCGCGGACGAGCTGCTGGTACTGCTGACCGACCTGACCGACACCGAGCTGGGCGACGGTGTGCTGGCCCATGTGAGCCGCTGCACCGTACGGGGCGTCAACACATGGGACCTCGTCCGGCAGCTGTTCTGCGTCGACGTCCTCGACCCGACGTTGGCGGACAGTCACTTCGGGGGCGGCGGCTGGCTCGCCGCCGCATTGACCGACCTTGCCCCACCGGATGGATGGCCGCCTCCGCCCGGCTCGGTGCTGACCCGCGACCACGCGATGCGCTGCCTGGCCGGGCAGGCCCTCGGCATGGACCGGGACCAGCTCGACAGCGCGGGGTTGCTGGAGTGGAGCACCGACGCTCCGGCGGTGCTGGAGTTCACCCGGCAGCCGGCCGCCGTCGTCACCGGCATCTCTGCCTACCTCGCCGACCTCGTTGGGCATGCGGCCACGCCGATCCTCAGCTGCGTGCGGGCGGGGCACGGCGTCGACGCGATCCCGCTTGGCCTGCTGGTGGGTGCGCTGTGGTCCGATCCCGGTGCCCCGGTCAGCGCGGAGCTCGCAGTTGCGCGGACCCGCCTGGAGCCCTGGTTCGGTGGCGCACGCCTCACGGACGCGCAAGCTGGCGCGTTCCGGGCGGCGGCCGAGGCGTGGGTGGACCGGGCCGCGGACTCGCACCACCGCGGCGACGTGCAGCGGATGCTCGTCCGCGCCGACGAGTTGGCGGCCGGCATCGGCGCCCTCGATCTGGTCGGCTCCTCCGACCTGATCCCCACCGGCCTGACCCAGCGCCTGAGCCGGCTGGCCGAAACACTCCGCCCCGCACCCGTCGTCTCCGCCGGTGCGGTGATGGCCGCGCAGCAGGCGCTGGCGGCGGTGGAACGGCACCGCTTCGCGACTATCGAACAACGAGAGACGGGGCGGATGGCCGTACGGCTGCTGCGCTGGCTGTCCACACCGGACAGTCCCGACCCGGTGACCCTGCTGGAGGCGCTGCACCGTCAGGTCCGCGAGGACGCCTGGATCGACCGGGCGCGGCTGGACCTCTTCGCAGGCGTCACCGATGGGCAGCTCGCCAAGGCATACGGGGCGCTGTACCGAGCCGTCGACGAACGCCGCAGGCGCCACGACGAGCGGTTCGCCACGCACCTCGCCGCAGCCACCGCGACCGACGCCGAGCCGGGAACGCTACTGCGGATCGAGGACGTCCTTGAGAAGGTTGTCCGCCCGATCCTCAACCACGGCAGGCGCGTGCTGCTGCTGGTCCTCGACGGCATGAGCACGGCAGCGGCGACAGAATTGGCTGAGTCGCTGGTCCGTTCGGGGATCTGGTTGGAGCTCACCCCTGCCGGTGGGCCACGCACGGGGGTGCTGGCCGCGCTGCCCACGGTCACCGAAGTCAGCCGGTGCAGCCTGCTGTCCGGCCGCGTCGCGGTCGGCCGGCAAAAGGAGGAGGCGGCTGCCCTGTACCAGCGGTTCCCCGGCAGCCTGTTGCTGCACAAGGCCGACCTGCGCGCCGGTGCCGGTGCCGCCTTCGACCCGGAGGTGGTGGCCACCGTCCAGGATGCCTTCGTCCCCCTGGTGGCCGCCATCGTGAACACCATCGACGATGCACTTGACCGCAGCGATCCCGGCACGATCGTGTGGGGTCCCGAGAACATCAGCGCCGTGCGGGATCTGCTGGCGTTGACTCAGGACCGCGTGGTCGTGCTGATCTCAGACCACGGCCATGTCATCGACCGGGGCCCCGAGTCGATCACCCGACCGTCGCCGTCGAGCGAGAACCGCTGGCGACCGTCCAAACCCCCGGCCGGCGACGGCGAGGTGCTCATGTCCGGGCCGAGAGTTGCCCTGGGCGGCGGCGCGGTGGTGCTGCCCTGGCGCGAGGAACTGCGGTACGGGCCACGCAAATCCGGCTATCACGGCGGCGCGAGCCCGGCCGAGGCGGTCATCCCGCTGATCGTGCTCAGCGCCGGCGACGAAGGCGCGGTGCCCGGCTGGTCCGGTGCTCCCATCGCCAGCCCGTCCTGGTGGCGTGAGCCGATCACGGACGCGGCAGCGCCGGCACCCCAACCGGTCCCAGCGCCGCGCCGCAACAACAGGCCTCCAACACAGGAGACCGCGCTTTTCGATCTGGAGCCCACGGCCGCGGCCGCTCCCGCCGCCCATCAGCCGCAAGTCGAGCCACGCCAGGGGCTGATCGATGCGCTGCTAACCAGCGAAACGTACGCCCTACGGCGCGGCGTACGGGCTCCGCTGTCCGATGACCGCGTGGCCGCGCTGCTTTCGGTGCTGCTGGCCGGGGGCGGGCGGGCCCCCTTGGAGACGCTCGCCGCCGACGCCAATGTGCCGGCGCACCGCATCGGCGGCACGATCACCGCCCTGCGCAAGCTCCTCCAGATCGAAGGCTATCCGGTGCTCGAGGTTGACCCGGACGGTGTGACGGTGAAGCTCGATGTGGCCCTCCTGGCCGAGCAGTTCCACCTGGAGCTGCCATGACGCCGCAGGTATCGGCCCGCCGCCGCCGCGAGATCATCGACGCCCTACGCCGAGGGGCCGTGCCGAGCAATGGCTTGGACGTGCTCGCCGTGGGCCTTGACCGGTTCACCGCCGCGCTCGATGAGGATCTCACCCGCGTGGAGGCGGGTGGCAGCGTCTTTAAGGCGATCCGCGGCGAGTACGGGGCCGGCAAGACGTTCTTCACCCGTTGGCTGGCAGAACGCGCCAAACGGCGCGGCTTCGCGGCATCGGAGGTGCAGATATCGGAGACCGAGACCCCGCTGCACCGGATGGAGACCGTCTACCGGCGGCTCGTGGAGCATCTGTCCACCGAGCAGTTCCAGCCGAGCGCGTGGCGCCCGATTCTCGACGGATGGATATTCGCCCTGGAAGAAGATGTGCTGAGCCACGGCACGGTTGCCGAGGATGACGCCAACGGTCTCGACGTCGCAGTCGGGGCTTTGATGGAGAAGCGGCTGGCCGACATCTCACGAAGCACCCCAGGGTTCGCTAGTGCGTTGCACGGCTACCGGGCTGCGAACGCGGCAGGTGACCACCCGAACGCCGACGGCCTCGCCGCGTGGCTCGGTGGGCAACCCCACGTCGCGTCCGCTGCGCGCCGCCAGGCCGGCGTGAAGGGCGACCTCGACCACTTCGGGGCATTGAGCTTCTTGCAGGGCCTGCTCACCGTGCTGCGAGACAGCGGGCATCCCGGGCTGCTGCTGGTGCTGGACGAGGTGGAGACGCTGCAGCGTGTGCGCTCGGACGCCCGCGACAAGGCGCTGAACGCGCTGCGCCAGCTCATCGACGAGGTCTACTCTGGACGGTTCCCGGGGCTGTTCCTGGTCATCACCGGCACGCCCGCCTTCTACGACGGCCAGCAGGGCATCGCACGGCTGACGCCGTTGGCACAGCGGCTCGCCACCGACTTCGGCACCGATCCACGCTGGGACAATCCACGAGCCGTCCAGATCCGCCTGCCGGGCTTTACCGCGGAGGCTCTGCTGGAACTGGGTGGCAAGGTAACCGACCTGTACGCCGACGCGTACGACTGCAACCGAGTCAAGTCCCTTGTAGACAAGGGCTACATCGCGGACCTCGCCAGCGCAGTGACCGGCAAGCTGGGCGGCAAGGTGGGTGTAGCTCCGCGGGTGTTCCTCAAAAAGCTGGTCGCCGACGTGCTGGACCGGGTCGAGCAGTTCGACGACTTCGACCCGCGCCGAGACTACGCGCTAACCGTCCGCGCGGACGAACTCACCGACGTAGAACGCAACGCCGCCGCGTCGGCAGGCGACATCGACCTGCCCGTGTGACTGCTGTGGCCCTCGACGACCTGGATCCCGTGCTGGTTCACAACATCGTGAACTCACTAGGGTGGCGGGATCTGCGGCCGTTACAACACGAGGCGATCGGCCCGTTGGTCGCCGGGCACGACGCGCTCCTGCTCGCTCCGACGGCCGGCGGCAAGACAGAAGCCGCGGTCTTTCCATTGCTGTCGCGGATGACGTTGATGAAGTGGCACGGCACCTCCGTGCTGTACATATGCCCACTCAAGGCCTTGCTGAACAACCTGATCCCCCGGCTCGAAACGTACGCGAGCTGGCTCGGCCGCCGGGCCGCGCTGTGGCACGGCGACGTCGGACCGGCCGCACGCCGCTCGATCCTGCGCGACCGGCCCGACATCCTCCTGACCACACCGGAGTCGCTGGAGGCGATGCTGGTCAGCGTCAACGTCGACCATCGGCAGCTCTTCGACGACCTGCAGGCGGTCGTCGTCGATGAGGTCCACGCCTTCGCCGGTGACGACCGAGGCTGGCATCTGCTCGCCGTGCTGGAACGCCTCACTCACCTCATCGGCCGCCCGGTCCAACGCGTCGGGCTGTCAGCGACCGTGGGCAATCCATCGGCGCTGCTGACCTGGTTGCAAGGGTCCGGCGCGGGCACGCGTGCCTCGGCGTTGATCGCGCCCTCGCTGGCAACGTCGCCGCCCACCGGCCCGCCGCCCGGCGACATCGAGCTCGACTACGTCGGCACACTGGTCAACGCGGCCATGGTCATCTCGTCCCTGCACGCGAGGGAAAAGCGGCTGGTGTTCTGCGAGTCCCGGCAGACCGTCGAAGAGCTGGGTGGCCTGCTGCGTGAGCGCGGGGTGACCACGTTCCTGTCGCACGCCTCACTCTCCACCGACGAACGCCGACGCGCCGAGGAGGCGTTCGCCAACGCCCGCGACTGCGTCATCGTCTCCACCAGCACCCTCGAGCTGGGCATCGATGTGGGAGACCTGGACCGCGTCATCCAGATCAACGCGCCCGGGACCGTCGCCTCGTTCCTCCAACGCCTCGGCCGTACCGGTAGACGCGCGACCACCACGCGGAACTGCCTCTTCCTCGCCGTAGACGGCTGGTCTCTGGTCCACGCAGCCGCGCTGCTGGCGTTGTGGGGGCGGGGCTGGGTCGAGCCCGTCGTGGCCCCGCCCGCACCGCGGCACATTGTCGCCCAGCAGATCCTGGCGCTGTGCCTGCAGGAGCGTCAGGTCGGCGACCAGACGTGGACACAGTGGTGGAACGGCCTCCACCCATTCGGGCCGGGCGCCGAGCCCACCCTGCGGTACCTCGTCGAGAACAACTACCTCGACACCGACAGCGGCATGCTCTTCATCGGCCCGGCCGCCGAGCTCCGGTTCGGACGGCGCAACTTCCTGGACATGACCGCCGTCTTCACCGGACCACCCGAGTTCACCGTGTTCACCGGCCGGACCGAGCTGGGCCGGATCGACCCGAGCCTGCTCACAGAAGAGGTCAAGGGTGAGCGCCGCCTCCTGCTGGGCGGGCACAGCTGGCACGTCACGTACGTGGACTGGCGGCGCCGTCGCTGCTTCGTGGAACCTGCCGACGGCGGCGGCCGAGCCCGGTGGATGACGCTGGGCTGGGCCGGTCTCGGCCTCGAACTCACCCGCGCGATGCGGGACGTACTGCTCGGCGAGGACCCGCCCGTGCGGCTCACGCAACGAGCGACCGACCGGCTCGCCGTCGTGCGCGACGAGCGGCGCGCGCTGATCCATCCCGGCGGCAACGTCGTCATTCGTTCGTCAGATAGAGACGTGCGGTGGTGGACGTGGGCCGGGTTTCGCGCCAACGCCACTCTCGCCGCGACGCTGAGCGGCATCGCCGATCCGCTGCAGCGCTTCGACGACCAGCACCTACGGCTGCGCAACGACTTGACACCTGACATGTGGCGCGACGGCATTGCCGACGCGGCCGAGCGGCTATGCCTACCAGAGATCAGCGACAAGGCGCTGGTCGGACTCAAGTTCAGCGACGCCCTGCCGAAACGGCTCGCGATCGCCACGCTCGCCGCCCGCCTCGCCGACCTCGATGGCGCAGCCGCAATGCTCAGCGAGCGCACTCGCTTCGTGAACGTCTGACATGAGATCACATCGGCGTTCTGCCTGCCCACTTCACTGGCTGACGCCAAGACAGTCAACAGATGAGGACGAAGGCGGATCCGTGAGGGGTGAAGCGTCATCGCTCGGAGTGGCCAGGAGTGGAATCTTTCGTCAGGCCAGTCAGTCGGTGAGCACCACCCAGCAGGTTCCGGCGTGGGCTTGCGGCATGCCGGTGGATCGGTTCGCCGCCGCGGTGGCGGGGGGCACCGATGAACCCGGGTTGGGAGTCTGCTGTGAGGTGGCGCGGGGGCCAGATGGAGAACGAGGTTGCCGCCATGCACGACTCTGCCGAGTACAATCATGCCCTCGACAAGCGCCGTTGGCCGGCAACCTTCATGGTGGCAGGCCGAGTGATCTCCACGTGGACATTGCCGTCGCCGCGTATTTCATACTTACGGCGGAAAACATCTGTCGACGGAACGACCAATACACCTGCTGACGCTCCGTCAACATAGGTGGTTAGCGAGCGAGGAGCACGTCGGGGTTCAGGCCTGCGGGATCTTCTATTCGAAGACTACGCCCAAGCTGCCAAGCTCTGGTGTATAGAGCCTTAGGCCAACAACGGCCGGCCGCGGCGCTCCGCTGGGTACGGATATCACGAATGGGGCTTGATCCGTAAAGCAATCTCCTTTGCCCTTGAACCCACCGCTCAAGAGGCCTTCATGATACTCAACAGCAACACGCGTGCCGTCTGCGAGAATGAGCGACCAGTTAGATACTGTCACATTCAGCGCGCCCCCAGTCACCTGGCACAGTTCTACCGCTGCGCTCGCCGCATAATCGTCGCGGGTGCTGGTTCTGACTGGCCGTGAGCTGATTCTAAAGTCGAAGACGCGGACCGAGATGATTCCCCTCATAATGGCAGTCTCTCCGAGACGATAGAATATGACATCTGGCTCAGTCGGGCTCGACTCAGGGGAAGGGGTGACAACCGTCCGCTGGGGCGCTGTGGCGGTTGGGCCTGATTGTGGATTACGTGTATTGACAGTCCACACGATTACTGTAGCAGCCATGGCTAGCAGAGCCACTCCGCCGAGCGTGAGCCGCTTTCGGCGTTTACGGAGGTCAGGATTGCGGGCTGCCTTGGCTTCGCGTCCGCGGGCTTGCGGCCCATGAACTGCTTGAAATTCGCGCTGACCCCAGGCGTCGAGCAAGATACGCAGAGCGCGTCCGGCTCTCGGTGCATGCACCGGGTGACCGGACTTTATAGCGCGTTGGTAGGCATTGCGGGCGCCTGCCGGATCGCCCTCGATACCAAGCAAAGTGCCCAGGGCAAACTCGGCCGCTGGTGCTACGTCTGGATGGCCTGATCTGGCGGCCCGCTCGTACATGTGACGCGCTCCTGCCGCGTCCTTGTAATCCTCCTGTAGCAGGAATCCGAGTTGATATAGCGCCTTCGCGCCCCCATCGGTACGGTCTCCGAACGCGACAGCGCCTTCGTAAGCCCAGCGTGCTCCTGCCGTATCACCCTGCTGTTCAAGTAGACAACCGAGGTGGTAGCCGGCCATTTGGGCAAAAGGTAAGACCTGGGAGCCGATCGCCTGCTCATATGCGGTCCGTGCCGCTGGCAGATCTCCTTGCTTGGCTAACATGGCGGCGCGTTCAAAATCCTGTAGAGCCTGCATCCTAACGTCGGCGCTGTCGACAGCCCGTTGGAACATCTCTCCGGCGAATTCATCTGGGCCAGGCATTGCATTCTACCTCACTGGCGTCCCCACTGTCGGAGCCTTAGTCGTCGGGCGTCTGCCCGGTCGTGGTGTCTCTCGGGTTCGGCTGTAAGCACGTGCGGGGAGCGGGATAAGTTTCGATCGTGTTCTCGTTTGCATTCTCCCAAGAGCCATCTATCCACCCGGCTCGAATTCCTCTAGCACATAACCGAGGCGCCTCCATAGCCGCTTGGTCGCCTCTGAGTCGTAAGTGTAGGAGAATGGCCACTGCTGTCCGGTGTAGCCGGTGGGAACCCAGCCTAACTGCCGGCATAGGCCCTTACCGATCGGATAGACACCGAAGGCGAAACCGGCCAAAGTAAGTGGCCCGATGGGGTCGGTCACTAGTCCGGCGAGGGCACATATCAGGCCGGCCGCTCCGGAGAACGATTCGTCTCTATGGCGAATTAGCCCACGAAGCGGCGAGATGAACCGTGCTCCACGGAGATCACGGCGGAGGGCGGCGATTACCTTGCCGTCAAGCTTGCTGGGTGGAAGATCCTTTAGCAGCTGGCATAGGTTGCTGAACCATGTCACGAGCTCTCGGTGACCATCTCCCTGGAGGAACCTATCGAGACTGCCAGACTTGGCGCGGTCAGGTGCGTGGACGTCCAGATGTTGCAATACATCTAGCATCTGCTTGGTGAGGCTCTCCACGGTGGGCGTCGGCCTACGAGCATCGGAGGGTGAGACCCCCGTCGAGGCAGGTCCATGAGATGGCGCGGTGGCCAGCACCTTAAGGAATTGGCGGTCCGCCGGGGTGAGTAAGAAGGCGGTCTCGGCACCCGATTCGGCAAAGGCTTCACCGTGATTGTATGCGTCGCGAAGAATTGCCTTGGCGACGGTCCGCGGCTTAGCAGCATTCGGCTGACGAAGGGCGCTTTGCAGCGTGCCCGCAGGAATCTTGGTTCGCCCGGCCTTGCTTCTGGCCAATTTACACCACCGATCGATTTCGGTTGGATTGGCGTCAAGATAGTCATCCGCGCGCTCCCAACCCATTTCGTCGGGCGCAACGATGACGCGGCGCTGCTCCACGGCCTTCGTCTTGTCCTCTTCGCAGAACGATAGTAGCTTTCCATCCACCTCGCCATCCCACCGAGCACCTTCCCAAGAATGGGCGCTCCTCCAGCTGGAAGATGTCAGCCAATGCTGCCGTCCCGAGACTCGAATGAGCCCGCTTTCCACGTACCCGATAAAATCGTTGACGGGCACCTTGCACGCCGGCGAGCGTAACAACACACTTGACGGCGCCCAGAGATTGAGCGGGTAACTCATCGCGAGCATTCGATGCAAGTTTTGGTAGCCGTTTTCGCCGTACTCACTGATATGACAAAACGTCGGGAAGAGCCAGCTCGTGCTCATGGCTCCGCCACCTTCCGGGGAAAGACATCCGGCGCACTTGCGTCGTAGATGTGGTCGGTCAGTCCGACCATCCGAAGCAGCTCGTTGCCATCGTTGCGGATCGCGTGAGAGACACGCGGTGGAATCTTAACAATGACCGCACCTGCTCCGTCGAAATCGCAGCTAACAATGGCGGTGTCTTTGCCGCTATCCCAGTGAAGCGACCATCGATCACTGAACAGGATGACGAAGATCTCTTCCCTAACCTCGTGATAGTGGTTTCCCCTCGTGTGACCGGGTCGAATTGTGGTGATGTGCACATCACGAAGCGAGAAGGCGTCGGCCAACCAATTGACCGGCACTGAGAAGCTGCTCCCGCGTGCGTCACCGGCGTCTTTCAGTTCAGTAAACGAGAGTTCCATGTACCGCTCCTAAGCGTCTATCACCATGATCGTATGCTCAATCGGGTTAATTCTGTAAAGCTGTGGCTTATGGTAGCGCCATAGCGATGGGGATCGAACAACCGCAAGGCAGGCGAACTGCGGTTGGGGGCCGGGGGGCACGTCCGGTTGATCGAGGACGATAAGATCAGTGAATGGGATGCGCCTTCTCGGCTGCGCGACATGTCTAACGTAGCGGTGCGGTGCCACATATAATCGTCCGACGCGAGGGTTGCCAGTCGACAGCAGGCAGCTACGCATAAGCTGATCATCCAGCGTGCGTGATTCTCATCCACCACTAGACTGCCGTGACCTCTAACGACGGGACTCCGCTTTCGCAACCACTTCGATGATTTTGAAGACCGCGAAGAAGCAGAACGCACTAATAATCCCGACATAGCCTACTACGTATACGAAGACTTTGTTGTACCACCTCAGTGTTCCTACTTGGTACCAAAAGTTACTGATCCAACCGGCCGCCACGACTGCCACGACGAACACCAGCCCTACGAATAGCCTAATAGTGCCTTCTCTGGCTTCGCCCCCAAGTAGGTGGGGGTTGGTGCGCGGAGGCGCGCGGAGCCGGACCCCGCAGATCAGGGGTTCGGACCGGTCGCGTCGAGACGCGCAGAGGAAGACCGTGTTCGGGTCTGGTGAGGTCGGCGAAGCCGACAGGCGACCGGAAGCCGGTCGTGGGGCGGCGCAGGCCGCCGGGGTGATGCTGGTTGGCCCGTGCGGGCCGGGCGACCGTGTGGTCGCTGGCGAGCAGCCTGGTGGCCGCGGTGTTCGTCGGCGGTGAGCCGACGTGCGGGTGGTGCGGCTCGCCCCAGAGGGTCGAGATGGTGCCAGTGGTGCTGGTGGGCGGGTGCGCCGGGAGGGATGTCGCGGCCGACCGGCCTGGTGGCGGGTGGGCGGGTGCGGTGTCCCTGCCGTGGCGGGCTTCGCCCGGGGGTGGTGCGGTGGTGCTTGGGGGGTTCTTTGAAGAAGAAGCTCTCACCGTAGCCCGGCAACCCAACCGGCTCCCGATCATGGCGGAGCGGGCGTGGATGGGTATTGAGCTGCGCAGTTGGGTTTGTTGCGGGAGTCTGGTTGGGTGCCGGGCGGGGCGCGCCAGTTGGGTCAGTTGGGTCAGTTGGGTGCCGACGCGGGCGTCCGCGTGGTCGCGCGGGGCGCCGGTAGCCTGCCCTGCTAGGCGTCGGGCGTGGGTGGTGTCGCTGTCGCAATCGCCGCGTCGGTGGCGGCGGTCGGCGCGTTGCGCGTCGGCTTCGGCTTGCCATTGGCTGAACCGTCGGCCGTGCAGCCGGCGCAGAAATTGCGGGATGCGGTTGGCGGGGATGCCGACCAGCCGTGGGCCGAGGACCGCGAGCAGGTCGGAGGCTTCCTGGGAGGACCAGCCGGCCGCGGTGATCGCGTCCTCGTCGGGGAACACGTCGGCGACCCGGTCGGTGGCCGCGTGGAGATGGTGGTCCTGGGTGCCGCCGTAGGAGTACACCCACAGGAAGTTCGCGGGCGAGTCGGGTTCGACGAGGCGGCGGAACCGGTCGATTTCCTTGGTGTAGGCGTAGAAGTTCACGCCGGGTCGGGCGTGGCAGATCCGCAGCCACGCCCGCAGGTAGTCGTCGGTGAAGAAGTCACCGGAGTCGTGGATGCGGATCCAGGCGCCGTGGAACCTATGTGCGCCCAGCTCGGCGGTCATGGCGGTTTCCCAGCCGGGCAGGTCGTCGAGCACGAACATCAGGTTGGCCTGGTGTTTGGCGCGGACGACCGGCCACAGGTAGCTGCCGTTGCGGGCGTAGCAGACCTGGGCGCAGATGCCGGCCGAGGGGCAGGTGTTGTAGGTGCGGCCGTCGGGCAGGCGGCCGGCCCAGGCCGGCAGCGTCCAGTTCCACACCCCGATCGCTTTCATTTCACGGTTTTGGGTCAGCAGCCGTTTCGGGCGGGACGGTGGCGCACCGCCCTGCGGCGCCGCAGGTGCAGACATAGAGATTCCCCTTTTGGGTTGGGTGGTGAAGATGGGTGGTGCACGGATGCGGCGATCCACGCCGCGCAATGTCTGCCAGGCCCGCCGTGCGTGACGGCTCGCCGCGGCGAGCCCGGGAACGCTGGCCGGAAACGCGACTGGCCCCCACTCCGGCGCGACCAGATGGCGCGCGGAGTGGGGCCAGTTGGGTCAGTTGGGTTGGGGCTGACCGGTCAGTTGGGTACCGAGTCGGCGTGCGCCGCCGGTACGGCGCGGTTCACGCCGGCGCGGGGTCGGTGTCGTCGCGCAGCAGGTACAGCGGGTCTTCCTGCGGCTGCGGCGGCCCCGGGTGGTAGGCCAGGCCGGTCGGGCCGACCGGGCCGGGCAGCTCAGCTAGGCGCAGCCGCCGCCGGCCGTTGCCGACCATTCGCCATACCGGGCCGGCGGGGCCGCCGTGCTGCGCGGCGTGGTCACGGGCGGCGGTGGCGACGACGATGCCGCGGGTGCCGTCGGCGTGGTCGGCGAGGTGGCGGTGCAGGTGGGTTTCGATGGTCGTGGTGGGCAGCCAGAACAGCACCGGCCACGCCATGCCTTTGTCCCGCAGCGTGCGGTACCCGACGAGCTTGGCGGCCCGGGCCGGGTGGCTCTCGGTGCCGGTGTCGTGTTCGAGGAAGAACGCGACCTGCCGGTCGCCGTCGCGCCAGACGCCGTGCCCGTCGGGACGGGTGTTGTGGTTGACCTTGGCGAAGATGCGGGCGGCCGACCACCAGCGGGCCAGCCGCGCCTGCGGGTGGGTGCGGGCGTGGGCGAGCAGGTCGATGAAGAACTGGTTGGTGCCGTCGGCGTGCATCAGGTGCCCGAGCCGGGTGGCCGTCGACGGGTGGGTGTCACGCTCGTCGCGGACGGCCCGGCTGCTGGGGGCTGGCCGGCCGTGGTAGAGGGCGACGTAGCGGGCGGACAGCCGGCCGGGAACCCAGTGCACGGGCAGCCGACCGTGGGCGGGGTGGACCGGCATGAACCAGTCGATGAAGGCGAGTTGGCGTAGCACGTTGAGCCGGTTGCGGCAGGTCCGCGGTGAGGTGAACAGGATGGCGGCGATCTGGTCGGTGGTGAGGAAGCGGTGCTCGGCGAGCAGGTGCGCGATGACGTAGTCGCGAGGTTCCAGATGCCAGGAGATCGCGAGGAGGTCGTCGGGGGGTCGGGACCTGCGGGGGATATCCCGGGAGCCCGAGGAGGTGCGCAGGGTGCGGGGGGCGATCACCCCCGGTCGGGGGATATCCCCCGGAGGGATATTTCGGGGTTGGCGTTGATCGTTGATCATGGTGTCCTACCAGGGTGGTTGGGTGCCCGCGGGCACGGTTGAGCACCGGCCGGCGGTCACGGCGGATCACCCGGGGGTTGGCCCGGGGGTTGCTCCGCCACACCGCCCAGCCGGCGGGTGGGGTTGGTGGTAGGTGGTCAGGCCGCGGTGTTCCGGTCGTCGGCGTGCTGACCGTTCGGGTGTGGTGGGTCGGCCGCCGGCGGTGACAGGTGGGCGAGCTGCTCGACGCCGGACGGCTGGTTCGGTTCGGTGCGGGCGACGGCTTGGCGCAGCGCGGTGGTCTCACCGATCACGGGCAGCGGTGGCCGGGTGCGCAGGGTGAATGCCGCGGTCTCCCGCGAGTCGACGACGAGGCGGGCGGCGGCGGTGTAGGCGTCCAGGTGGGACAGGTCGTGCTCGTCGAGCTCCGGCAGCGTGTGGCGGGCGAGTTGGTGGGCGTCCTCCGGCGAACACGAGAAGTAGATCTTGTTGCGGGCGTTGGCGGACAGCGCGAGTTGGGTTTCCCGGGGCAGTTGGGTCAGGTTCTGATGGGCGAGGACCAGCGACAGGTGGTAGCCGCGGGCCTCGGCGAGCATGTCCCCGACCGACCCGGCGAGGTTGAGGACGTTGTGTGCCTCGTCGACGTAGCAGGTGGCGTCGCGGCGCTGGTCTTCGGGGATCCGGGCCCGGGCGGTGGCGGCCTGCCACACGCTGGCGAAGACGAACGAGCCCATCAGCCGGGCGGTTTCCTCACCGAGCTGTCCTTTGGGCAGCCGGGCGATGAGGATCCCGCCGCGGTCGAGTACGCGGCCCATGTCGAAGCTCGACGTGGCCACGCCGAGGGTTCGGCGGACGAAGTCGCGCAACAAAAAAGCCCGCAAGCGGGCGAGGACCGGGCCGATGACTTGGGCGCGTAACGGTGGCGGCGTGGACTCGTACCACTCCCAGAAGCCTTTGAGACCCTCCGGGTCGTCGAGGCCGACGGTGAACGCCGCCCGGAACTGCTTGTCGTTGAGCAGCGGCGGCACGAGGGTCAATGTCGCGTTGGCATGGCGCATCAGGGTCAGGCAGGCGACCCGCAGCACGTCGTCGATGCGGGGACCCCAGTGCCGCTGGAAGATCTTCGAGAAGATGCTGACGATGTTGTCCACGACGAGGTCGTCATCGATGCCGGACAGCGGGTTGAGGGTGGCCCCGCCGGGCTGGTCGGGGTCGATGAGCACCAGGCGGTCCGCCGCGGAGGCGGGCAGCCGGTCCAGGATGTCCAACGCGAGATCGCCTTTCGGGTCGATGACCACCACCCCGCGGCGGGCCTTCACGTCGTCGATGACCATGTGACACATCTGCGTCGACTTGCCCGAGCCGGTCGAGCCGAGCAGGTGGATGTGCTGCCGGGCATCGACCACGTTCAGCGCCACCGAGTGGCCACCGACCTCGGCCCGGCCCAGCACCTTGGTGCCGCGCCCGCCGGTCGGAACCGCCACCGGTGCCGGGACGGCCTTGGCACGGGCCCGGTCCAGGCCGGCCACCGCGACGTCGGTGGGCAGCCCGGCCACAGCGGTCAGCTCGCCCGCCGACAGCAGGAACCCGCGAGACAGCCGCCGTCCGGCCAGGACCAGCGCCGGCGCACGCAACCTCCTGCGCCGCAGGCGATTGCGGCCGGTGTAGACGCCGTACGCCGCGGCGAGGCCGTGGGCGAGTGTGACCAGGCGTCGGGTGATGGCGTCCGGGTCGGCGTCATCCCGGGTGGGAATCGCGGCGACCGCGTAGCGGATCGCGACCTCCCACTGCGGCGCGATCGTCTTGTCGATCGCCGGGCGGGCGTCGCGGTCCCGGACCGGGTCCGGCGGCAGCTGCGCACGGCCGTAGCTGGTGGTGCGGTGGACGTGGGTGCGGGTCGGGGTGGCCAGCTCGGTGACGACGTTCAGGGCCCCGCGCAGCCAGGTGGTCGGATCCAGCAGACCGCCGCCGGGTGGCCGGCCGGTGCGCAGCGCGGCGGCGCCCTTGCGGAGCCGGGCCACCCGGCGGGGCGCGGCCGGTCGGGCGAGGATCTGCACGCACGCCCGTTCGCCTGCGTGCAGTCCGCTGCCGGCCGCGACCAGGGCCCGGGTCGGGTCGGCGTCGTGGTCGACCTCCAGGGGGTACCAGGCCGGCAGCGCCGGCGCGAGCGCCCCGCCTTCGGCCCGCGCCGCCTCCGGCATCGGCGCGTCGGCGTCGGCGACGGTGGTGGAGGCGCCGGGCCACGCGGCGCGGGCCGCGGCGGCGACCGGCCCGGTGGCCACCTGGCCAGGCACCCACACGACGATGGTCAGCTGCCGGCCGGCCCACCGGTACTCGACCGCCACGTGCGGCGCTCCGTGCAGGAGCCTGCGCCATGGTGCCGGAGCGAGGAGTTCGTATGCGTTGGCCCACCACGCCCCGGCGCCGGCGGGGTCGACCTCCGGCGGCGGGGTGATCAACACCTGGTGGGCGTGGCGGGCCAGCCGGCGGTGCCGCGCGCCCCGCACCGCGGCATCGACCGCGATACCAGCGACGACGGCCGCGGCGGCGACGCCGGCCAGCCAGGGCCGGTGCGCCACCCACCCAGCGGCGTGCTGGATCAGGTCGACGAGGTGCGAATGCGGCGCGGTGGGCACCATGTTCGGGTCCACCGACCCGGATGGCCGTGGGGACGGTGCGGGCGTGGGTGACATGGGTGCTCCAGTTCAGGAATCGGGTTCAGAAGTCGGGATCGTCGATGAGGTCGGCCAGTCCGGCAGCAAGTTGGTGCTCCCGCGCGGAGGCCACGGTCTGAAACGCCACCCGGTGCGACCCAGCCAGAAGCAGGGCCTCCCCACGGCCGGCCGCCAACAACATGCGGGCCTCACCACCGGTGAGCGCGAACGTGTCGGCGATCAGGTCAATGGCCTGCGGGGCTTGGCGCATCAGGATCTGCGTCGCCGCATTGCTGATGACGGCCTGGCCCAGATCACTACCCAGGAGGTCGGCGGCGTCCTGGGTGACCACCGCCACCCCGGCCCGGCGTTTGCGCGCGGCCTTGCTCAGCCGGTACAGGAACTTGGCGCCCTCGCCGTCTTTGAGCAGGGTCCAGGCTTCGTCGACGACCACTAGGCGACGCGCGCCGATGCCGTCGGCGCGGCTGCTGGTGGGGACGTCGACGTCGCGCCAGATCGCGTCGAGGGCGAGCAGCATGCCGGGGCCGCGCAGTTCGTCGGCGAGCTGCCGGGTGGACCACACCACCAAATGGCCGCGGGGGCGAAACGTGGTCGGCCCGTCGAACAGGTGGCGGAAGCTGCCCTCGGTCCACGGGGACAGCCGGGCCGCCAGGTTCTGCGCGGCCGGGTTGGCGTCGGTGGCCAGGGATGCGGCCAGGTCGGCCAGCAGCGGCGCGGGGCGGGTCCAGGTGTTCGGGTCGTTGCTGATGCCCGCGGTGGTGTAGGTGGCCATGATGGCCTTGTCCAGCGCCGCGCGTTCGGCCGGGGGCGGCTGCTGGCCGAGCAGCACCGCGATCAGCGTGTGCAGGAACAGGGCCCGGCGGGTCAGCGCGTCCGGGCGGCGGTCGCCGGCCGGGATATCGAGCGGGTTGACCCGGATGCCGGGGGCGCCGAGCTGGATGGCGGTGCCGCCGACCGCGTCGGCGAGGCGCAGGTATTCGTCTTCCGGGTCGATGATGGCGACCTGCACCCCGTCGTAGAGCGAGCGCAGGACCTCCAGCTTGACCAGGTAGGACTTGCCGGCCCCGGAGCGGGCGAGGATGACGGAGTTGTGGTTGTCCTGGCTCCACCGGTCCCACCACACGACGCCGTTGGAGGCGGTGTTCAGCCCGTACAGCACCCCGCCGGCGGGCACACCCTCCCCCGGCAGCGGGGCGGGCAGGTCGGCCGAGGCGAGGGGGAACGCGGCGGCGAGGGCGTCGGTGTCGAACACCCGCCGCATCCGCAGGCTGTCGGTGGCCAGCGGCAGGGTGGCGGCGGCGGCGCGGACCTCGGCGACCGCCTCGACCAGCTCGTCGGGGGTGGGGGCGTGCACGGTGAGGTAGTGGCCGACCCGGAACAGGCGGGCGGCGCCGCGGGCGATCCGGTCGGCGAGGTCGGCGGCGTCTTCGGCGGCGGCGTCGGTGACCGGGTCACCCAACCGCCCTTTGTCGGCGTCCAACCTGCGGTTGGATTCCAGGCGGGCGCGTTGCCGGCGCAGCCGGGTGGCGGCGGTGGCGGCCGGGATGGGTTCGATGTGCTCGACCATGGAGGCGCCGGTCGTAGTGTTCTGCTTCTTGGTCTTGCGTTTCATGGGTGGGGCTCCTGGTCGTAGTGGGGTGCGGTGACCGGGTTGTGGGGTGTGGCGCGTGGCCAGCTGGCGTCGCTGTACTGGTAGGGGTCGACGGCGGCGGTGAGCACGGCGGTCGCGGTTGCCCCGTCCAGGACCCGGGTTT
>WNFV01007278.1_pt1 | contig 30150 bp, 24 predicted proteins | sample 5400101 | NCBI WGS metagenome assembly WNFV01 (sample SAMN13153361, study PRJNA577476) | soil metagenome | isolation source: 115 cm soil or saprolite under grassland replicate 1 | place: USA:California | collected 2016-06-15
GTTTCGGCCCACTCGCCGCTCTCGGCGATGCCGCGCACGAGGTCTTTCACCACCGCCGGTCGCTCCTTGATCAACTTCTCGGTCGCGACCAGCACGCACGAAATGAAGCGCGGCCAGATGTCTTTGGCGTGGTATAGCACTCGCCCGCTGCCGTCGAGTTCGGCTCTGGCGGCGTGCGGCTCGCCGACGAAGTAAGCGTCAATCGCCTTGGCCGCGAGCGCGCCGGGCATGTCCGGCGGCGGCATTTCGACGAATCTGATCTCGTCGGGCTTGACGCCTTGATCTTCCATCAACTTGTGGATGACCAGATTCTGGTTGCTGTACTTGCTAGGTATGGCGAAGACTTTGCCGCGCAGGTCGCGCAGCGATTTTGCCGTGCTGTCTTTCTGCACCATGACCGTCGAGCCGTCGCGGTGGCCGAGGTAAAGAATCTTCACCGGCACGCCCTGCTCGCGCAGCTTCATCGCCAGCGGCGCGATCATGAAGGTCGCATCCAGCCGGCCGCTTTTAATCGACTCGACGATGGTCGGGAAATCCGTGAAACGTTGCGACTCGAACCGAGTCGCCGCGCTGGTGCGGGTTGCGAAATCCGTCACCGGGCACGTCAGATGTCAGGTCACGGGCAGAAAACCTACGTTGAGTTTTTCACGCGCTTCGCCAGTCAAGCCGGCGTTTTGCCGCGCGCCGCGCTGCCACGGCTTGTAGCGCAGCAGACCGAGCACAGCAATGACTGCTATTACCCCAATGATCCAGCGTGCGGCGGAAGATCGAAACATTGTGTTTACTCCCTAGCTAGTGTTTTGCCGATGCGTTGCTTTGAAGTCCAATTACAGCAATTCTTGTCATTTCCCGAATCTTTTCGCTAACGCGCCCTTCCTCCGCCGCGTAGCGGCGCATTGAATTTAGCCGTGGGTTTATGGTCTTTGAAAGAATAATGCAACCACCTTTTTCCCGGTCGCGGCAGCGACCGTGTGAGCTTAGCCCGGCTTTTCAAAGCCGGGACCATCAACGCATCCGTCCGTGAGTCGCGGCAGCGACGGTTGATTTTGCAGATCGGTGTCAACCGTCGCTGCTGCCGCGACGAGGAGGTGTTGTTGCATTTATTTTTCAAAGACCATCAACCCACGGCCTACCGTGCGTTGAAACGCACGGCTAAGGTCAGACGCCGCTACGCGGCGAGGAGAAATGACAAGACTTATGGTTGCGCCGCAGATGCGACAATCCCTTCCATGTCTTGTTCAAACCCGAGTTCCGTCAGAATGCGATGTGTGGCGCCGACGACCTCGGGATGCGTCAGGTCGCGCGGGCGCGGCGCGGCGATGCCCAGTTCGAAGCGGATCTGCGCCGGGCGTTCGGTCAAGACGATCACGCGGTCGGCGAGTTGAGCGGCTTCTTCGATGTCGTGTGTGACCAGCGCGACGGTGCGCGGGCGTTCGCGCAGCAGCCGCGCCAGTTCCTGCCGCATCCGCAGTCTGGTCAAGTAATCGAGCGCCGAGAACGGCTCGTCCAGGAGCAGGATGTCGGAATCGCCGGCCAGCGCGCGCGCCAGTTCGACGCGCTGTCGCATCCCGCCCGAAAGCTGGTGCGGGTAATGATTCTCGAAGCCTGCGAGCCGGATCAGGCTTATCATCTCGCCTACTTGCCGATCGCGTTCTTTTTCATCGCCGATGTGTCGCAAACCGAGCGCGATATTTTCAGTGACAGTCAGCCAGGGGAACAATCCGTCCTGTTGATAGACCATCCGCACGCGGCCTTCGCGGCGAATGACGCCTGACGAAGGCTGGTCGTAGCCCGAGAGCAGGTTGAGCAGCGTCGTCTTGCCGCAGCCCGACGGGCCGACGACGGCCACGAATTCGCCGCGACGGATGTTCAGGGAGATTTCGCGTAGCACTTCCACTGTCCCGAACGACCGGCAGACTTTTTCGAGTTGTATAGGTTTACCGCTCATACCCCCAACGCACGCTCGGAATCTTCGTCAATTGCGCCAACAGGCGATCAATCACGACGCCGATCAATCCGATCACGATCATTTCGACCACCAGCAAATCGGTGCGCAAGCCGTTGCGCGTATCCATCACAGCGAAGCCCAGCCCGTCGCGCCCGGCGATCATCTCGGCGGCGACTACCACGAGCCACGAAAGCCCCGCAGCTACCCTGAGAGTCGTGATCACCTGCGGCATGATCGCGGGCAGCGCAACCTGCGTCAGATTCTCGAAGCCTTGCAGGCCGTAATCCCGCGCGACTCTAAAGTAGACCGCCGGAATGTTCGCCACCGCGGCCATCGTCGCCAGCGCTACGGGGAAGAACGCCGCCAGGAAGATCAAAAAGATCGGAGACGCGTCGCCTACGCCGAACCATAAAATCGCAAACGGTATCCACGCCAGCGGCGACAGGTTGCGGAAAAAGTTGATGATCGGTAGAAAGGCCAAACGCGCCGCCAGACGCTGCCCCATCCACAAGCCCATCGGAATTCCCGTCGCGACCGCGATCACGAAGCCGCAGCTCACGCGAAAGAGCGAAGTGATCAGGTCGTTGAACAGGCGTCCGCTGCCTATCTCTTCACCAAAGCCGCGCGCCACGGCCAGCGGCGACGGGAAGGCGCTTTCGTGAAAAATCCCCGCCTTCCACACCGCAGTCCACATTGCGATGAGAACTGCGACCACAGCCAACGGAAGAAGTATTGATTTTGATGTATTCGGTTTGTCTATCATCTCCGCAGACGCGCTCAAAAACAGAAAAATGTAGGAGAGGAAAATGGAACAAGGATGTCTTATTTTCCTCTCCTACATTTTTCTGTTTTCCTGCTTTCTAGTAGTCCACCAAATTTCAAACGCGAGCGCAGCCGGGCCGACAATTGTCAGCGCGTAATACGGCGCGTGAATGTTCTCGGCCAATCGCAGGACCATCTCCATCGCCGCCACCAGAAACGCCACCAGGCATTGCGCCCACTTCGGCTTCACCGTCGTCCTCGGATCGGTGATCATAAAGAAGATGAAGAGCTGATACATCGGCCCGGTGATCGGCGCGACCTCGGCCAGGAAGCCGTGGCCCGTGATCAGACCGCGCAGCGCCGCGAAGGCCAAGAAAGAGAGCACGTAGGTGGCCGTGATGTGGAACCGCTTCACGCGCCAGGTGATGAGCGCTCCCAACGCCCAGACGATCAGCATCGGCCAGATCGCGTTCCCCCATTGAATGCTCAGCGTTGAGACCGCTTCCGGCGCCAACAGCAGCATCGCGCAGATGGCGAAGTTCGACGGGTTCCACAAATGGCGTCCCTTCCAGCGAATCACATACTTCGACGTGATCGATATGGCGCTGCACAACGCATAAGGCCAGAACTCCGGCGAACGAATCAGAATGCCGACGCTGATGCCGGAAATGTACGAACTGGCCAGATGAGGAAATTTGCCGTAAAACAATCGGCCCAGCGCGAGTTCGAGCAGCATGGCGGCGGCGATGGCCAGAGCCGTTCGATTGAAGCTTTCCAGCAAACCATACGAGATCTGGCCCACCAACAGAATCGTCGTGATCAGCATCGGCGCGAGGTAGCGATTTTCGATGCTGAAGAATCGCGACAACGCGGACGGCGGCTTCGGCTGCGCGGCGTCTTGCGAAGACGGCGTTGGGGCCGCGACTTCTTGAGTCATACCGGTTCCTGTGACTGCTTCAGGCATAACGTTACCCCTCCTTCAGTTTGTGGATTTTGTTGGTTTCGGGCGCGCTGATGGTCTGCGTTTTGCCGGAAGGCCAGCGAATCTCGACTCGATCAACCATCGCGTTTTTTCCGAGGCCGAAATGCAATCGCCGCTGATTCTGCGCGCAGAAGCCGCTGCCGCCCGTGACTTCCTGCGCCTGCCGCTGGCCGCCCCAGAAGACCCGAACCTGCGCGCCGATGGCGCTGCGATTGCTCGCCGAGCCTTCCAGCTCGAAGTCGATCCATTTGTTATCGGGCGAGACGGTGTTCTTATAAAGCAACGCCGGGCCTTTCTGATTCGCCACCACGGCGTCGAGCTTGCCGCTGTTGGTGAAATCGCCCAGCGCGACCGAGCGACCGTCGTAAACGTCGGTCACGCCGACGATCTGCGCGACCTCTTTGAACTGGCCAGCGCCGTCGTTGATCCAAACTCGCTTCTGCTGATAGCCCGACAAGCTGCGGTTGTTCATCGGAGGCCAGTTCTTCGCGTCGGAGATGATCGTCGTGTTGCCGCCAGTCACTTTCGAGTAGTCGTACCAGTAGCTGGCGTTCCTGTCCGCCGAGATGTAGCCGTTGACCAGGTAGATGTCCTGATAGCCATCGTTGTTCAGGTCGCCGAATTGCGCCCCCCAACTCCATCCGCCGATCTCGACGCCGAGGTCGCGCGCCAGGTTGTCGAACTTCAGGTTCTCGCCCGAAGTCCCCGCGCGTGGAACCCACAAATTGTTGCCCTGGATCAATACGCTCTCTTCGGAGATGTTCGAAACATAGATCGAAAAGTCGCCGCGATTGAGCGGGTCGCCGATCGCCGCCGTCATCCCGCTCTTCGGCGCAAAGCCGATGCCCGTCTCTTTGCCGACCTCGCGGAACTTCTTGCCGCCCTCGTTAAAGAACAGTTCCGAGACGCCGTAATCGTTGGCGATGAACAGATCGGGATAACCCGTCCCGCGCAGATCAGCCGCGACCGCGGCCAGCGCCCAGCGGCGTGATTTGATGCCGAGTTGTTCTGCGACCTCTTCAAATTTGCCGTTGCCCAGATTGTGGAAGAGGTACTTGCGCCCGCCGTTCTGAGCGTACTCGAAACTTTCGGGCATCATCTTCGTGTCTTTGAGATTCCACAGGTCGACCTTCTCGTCGTAATAACCGGCGACGAAAAGGTCTAGCTTTCCGTCGCGGTCGTAATCGAACCAGATCGCGCTGTTCGCGTTGATCCATTTAGGAAACCCGGCCTGCTCAGTAACGCGTGAGAAGCCTTTGCAGCAATCGTTATGATAAAGCTCCGGCTTCCCCCACTTATAAACGAAAAGGTCTTCGTAACCGTCGTTGTCATAATCGCCCCATACCGCTCCCATCGAGACGCCGTTTGCGCGCGAGTTCTCCCCGTTCCCCCAATAATCGCCGAGCATCTGACGGAACTGACCGTTACCCAGGTTTTTGTAGAGGATATTACTCTTGCCTTCGCTGCTGTTGGTCAGATAGATGTCTTGCCAACCGTCGCGGTCAAAATCCACCACCGAGACCGCCGCGCCCATCGAGGCGATCTGCGGCATGATGTGATCGAGCTTTGGGTCGAGTGTCGGAGCGGAGTGTGTAAAGTAGACGCCCGACGCATGCGCCGCCTCCTGGAAACTCAACCCGTAGCGTGAGAGGGCCGTTGAAGGATTCGCGGAAGCGGTCGTGGCGTCTTTGCGCGCCGAGAGACGTTTGATGACGAACGGCGTGGCGAGCAGTCCGATGAAGAAGATGGTCAGAATGATTCGTAGAGTGCGACTTTGCATGCTTTCTCTTTCAGCCACCAATGAACACGAATGGACACGAATAGGAACAAATTGTCAGTTGGCCAGCCTTTCGCTCTGCAGCCTGGTCTTTCCAAAATTGAGAATGATGGCTAGTTTATAGCCTGTGGCCTTCAAGTAATTCGAAGTTTGAGCGCGGTTGGCGTTCGTGATTGCGTCCTGTGATTTCAATTCGAGGATAATTGAATCTTCAACCACGATGTCCGCAATGTAACTTCCGACCTCTTCGCCTTCAAAATAAACTTTGATAGGACATTGCTGCTGCGCTTTGATTCCGGCTTTTCTCAACAAGATCATCAAAGCATTTTCGTAGACCTTCTCCAGAAACCCATGCCCTAATTTGTTATGTACATCCATCGCCAGTCCGACCACCCGATAGGAGATGTCTGGGTAGAGAAGATTTTCCACCATCGTTTTTTGATTCGTGTTCATTCGTGTTCATTCGTGGCTGATAATGTTTTTAGTTCCTTAACGCCTTCGGGAAAACTCCGGTGTAACATAACGTGTGTGACAAGCCTGTGTCATGCGGCTTCAGGCACAGGGTACACGCCATGTTTGAACATCTCGAACCATGTTCGAGTGTCGGCTTCATTGTAGAGATTCAATTGCTTTATCACCTCAAGCGCGAATTCGACGCAGCCAAGGCCGCTCGCCGTAATGATATTTTTGTCGGCCACGGCAAGTTCGTTGACGTAGAAGTTTTCATCGCTGTAATCAGCCACCATAGCCTTCAAATAGTCTTGGGAATTGCTCGTATGCTGGACGTTTTTTGTCAGTCCGGCTCTGGCGATCTCCAATGTTGCGCCACAAATCGCGCCAATCGGAACTCTCTCCGCGTGAAGCCGCCGAAGGAGCGTTTTCAGATTCTCGTGCGATTCCCCCTCCCACATGTCGCCGCCAGGCAGCATAAAAATACCTGCGCCGGCAGGCGTCGCCTTATCAAACGTAATATCCGGACTGAGCTTAAGCCCTCCCATCGTCGTGACAGCTTTGTCGGAAAATCCGACCGAAACGACCTCGAACTTTCCGGACTTGTTGATTTCACACAAGGCATGAGCCAGCTCCCAATCCGCCAGGCCATCGAACACAAGAAAGTATGCGTTGGGTTTCATCCTGTTCTCCTTTCCGAAAGAGTTTTACATTCCCTGTTTAATCTCTACCGACACTTCCCTAATTAACGGCGGCGGCGTGCGCCCAAACTGCATCCGACCTCGTGCGGTCGCGCGCAATTGCGACGGGCCGGGTTCGAATCCTGCCAATAGTTCCGGCGTGAGCGCCACAGTCAGCGAAGCCCTCTGCAGACGTGGGTCAAGTGCGGGGTCGTAGTTCCGCGGGATGCGAACTTCCCCCAGAGTTTTGGTCTTTGTGCCCTGGATCAACTCGAGACTTACATCAACGGGAGTCCTCGCGTAGCTCTCCGCTATTACCTCGATGCTTGTCCCACTGTGCAGTACGCGCTCAGCCGGACGCAGATCAAGACTTCTCACCTGGTAATAAGCACGATACCCGGACATCACCGCGAAGACAGAAATAACGGCCACAAAGGCCCAAATCGCCTTCTTCAAAATCACCAACCCTCGTGATTCTTCGGACCATGGGCTTTCAAATAATTCCTTTGACATAAGAGCTCCCGAGGTCGTGTGATCTAACTCTATTTATATTGCCTCAACGCCTTCAGGAAAAACTCCGGTGTGACATACCGCGTGTGATAAGTCTGCCAGTCCTGCGGGTTCCGCCTGTAAGCCGGATCGTCCTCAAGACGGCCCGGAGGGGCATTGTAATCCCTCAGCCCGTGATACGGCAGCGGCAGCACGGTCTTCGAAAACGTCGAGTTCAGGTCGCCGTCTTTAATCCACCCGTCGCCAACCATCACGTAATCGCGCGTCCAGCCGGCGGGCGGCGCCGGCAATGCGGCGAACTTCAACCGGAGTTCATCGCCCGCGCAGGTGATCGCCATGCGGTCGTCAATCTTTTCGAGCAGTTCGCGCACGTCGCCGTGGCGCGTGTAATAGCCGATCATGTCGCGCCACTTCTGAGCGGTTCCTTCGAGCTGGTTGTAATCAGGCAACTCGGGCGACGAATCATCGGCCTGCGAGAACCTTGAAAAGCCGCGATAACGCAGTTCGGCTGACTCGAGGCCGATCCGCTGCGCCTTGAATGTCGTCTCGGGCAGCGCCTCGGCCCATTCCAGCCTGTCCCAATAAATCTCCATATTCGTCCGCAATCGCAAGCGCCGCGGAGCGCCTGGCCGAAAAACGTTGTTCAGATCGAGCACAACAGTCTTCAGTTTGCCCGCAGGAAAGCCTAAGCCGGATTTCGCGGTGGCCCAATTGCCCTGCGCGTCGGGCGTTTCAATGCTCAATCCCTGAGGCGGCGGTTGACCGGTCTGGCCGTAAGCGATATTGATTGAGCCGTCGGTCGGATGCAGGAAGCCGTCGCCGATCAGGTAAAGCTGTTTATCGCGCGGCGCGCCGGCTGGCAATTCAAGCTCGACCCAGTGATCGCGCGTGATGCCCTGATAACGGCCTTTGCCGAACGTGCCTAGATACTTTTGATCGAGATCGCGCACGACGGCCGACACGTCCTGGCCCAGATCGTCTTTCGCGTTGGCAAAGGCTTTTGGCGCGCTCGTCGCGTAAATCTTCAATGGCGGCGGCGGCACGGCGAAGCGTTCATCGGCGAAGACCTCGGTTCCCTGCGGATGATCCACAACCATCAGCGAGTAGTGATCGATGTAATAGACCTCCCACAACTCCGCCGTCACGCGCAAATCATAAAACCCGTCACGCGGCACGAGTTGATCGCCGCGAATCTTGAACCATTCCTCGGTCTGATAAATTCCGGCGACGGTTTGCGCGTTGATGTGCAAGCCCAGCGCCGGCGACCACGGCGCGGTGTCTTTGACATAACTGATCCGCTTCCCGTCCCATGCGAAGAGCATCGGGCATGAGCCTTTCAATCGCTGCTCGGCCAGCACCGATTGATCCGCCTTCAATTCGAACTCCGCCTGCACTGAGCCATTCGGCCAGACGATGCGCGCGACATCGGTCTGCGTGTTCTCGCCCAGACCGAAGTGAAGAACTGGCGAAGTGATGACCTGCTTCTGAGTCAGCAGCCCGGAGCGGATTTCGATCTCGCCGCCGATGCCGAAAGAGTTGATGCGCTGGTCGCCGGTGGATTTGGCGGCGCGGGTGCGGATGGTTTGATAGTGGTAGTTTTTTGTGCCGTGATTGACAAGTTGTACCGGCTTTTCTCCAGGGCCAACGCCGACCAGATCAGGGCGCCCATCGCCTGTAATGTCGACAATCGAATAATCACGAGGCACATGATCGAGCCGTTCGAAACTTTGCGCGAGAGCGTGGAAATTCCCCTGATTGTCGCTCAACAGCATCTGAGTGTTTAGTACGAGCAGATCAAGACTGCCGTTATTATCGAAATCGGCAACCTGTAATCCATTCACAGGAATAGCCCATGGGCTCGGTTCTACATTTGCCACAACAACAGAATCCCAACCTTCGCCATTATCCTTATCTGACAGGCGAATTACCTCTCCACTTCTACAGAGCGCGATGAGGTCAATGCGACCATCACTATTCAAATCGGCGGAGTTAATTGACACGACCTCGTTCAGATTTTGAGGAACCCGCCGTTCCTTATACTGTCCTAGCCGCTCATTGATGAAAACTTGAAACTTGGTTCTGTGAGACCTCCCATCCGCATATTCCAGCGATAGCATGGCAAGATCGGGGTCGCCGTCATTATCAATGTCTGCGCTGACAAAATCGAATACGGGAGTGGAAACGTTGTTGAATGGATGAAGCTCTTTGAATGTGCCATCACCATTGTTACGTAAGACAACAGGTTCAGGCCACCCAATTAAAACATCAAGATCACCGTCCAGATCAAAATCAAATGCCCAAAGGCCGTTATGGTATTCCCGTGTAATGCTACTGCCCACACCGGTAAGCGCCGTTATGTCCGTATAATCACCCGCCTCATTCTGCTTATAAAAACGCACTCCATCGGAACCTGCCAAAACGAAGTCCGTTCTGAAATCATAATTGAAATCAATAGGCAGCACAGAACCCAGAAGAGGCTGTGGATTGAATCCATTCTTCGACAAAGGTGTTCTGCCGGGAAAATTCAGCTTCGGGCCGCCAATAATCTGTAACTCACTCTGGTTTCCAACCACGATTGAGGGTTTGCTCTCCGAGTTGAGGGAAACAGCCCCTATCCAGTTCCAACTTCCTTCGGGCACATTGGCAATAGGCTGTGTCTCAAACGTCATTGCCGTATCCGCCGGCGCAGGCTCTGAACTCGGGCTTGGCAGTTTGATGAACTTCGTGAACGGCTCGCCCACAAACTCCGCCGGAGTCTTCACAGCGTTCAGGCTCTGCCGGTAATCAGGCACGCGCGCCAGCACGTTGCGCAGGAACGCGACCTGCGGCGCGGCGGAGCGTGGATTCTCGCCGGAGGCCGCCTGCTGCAAGGCTGTCATCTGCCGCCTCGCTTCGTCGGGCCACGAGGGTGATTTTTCGGCCAGCTTCGCGACTGTCTTTTTCAACGTCTCGCCGTCGCCGCGCTTGGCGGCCAACCGCGTGACATCGAGCAGCACGGCCAGGTTATCGGGCTGCGCTTCGAGAATCTTCTGGAGCAGCGCCTGGGCTTCGGCGTCGCTGGTTTCAGCGCCCTGGCGCTCGGTCTCCTGCGCAAGCGCATAGAGCGCCCGCAGATTTTTCGGGTCCAACTCGACGGCTCTTTTCAAATGCGCGGCGGCTTCGGGCAATTTGCCGCGTTTGCTTTCGATCAATCCGAGCAGGGCTTCGATCTGGCTGTTGTCGGGCGCGAGCGTGCGGGCCTTCTCGACTTTTTCATAGGCCGTGTCGAACTCCTGTTGCCGCACGGCGAGCAATCCGAGATTGGCCCAGCCGGCAGGCTCGCCGGGCGCGATCTCTGTGGCTTTGGTCAGCTTCTCCTTCGCGCGAACGTCCTCGCCGGTCTGCAACCCGGCCAGGCCGACGTAAAACGCCGTGACCAGATCGCGGTATTCTTTCGAACCGGGTTTGGGCAATCCGGCGTTGCGCTCGCAGGCGGTGAAAGTAAGAAGAAGGGCAATGAGGGTGATTGCGCGATTCAGCCCGCGAACGCGGGTGTTAGAGTAAAGCCTGGGGTGGAGCGCGGAAGCGCGGAACCCCAGGGGCGAGCGATCTGCCATACCAGCCCGCGAAGCGGGCGACAGCGATCGACCAAATCTCAATGCTGATGAAGCGAATAACAAACAACTGCCGCCCGTTTCACGGGCTTGATGGGATTTATTACGCGACACTCCTGGGGTTCCGCGCCGCGCTCCACCCCAGGCTATACTCTGGCGCCTGCTCCGCAGGCTGAAAATGTAAACACACACTCCGCGCAAAAATTCGAGTAATGACAAGGCCTTAAAAGGCCGGGCTACGATCAATCGCCGCTGACGCGGCTGGGGATTTGAATTCAGGACGAACGAATAACTCATTCCGCCGGGTACCAGTCTTCCCTCTTCCCACGACCGACGCCAAGCGCGTCGGCGACTCGGTTGATGTAATTGAACCAGGAAGCGATTAGAGTAATTTGCAGGATGGCGGTATCGTCAAAACCGACCGCGCGCAATTTATCATGATCCTGCGGCGTCAGGCGAGTCGCGTCCTTGGTCAATTGCACGACGTAATCGAGCATCGCGCGATCCTGTTGGCTGATCGGCGCGCGGGCGTAATCCTCGCGCAGGATGGCCACCATCTTTTCGTCCAATGTCACCATACGCAGAAACTCTGCGTGCGATTCCACTCAGTAAAAACAACGGTTCACGACCGAGACCATCGTCGCGATCATTTCGTGCTGCGCGCGACTCAAGGGGAGTTCGGGCGACATCATAGCCCCGAAGGCGCCGAAGATGTGGAAGAGCGCGTCAGGCATCAGCGTGTGCGAGGCGACAATGCTGTCGCCTCCGGGCGAGACCGGCGACGCGTACTCTTTCGGATACATAGCGCGCTGCGCCTCCATCATCCGCCGCAACTTCTCGTCGGCGTCCTCCATTCGAATCGTGCGAATCCAGGTCATTGTTTGTTCTCCTAATGGGACATATAGGACCTATAAGACTTATAAGTCCTCTATGTCCTATAAGTCCCATTCATCGAGCAAGGTTTTTCGAAAAAACCGGATAAGAGCCGAGCCGCAGCAACGCCAGGGCCGCGACCACTGTGGCCACGCCGCAAAACAGTAGCGCCAACTGGTAAGAACCCTTGCGGTCGAACGCCGCGCCCATCAACAAAGGCCCGAGCGCGCCCCCGAGCGGCACGGTGATGAACAGGTAGCTGTAGATTTCGCCGAACGACCGCAACCCAAAATATCGCCCGACCAGATATGGAATGGTAGCCGACTCCGAGCCATAGCCGAAGCCGATCAGCATCGCCGCGGCGTAAGCGCTCGCGCCTGGCGCCCCTGCAAATAGCAGAAAGATTCCGGTGGCGACCACGCTGAAGGCTATTGCCGGAATGCGTTCGGCGGGCAGCTTGTCGAGCAAATAGCCAATCCCAAGCCGCCCGACCATTCCCGCCGCGCCGAACAGCGAAGACGCAAGAGCCGCGCTGGCAGGCGTCATCCCGCGGTCTTTCAGCATCGGGATGAGATGAATCATGCAGGCTTGAATGCTCATCGAGACTATGAAAAAGGCGAAGAGCAGCAACCACAGCAAGCTGCCGCGCAATGCCTCGCCGCGCGTCAGCCCATCGGCCTCCCCGCCAGTGGCGCTCTGCCTGGACGACCGGACCGGCGCGGACGGCTCTTTAAGAAATAACAACAGCAACGGAACCGCGACTAACAAGACCGCTCCGCCGGAGATCGCATAAGCGTTGCGCCAGCCGAACTGATCCATCAACGCCTGCGTCGCCCGTGGCCAGATGACGCCACCAGTCGCCGTGCCGCACATCGCCAACCCCAGCGCCAATCCGCGGCGACCTGTGAACCACCGCGAGATCAGACTCGCATGCGGCACAGCCGAAGTCCCAGGTCCTACCAGACCGAGTATGAGAAAGACCGCGTAGAGATGCCACAGACGCGGCGTCAAAAACGACAACGAAGCGTACAACGCGCCGAACACTACCATGCAAACCAGAATCGGGCGGCGCGAACCGAAACGATCCGTCAGCCATCCTGTCAGCGGCATAGTCAACATCGCGGTCAGCGTCGCCAGCGCGAACGCAAACGAAACCTGCCCGCGCGACCAGTGGAATTGATCGCACAGCGTCGTCAGAAAGACGCCGAACGCGTTGACCAGTAACGATCCGAAGTGGAAAAACAGCCCAACTGACGAAACCGCGACCACCAGCCACGCCGAACGCTGTTTCGCCGTCTCCATCGTTGTTCCTGCCGAAATTGTTTCGACCGTTTGCATAAAGCTTCAATCTCGGGCAAAAGGAGGGCGCCTGTACAGTCAGGTAATCGCGAAAATGCTCTTCTTTACCTGATTTCGCGATTTACTGACAGTACTGCGCGCGTAAGCAAGCGGCTGTCTAATCTGTCAGCGCTTGCTTACGCGCGCGGTACTGTACCGGTCTAGGCTCTCTGCAGAAGGTCGGAATCAAAACCGGCGCGAATAGCCGATGATCAGCAGATTGTCAGCGAACGCGGCGTCGCCGTGCCGGCCGTCGGCAATATCGGGCACGCTGCGGCGGCGGTTGCGCTCCACGGCTATCGGCATGCTGATTGACCATGTGTCGCGCCCACGCGTGTAGAGGAATCCAGGCTCGACCGAGATCGCGTAGCCGGGCCGACGGAAGCCCTCGCTCTTGCCGATAATGTCTCTGACGGGCACGCCCTCGATTCGCCCGGCGAAGCTCATGCTAAGCCCGCGAATCTTGGGCGATGGAACGGCCACGCCAATGCGCGCCGCGTACTGATCAGCCACAGACATAATCGCTTCGGAGGGGCGACCGCGTCCCGTTTGCACGCCGTTGGTGTTTCGCGGATTGACCAGATATGTGCCTGCCGCGAAGAACGTCATAAACTTCACGGCCTTGAAAGCCTGCATGTCGAAGACCACGCCGACGCCTCCGTCGCCGAGTTGTATGGACTGATCAGCCACAGAAGTCACGGGCCCTGAGGCGGCCATGAAAGTGTTTGTCACGTCGGGCTTGCCGGTCGGCAGCTTCAGGCCGACTCCGAATGCGACGTTCTGTCTGCTCTCGCTCGGCGGGCGGATCAACCACATACGCGCGCCGAGGCTGATGTCGCCTATGCCGGAGTCGCCTCCTCCTGTCGCTCCTTCTGCTCGACTGTGCCGACGAAGTGGCGGGCCGACCGCATGCCGCGATAGCCGACCGACAACGTCCACTGCCCTTCTCCGGGCGCGCTCGAATCGCCGCCCGAAAGCTCCTGACCACCCCCTGATGAACTTGCGCACGCGCCAACCACGGGCACGCTCTGTCTCGCCAACACTCAGCCCTGAGCCCAGGCCTGAGGCGAAAGAAGTATGCTTGTCAAAAAGACTACGGCGATAAACGCCGCCTTCGAAAGATAGACGTGTTTCTTCAGCGCCATTATGTTCTGGTCTCCATCTTGTTCAAATCGCTATGTCAGCGAGTTAGCAGCGAAATGATCTCATTTTGATTCGCAAGAATTTTCGACTGATTGGCCTGGATCGTTTCATGGTTGGCCAGCAGAGCGTCAAGCTTCTCCTGATTGGCTTTGATGATCTCCTGGTTCTCCTTGATGACCCTCTGATTCTCGATGATGGTGTTGAGATTGGCGATCATTTCTTCTGTGGTCATGAAATTGCTCCCTTTGACGGTGAATGGATTGATGATGCGCCCACGAAGGCGCCCGAAGAGGATCGAGCGAAGATAGAGGGCCGCCTTGAGCGCTTCGGATGCGATCCTTGATCTTCGATCCTCGACCCTCTTCGTGTGGCTTCGTGGATTGATTTTTCTTCCCAGCAAGAGCCTTTGCCATTAACCCATCTGCCGGGTGGACAAGCAATTGCCTGGCCATAGTTGTAGTTATCCGCCGAGGCTTTGGCCAAATCCCTCAAGAAAAAAGAGTAAATTTTTTCCGACGGCGTGGCGGCTCTCCCGAACTCATCCGACGGCGTGGCGACATGAAGCGAAAATGGCGATATTTCGCGCGTAAGTTCGATATGTCGTGAGCCAGTAAGTCATTTGAATCATTTGGCGAAGTCGGTTATTTTTGCGGCGGAACGGCGTCAATTCACATTATTCAACGAACAGATGAGAAGCGATTTCGACCTTGCCATTATCGGCTCAGGATTTTCCGGCGCGCTGCTGGCGATGATCGCGCGGCGCGCGGGGAGATCCGTTATGTTGCTCGACCGGGGGGCGCATCCGCGCTTCGCCGTCGGCGAATCCACCTCGCCGCTGATGAACCTGGTCATCGAACGACTTGCCGACCGCTACGACCTGCCGCGACTGAAGCCATTGACCACGTGGGGCGAGTGGCAGCGAACCTATCCACAAGTGGTCGGCGGGTTGAAACGCGGCTCCACATATTTCAAACACGAACCGGGCGCGCGGTACGGAGCGGCCCCGGACCGTTCGAATCAATTGCTGGTCTCCGCCTGTCTGAACGACGAAGCCGCCGACACGCACTGGCTGCGCTCCGACGTGGACTATTTCCTGTTGCGGGAAGCCATCGCATCAGGCGCTGACTTTCTGGACCAAACAGAATTGCATTCCATCGAATTGGCGAACGGCGGCGGGGCGGCGCTTCGGGGCAGGCGGCGAGGACAAGCGGTGAAGCTGCGGGCGCGACTGGTCGTGGACGCGAGCGGCCCGCGAGGGTTCTTGAGCCGAGCTCTCGGAATTGGCGAAAGGCGCTTCGATGATTTTCCGGCGACCCAGGCGCTCTACTCGCACTTCATAGGCGTCCACCGCTGCGACGCGATGCCCGATTACGAGGTCGCGGGCGCCCCGCCGTACCCTATGGATGACGCCGCCGTGCATCACGTCTTCGACGGCGGATGGATGTGGGTGTTGCGCTTCAACAACGGCGTGACCAGCGCGGGGATCGTCGTCACTGAAGAGACTGCTAGAGAGTTGAAGCTGTCGGAGGGCGAAGCCGCGTGGCGGCGATTCCTGGCGCGCTTCCCTTCGATAGCCGCGCAGTTCGCCGACGCCAGAGCGATCCGCGAATTCACCTGGGCGCCGCATCTGCCGTACGCCGCGGAAACGGCCGCCGGAGAAGGCTGGGCGATGCTGCCGTCGGCGGCGGCCTTCGTGGACCCGCTCTTCGGCCCCGGAATGCCGATGACGGCGCTCGGCGTCGAGCGACTGGGGCGTCTGATTGAAGAGAACTTCGGAGAACAGGAACTCAATGAACGGCTGCGCGAATATGGCCGGACTACGCTCGCGGAGGCCGATCACACCGCCGACTTCATCGCGGGATGTTATGCGGCGTTCCCTCGCTTCGAACTCTTTACATCTCTTTCAATGGTCTATTTTGCGGCCGCCGGTTATTGCGAGATGGCGCGCAGACTGGGCCGCGATCACCTGGCGCAAAGTTTCATGGCGGTGGACCGCCCGGCCTTTGCGGACGCGACTAAACGCCTTAGCCGAACGTTGCGCCATAATGACCGCTTCGATTCGTCCCTATTCGCCGCCCAGGTGAAACAGAAGATCGATTGTCTGAACGTGGCCGGATTGTGCGACAGGCGCAAACGAAACTGGTACGACGTCGACCTGGATGACGTAATCGCCCGCGCCGAGAAGCTGGAAATAACGCCGGACGAGATGCGCAGGTTTCTGCTGACGGCGAGTTGGGCGCAGACGGCCGTCAATCTGCGACAGCGCGGCCTGAAGCAGCCACAACAGTCAATTCGGTCGGGCGTCTATCAGGATCGCCTCGCCGATGAATATGAGCCGGTAGGCGAGTTGGTCGGCGCCAGCCAGGTCTATCGGCGGGTGCTAGAAGACGCGTTGAACGTCGCACCGACCGACACGACCGTCCTGCTTCAGGGAGAGACGGGCACGGGCAAGGAGTTGCTGGCCTACGCCATTCACCAGCGCAGCTTGCGCAACCGAGGCCCCTTCATTGTCGTCAACTGCGCGGCGCTTCCTCCTTCGTTGATCGAGAGCGAGTTGTTCGGCTACGAGAAGGGCGCTTTCACCGGCGCGCAGGCCCCCAAGCCGGGGCGATTCGAGCTGGCCGACGGCGGCACGATCTTTCTGGACGAAATCGGCGAGGTCCCGCTGGAGATACAGGGGCGGTTCTTGCGCGTGCTGCAGACCGGCGTCTTCGAGCGCTTGGGCAGCACGAAGAGCGTCCGCGTAAAAGTCCGCGTCGTAGCAGCCACAAATCAGCCGCTTGAGCGATTGGTCAACGAACGCAAATTCCGCGCCGACCTTTTTTACCGCCTCAACGTCTTCCCCATCACTCTGCCCCCGCTGCGCGACCGGTTGAGTGACGTCCCGCTGCTCGCGCGCCATTTCGTTGATAAGTACAACGCGCAATTCAAACGATCGATCACTTCGATCAGCGAACAATCGCTCCGGGCTCTCGAACAGTACCACTGGCCCGGCAACGTCCGCGAATTGGAAAATCTGGTGGAGCGCGCTGTCCTCACCACCGATGGCGCTATTTTGAAGATCATTCCGCCCCCGATCCGTGTCGAACCGGCCATATCAATCAACGATAACCCGCCCGAAACGGCGACTGCTACGACAGCTAAGAGCGCGAGGCGGCTGCTGTCGCTGACGGAGAACGAGGAGGCCCACATCCGAATGGTGTTGAGCCATACCGGCGGTCGAATTTCCGGGCCGCGGGGGGCCGCAAAAATTCTCGGCGTTCCTCCATCCACGCTCCGCAGTCGAATCAAGAAGCTGGGGCTGAAGATCCTCGTGGACGACCCTCAGTAGAAGAACAGGAAAATGTGGGAGAGGAAAATAAGAAACCCCAGGCCCCGATTCCGCTTTTCCACTCTTTCTATCACTGATTATTCTTCCTCTTATTTTCCTCTCCCACATTTTCCTGTTCTCTCTATCTGTGGATTGTTCGGAACGAGATCTCGTTCAGGGCGACGTTTATCCATTGAATAGCATTCAGTCGTGTGTGCTCAAGCAGTCGGCGCGCGTGAATCTCAAACATGTTAGAGGCGGCAGACAAAGCGGTGACTTTGAAAGCTACGCCCGGCGCAATAAGTCGGAATTTCTGCGGGCCGAGAATTGTCCCACCAGAGATAATCTCGACATCCTGAAGTATCTTTTCGTCTCCGCCGAGGTGATGAGTCAGAGCCTCTTCATACAGGTTGATATCGAGGCCTGTACCGACATCGCGCAGAAAAGCCGTGAGCCAATCCAGGACTGGCTCATCTCCTATCTCTTGCCAATCTTGGTTGATGACTTCAAAGCTGGTCCGATCGCTTGGCCGCAATGTCGTATTCACAAATTCATGCTGAACCTGCTCGGTTCTCGTGTTCACAAGTTTCCCATGCGAAAGATCGGCCATCATCAGGTAGTGGAGAAGCTGTGAACGATGGCGACCAGTCAGCGACTCGACTGTTTTAAATTCGAAAGCTGCTCCTCCCCCAATGAGAACATCGAGAAAGTAGAGCTTGTGGAAACCGTCAAACTTCACTTCGATCGGAATCTCCAGTTCGGTTCCAGGAAATCGTCGGGCCAACTCTCGCTTGTAAATCTTCTCGTCGAAGAACCGTCCAAACTCGTTATGAATGTCGAAGACGCAGCGCATCACGTCATATGCGATTTTGCCAAAGGAGACCTCATCCAAACGACAGGTCGTTGTACGTACATGAATAGGCATATGGCGACTCCTAAAACGAATCGAACAGGAAAATGTGGGAGAGGAAAATAAAAGAAAAAACGAGTTTTGGGATATCATATATTCGTATTAGCATCCGGCTTTCTTTTATTTTCCTCTCCCACATTTTCCTGTTTCTATGTTCTGTTGAAAGCGATGATACCTGAAAAATACAATGCGGCCACACTGATTGACGACAATCTCGAAGCCGGTCGCGGCGAAAAAACGGCGATCTATTTCGGCGACGAGCGGATCACGTATAACGACCTCTTCGACCGCGTCTGCGCGACGGCGCGCGCGCTGAGGGCGCTCGGCGTCGCGCGTGAAAATCGAGTCCTGCTCATACTCGGCGACACCCCGGCGTTCCCGGAGGCGTTCTTCGGCGCGATGCGCGTCGGCGCGGTTCCGGTTCCGATCAATCCGTTGTACAAAGCGTCCGACTACCGCTTCTTTCTCGAAGACAGTTACGCCCGCGCCGTTATTACCGAAACCGCCTATCTCGACAAACTGTCGCAGGCGCTTGACGGTTACGACGAAGAGATCATCGTCATCGCGGCCGACGGCGCGGCGCCGAACGCGCGTTCGATGGCCGAATTGCTCGCGGCGCACGCCGGAGAGGCGCCCGCCGCCGGCGTCCATCGTGACGATATGGCCTTCTGGCTTTACAGCTCCGGCTCGACGGGCAGGCCGAAGGGCGTCGTCCACCTGCATCAGGACATGCCTGTCATTTGCGACACATACGCGCGACACGTCCTGCGACTGACCGAAGACGACGTCGTCTTCGGCCGCGTGCTGTTTCACGCATACGGGCTCGGCGCCGCGCTCGCCTTCCCCTTCAGTCGCGGCGCTTCCACCGTGCTCGCGCCGGGACGGCCCACGCCGCGCGCCATTCTCGATGTCGTCGAGCGCTACCGCCCGACCGCGATGTTCCTGGTCCCGACGCTCTACAACGCCATCCTCAACGATGAAGGCGCGGCGGCTCGCGATCTTTCCTCACTCCGCCTCTGCGTCTCCGCCGCCGAACCGCTCGCGCCCGAAACGTGGCGGCGGTGGAAAGAGACCTTCGGCCAGACCATCCTCGACGGCATCGGCTCGACCGAATTGCTTCACATCTTCTGCTCGAACACGCCGGAAGAGCATCGCCCCGGCTCCAGCGGCAAACCCGTGCCCGGATATGAGCTGCGCATTCTCGATGATGACGGAATGCCTGTGGCCGCAGGCGAGGCCGGGAATCTGTTCGTGAAAGGGGCGAGCGCCGCGCCTTTTTACTGGCGCCAGCGCGAAAAGAGCCGTCACACGATGCGCGGCGATTGGACGGCGACGGGCGACCGATACCGTATGGATGAAGATGGCTTCTACTGGTACGAAGGGCGCGCCGACGACATGCTCAAGGTCGGCGGCGAATGGGTCTCGCCAATCGAGATCGAGAACGTGTTGATGGAGCATCCGGTGGTGCGCGAGGCCGCCGTCGTCGGCGTCCACGTCGAAGGCGTAATGCGCGTCCGCGCCGTGATCATTACCGACTCACGGCAGACTCCTGAGACTCCGCTCAAAATGGAGCTTCAGGAATGGTGCAAGACGCGGCTCCAGCGATTTCAATATCCGCACATCATCGACTTCGTCGATGAGCTGCCCAAGACGGCTAGCGGCAAGATACAGCGGTTCAGATTGCGAGAAGCCGATCTCGTCAGCGACGGTTGAGTTTGCTTTGGCGCCTTCCGGCGCCGGCGCCGCAATTTGCGGCGCCATTCGGCGCAGATGATTCAATCGTCGCTGACGCGATGGGAAGGGGCCGGCGACGAGCCGGCCGCGCGTTAATCGTCAAACCAGTTCCATGCCCGGCGATGTAGACGCCGATGCGGATACCCATCCCCATACCCAGTTCCACACCCATACCCAGTTCCATACCCATACCCAGTTCCATACCCATACCCAGTTCCATACCCATACCCAGTTCCATACCCATACCCATACCCAGCCGGACACGAAACGACCGGAGCCGGGGCCGGACATGAGATCACCGGGGCCGGAGCCGGGCAGCACACCGGCTGCGAGATTATCGGCCTCGGACAGCAACAATCATCATCGTCATGATCAGCTAACACCCTGGTCTGGAACCCGGCCAGCGTCATCATCAGAGACAACGCCAGCCCGATAAAGACAGGGTACTTCATTCTACTCGTCATAATTTACCTCCATCGATCTGACAGTTTCACAGGAGGTGATGAGCATGCATCGCTGAAGTAGAGACTATGATCGCGCATCTGATATTTTGGCTGGCCGTCAGTTGCGACGCGAGTGGGTGACTGTATGCAATGGCGTCAGCGGCTAGTGAATTCGACCGTCGCTGGCGTAATGCAGTTTGTTCATGCCGCCCTTTCCAGGCGTTTCAACTCCGGTTCAGCGCTATGCGGCAAGACTACTCGGGATTACACTTTCATCACCGCCAATTTCCCATACTGCGGCATGCCGCCGCCACCCGCCCTCCACCGCTTGTGGGGGCGGTTAAATTGCTTCTGGCTTATCAAGGCGCCTAAATAGCACCCGAATGCCAGCAAGCCCGGCGCCAACCGCCTAGAGGCGCCTATCAATGTCCCGAATAGCCAGCTTTGCCGCACACCCGATGCCCACTTTTTATACAGGCGGCTGTACGGCTTCGTGTACAACGCCGCTCTCACGGCCTCTCTGATTTGTCTGATTTCACGCAAGTATAGGCGCTATGCTGAGAACCGCTCGCAATAGCCGACGAACTCGCGCGCCAGTTCCAGCGCGGCCTGCGCCGACGCCTCATCGGCCTCGCCCGCCTTCAAATTCTCGAAAGTGTTCCAGAGGTCATTCCAGGAGCCGCCCGTCTGGCCGGACAAAACAAAGAGGTTTTCGAACTCCCACAACGCTTCGAGCGAAGTGAAAGGATCTACGAGCCGCTGGTAGAGCGGGACGCGCGCGGCGGCGGCGGCGGACTCATAGGCTTCGATCAACGCCTGTTCGTAATTGCCATGATGAATGTAGGCGGCGGTCTGTTGGAGCCGTTCGTGGGCGGTGGCGAAGACCGGAACCACTTCGGCGATAGTCGTCCCCGCGCATTCGCCGCGCACGCCCGAACGCACGGTGAAGCGCTCATTCTCGTGGCCGTAATCGTCGTAGACCTGCGGGTCGTCTTCAAAAGCCGGAATGGCCCGAAGCGGTTCCAACGCTTCTTTCACGAGCTGATCGCCGAAGCGGGCGATGAATGAATTGAAATCCTCGCCAGGCTCAGACCGCTCGTGATGCAACCTGAAAAGCGTCTCGATGACTTTGATGGCGTTGCGCGCCGGGAACTTGCCCATCACCTTCGCGGCCTGCGGGCGTCCGTGATTGGCCTGGCCGCCGAGGAAGAGCAGGTGCGCGGGAACGTTGCGCCCGTCCTGAGTCATCGCCGCCGCGTGGAAGCCGATGTTGGCCACGGCGTGTTGGGCGCAGCCGTTCGGGCAGCCGGAGATTTTGATCCGCAGGTCGCGGTTGGCTTCACGATAAGCCGCCAACGGGCCGTCGAAGAAAGCCTCGGATATAGCGCTGCCCAAGCCTTTCGCCGAAGCGATGCCCAGGCGGCAGGTGTCGGCTCCGGGGCAGGCAGTCACGTCGGCGACCGTTTCAGCGCCGGCGTCGCCGAGCGAAATCCGCCGCAACGCCTTGTAAAGTTCGGGCAGATCCTGGACGCGCGCCCACGGCAGAAATAGGTTTTGTTCAATCGAGACCCGCAGTTCGCCGGCGGAGAAGCGTCGCGCCACATCGGCCAACGCCCGCGCGTTGTCGGCGGTGATGTCGCCCAATTTGGCGCGGACGTGGACGCCGCGCAGTCCCGGGACCCGGTGCTCGATGACCGAGTCGCGCGCCCACTGCTGAAATTCCGGGTCGTTCGCCCACGGGCTGAGCATGTTCAACTCTGGCGTCGTGACGCCAAACACCGGCTCGCTCGCCTCTTCGAGAAAATCCGCGACGGACGGCAGAGGGCCGATGATCTCACGCTCGGCGTCCACTGCGGCGCGGAACTTCTCCCAGCCCATCGTCTGCACCAAAAACTTCATCCGCGCCTTCATCCGCTGCTTCCGCTCGCCGTAGCGGTCGAAGACACGGATCACGGCGGTCGAGAAATTGAAAAGCTCCTCGACCGGCAGGAAATCGGCGTAGACGTGCGCGACGTACGGGCCGCCGCCCATCCCGCCGCCGACGTAAACGCGGAAGCCTCGGCGCGTCTCGCCGTTCTCCTCGCGCGCCACGGCGTGGAAGCCTAGGTCGTGAAAGGCGAGCGCGGAATGGTCGTCGGCGCAGCCTTCGAAGGCGATCTTGAATTTGCGCCCCATGTTCTGGTTGAACTTGTTGCGCACGAAATAGCTGAAGAGCGCCTGCGCGTAAGGGTAGACGTTGAAGACTTCGGTGTGCGAGACGCCGGCGCGGTAACAGGCGGTGATGTTGCGCACGGTGTTGCCGCAGGCCTCGCGCGTCGTGACGCCGACTTCGGCCAGGGCGCGGAGCAGCGCGGGCGCTTCTTCCAGTTGCAGGTAATAAAGCTGCGCGTCCTCGCGGGTCGTGAAGTGTATGAAGCCGCTGGCGTAGCGGTCGGCGACGTCGGCCAATCGCGTCAACTGGTCTGCGGTCAGGTAACCGCCCGGAATCTTGATCCGCTGCATCTGGACGCCCTCCTGCCGCTGGGCGTATGTGCCGAATTGGAGGCGGAGCTTCTGCATCTTGGTCTCGCCCAGTTCCCCGGCGCGATATTTTTTGATCTGCTTTTCGTAATAGGCCAGCTCGTCCTCGACATAATCCGGGATGATCCGGGCTGGCGCTTCTCCCGTCTGAGTTGAAGTGGCGTTCATGATCTCTCCTGCGGAAAATGGACAGGATTTACAAGATTTACAGGATTGGTTTTCTTCCTCCTCATCTTGTTAATCTTGTAAATCCTGTCCATTTTCATTGTTTCTCCGCGCCGCTCATTGCGACGTGAACGACTCCTGCCTGGCGCTCGGCGTCGAGCGCAAATAAAAACGCCCCGGCTCCTTTCGGAACCGGGGCGTTGCGGGCCTTTTATTGATGCTGTGATCTCAAGTTCGAATGATTACACGCATTGGCGGCCGGTTCCGACGGAAACGGGACGTACAACAACAACAACATACGCAGGTCGCGCCGCGCTTAGCGCAAACCATTTCAGCCGCCATTGGAATATAAGAATAGATGTTCATGATCCTCTTCCGTCAGAAATCACCAAGTCGAACGCGCTAACGGTACCGCCCCTCAAGCGGATTGTCAACGCAAATGTTGACACCGTTATCGGTAACACTTAGACTCCGGCCGAAACCGGCGCCGATTCATCGGCCGCCTCTTGCAGTAATCGTCATTCACAGTAACAGGCTTTCACAAATAACTCAGCAACAGGAGGGCATCATGCCAACATTCAAGCATCAGCGGCCCTTGTGGCTGGCGCTGTCGCTCATTCTGCTGTGCGCACAATACGCGGTCGCGCAGACAGTGACAGGCTCCATCTCGGGCACGGTCATGGACGCGTCGGGCAACGCCATCGCCGGCGCCACGGTCAGGCTCATCAACGAGCGGACCAACGACGCCCGCGTTCTCACGACCAACGAATCGGGCGATTTCCGTTTCACTGCGGTACTTCCCGGAATCTACACGATCAAAGTCGAGCAGAAAGGGTTCAGCGCCTTCGAGCGCCGTGGCAACGTGCTGACGGCCAATGAACACCTCGCGGTAGGCGAGTTGGCGATGAAGGTCGGCGAGATGAGCGAGACCGTGACGACCGTCGCCGAGGGCACGCCGGTGCAGACCGAGAGCACGGAGCATTCGGCGCTCCTCTCGTCGAAACAACTCGAGCTGATCTCGCAGCGCGGGCGTGACGTGACCACGCTGCTGAAAATTCTGCCCGGCGTCTCTTACGGCGGCGAGAGCGAGTCGCTCGGCGGCGGTTTCGGCAGCGGCATTCCCAACATTCAGGGCGGACGCAACACCTGGAACACGCTCAACGTGGACGGCGTGCGCGGCAACGACCTGGGCAGCCCGAACATCTTCAGCAGTTCAATCAACTTCGACGCTATCGGCGAAGTCAAGGTGCTGCTCAACAGCTATCAGGCCGAGTACGCCAGCAATTCATCGGCCAGCGTCAACATCATTACCAAATCCGGCTCAAGCCAGTATCACGGCGCCGGTTACTGGTTCAAACGCCATGAAATGTTCAACGCCAACAACTTCTTCAATAACGCCATCCCCGTCACCTCGCCGGCCACCGGGTTGACTGCCACTGTACCGAAGCCGCGCTACCGCTACAACACGCTCGGCGCGACATTCGGCGGCCCGGTCTGGCTGCCGAAGTTGGGAAGCAAGCTCAAAGACAAACTGTTCTTCTTCTACTCATTCGAGGACTCGCAGACTCTGAATCCGCAGACGCTACGCCAGGTGACGGCGCCGACGCAACTCGAGCGCAACGGCGACTTCTCGAAATCGTTCGCCTCGGTGGAAAACGGCAAGCCCGTACCGCTCTTCATCCGCGACCCGCTTAAGACAGGCGCCTGCAACGCCACCAGCCAAACGGCCTGCTTCCCCGGCAATGTCATTCCGTCTGACCGCATCAACAAGAACGGCCAGGCGCTCTTGAATGTCTTGCCGCTCCCCAACGCGACCGACCTGGGCATCACCGCGGGCAACTATAATTACCTGTTCCAGGAGAGCATCAAAGTTCCGAAGCGGCAAAACCTTTTCCGCGCTGATTACAAGCCCTCGGAGAAAAATTCGTTCTACGTGCGCGGTTCGATGTGGTACGCCGACAACCAGGGCATCGCCGTGCCGGCGGGCACGGCCAACTGGGGCCTGGCGGGACTGCATTACACTTTCACCGACAACGGCATCCTCGGCAATTGGACGCGCATCATCACGCCGCGTCTCGTCAACGAAGCCTCGCTCGGCGTGCGCCACAGCGTCGAGAAAGGGCCGCCGCTCAACGACGCAGAGTTGGCAAAATTGCAGAAGGCGACATACGGCCTCACGCTCGGTCAGTTCCATCCCGAACTCAACCCGCTCGGCATCATCCCGCAGGTCACGTTCAACAACATTATCGCGAACAGCTCGGCGAATATCACTTATGACGGCCGCACGCCGTTGCGGGGCGCGGACACGCTGATCACTTTCAGCGATAACATCACTTACCTGCTCGGCTCGCACAACCTCAAAGCGGGCTTCTACGCCGAGCGCGCCCGCAACTACGAAGGCGCGACCGCGGTCTTCGCCGGCCAATTCACCTTCTCCAACGACCAGAACAACCCGTTGAACTCGGGCTTCACCTACGCCAACGCCGTGTTGGGAAACTTCACGTCTTACACCGAAGCGACCTTCCGTCCGAGCGGCGAGGGGCGGCAGAGCCTGGCCGAGTGGTTCATTCAGGATTCGTGGAAAGCGACGCGCCGGTTGAGCTTCGAATACGGCGTGCGCTTCGCCTGGTACAACCAGTGGTATCAGGACACCGCCAATTCGGCGGGGCGCCTCAGTTTTATCTGCCGGCTTGTACCACGCCGGTCCCGGCGGGCGGGATCTGCGCGCAGGCCAACCGGCGCGCCCGCAACCCGATCACCGGCCAATTGCTTCAGGTGGCCCTGGTCGGCGGATTCGTGCCGGGCACGGGCGACCCATACAACGGCATGGTCCTTGGGAGGGATGACAGCTACCCGCGCGGGTTCAAAGAACAGCAGCCGGTTCAGGTACAGCCGCGTTTCGGCTTCGCATGGGACGTCAAAGGCGATGGGAAGTTGGCGGTCAGGGGCAGCGCCGGCGTGTTCAATCAGACGCGCGTGAGCGCCAACGCGATCTGGACCGACGTGGCGCGCAATCCGCCGATCGCCGACAATCCGCGCCTCTTCTACGGCAACATAGACACGCTGCTCTCCTCCGGCGGCGCGCTCTTCCCCAGCAACGTGACCGGCTTCAACCCCGACGCCCCGACGCCGGTAACCTATAATTACACGCTGAGCGTTCAAAAGGATATCGGCTTTGGGACGGTTGTGGATGTGGCTTATGTCGGCTCAGTGAGCCGCCACCTGCAACAGCAGCGCAACATCAACCAGATTCCTTATCGCGCGCGCCACGTGGACGTGAATCCGCAGAACGCCAACCCGACGGTTGCGAATACGGCGTTGCCGGACGATTTCCTGCGCCCGTTTCCGGGGTACGGTAACATCACCTACTACGACAACGCCGGCCTTGCGAATTACAACGCGCTGCAAGTCGCGGTCAACCGCCGGTTCATACGCGGCTTGCAATTCGGCGTGGCCTACACCTATTCGAAGGCCATGGACTACGCCGACGGCGACCGCGACGCTGTGGCGAGTTATCGCCCCTATCGCATATGGAACTACGGCAGGGCCCTTTATGACCAGACGCATGTGATGGTGATCAATTACACCTGGGATCTGCCGCGCGCCACCAGGCTGTGGGACAACAAGGCGGTCAAGGCTCTCTTCGACAACTGGCAGTTGTCGGGCATTACCGCTTTTGCCAGCGGCACGCCCGCCGGCGTCAGCTACACGCTGGTTGACACCGCAACGGACATCACCGGCGGCGGCGACAGCGGGCGCATCGTCATCACAGGCAATCCGAATCTCTCAGACAGTCAGCGAACCGTCGCCCCCACCGGATTCGTGCAATGGATCAACCCGGCAGTGTTTGCTCGCCCGGCGCGAGGCGATTTCGGGAACGCCCCGAAAGACGTCTTCCGCAATCCGGGCACGCACAACTGGGACTTCTCGCTTTTCAAGAACATCCCTCTCAAGAGCGAGTCGCGGCGCCTGCAATTCCGTTGGGAGGTATACAACGCCTTCAACCATACCCAGTGGTCAGGCATAGACACAACCGCGCGTTTTGACGCGAGCGGCAAACAGGTCAACCAGCGCTTCGGACAGGTCAACGCCGCGCGTCAGGCGCGCGTGATGCAGGGGTCGCTGCGGTTGACCTTCTGATCTCCATATGCCATATGCGGTATGACATACGTCATACCGCATATGGAGGAAAACTTAAATGTCGAATTCGACGCCGGGGCGGGAAGCGCTCCGCGCCACTCTGCAAGGCGCATTTGATTTCGCGCAAAGTCAGGCGCAATCGCTGCTGCGAAAATATCCGCCCGATTATTACCCGATGTACACCGTCGGGGGCAAATTCGGCCATGACCGCAAACGCTGGACGCACTGGTGCGACGGGTTCTATCCGGGTCTGATGTTCATTTTCGCCGAAGCTACCGGCGACGGCGCCTGGCTCGACAAGGCCGTCGCCTACGCCACGCCGCTCGAAGAACGGCAATACGACCGGGCCGTTCACGACCTCGGATTTCTCTTCTTTTCGACGCATCTGCGCTGGCTCGGTTTGGGCGGCCCGAAGGAGCGCATCGAGCCCTTGCTGGTTCAGGCCGGCAAGACTATGGCCATGCGATTTATGGAAAGGGGGCAATATCTGCGCTCGTTCGTCGAACCCGCGTCGCTCTTCATAGACATCATGATGAATGTCGGCGTGATTTTTTACGCAGGACTCAAGACGGGCGACGAGCGACTGCTCGACGTCGCGCACAGACATTGTCTGACGACGCGCCGCACGCTTGTGCGAGGCGACGGCTCCACGTCGCACGAAGCGATCTTCGACCTCGAGACCGGCCAGTGCCTTCGCCAGACGACGCATCAAGGCTATCGCGGCGACTCTTGTTGGAGCCGCGGCCTTGCCTGGTCGCTATACGGCTTCACGCGTTCATATTTGCAGACCGGGCGGACGGAGTATCTGGAGACGGCTATGCTCAACGCCGGTTACTACCTGGAGAATACGGCGCCGGACGGCGTGACGCCGTGGGATTATGACGCGCCGGAGGGCGGGCCGCTCTCGCGCTCACAGGTGGACACCTCCGCCTGCGCCATCGCCGCGTCAGGATTGCTCGACCTGGCCGACGTCGCGCCCGACGGCGTGAGCGCGCGCGCCTACCGCGACTTCGCGCTGACTTCGCTGCGCACGCTCTCCGAAAAATATCTGGGCAGTCTGACGCCCGGATTCGAGGGTATTTTGAACGGCGGCGTCTACCACATCCACAAAAACCTGGGCGTTCACGAGGCCGTCATGTTCGGCGAATACTTCTTCGTCGAGGCGCTCGACAAGGCGTTGAAGGCGATGCGCCGCCGCGCGACGCCGCCGCGCGTGAAGCCTTATCCCGAAGATTCGCTGCCCGCCTGGGCGCGCCAATGGAGCGATGGCCCGACCGAGGAGGACATGCCTGCGCCGGAGGCCGCTCATGCGGGTGTCAGGTGTCAGGTGTCAGTGGTTGATCAGTCGTCACAAACGGCTGAAACCTGAAACAGGTGTCAGGTGTCAGGTGTCAGGTGTCAGTGGTTGATTTAGTCGTAATAAACGGCTGGATCCTGGAACCTGAAACCTGAAACCTGGAACCTGAAACCTGAAACCTGAAACCTGAAACCTGAAACAGGTGTCAGGTGTCAGGTGTCAGGTGTCAGTGGTTGATTTAGTCGTAATAAACGGCTGGATCCTGGAACCTGAAACCTGAAACCTGGAACTTGAAACCTGAAACCTGAAACCTGAAACCTGAAACCTGAAACCTATGAATGATCGTCCCGTTTCTCTGGTGACCGGCGCGGGGCGCGGCATCGGGCGCGGAGTCGCCATCGAGCTTGCGAAGTTGGGTCATGCGGTGGTCATCAATTACGCAGGCAACGCCGGCGCGGCTGAAGAATGTTTGCGGCTCGTGCGCGAAGCGGGCGGCGACGGAATCACTGCGAGGGCGGACGTATCCGTCTCAGCCGACCGCGAGCGGCTCGTTCAAGAGACTCTCGAGGCTTACGGGCGCATCGATCTGCTGGTCAACAACGCAGGCGTCGCGCCGAGCGTGCGGGCCGACCTGTTGGAGGCGAGCGAAGAGTCTTTCGACCGCCTGATCAACGTCAACCTGAAAGGCCCGTATTTCCTGACACAACTCGTGGCGCGAAGAATGATCGAGCAGGCGCAGCGCGGAGACCTGAACGCCTTCGGTTTGCCGCGCATAGTCACGATCACCTCAGTCTCGGCGTACGCCGCATCGATCAATCGCGGCGACTACTGCGTTGCGAAGGCGGGGCTGGCGATGATGACGGCTCTCTACGCCGCGCGGCTGGCCGAATACGGCGTCAACGTTTACGAGGTACGCCCCGGCGTCATCGCCACCGACATGACCGATGGCGTGAAGGAGAAATACGACCGAATGATCGACCAGGGCGCCTGGCCCATCCGGCGATGGGGGCAGCCGGAGGATGTAGGCCGCGCAGTAGCGGCCATCGCGCGCGGCGATTTCCCGGCGCCGTCTTCATCGCCCGATGCGCCAAATCACAGAGAAAAAGCTTGTTGAAAAGAGAGACTGAATACTCTGTAAACTAAGTTGTTTGATATTTTGTGTTTTAAAACCTTTGCTTTGAGCCTGCGGAGCAGGCGGCAGCATAAAGCCTGGGGCGTAAGCCCCAGGAGAGCGGCAGCAAAGCGATCAGAGCCCACGGAGTGGGCGACAGCCAATGGCTGCCGCCCGTTTCACGGGCTTGATGGCGCTCCGAACCTGACTTCGGCTCCACCCCAGGCTTTACTCTGCCGCCCGCTCCGCGGGCTTGAATAATACCAAAAAACTTAATTTACAGAGTACTGAACCTGAGACGAATAGACCTTGCAAGGAGGTTTGCTATGTTCAATCGAAGAGGTTTTATCGGCGCGATGGCGACAGCCTCGCTGGCAAGCATGTGCGGGAAGAGTCATGCGGAGAAATCGTCCGCCATTGCCCCGGACTTACATGAGTTGGATAAAGCGGCGGCGGCTCCGGTA
>WNFV01001783.1_pt1 | contig 30116 bp, 25 predicted proteins | sample 5400101 | NCBI WGS metagenome assembly WNFV01 (sample SAMN13153361, study PRJNA577476) | soil metagenome | isolation source: 115 cm soil or saprolite under grassland replicate 1 | place: USA:California | collected 2016-06-15
TATCCATCCGATCACCGCTCGATACGCACTGCGCGAGCGCGATCGCGAGGGGCGACTCGCGTTCGACCGGGTGCCTCGAAATCACGTGGGCGTGCGGGTTGCCGCGGGAACCCCGCGTGAGCTCCGCTGTACACTCGCCGCCCTCGCCGTTGAATAGGATCACGGTCTCGCCGCGACGCAGGCGCAGTACCGCGCAGTGCCGCGCCACTCGCTCGGGCAGCTCGATCTCGGTGCCGGGTGAAAGCTTCACCGGCGCGAAAAACCGGGGCGCGACGCGGTTTGCGATGTGTTTCATGCTACGATTTTAACCATATCCCTTCGCGCTTCCTCGCGTGGCAAGCCTGCAATCACCCCTCGCCGGTCTCGGTGCGAAAGCGCCGGACTTCGATCTCCCCGGCACCGACGGCGTGCGCCGCAACCTGGGGTCGAGCCGCGGTCCGAAAGGACTGCTCGTCATGTTCATCTGCAATCACTGTCCTTACGTCAAGGCGGTGCGCGAGCGCATCGTGCGCGACTGCGAGGAGCTTGCCGGTCACGGCATCGGCTCCATAGCGATCATGTCGAATGATCCGGCCGATTACCCGGAGGACTCGTTCGAGAATATGAAAAGAGTGGCGGCGGAGTTCGGCTACCCGTTTCCTTATGTGCTCGACAAGACGCAGGAGGTGGCAAGGGCCTTCGGTGCCGTGTGCACGCCCGATTTCTTCGGCTACAACGCCGCGCTCGAGTTGCAGTATCGCGGCCGGCTCGACGCCTCCAAGCGTGAGCTGGCCCCGCACGCCGCCCGCGAGCTCTACGACGCGATGGTGCAGATTGCCCGGACGGGCCGCGGCCCCTCCAGCCAGACCCCTTCCGTCGGCTGCTCGATCAAATGGAAGCGCAGCTGAAGCTTCGGCGCTTTACCCTTTCATAAGCTGCTGATTCCATGCAAACTACGGCCTTTTTTCCCCTTGCGCTGTTATACTATCCAGGCAGATAAGAATAGCTTCTGGGGAGAACGGCTCACGCAGGAGGCCAGCCGCAAAACACTGCTCTCCTCGCGGCCGCCGCTCAAGGGGATGGGGCGGCTCGGAACATCGACGGTCTCGACCCACCTCGCTTGTAATGCAGTCTTCACTCCCTTTTGGCCTGCGAATCGCGAAGGCGGCGGCACGATGATCTGGAAAGGAAGCAAAAATGAAGCTTTGTCGTTATGGCAGGAACGGATTCGAAAAGCCGGGCGTCATCGACGCGCAGGGCCAGCTGCGTGATTTGTCCGGGGTCCTCTACAACATCGACCATCGTCGCGATCGGGCTCAACTATGTCGATCACGCGCATGAAGCCGGCCTGCAAATTCCGGCCGAGCCCGTGGTATTCATGAAGGCCACGACCTGCATCAGCGGCCCGAACGACGACATCTGGCAGCCGCGCAATTCCACCAAGCTCGATTACGAGGTCGAGATCGCGATCGTCGTCGGGGCGCGGGCCGAATATGTGCCGGAGGACAAGGCGTTGGACTACATTGCAGGCTATGCGATCGTGAACGACGTGTCCGAGCGCGCATTCCAGCTGCAGTCTTCTCAATGGGACAAGGGCAAAGGCTGCGACACCTTCGGGCCGATCGGGCCGTGGCTCGTCACGACCGACGAAATCGCCAATCCGCAGACGCTCGACATCTGGCTCGACGTCAACGGCGAGCGCAGACAGTCCTCCAATACGAAGAACATGATTTTCTCCTGCTCCAAGCTGGTTTCCTACGTGAGCAACTATATGACACTGCTCCCGGGCGACATCATCACGACCGGAACGCCGGCCGGCGTCGCGCTGGGCATGAAGCCGACCCAGGCATGGCTCAAGCCGGGCGACGTGGTCACCCTCGGCATCAAGGGCCTCGGCGAGCAGCGGCAGAAAGTGATTGCCTATTCAGGGAAGTGAAGCGGCTTGTCCCTATTCGCAGATCTGAAAAGCCGGCAGGATTCCCTTGCCCGGAAAATGTCAAAAGTGTAGATTAGTTTCGGGTAAGAGGATGGGGGGATAAAGCGCGAGCTTATCCCCTTTTCTTTTTTTGTTGGAGGCCGGAATGAAAGTGGTCGTCCTCGGGGCCGGAGTCATCGGCACGACCAGTGCGTGGTACCTCGCGCGGACCGGCCACGAGGTGATGGTGGTCGACCGGCAGCCGGAAGTCGCGCTCGAGACGAGCTTCGCAAACGGGGGGCAGATTTCGGTGAGCCACTGCGAGCCGTGGGCCAACCCGGCGGCGCCATCCAAGATCCTGCAGTGGCTCGGGCGCGAGGACGCGCCGCTCCTTTTCCGGCCGCGGGCCGATCCTGCCCAATGGTTGTGGAGCCTGCGTTTCCTGTTTGAATGTCTGCCCGGCCGGACCCGCCGCAACACCGCGGCCGCGTTCGCGCTCGCGCTGTATAGCCAGGAGCAGCTACGCGAGCTGCGGCGCGACACGGGCATCCGCTACGATTCCCAGACCCGCGGCATCCTGCACCTCTATGAGGAGCCGCGCGAATTCGAACGCGCGAAAAAACAGGCCGAGCTGCTCAGAGCGCGCGGCCTGGAAACGGAAATCAAGACGCCCCAGGAGTGCCTTGCAGTCGAGCCGGCGCTCAAGGGCTCGACCGTCAAGATCACAGGCGGCGCCTATGCGGCATCGGACGAGTCCGGCGACGCGCGGACTTTCACCCACAACCTCGCCGAGCTCTGCCGCAGCCAGGGTGTGAGCTTCCGTTTCAAAGTCAGCGTGAGGCGCCTGGAAGCCGCGCGCGGGGCGATCGAGCGCGTGGTGATCGACGACGAAGAGGGAATCGAGGAGTCGCTGCGCGCCGACGCCTATGTCGTCGCGTTGGGAAGCTACAGCACGCTGTTGCTCCAGCCGATCGGCATCTCGGTGCCGGTGTATCCGGTCAAAGGCTATTCGATCACCCTGCCGCTTGAGCCCGGTGACGAGGCGCCGCAGGTGAGCATTACCGATCACGCGCGCAACATCGTTATTTCGCGGCTCGGCGATCGATTGCGCGCGGCGGGCACCGCCGAGATGAACGGCTATGACACCGAAATGAACGAATTTCGATGCCAAGCGCTTCTCAAGCGCTGCTTCGAATGGTTCCCGAAGGCCGGGCGCGCGGAACGCGCGCAATTCTGGACAGGCCTGCGGCCTGCAACCCCGAGCAACCTGCCGCTTATCGGCTGCTCGAAATATTCCAACCTTTTCCTGAACACGGGGCACGGCACGCTCGGGTGGACGCTCGCGTGCGGTTCGGGCCGGGCTCTTGCGGACATCGTCAACGGCCGGAAGCCCGAGCCTGAATTCCGCTTCCTCGGGTTGGAGGCCAAAACAAAAGCGGCGGCCCCTTTCGGGCGCCCCCGCCTGACAGGCTGAAGTCCTAGGAACCCCGATTACGAAATGAGGGGACACATCCCCTCATACTCCCCTGAATCAGGGCCGTTCCAAGGATTTGAAACGGCCTATAAGCCTATTTTCCCCCGACCGCGACGCGCTTTTTCGCCGCCACGAGCCTGGGCTTGGGCACCGCGTCGACGGTCAGGTCACGCACGAAGTTCGGCAGGGCGAACAACGCCTGATGGGTGGCGCCGTTGTAGTACTGCAGATGCGTGACACCGCGTGCGCTGACGCGCGCATCGATCTCCGTTGCGCCTACCGACGCGACATCGGTCGAATCGGAACAGGCGCACATCGACCACAGGCAGCCGTAGAGCGGAATGAACATCGTATAGGGCCTGGCGATCTTGAACATCTTGGCCAAGCGCCCGTAGAGCATCCTTACCCTGTCGGGACGCGACCAGGGCGAGCCCATGTGCAGCGTCAATACCCCGCCGGGGGCCAGCGAGCGCTTGCAGTCGCGAAAGAACGACTCTTCGTAAAGGGCCGTGGCCGGGCCGATCGGGTCCGGCAAGTCGAGCGCGACGTGATCGAATTTCTCCTTCGTCTCCGCCAGATATTTCAGCCCGTCGTCGATCAGGAGCTTCAACTTGGGGTGGACGAACGCCCCGCGGTGGATCGCGCCGAAATGCTGCTTGGCGATCTCGACCACCTTCTCGTCCAGCTCCACCATGACGACCTGATCGAGCGACGGGTGCTTGAGCGCTTCTTCGGCGGCTCCGCCGTCCCCGCCGCCGATAATGAGGACTCGCTTCGGCGCGGAAAGCGCGGCGAGAGCCGGGTGAATGAGGGTTTCGTGGTACACGAATTCCTCGCGCTCGGAGGTCATGAAGCAGCCGTCGAGGCGAAAGAGCTTCCCGAACTGGGGCGTTTCGTGGATCTCCAGATCCTGGAACCGCGTTTTCGAAGCCTCGACGAGCCTGGAGGAGCGCAGGAAAAATCCGTAGTCCCCGTTCAGCCACTCGTACATGAAGCGCTTGTCGCGCGGCACGTCGTGCTGCACGTGCTCCTCGGGACGATAGAGATCCATCAGGTCCGTGACGACCTGTCGCGCTTTGGCGCTGTTGTCCTGGGTGTAATTGCAGACGTAGACATCGAGGGTGACGCTCTGGAGCTCGGGCCAGGTGTGGATGGCGAGATGCGACTCCGCCAGCACCACCGTGCCGGTGACTCCGCCACCGTCGAACTCGTGGAACAGGTCGCCGAGTATCGTGAGGCCGGCCCTGTTGATGGAGTCGTGACAAAAATGACGCAGCGCGGCTGCGTCAGTCAAATACCGTGCGTCCCCCCGGCAACGGTACAGATTCGCGACAACATGTAATCCGTCCAATTTGCATAAATCCCCACAACAGTTGACAAATGAGACGCCGAACTACTTTGCAAGCATCTCCCCAATTGCCGCATCGATCAACCTGCGGGCGATGCTGATTCTAGCAGGCATTCGCGGCAAATTTCCGACATCAAACCACTGCACATCCTCGATTTCCGCGCCGTCGGCGCGCAAATCGCCCGAATCGTACTCGGCGAAAAAGGCGATCATGAGTGAATGCGGAAACGGCCACGGCTGGCTGGCGAAATACCGCGCCTTGCGCACACGAATCCCGACTTCCTCATGAATCTCGCGCTCCAAACACTGTTCCAAGGTCTCGCCGGGTTCGACGAATCCGGCGAGCGCGCTGTACATCCCCTGCGGGAACCGGGGCGAGCGCGCGAGGAGCAACTCCCTTTCGCGCCGCACCAGCCCCATCACCGCCGGCGAGAGCCGTGGATAGGCCACCCGCCCGCAACCCGGGCATTGTCGGGAGCGCTCGCTCGTGCTCGCCTCGGTCGCCTTGCCGCACGCCCCGCAGTACTGGTGCGTGCGGTCCCAGTCGACGATCTGCAACGCCCGCCCGGCCAGAGCGAACTGCGCGTCGTCGAGCGCTCCGAACAACGCCCGCAAGCCCTGCCAAGCCCATCCTTGCGGTGCCGCGGCTTCCGCCGCCGCCTCGGCGGAGAAGCAGTGCTGCCCACCGAGTACCCCAAGATATAGTGTTCGTTCGAGCATCATACCCAAATTCTTGGGGTGATTGCAATGGGGAAGGGCCACGGCAGCAGGGGCCGCCGCGACCAGAAGCTCGCAATCGCGGAACACGAACCACAGGGGGCGCTCGGGCGGCTCCGCCGGCGGCTGGATAGCCGCGACGTAGGCCGCCGGCCACTGAAAGGGCATGCTCATGGAGCGGCTCCGCGCGGGAAAATCCCCGCGGGCTCAGGTTCGGCGCAGCCGACGGATCAGGCTCGAAGTGTCCCAGCGCCCGCCGCCCATCTTCGATATCTCGTCGTAGTAGCCCGCGACTATCCGAGTGACCGGCAGGGGAGCGCCGTTCTCTCTGGCCGTCTCGGCGCAGATTCGCAGATCTTTGCGCATCCAATCGACCGCGAACCCGAAGTCGAACTTGTCATCCACCATGGTTTTGCCGCGGTTTTCCATCTGCCACGACTGCGCCGCGCCTTTTGAGATCACGTCGAGCACGAGCTTGGCGTCGAGGCCCGCCTTGACGGCGAAGTTGAGGCCCTCGGAGAGCGCTTGCACGAGCCCGGCAATGCAGATCTGGTTGACCATCTTGGTGAGCTGACCGGCCCCCGAGGCGCCCATCAAGGTGGTGGCCTTGGCGAAATGAGAGATGACCGGCTTCGCCCGCTCGAACGCCGCGGCGTCCCCGCCCACCATCACGGTGAGCTGCCCGTTCTCCGCGCCCGCCTGGCCGCCCGACACGGGTGCGTCCAGGAATTCGAAGCCGCGCTTTTTTGCCTCGGCCGCAAGCTCGCGGGCGACTTTCGCCGACGCCGTGGTGTGGTCGACGAAAACGGTGCCCTTGGCCATCTTGTGGAAAGCCCCGTTCGATCCCAAGGTCACTTCGCGAAGATCCGGGTCGTCGCCGACGCAGGAGAAGACGATGCTCGCTCCGTCGGCCGCCTTGGCAGGGGTTTCCGCGAACCGGCCGCCGTGTTTCGCGACCCAGGCCTCGGCCTTGGCGCGGGTGCGGTTATACACGGTGACGTCGTGGCCACCACGGCTGGCAAGGTGCCCTGCCATGGGGGAGCCCATGACACCGAGACCGATGAACGCGAGTTTGCTCACTGCTCCTCCGATACGGGTTCTCTCGCCAAGTGGGCGAGATTCGCCGATAATTATAAGGTCTCAGCCCGATACTTCCGACTTTCCCCCTAAATGAGCAAAGACCTGACCAACGCGATTCGCGCGTTGGCCATGGATGCCGTGCAGGCGGCGAACTCGGGTCATCCCGGCATGCCGATGGGAATGGCCGAAATCGCGCTGGCGCTATGGGGAAAACACCTGCGCCACAATCCGGCCAACCCGAAATGGGCGGACCGCGACCGCTTCGTGCTCTCGAACGGCCACGGCTCGATGCTGCTGTACGCGCTGCTGCATCTCACGGGCTACGATCTGCCGATCGACGAGCTGCGTCGCTTTCGCCAGCTGCACTCGAAGACCCCCGGCCACCCGGAATACGGGCTCACCCCGGGCGTTGAAACGACCACCGGCCCGCTCGGGCAGGGCCTCGCCAACGCCGTGGGCATGGCTCTCGCCGAACGCCTGCTCGCCGCGCAGTTCAATCGCCCGGGCTTGGACATCGTCGATCATCACACCTACGTCTTTCTCGGCGACGGCTGCCTGATGGAGGGCATCTCGCACGAAGCGTGCTCCCTTGCGGGCACGCTGGGATTGGGAAAACTCATCGCGTTCTACGACGACAACGGCATCTCGATCGACGGGCCGGTATCGGGCTGGTTTACCGACATGACGCCGGAGCGCTTCTCCGCGTACGGCTGGCAGGTCGTTCGCGGGGTGGACGGTCACAACCTCGATGCAATCGAAGCGGCGATTCGCGACGCAAGGTCCGATCCCTCGAGACCTACGCTGATCTGCTGCAAGACGGTGATCGCAAACGGCGCACCGAACAAGGCGGGCAGCCACGACGCTCACGGTTCTCCGCTCGGTGAAAAAGAAGTCCAGGCCGCGCGCGAAAACATCGGCTGGCGTTATCCGCCTTTCGAAGTGCCGCCGCATGTCTACCAGGGCTGGGACGCGAGAAAGCGCGGCGCTGAGCTGGAACGCGCATGGAGCGGGCGATTCGCCGCCTACGAAAAAGCCCACCCGGAGGGCGCGCGCGAGTTCCGGCGCCGCATGGCGGGCGAGCTGCCCGCCCTGTGGAAGGAGCACTGCGCGGCGCTCCTGGAAAAAATCAACGCCAAGGCGGAGACGGTCGCGACGCGCAAGGCCTCGCAAAACGCGCTCGAAGGTCTCGCGCCGGTGTTGCCCGAACTCGTCGGTGGATCCGCCGATCTTACGGGGTCGAACCTCACCCTGTGGTCGGGCTCCAAGCCCGTCGGGCGCGAAGGGGACGGCAACTACATCTATTACGGCGTTCGCGAATTCGGCATGAGCGCGATCATGAACGGCCTCGCGCTTCACGGCGGCGTCATCCCCTATGGCGGCACCTTCCTCACCTTCTCGGACTATTCGCGAAATGCGCTGCGGATGGCGGCGCTGATGAGGATCCGCACGATTTTCGTCTTCACCCACGACTCGATCGGGCTCGGCGAGGACGGTCCCACCCACCAATCGGTGGAGCACGCTGCGGCGCTGCGCTTGATACCCGGCATGGACGTATGGCGTCCCTGTGACGCGATCGAGTCGGCCGCGGCGTGGATCGCCGCGTTCGAACGCGGGGACGGACCGACTTCGCTTCTGTTCACGCGCCAGAACGTACCGTTCCAGAAACGCGATGCGCACACGATCGCCGCGATCCGGCGGGGCGGCTACGTTCTTTCCGACGCCCAGGAACCGAAGGCGGTGATCATCGCCACCGGGTCCGAGGTTCAGCTCGCAATGGGTGCGAAAAAGAAGCTCGGCGAAGAGGGCGTCGCGGCTCGGGTCGTATCCATGCCGTGCACCTCGGTCTTCGACCGCCAGCCCCCGATGTACAAGGACATCGTGCTGATACCGACTCTGCCCAAAATCGCGGTCGAGGCCGGCGTGAGCGACTACTGGCGCAAGTATGTCGGCCTGGAAGGCGCGGTGGTCGGTATCGACCGGTACGGCGAATCGGCGCCCGGCGCAAGGCTCTTCGAATACTTCGGCTTCACCGTGGACAACGTCGTGAAGGCCGTCAAAAGTGTTTTGCGCTGAGAAAATCCCTTAGGAGTTCCTGAATGAGCATTCGAGTAGCGATCAACGGTTACGGCCGCATCGGCCGCAACATCCTGCGCGCGCACTATGAAGGCGGCAAAAAGCACGACCTGCAATTCGTCGCGATCAACGACCTCGGCAACGCGCAGACCAACGCGCATTTGACGCGCTACGACACCACGCACGGAAAATTCCCGGGGACGGTCGCCGTGGAAGGCGATGCCATGGTGGTGAACGGCGATCGCATCCAGGTCTGCGCCAAGCGCAATCCGGCCGAGCTGCCCTGGAAGGACCTCAAGATCGACGTGGTGCTCGAATGCACGGGGCTTTTCACCAGCAAGGAGAAAGCCTCTGCGCATCTTAAGGCCGGCGCGAAGAAGGTGGTGATCTCGGCGCCGGGCGAGAAGGACGTCGACCGCACCATCGTCGTCGGCGTCAACGACAACACGCTAAAAGCTTCCGATACGGTGATTTCGAACGGCTCGTGCACCACCAACTGTCTCGCGCCGCTGGTGAAGGCGGTTGACGACCGCATCGGCGTTGTCTGCGGCCTGATGACGACGGTGCACGCCTACACCAACGATCAGGTGCTCACCGACGTCTACCACAAGGACCTGCGCCGCGCGCGCTCGGCGACGCACAACATGATCCCGGCCAGCTCCGGCGCCGCGGCGGCGATCGGTTTGGTATTGCCGCATCTCAACGGCAAGCTCGACGGATTCGCGTTCCGCGTACCGACGCTCAACGTCTCGATCGTCGACTTTTCCTTCGTGGCGAAACGGCCGACTACGGTAGACGAGGTAAATAGCTCGATGAAACAGGCTTCCGAATCGGACTTGAGGGGTATCCTCGAATACAACAAGGAGCCGCTGGTCTCGTCCGACTTCAATCACAACCCCGCCTCGTCGATTTTCGACGCGACGCTTACCAAGGTCGTCGGGGGCACGCTGGTAAAGGTGTCCTCCTGGTACGACAACGAATGGGGCTTCAGCAACAGGATGCTGGATGCCACCGTCGCGTTCGTGAACGCGAAGTAGGGTTGATGCCGAGCCCCGATTTCCCGTGCCCATCCTCAAAATGTCCGACGTCGATCTGCGCGGCAAGCGCGTGCTGGTCCGCGTCGATTTCAACGTTCCCATCCACGACGGCAGGATCAGCGACGACACGCGCATTCGGGCCGTCCTGCCCGGCGTGAGGCAGGCCCTCGCCCAAGGAGCACGAGTGATGCTCGTTTCCCACCTCGGCCGCCCGGCCGAGGGAGAGTTCAATGAGAAGGATTCCCTGGCGCCGGTGGCGCGGCGCCTGTCGGAGCTGCTTGGTCAGGAGGTCCCGCTCAAGCGCGACTGGCTGGAAGGGGTCACCGTGGCGCCGGGCAGCGCGGTGCTCCTTGAGAACTGCCGCTTCAACAGGGGCGAGAAAAAGGACGATGATGCCCTGGCGAAGAAGATGGCGGCGCTGTGCGACGTCTACGTGAACGACGCCTTCGGTACGGCCCATCGCGCCGAGGCGAGCACCCACGCCATCGCGAAATATGCGCCGATGGCCTGCGCAGGGCCGCTTATGGCCGCGGAAATCGAGGCGCTGTCGAAGGCGCTCGAGCGCCCCGCGAGGCCGCTGGTTGCCATCGTCGCCGGCGCCAAGGTTTCGACCAAGCTCTCGGTGCTTGCCGCGCTTGCCGGGAAGGTCGACCGCCTGATCCCCGGAGGGGGCATCGCCAATACCTTCATGCTCGCGGCCGGCATGAAGATCGGCAAATCGCTCGCCGAGCCCGAGCTCGCCGCCGAGGCGAAGCGGATCGCGGGCATACTGCGCGCCAAGGGCGCAGAGGTCCCGCTTTCGACGGATGTTGTCTGCGCCAAGGAGATCACCGAGACCGCGAGGGCGGAGATCAAACCGGTCGACCAGGTGAGCGAGGACGACATGATCCTCGACATCGGCCCGAAGACCGCTGCGGCCTTCGCCCAGTCCCTCTCGGACGCCGGCACCATCGTCTGGAACGGGCCGGTCGGGGTATTCGAGTTCGACCAGTTCGGGCAGGGAACGCGGGCGCTCGCCCAGGCGATCGCGGGATCGCGGGCGTTTTCGCTCGCGGGCGGCGGGGAGACGCTCGCCGCAATCGCCAAGTACGGGGTTGCGGACGGGATTTCCTACATCTCGACCGGCGGCGGTGCTTTTCTCGAATTCCTCGAAGGCAAGAAGCTGCCCGCGATCGAAATCCTGGAGCGGCGCGCGGGCGCCTGAGAGCCCGCGGTTATTTGGCCGCGCGAGTGTCGATGCCGGCGGCGCGGGCGAGTTCGCGATGCACGCGGGACACGCGCTCGACCTCGCCCTTGGCGGCGAAGCGCTCGTAGAAGCCCTCCGACTTGAACGCCGTCACCTGATCGCGCCAAGGGGCAAGTCGCTCTTCCCAGCGCTTGACGCGGCCCTCGGCGGACTCGCCGTCCTCGCGCGCAAGATCGGCGCACACGCGGATCATCGCCTTGAGGGTCACGGGCTTGGTCACCATGTAATTCGCCTGGCCCCAGGCTTCACCCCATACGCGCTCGGCGGCCTTGAGAAAGTCGCGCACCATGCCGTAATAGCGCGGCACCTCCTTGCTGCTTCCGCCGGCGATCTGGATGCGGCGCCAGTCGCGGCTCACCCAGCGGTGCAGCTCGTTGAAGAGCTCGGCCTGCAGGATCCACTTGTCCTGCTGGCTGCGCCCGCCGAGCCGGTTGATGCGGTAGCGCAGCGGGCTGTCCCCCTCGCTGTAGAGGCTGCCGACCAGGCGCGCGGCGAACTTGCGGTGGGGCTCCGCCCAGGAAACCCGCTCGTACAGGTCGACGAGGTGGCTTTTGTTGATGCGCGTGGGCGTCGAGTTGATGATGACGAACATCTCGGTCGCAAAATCCTCGCTGCGGCCGTCGAAGATCACGCACGGCACGTTGATGGTCTTGGCGTCGTCCGGGCGCTCCTCGAGGTAAAAGCGCAGCGCCGCGAGCCGGTGCTGGCCGTCGATGATGAGGAATTTGGACTGCGGCTCCGAAAGCTGGCCTACCCCGTTGGTTCCGTCGGCAGCCTGGAAACGCAGCTTCTCCGGGGTGAAGAGCAGCACCGTCCCCGGAATCGGCGGCTGGGTGATCGCCGTTTCGTAGAAGTTCTTGAGCTGGCGCACCTTGGCCCGCGAGAGCGACCGCTGGAAAGCGCGGTCGGTTCGCTCGATTTTCGAGATGAACTGGGCGATCTCGTCTTCCTGCGAAATCCGCGCCGGGGCGATCTCCTCGCCTTCGCCGTAGAACCGGCTGATGAAACGGACCTTGGCGAGCAGCTCGGGGGCGCGGATGCTGCCGAAGTAGAAGATGCCGTCCTTCTGGCGAATCTGCGTGGCAAGCACGTGTGTTCTCCCTTAGTTCCAGACGGTAAGCCCTGGTGCCCTCAAGTCAGGGGCTGCCACGATGGCTTCCTGGCAGTCTCTTGGAAATAAGGGCTCAGCCGCTGGCGCAGACCGGAAATATAGCCGAAACCGGGCGCCCACTGCCAAAAAAAAGATTCCAGGACCCGTACTCGGCCGGGTTATGCCCTGAGAAGTCGCCCCGCACGCATCTGGTAAAGTAGAACGGATTCCCCGGAGGGTCAATGAGCAGAAGGACCAAAATCGTCGCCACACTGGGCCCCGCGTCGAGCGATCCTCAGACGCTCGAACGGATGTTCCTCGCGGGTGTGGACATTGTGCGCATGAATTTCTCGCACGGCACCGCCGGGGACCACGAGCGGCGCGCCGGGCTGGTGCGCGAGGCTTGCCGCAAGACCGGACGCACGGTAGGCATCATGGGCGACCTGCAGGGCCCCAAGATCCGCGTCGGGAAGTTCAAGGACGGCAAAGTCACTCTCAATCCGGGCGACGCCTTCGTGCTCGACGCCGACCTCGAGCTGGGCGACCGCGGGCGCGTCGGCCTGGATTACAAGGAGCTGCCGCGCGATGTGCGGCCGGGAGACGTGCTGCTGCTTGACGACGGCAGGATCGTCTTCGAGGTCGAAAAAGTCGCGGGGAATCAGGTGCACTGCCGCGTGCGTCACGGAGGCGTGCTCTCCAACAACAAGGGCATCAACCGCCTCGGAGGCGGCCTCACCGCTCCGGCGCTCCCGCCGAAGGACGCGGAGGACATCCGTACCGCGGCGAAGATCAAGGTCGATTACCTCGCCGTTTCCTTCCCCAAGTCGGGCGCCGACATGTCGATGGCGAGGCGGCTTTTGAACGCCGCCGGCGGCGAGGCCTTCCTCATCGCCAAGATCGAGCGCGCGGAAGCCGTCGAGCCCAAGGCGCTCATCGACATCATGTCGGCCTGCGAGGGGATCATGGTGGCGCGCGGCGACCTTGCCGTGGAGGTCGGCGATGCCTCGGTCCCTGCGCTGCAAAAGCGCATGATCCGCCTCGCGCGCGAGCAGAACAAGCTCACCATCACCGCGACGCAGATGATGGAGTCGATGATATCGAGCCCGGTACCCACGCGCGCCGAAGTGTCCGACGTCGCGAACGCAGTGCTCGACGGGACCGACGCGGTGATGTTGTCCGCGGAAACCGCAAGCGGCAAGTACCCGGTCGAGACTATCGCCTCCATGAGCCGCATCTGCGAAGTCGCGGAGGACTCGGCCGAGGTGACCCTCGACCGCGATTTCCTCGACCGCATCTTCACCCGCGTGGACCAGTCGATCGCCATGGCGGCTCTTTTCACCGCTTATCACCTCAAGGTGAAGGCGATCGCCGCGCTCACCGAATCGGGCTCGACCGCGCTGTGGATGTCGCGCATCAACTGCGGCGTGCCGATCTACGCTCTCACTTCGCAGACCACGACCCGCTACCGTTGCGCGCTGTTTCGCGACACCTACCCCCTGATGGTGAAGTACGTCGGACACAGCCGCGAGGAGCTGCTGGAGGAGGCCGAAAACGTCCTGGTCAGGAACGGCGTCGTGCAGAAGGGCGATCTCATCGTGATCACCATCGGCGAGCCGATCGGCAAGGCGGGCGGTACCAATACGATGAAGATCGTCAAGGCAGGGGAGCACCGCCGGGCCTAAAGCGGTGCGGATCTGAGTCGCTCCTGGAAGGAAAGCTCGCGATGGAAAAACGCCTCGGGATCATCATGCACGGCGTGACCGGGCGGATGGGGATGAACCAACATCTCGCGCGCTCGATCATGGCGATCCGCGGGCAGGGCGGGGTGGAGCTCTCGGACGGCACCCGGGTCATGCCCGATCCCATTCTCGTCGGCCGCAATGCGGCGAAGCTTGAGAAGCTTGCGGCCGAACACGGCGTCCGGCGCTGGACCACCGATCTGGATGCGGCCCTCAAGAACGCGGACGACACGGTCTTTTTCGATGCCGCCTCGACCCGGCTGCGTCCGGCGCTCCTGAAGAAAGCCATCGCCGCGGGAAAGCACGTCTATTGCGAGAAGCCCGTGGCGACCTCGCTCGCGCAGGCGCTCGAGCTGTGCCGCACGGCGAGAAAAGCGAAGGTGAAGCACGGCGTGGTGCAGGATAAGCTCTGGCTGCCGGGGCTGTTGAAGCTGAAGGCGCTGCGCGACTCGGGATTTTTCGGCCGCATCCTGTCGGTGCGCGGCGAATTCGGCTACTGGGTATTCGAGGGCGACTCGCAGCCGGCGCAGCGGCCGTCCTGGAACTACCGCAGGAAAGACGGCGGCGGGATCATCCTCGACATGCTGTGCCACTGGCGCTACGTGCTCGACAACCTGTTCGGCGAGGTCAAAAGCGTTTCCTGCCTCGGCACCACCCATATTCCGGCGCGTTGGGACGAGGCGGGCACGAAGTACAAGGCGACCGCCGATGACGCCGCGTACGCGACCTTCCGGCTTGCGGGCGGGGCCATCGCGCATTTCAACAGCTCCTGGTGCGTGCGGGTGCGACGCGACGATCTCGCAAGCTTCCAGGTGGACGGTACCAAAGGCTCCGCCGTCGCCGGCCTCACGCGCTGCTTTGCCCAGTCGCTCGCCGACACGCCGCGGCCGATGTGGAATCCCGACGTGCGCCAAACCCACGACTTTGCCGCCGACTGGCGGGAAGTCCCCGACGACAAGGCCTACGACAACGCCTTCAAGGCCCAATGGGAGCTCTTCGTCCGCCACGTGTGCGAAGGCGGGCCGTTCAAGTGGAACCTGCTCGAGGGGGCCAAGGGATTGCAGCTCGTCGACTGCGCGCTCAGGTCCTGGCGCGCGCGACGCTGGATCGACGTTCCCAGGCTGAAAGCATAAAGCGCGCGCATGAATGCCCCTGACAAGTCGGCATTGCAGATCAAGCTGCCTACCGCGGCGGGAAGGCTGGAGGCGTTCCGGCTGAGCGCGCCGCGCGACTTCGGCGCAGCCGGAAAGAGGACATTCAATCGCATCGCCCTCGCCGCGGTGCACGTCGTCGCCGATCCCCTCGCCCGCGGCAGTCCTTGGCTCGATGCCGCAGTCGACTGGGAGGCGACCACGGCCTACCGGCGCTACCTGTGGTCGCTCGGCCTCGGGGTCGCCGAGGCGATGGACACGGCGCAGCGCGGAATGGGCCTTGACTGGAAGACCTCGCTCGAGCTGATCCGCCGCTCGATCGAGGCATCGAAGGATATGAGAGAGGCCGTGCTGTTCTGCGGGGCGGGCACCGACCAGCTCGAGCCCTCCCCCAGCGTGACGCTCGACGAGGTCGTTGCGGCCTACGAGGAGCAGTGCGAGGCGATCGAAAAGCTCGGCGGGCGCATCGTGCTTATGGCGAGCCGGGCGCTTGCCGCCTGCGCCAAGTCCCCCCAAGACCACCACCGCGTCTACTCGCGCATCCTCTCGCAGGTGAAGCGGCCGGTGATCATCCACTGGCTGGGCGAGATGTTCGATCCGCAGCTCGCGGGCTATTGGGGCGAGAAGGATCACGGCCGGGCGATGGGGGTGGCCCTTGCGGTTATCGAAGCGAACCGGGCCAAGGTGGACGGTGTCAAGATATCCCTGCTCGATCGGCATAAGGAAATCGAGATGCGCGGGCGCCTCCCCGCGGGGGTACGCATGTATACGGGGGACGACTTCAACTACGCCGAGCTGATCGAGGGCGATGGAGAGGGCCACTCGGATGCGCTGCTCGGCATTTTCGACGCGATCGCGCCGGCGGCTTCCGCGGCGCTTGCCCGCCTTGCGCAGGGCGACGCGAAAGGCTTCCGCGACATCCTCGCTCCGACGGTGCCCCTTGCGCGCCACGTCTTTGCCGCTCCGACGCGCTTCTACAAGACCGGCCTCGTGTTCCTCGCGTGGCTGAACGGCCACCAGGAGCATTTCGTCATGATCGGCGGCCAGCAATCGGCGCGCTCGCTCGCGGATCTCGCCGAGACCTTTCGGCTTGCCGACGCCGCCGGATTGCTGCGCGACCCCGAACTCGCCGCATCCAGGATGAAGCAACTGCTCGCGATAAACGGGGTCGACGGATGACGGATCCACCCGATCCCGACCTCCTCTCGCTCAACACCGCCACGGTGCGGGAGAAGTGGAGCCTGCGCCAGATGATCGAGGGTTGCGCGCGCCACCGCATCCGCGGCATTTCACCCTGGCGCGACAAGCTCGCCGAGATGGGCGTGAAGGATGCCGCGAAGGCAGTCCGCGACAACGGCCTCGCGGTCACGGGGCTTTGCCGTGGAGGCATGTTTCCGGCGGCGGACCGCAAAGCGCGCCGGGCTGCGATCGACGACAACCTGCGCGCGATCGACGACGCCGCAACACTCGAGGCAAGGTGCCTGGTGCTCGTCGTTGGGGGCCTGCCTCCCGGCTCGAAAGACCTTGTCGGTGCGCGCACGATGGTGAGGGACGGCGTCGGCGAAGTGCTCGATCACGCGCGCTCGGCGGGTGTGCCGCTCGCAATCGAGCCGCTGCACCCGATGTACTGCGCCGACCGCGCCTGCGTGAACACGCTCGCGCAGGCGCTCGACCTGTGCGACGAGCTGGATCGGAATGGAAGCGGTGCTTTAGGTGTCGTGGTGGACGCCTATCACGTCTGGTGGGATCCGTTGCTCAAGGCGCAAATCGAGCGCGCCGGCGACAAGCGCCTGCTCGCCTTTCATATCTGCGACTGGCTGGTGCCCACCACGGAGCTCCTCACCGACCGCGGCATGATGGGCGACGGGGTGATCGACCTCCCGCTCGTGCGCTCCTGGATGGAGCAGGCGGGGTACCGCGGCTTTCACGAGGTCGAGATCCTGTCCTCGCGCAACTGGTGGCGGCGGGACCCGGACGAAGTGCTCGCGACCTGCCGCATGCGGCACCAGACGGCCTGTTAGCCGTCCGATGGGGCGCTCCGTTTGGCGGAGCCGCAGGCAAGCAGGGTAAAATCACGACCCTCGGCTTTCACATCCCATCCAAGCAACGGAACGTTCCATGGACCGAAATCTGCTTTCCAAGACCGCCGCAGCCATGGTCGCCAGGGGCAAGGGGCTGCTCGCCGCGGACGAATCGAGCGGCACCTGTGAAAAGCGCTTCAAGTCGGTCGGCGTCGAGAGCAACGAGCCGAGCCGCCGCGCCTACCGCGATCTATTGTTCACCACCAAGGGCATCGAGGAGTTCGTAAGCGGGGTGATCCTGTTCGACGAGACCATTCGCCAGGGCACGCTTGCCGGCAACGAGCCCTTCCCGGAATACCTGGCGGGCAAGGGCATCATCCCCGGCATCAAGGTCGACAGAGGTATCCACGATCTCGCGCTCTGGCCGGGGGAAAAGGTGACCGAGGGACTGGACGGCCTGCGCGGCCGGCTGGAGGAGTACTTCAGGCTCGGCGCGCGCTTCGCCAAGTGGCGCGCGGTGATCACGATAGGCCCGGGCATTCCCACTCACGCCTGCCTGTACGCCAACGCCCACGCGCTGGCGCGCTATTCGGCGCTATGCCAGGAAGCCTCGATCGTTCCCATCGTAGAGCCCGAGGTCCTTCTCGACGGCGACCACACGATCGAGCGGTGCTACGAAGCGAGCGAAGCGACGCTCTCCGCGGTGTTCGCGGCGCTTCGCGCTTACAACGTGTCGTTCGAGCACACGATAGTGAAAGCGTCGATGGTGGTCTCGGGCAAGGAATGTCCGAAACAAGCCGGTGCGGAAAAGGTTGCCGAGGAAACCGTGCGCTGCTTGAAGCGCACGGTTCCTGCAGCGCTCCCCGGGATCGTGTTTCTTTCCGGCGGCCAGGGCGACGAGGCTGCCACCGCCCACTTGAACGAAATGGCGAGAATGCCGGGGCTGCCCTGGCCGCTTACGTTCTCCTACAGCCGGGCGCTGCAGAACCCGGCGCTGAAGACCTGGTGCGGCGTGCCCGGGAACGTCGCGGCAGCGCAGCGCGCGTTCTACCACCGCGCGCGCATGAACAGCCTCGCGGCGCAGGGCAAATACCGTCCCGATCTGGAGAAGCAGGCGGCGTAGGGATGGCTGCCGCCCTTTACGAATCGAGCATCAAGAGCCTGCCTTTCCTCGCGCGGGGCAAGGTCCGCGACATGTATTCGGTGGGCGGTGACCGTCTGCTTATCGTCACCACCGACCGGCTTTCCGCCTTCGACGTGGTCTTGCCCGATCCGATTCCCGACAAGGGCCGGGTGCTGAACGAGATGTCGAACTTCTGGTTCGGGAAGCTCGGCCACATCGTCGCAAACCATCTCGACGGTCTAGCTCCGGAGGCGGTGGTCAAGGGCGACGAGGAAGCGGCGCAGGTGAAGGACCGCTCGGTCGTTGTCAGGAAACTCAAGCCTCTTCCGATCGAAGCGGTGGTGCGCGGCTATCTCATCGGCTCGGGATGGAAGGACTATCAAAAGACCGGCGCCGTTTGCGGCATTCCCTTGCCGAAAGGGTTGAGGCAGGCCGACAAGCTGCCGGAAATCCTGTTTACGCCGGCCACCAAGGCCGAGGCCGGCGCCCACGACGAGAACATCCCGTTCGCCCAAGTCGAGAAGATGATCGGCAAGGCGCTCGCGGCCAAAGTGCGTGACCTGAGCGTGCGCCTGTACCGCGAGGCGGCCGACTACGCGAGAGCGCGCGGCATCATCATCGCCGACACCAAGTTCGAATTCGGGACGGACGGCAAGGGAGATCTCGTATTGATCGACGAGGCGCTGACCGCGGACTCCTCGCGATTCTGGCCCGCGGACGAGTACCGGCCGGGAGCCAGCCCCCCGTCCTTCGACAAGCAGTACGTGCGCGATTACCTCGAGACCCTCGACTGGAACAAGACCCCGCCTGCGCCGCGGCTTCCTCGGGAAGTGATCGCAAAGACGTCCGAAAAATATCGCGAAGCCCTGTACCGCCTGACGGGGCAGAGACCGGGAGGATAGAAAATGGCCGGCCGCGCGCCGCTTGTCGGGATCGTCATGGGAAGCGCAAGCGATTGGGAGGTGATGCGCGAGGCGGCCAAGCAGCTCGCCGATTTTTCCGTACCCTACGAAGCCAAGGTGCTTTCGGCGCACCGCTCGCCCGATGCGCTGGCCGAGTGGGTGGAGCGCTTGAGCGCGAGGGGTGTGCGCTGTTTCATCGCGGGCGCGGGCGGCGCGGCGCATCTGGCCGGCGTGATCGCGGCGAAAACGACCGTGCCGGTGCTCGGGGTGCCGATGCCCTCGAAATACCTTCAGGGCCTCGACTCGCTGCTTTCGATCGTGCAGATGCCCAAGGGAATCCCGGTCGCGACTTTTGCGATCGGCGAGGCGGGCGCCGCCAACGCGGGTCTGTTCGCCGTCGCGATGCTCGCGCAGGGCGACGCGAAGCTCGCCGAGCGCCTTGCCCAATTCCGTGCGAGCCAGGCGGAAGCCGTCAAGAACGCCAAACTGCCCGATTGACGCGGATTTCAGCCGTTCCACTTGGCCGAGTCCGTCAACACCGTCCATTCCCTTCCGATTCGGGAAGCCGTCGCGGTCCTGAAACGCGGCGGCCTGGTCGCGTTTCCGACTGAAACGGTATACGGACTCGGCGCCGACGCATCCAACCCTTCGGCGGTCGTGCGCATCTATCGAGTGAAGGGGCGTCCCGCCAGCCACCCGGTCATCGTTCATATCGGCGACGCCGGGCGGCTGGAATGCTGGGCGCGCGAGGTTCCCAATGACGCGAGGAAGCTCGCGGCGCGCTTCTGGCCGGGACCGCTGACCCTGGTGCTGAAGCGCGCCCTCGGTGTGGGCGATTATCTGACCGGCGGCGAGGACACGATCGGCCTGCGCATGCCCAATCACCCGGTCGCCCTTGAGTTGCTGCGTCAATTCGGTGGCGGGATCGCCGCTCCATCCGCCAACAAATTCGGCCGCATCAGCCCGACCACCGCAGAACACGTAAGTGACGATCTGGGCGATGAAGTCGATCTGATTCTTGACGGTGGACCCTGCGAGATCGGCATCGAATCGACGATCATCGATCTGTCCCGCGATCGCCCGGTCCTATTGCGACCGGGCCGGATCAGCGTGGAAGAAATCGCCGCGACGCTGAGCGTAAAACCCGAGCCGCGCGATCGAAGCGCTCCGCGCGCCCCGGGCATGCTGGAATCCCATTACGCGCCGCGAAAGCCGCTACGGCTCGTCGTGGGCGACCAATGGAAGCGAGGCGCGTGGCAGAACTGCGCGGTGTTGTGTTTCAGCGCGCGACCGGTCGGCGAGAAGAGCATAATGTGGATCAGCGCCTCCAGGGATCCGCAGCGCTATGCGCGAGACCTGTATTCCAACCTGCGCGCACTGGATGCATCGGGCTGTGATGAAATTCTGGTAGAAGAACCGCCGGCGAGCGCCGAATGGGCCGCGGTCCGGGACCGGCTCGTGCGCGCGCGTTCGAAGTGAGTAGTCCGGTTTAAGCGGGTTTGGCACCGCTTGTCGCAAGGTCCTTGCGCGCCAGCAGCCGGGCGAAATTTTCCAGCGATATCAGGTGGGCATAGATGCGTCCCATGACGCCCTTGCGGATCAGGTTCTTGTGCTGCGCGGCGTTGAGGAACTCGAGTTTTCTTTCCTCGACGCGGTACATGCCGCCGAGATTCACGGCCTCGCTCCCCTTGAGCGATGTCTGCAGGGTGAACGGCTCGAGCAAGGCGTAATCGGCGAGGATCGCGCACAGCTCGCGGCTGCGCTCGAGGTCGGCCTCGTACTCCTGCAGCAGCTTTTCTATCGGTTGCCAGCGCGCAAGCGCGAGGCCCGAGTCGTCGAACATGCGCTCGCCCTCCTCCGAGACGAACGCCTTCTCGACGCAGATCAGCCGGTCGGCCTGCTCCACCGAGTCGAGCGTGACCCGCGCCATGCAAAACGGGTAGCGGCGCACGTACGCCGGAAGGTAGACCGAGCCGTCCCATTGCCCGGCGCGCAGAAAAAGATTCTCTCCGCCGGTCACCCCGAGCACCGCGACCGGCAGGAAAGTCTTGCTCTGGTCGGTCGTGATGAAGGCGAGCGGGTAGTCGCGGCACGCCACGGCGAATTCGGAATACGAGATCGGCACGGCGTTGACCTTGCGGCAGAATTCCGGAAGCGCTCCGGGAGCGGGCAGCCGCACCTTCTGGTTCTTGTAGAGGGGGACGATTTCACTGTAGCCGAACGGCTGATTGATCTGCATGGAATTCCGCCCGGGGCGATTCTGCCCGCATCATAGCGCGTTGCCGGGGCAGAGGATTGCCGCTAAAATCGCCGTCACGTGGGGTTGTAGCTCAGCTGGGAGAGCGTCGCGTTCGCAATGCGAAGGTCGGGAGTTCGATCCTCCTCAACTCCACCAGCATCCCATGAAGGCCCGGTCTTGCCGGGCCTTCGGCTTTTCCACGCAGGCTTTCCCGATTTGACGTATTGTTTGGGCCGAGATGGAGTGAACCGATGCTGTTCTGGATGCTGCTGAACGAGCCCCCGCCTTGATCGACCCATGCCCACGCCGCTCAAGCTCCTGATCCTCGAGGACAACGCCTTCGACGCGGAACTCGAGGTGGGTCAGCTACAGGCCGCCGGCTACGATTGCGACTGGCTGCGGGTGCAAACTCGCGAGGACTTCGAGGCCTGTCTGGATCGGCCGGATTTCGAGCTGATCCTCGCCGACTACAATCTTCCGAGTTTCGACGGCCTGAGCGCGCTCGGTCTGATGAAGGAGCGCGGCCTGGAAATCCCTTTTGTCCTGATCTCCGGCACGCTCGGCGAGGAGCGCGCCATCGAGAGCGTCAAGGCGGGCGCCACCGATTACGTGATGAAGGAAAGGCTCGAGCGCCTCGCGCCGGTGGTGGCCCGCGCCCTGAACGATCGCCTGGAGCTCGTCAAGGGCAGGGCCGCGCAACAGGCGCTCCGGGAAGCCCATCGCAGACTGCAGGCGCTTTCGGCGCGCCTGCTCCAGGTCGAGGAAACCGAGCGTCGTCGCGTCGCGCGCGAGCTGCACGACGGCGTCGGGCAGCTGCTCACCGCGGTGAAATTGCGCCTCGCCGGCCTCAATCCCTCTTTGGCCGATTACGCGCCGCGCCGAAGCGAGTGCGTCGCGGCGATCGACGAGGCGCTGGAGCAGGTGCGTCGCATGTCGCGCGACCTGAGACCGTCGCAGCTCGATGACCTCGGGCTGGTCGCGGCGCTGCGCTCGCACCTCGATCGGCAGGCGGGCGGGGCCGGGTTCAAGCCGAACTTCATGCACGAGGGGGTGCCCCCGCGCCTCGCCCCGGAGATCGAGACCACCTGCTTTCGCATCGCCCAGGAGGCGCTGACCAACATCGCGCGCCACGCGCAAGCGAGCGAAGTTTGGGTTACGCTCGCCGGCACGGAGGCCGAATTGCGTCTGGAGGTGCGCGATAACGGGCGGGGTTTCGATGTCGCGGCGGCGCGTCTGGACGCGGCGGCCGGCCGGAGCATGGGCCTGCTCAGCATGGAAGAGCGCGCCGCGCTCGCCGGCGGGCGGCTCGCGCTCGACTCGGCGCCCGGGCGGGAGACCCGGTTGAGCCTCGCGCTTCCCTTGATCCGCGCCGGCGCGGGACCCGCATGAACCCGGTGCGAATACTTCTTGCGGATGACCACATCCTGGTGCGGGCCGGGATACGCGCGCTGCTGGAAGGTCTGGAAGGCGTCACCGTCGTGGCCGAAGCGGGCAACGGCGGCGAAGTGCTGGAGCTGGCGCGCACCCATCGCCCCGATGTCGTGTTGCTCGACATTTCCATGCCGGGCCTGGGGGGGCTTGAGGCGAGCGCTCAGCTCAAGCAGGAGCTTCCCGAGGTGCACGTGGTGATGCTGTCGATGCACGCGAACGAGGAATACGTGCTTCAGGCGCTGCGTGCGGGAGCCGCCGGCTACATGCTCAAGGATTCCGCGACCGCCGAGCTGGAAATCGCCTTGAAAGCCGTGATGCAGGGCGAGACCTATCTCAGCCCGCCGATCTCGAAGCAGGTCGTGGAAGGCTACGTCCAGCGGGTCGGAGCCGAGCAGCCCGCGCCCGACAACCTGACGCCGCGGCAGCGCCAGGTGCTGCAGCTCATCGCCGAGGGCCACAGCACCAAGGAAATCGCCTTTCGGCTGGAGCTTTCCGTCAAAACCGTCGAGACCCATCGCGCCCAGCTCATGGAGCGCCTTCAGATTCACGACATCGCCGGCCTGGTGAGGTACGCGATCCGCAGCGGCTTAATCAGCGCTGCGAAGTAATGCGCGTTGAAATCAGGGGTTTCCTGTAGTTCCGGCCGTTTCTAAGGTATTTGGCTGACCTTGTTCGGGGCGGGCCCGATTGGCTTGCCTTCCCAATACCTCTATCGTGTCGCGTGTGGAGCGGCGCCCGCCGGCACGGCGCTGGAGTGGAACGCCGTTTGCCCGGGTCTGGGAGGGTCAGCGTTGAAGCGCATCAGGGTCATGGTGGTCGACGACAGCCTGCAATTCGCGAGCGCGGTCGCGCAGTTCCTCGCTTGCAGCGGCGGCTTCGAGGTGCTGGCGAGCGCGCATTCCGGGGGCGAGGCGCTGACGCGCGCAGCCACCGAGCAGCCCGACCTCATGCTCATCGACATCAGCATGCCCGGTGTGAGCGGATTGGCGGTGGCTTCCTCGATCAAGGCGCTGCGGGCTCCTCCCAAGGTGGTGATGATGACACTCGAGGACTGCATGGAGAACCGGCTCGGTGCGATCGCCGCGGGCGCCGATGCTTTCTTGCCTAAGATCGATTTCGCTCGTGAGCTGCGTAACGTGGTTGAAACACTGTTCGGCGCGGGGTTCTGCAGGGGATGGGCGAGTGAACCGGGTGAGTAGACGGTCTAAACGCTCAGTTTCATTGGCAGGATGATCATCTGCATGCCGCGCAGGTGAAAGCGCCGCTGCAGCGCCATCGCCGCCTGGTTGTGCAGCAGCTGGGTGAACCAGTTGTCGCGGTCGAAGATCAGCTTGCTGGTGAAAAAGATCGCGTTGGGGAACTCGGCCTGAACGCGCTCGGCGAGCCGCGTGAATTCGTCGATCGGGTCGGTGCCGAAGGCGAGGTAGGACTTTGCCGCCCAGCCCTTGCTGTTGCAGAAGTTGACGAAGTAGGAGAGCGACGCGTTCGCCTCCACCTTCATCGCGTCGAGGTCTTCGCGCCCGCCGAAGCTCTGGGAATCCACCGCGCGGGCGTTGACGAAGATGAAGTTCCTGAAGTGGTCCGGAAACATGCGCTGGACCCACAGCAGTGCGTGCAGCCCGCCGCCGCGCGACGAACCCACCAGAAACGCCGCGGTGGGACGGGCGGGATCGGGCTTGGGCGGATTGACCGCGCTGCCGAACGCAATGCCGGAGAAATCGGCGTCGATTTTCTTCAGCTGGCGCCGAGTCCAGTCGTAGTGGTTGCGGACCGTGACGCATGCGGCGATGATCGCTGCGATGATGAGCACCGCGAGCCATCCGCCCTCGAGGAACTTCTCGGCGAGCAGCATGAGCAGAATGCCCGCGCATACGACGAAGCCCGCAGCCGACAAGGCCAGCCTTCCGAGCCAGTTGCGTCCGGCGCGGCGCCCGGCCCAGTACAGGCACAGCCCGAAGAGCGACACCGCGAAAGTCAGGAACACGCTGACGCTGTACAGGACCACGAGCGTCGAGACGCTCCCCGCCGTCCACAAGAGGATGAGGAGCGACCCGACCCCCATGACGAGAATCCCGTTCTCGGTGACCAGGCGCGTCGAGAGGTAGCGGAACTGGTGCGGTACCCAGGAATCGGCGGCCATGTTGGAGAGCACAGCGGGACCGCCCAGGAAGCCGGTGTTGGCGGCAACGAAGAGGAGCCCCGCTTCGAGCGCGAGCACCACCAGCAACGCGGCTTGGCCGACCCGTGCGTCCCACCCGAGGCTGTCGATGATCGCGCCGAACGCGACCGCGTTGAGCGTCTGCCCTTCCACCGGGCGGGCGCCCCACAGCAGATAAAGCAGAATGATCCCGCCTGCGGTGAAGGCGAGCGACAGCGCCATGTAGAGCATGGTGACCTTGCCGGTATGCACCCGCGGCTCGGCGAGGACGTTGACGTTGTTCGACACCGCTTCGATCCCCGTGTAAGTGCCGCCTCCTTGGGAATAGGCGAGCAGAAGCAGCGCCGCGACCCCCGTCCAGCCGAGCTGCGTCGAAAGCGCCGAGGTTTCGCGCCAAGTGTCCGGCGCGAGGGTCGGCAGCGCCGTCGCGTGGGAGAGCACGCCGTAGACGATAAGGAACGCGTGGGTGAGAATGAAGCCCAGAAAGACCGGCAACAGCACGGCGATCGCTTCCTTCATCCCGCGCAGGTTAAGCAGCACGAGCGCGGCGATGAGCACGGCCTCGGTCGCAAGCTTGTAAGGCTGGAAGCCTAGCGGAAACAACGAGAACAGCGCATCGACGCCGCTCGCGATCGAGATCGAAATGGTGAGCACGTAATCGAGAATCAGCGCCGCGCCCGAAGTCAGGCCCGCGTACGGGCCGATCAGACGCGTGGCGACCCGATAGCCGCCTCCGCCCGTAGGGAACAGCTCGATCACCTGGTTGTAGGCGAGCGCGATGATGAACACCGTCACCGCGGTGGCGAGCGCGAGGTATAGGCCGAGCTGCGTGTGCTCGCCCAGGGCCCGAAACGCCTCCTCGGGGCCGTAGCAGGACGACGAGATCCCGTCCGCGCCCAGGCCCACCCAGGCGAAAAAGGCGACGAGCGCGATATGCCGTCGCGTCTTCTTGTCCAGGGGATCGAGCGGCTTGCCGAATAGCTTCTGGCGCACATTCGCAAGCGCGCTCATGGACGGCCGCCGCCTGTCCCGCCTGAAGCGAGGCCCTTTTCGAGGCGACGCGCGAACACGGTCATTTCCTTGGCGGCTTGCTTGTCGCCCTTCTTTTCGGCCACTTCGATGCCCCTGCGATAGGCCGCGAGCGCCTCGTCGGCGCGCCCGCTCTCGGCGAGCGCGCGTCCGAGCAGCTTCCACGCCGCGGAATACCCGGGGTCTTTTTCGACCGCCGCCCGGAGCTGCGCGACGGCTGCTTCGAAATCGGCGCTCTTCAGGTATTCGCTTCCCAGGGAGAAGCGCAGCAGCGAGCCGTCCCTTGGGGTGCCCACGAGCTTCAGAAGATTGGCAATCTGAGGAGTCATCGGAATACCGGGACGCTGGCGCCTCCCAGCCCAGCGCGGATATTATAAACGCTCGCCCCCACACGGACTTCACGCCGACATGGCACGATCGATCATTTTCACCTCGAATGCGCCGGCTGCGATCGGCACCTACTCCCAGGCGGTGCGCGCGGGCGACACGCTCTATCTCTCCGGACAGATCGGCCTGGACCCGCAAACCGGGCAGCTTGTCGACGGAATCGAGAGCCAGATCGACCGCGTCTTTCGAAATCTCGAGGCGGTCGCCGAGGCGGCGGGCGGATCGCTCGCCGATTCGGTGAAGCTCACCGTCTATCTGACCGATCTCTCGCATTTCGCCCGCGTCAACGAGATCATGGCCCGCTATTTCGACAAGCCGTATCCGGCGCGCGCCGCGGTCGGTGTCGCGGCGCTCCCGCGCGGCGCCCTGGTCGAGGCGGATGCGATCCTCGTGCTCGGCAGTTGAGAGTCCTTCGTTGAGAGCAAAGAGCCGGGACGGGCGCCAAGCTTCGTTCGGTCGCCGCGGCGATGCCGTCGCCCTCAACACCCGGCTCTCGACTCTCAACCCGGCGGTTCAAGTGAAGCTCGCGCGCCTCGGAATTCACCGCGATCTCGATCTCGTTCTTCATTTGCCCCTGCGCTACGAGGACGAGACACGCATCACCCCGATCGCGAGCGCCCCGCCCGGCTTGCCCGTGCAGGTGGAAGGCACGGTGCGTTCGACCGAGATCGTCTACCGGCCGCGGCGCCAGCTGATCTCGCGGATCGAGGATCCGACGGGCGAGATCGTGCTTCGCTTCTTCAACTTCTATGCAAGCCAGGCGAAGGCGCTCGCCCCCGGCGCGACGGTGCGCGCCTTCGGCGAGGCGCGCGCGGGGTTTTTCGGCGGAGAGATGATCCATCCGCGCTATTGCGTGCTGCACGGGGCGGCGCCGCTGCCGAGCGCGCTGACGCCGATTTATCCGACCACCGCGGGCCTTGCGCAGGCGCGGCTGCGGCGCCTGATCGAAAGCGCGCTCGCGCGCGCTTCGCTCGATGACACGCTGCCCGAAGACGTGCGCAGGCGGCTCGGGCTGTGCGATTTCCGCGAGGCGGTCGATACGCTGCATCACCCCCGCCCCGGGGCGGACCCGGCGGCTTTAAGCGGACGCAGACTTCCGGCCTGGCGGCGCGTGAAGTTCGACGAGCTGCTCGCGCAACAGCTCTCGATGCGCAAGCACTACCGCGAGCGCAAGGCACGCAAGGCTCCGGCTCTCGCGCAGCCGCCCGAAAAGGCGCGCCGCTATGCCGCCGCGCTGATCGAACGGTTGCCGTTCCAGCTGACGCGGGCGCAGCAGCGCGCGTGGGCCGAGATCGGGCGCGATCTGGCGCAGCCGCATCCCATGCATCGGCTGCTTAAGGGCGACGTCGGCAGCGGCAAGACCGTGATTGCCGTGCTCGCCGCTTTGCGCGCGGTCGAAAACGGCTTGCAGGCCGCGGTCATGGCGCCCACCGAGATCCTCGCCGAGCAGCACTTTCGCAAGTTCGGCGAGTGGCTCGGTCCGCTCGGTCTCGAGATCGCCTGGCTCACGGGCGGCCAGACAAGAAGGGAGCGCGATGCGGCGCTTGCCGTCATTGCATCGGGGAAGGCGCCCGTGGCGATCGGCACGCACTCGCTGTTCCAGGAGCAGGTGCAATTCCGCTCGCTCGGGCTTGCCGTTGTAGACGAACAGCACCGTTTCGGCGTCGCGCAAAGGCTGGCGCTTCGCACCAAGGGAGAGGAGCCGCACCAGCTGATGATGAGCGCCACGCCGATTCCAAGAACGCTTTCGATGAGCTACTACGCCGACCTCGACGTATCGGTGATCGACGAGCTGCCGCCGGGCAGAAGGCCCGTGGTGACGAAGCTCGTCGCCGATTCGCGCCGCCCGGAAGTCGTGCGCCGCATCCGCGAGGCCTGCGGCGCCGGGGGCCAGGCTTACTGGGTGTGCCCGCTGATCGAGGAGTCCGAGCAACTGCAGCTGCAGACGGCTCTCGATACCCACGCGGCGCTCACCCGGGAATTTCCCGAGCTCATGGTAGGATTGATCCACGGGCGCCTGAAGCCCGCCGAAAAGGCGCGGACGATGGCCGCTTTCCTGGCGGGCAGGATCAAGCTGCTGGTGGGGACGACCGTGATAGAGGTGGGCGTGGACGTTCCCAATGCCTCGCTCATGGTGATCGAGCACGCGGAGCGATTCGGGCTCGCGCAGCTCCATCAGCTGCGTGGACGCGTCGGGCGCGGCGCGGCCGAATCGGTGTGCGTCCTGCTCTATCAGAATCCGCTCGGCGAGGCCGCACGCAAGCGCCTGCGCGTGATTTTCGAAAATTCAGACGGCTTCGTCGTCGCGCGCGAAGATCTCCTGCTGCGCGGCCCCGGCGAGTACCTCGGCGCTCGACAGAGCGGGGTGCCGCTCCTGCGCTTTGCCGATCTCGACGAGGACGCCGACCTGGTCGAATCGGCGCGCACGGTCGCCGAAGCGCTCCTCACCCGGCATCCCGAGTCGGCGGAGCGGCACCTGGGGCGCTGGCTCGGCGGGCGCGCCGATTTTCTCAGGGCCTGAAACCCCGGGATACAATGCGCGCCCCATTGAACCTCGCTGCACTCGCCGCCCGGCTCACGCTGTACGAGCGCCTGATGCGGCTCGACAAGCCGATCGGCACGCTGCTCCTGCTTTGGCCTACGCTGTGGGCATTGTGGCTCGCCGGGAATGGCCGCCCCGATGGGCGGATCCTCTGGATTTTCGCCCTGGGGACGCTGCTCATGCGCTCGGCGGGCTGCGTGATGAACGATCTTGCCGACTGGCGCTTCGATGCCGAGGTCGAGCGCACACGCGATCGCCCTCTTGTCACCGGGGCGGTCAGCCGACGCGAGGCGCTCATTCTCGCCGCGGTGCTGACCCTGGCGTCATTCGCGCTGGTGCTGTCGCTGAACCGGCTCACGGTGCTGCTCTCGTTCGCCGCGCTCGCCCTCGCGGCGACTTATCCCCTGACCAAACGCTTTCTCGCGATCCCGCAGGCCTATCTCGGCATCGCCTTCGGTTTCGGCATCCCGATGGGCTACGCGGCGATCCTCGGGACCATCCCGGCCGAGGGCTGGGGGCTGCTCCTTGCCAATATCTTCTGGGCGATCGCGTACGACACCGAATATGCGATGGTGGACCGCAACGACGATCTGCGCATCGGCATCAAGACCGCGGCGATCACTTTCGGCCGGTATGAGGTGCTGGCAGTGCTGATCTGCTACGGCGCAATGCTCGCGCTGCTCGCCGGCATCGGCGTGCACCATGAGCTGGGCTTGGCTTACTATCTGGGGCTTGCCGTTGCGGCAGGTCTCATGGCGTACCACTACCGCCTCATCCGCGGCCGCGGCCGGGTGGACTGTTTCAAGGCGTTCAATCACAACAACTGGGTCGGCGGTGCGGTTTTCGCGGGACTTTTCGCCGACTTCGCGATCAGGCAGGGAATCCCATGGATCTGAATCTCTCGGGTCGAATCGTCCTCGTCACCGGCGGAAGCAAAGGTATCGGGCTTGCGTGCGCCGAAGCTTTCGCCGCGGAAGGCGCGCGCCTCGCGATCTCCTCGCGCAGTCGCGACAATCTTGCCGCGGCCGAGCGTACGCTGAAGGGCAAAGCGCGAGAACTCGCCGCCTTCGCCGCCGATCTCATCGATCCCGCGTCGGCGCAGCAGCTGGTCGCCGACGTCGAGGGGCGCCTCGGCCCGATAGACGTGCTCGTCAATTGCGCCGGGGCGGCGAAGCGCTATCCGCCGGCCGAGCTCGACATGCAGGCGTGGCACAAAGCCATGGACTCCAAGTACTTCACCTATGTGCACGCGATGCAGGCGGTGCTGCCGGGCATGGCAGGACGAAAACGCGGCGCTATCGTCAACATCGTCGGCCAGGGCGGCAAGGTGGCCAACCCGAGCCACCTGCCCGGGGGGTCGGCGAACGCCGCGCTGATGCTGGTTTCGGTGGGGCTTGCCAGCGCCTATGGGCGGCAGGGAATCCGCGTGAACGCG
>WNFV01001670.1_pt1 | contig 30103 bp, 27 predicted proteins | sample 5400101 | NCBI WGS metagenome assembly WNFV01 (sample SAMN13153361, study PRJNA577476) | soil metagenome | isolation source: 115 cm soil or saprolite under grassland replicate 1 | place: USA:California | collected 2016-06-15
GAAGGGACGGCGCCGATCGAACCGGTCGAGCGCGCGGACGGCGGCGAGAAATGCCTCCTGGGCGATGTCCTCTGCAGCCGCGGCGTCGTGGACAACCAGATAGGCGGCGCGATAGGCCTTCGGCCAGTGCGCGCGGAACAGGGCCTCGAGGTCCGAGACCGATCCCGCCCGGGCTCCTCGCACCCGGGCAGCCTCACGTCCGAGGCTCGCCACGTGCCGACTATACGAAGGGTGTGAGGTTTGCGGTCCACGCGCGGATATACGAACAAGGTTCCGATACAGGTCCCGGGACCTCCGAAGCCCTGAGCGACGTATTCGGGACAGCTACCTCGGGAGGAAACATGCGTCTGACACGCCTGATCGGAATTGTCTCCATCGCCGCCGCGGCGATGGCCACCTGCGCGTCGGCGGACGGGCCTACGGCCGGCGGCACGGCAAACGAAGCTTTCTCGCCGGATGGAAGGTCGTCCTACATCGCCGTCCCTCACCGCAACAAGAGTACGACGCTCCAGTTCTGGCGCGATGCCCGTCGCATCCGCGCCGTGAAGCTTCAGGGCTACTTCGGCTTCCCGATCGTTGCCGCCGACGGCACGAGCGAGGGAGCCTCGCGTGACGGTAAGACGCTTGTCCTCGCCACCGGGCTGGGGCACTTCCGGGTGCTCGACGCCCACACGCTCCGCCTGCAGGAGGTCGTCAAGCTCTCGCGTCAATTCTCCTATGACGCCCTGTCGCCGCACGCCCGCACGCTGTATCTGATCCAGCACGTCGCCTCGCCGAACTCGAACCGCTACTACGTCCGCGCCTACGACCTCCAGCGGCATCGACTGCTCAAGAAGCCGATCTTCGACACGCGCGAGAAGTGGAGCCTGATGAGTGGGATGCCCGTCACGCGCGCGACAAGCCGGAGCGGACGCTGGGTGTACACGCTCTACACGCGACCGGGCGGCAAGCCGTTCGTGCACTCGCTCGACTCTGTGCATCGGAAAGCAGTCTGTGTCGACCTACCTTGGATGCACGATCAGAACCAGCTCTTCGGGGGAAAGCTCCAGCTCAGCCGGGACGAGCGGAAGCTACGGCTGCGCTCGGGGAGCGGGAGCGTGTGGACGATCGACACGCGGACGTTCCGAGTCAGTTGAGCCGCCGACTGCCGCCACGTCGCCGGCGAGCCTGTCGACGGCCGTCTTGAGCTCGTAGTAGAGGCCGCGCGCCTCGTCGAGCGTGTTTCCGATCGCCGTCAGCCCGATCCGGCCCGCAACGGCCAGCGCGCTGACCATGTGCAGGACGACACCCGTCTCGCCCTCGGCATCCCAGCCGAGCCCGCGCTCTGCGACCGCGTCGAGCAGGTCGTCGGGCGTGAGCGAGCGATAGAAGGGAGAGTCGAGGTGATCGGTGGCGGCGTAGTGCTTGAGGTCGCCCAGCCGGGTGCGGTACTCGCCGGCGAGCGGATCGTAGACCCCGTCTGTGAGCGCCTGGCAAGCGAAGAACGGATGCGTCGTCCCGCCGCAGCGAAGGTTGATCTCGAGCGCGTAGGGCTGCCATCCATCGTCGCTCGGGACGACGACGAAATCGACCGAGGCACGCCCGATCACTCCCTCGCGGGCGAGCCGCCGGCCGACCTTCAAGCCCTCGGCCGCGATCCGCTCGGCGTATTCCTGATTGGCCGGGAAGTGGCAGCCGAAATACGTCTGCTCGTTCGGGCCGCCGAGCACCTGGTCGTGCGTCGACATGATGTCGACCTGCTCGGCGGGGCTCATCCGGAGCTGGACGCTCGGGCTGCGGAGGTCCGGGTGCTGGATCAGCTCCTCGACGATCCCGCCTTCTTCGTTGAGGGCGGCAATGTAGTCCTCTGAGGTCAGCTCCGAATCCTCCAGCTCGAGTGGAGCATCGGTGTGAGCGAGATCGACGATCGCGTTGCCGAGCCCGCTCACTCCCCGATCGAGCTTCACGATCGCACGCTCGGTCTGGGGCCGGCGTCGTCGAAGCTCGGTCAGCGCGCGCTCGAGATCTTTCTCGCCCTCGACCTCGAGCCCAATAGGGTGCGGAACCCCTTCTTCCTCGAAGACACGCCTGCTTCCCTGCTTCGTTCCCAGCCAGAGGAGTTCGGGATCGGTGCCGAAGATCGGCAGCTCGAGCTGGACGGCGAGCTCGGCCTCGTCCTGCGACATGCAGAAGGGCAGGATGAAGGCCACCTCGGGGTTGCCGACGAGGCTGCGGATCCTGCGGATCGCCCCCGGCCGGGCCAGAAGCTTCCGCGAGAGCGGCTCATTGCGGCCGTCGACGAGCGAGACCGTGAAGAACCGGTTGCGCGCCTCAGGTGTGTCCAGCTCGGGAACGAGCCCGAAGTAGTAGTCGAGCACGCGCGGGTGAATCGGCTGCGAGGTGACGTATACGACCCGTGAGCGCGGCGCGCGCAGCAGGCTCAGTACCAGGCACAGGAACCGCTCCTCGTAGGCGGGGAAGACCGGAACGAGGTGCTCCGGCATGTCGAAGCTGAGCGAGTGGACGACGACGACCGTCCGCTCGACGTCGCCGATCGACCGCAGTGTCAGCGCGGGCCAGATGTGACGGAGATGCGCCTGCAGATCGTTGAACGTGACGTCAGCCACGACTGCCGAAGCTACTCGACCGTTCTCGCCTCGTCAAGATCGGCGCGGCCGAGGAACCGCCTCAGAATCAACACGATCGGGATGCCAAGGACCACGGTCGCCTCCATCTTGGCCACGATCTGGCCGTCGATGAACGCGAGCGAACCGAACGCGACGGAGAGGAAGACGAGGCTGTCGAGCGGCGTCGAGACCGCGTTCGTCGCCACGACGCGAACTGCGTCGGGGAAGCGGCCGCGCATCCAGGCGCCGATACCGTTGTCGACCGTCTCGGAGACGGCGAAGGCGGCCAGGCTGCCGGCAACGATCCGCCAGGTTCCGGCGAGCTCGCCGAAATGGCTCGGGACGGCCGCGCCCATCGCGTCAACGATCGCGATCCAGGCGGCCAGGATCGCCGAGGCCGCAAATCCCATCGCGATCATGATCTGGGCATTGCGCCAGCCCTCCCGGCGCGTCGGCGCGGTGTGGTGCGCGATCTCGATCAGCGCGAGCGCGAGCCCGATCAGGTAGGTGCCGCCGGGCGCCGCCAACCCCTGCCAGGGAAGCTCGACGATCTTGTTGGCGCTGATCTGCGCCGTGCAGACGACGCCGACGTACAGGCCCGTCAGAACCGCCAGGCGTGCGCCGATCACTGGATTATCGCGTCGGCCTCGATCTCGACGAGGAAGCGCGGATCGAGCAGGCCCGTGATCACGAGCATCGCGCTCGCGGGACGGATCTCGCTGAAGACCTCACCGTGGGCTCGGCCGATCTCCTCCCAGTCATCCGCCGAGGTGACATAGACGCGCGTTCGCACGACGTGCTCCGGTCGTGCGCCCAGCTCGGCGAGAGCCGCGACGATGATCTCCATGCAGCGGCGCGCCTGACCGTACGCGTCCGGAGGCGGCGGAGCGCCATCGGGCATGACTGCGGCCGTTCCCGAGACGTGGATCTGATCGCCAACCCGGACGGCGCGCGAGTAGCCGACCGCGGACGCCCAGGGCGAAACCGCCGGAACGACCCGTCGCTCCGTCACGACAAGCGCTCGGCCAGGTACTTCAACGCGAGCGGATACCGGTACTCGATCCCCATGTGGGTCGCGTCGAAGAGCTCGAAGAAGACGTCGATGACGCCGATCTCCTCGAGCGCCCGCCGGAACGCCTCTGCCCCGAGGTCGAGCCAGAACTCGTCCTTCTTGCCGGCGTCGATGTAGATCGCCTTCAGCGAGCGGAGCGCGTCGGCGTAGCGGGGAACCATCCGCACGGGGTCCCAGGCGAGCCAGCGCTCCCAGACCTCGGGGATCAGCTCGCCGGTCGCAGTGTCGAAGGGAAGCCGAACGGTCCCGTCCTCGTCCGCCGAGTAGCAGGCGGCCATCGTGTAGCTGTTGAGCAGATGGAAGTCGCTCTTCTTCGAGAGCGGCGGGCGGGAGCGGAAGTCCTCGAAGAACTTCTCGTACGAGCCCTGGTACTCGTCGCGGAGCGCCCGCGCGTCCTGGGCGAACTCGGACTGGTAACAGGTCTCGAACAGCGCGTCCCCGGCATGGGTGGCGAGCCCGCCGAAGACGTCCGGGCGCAGCATCGGCGTGACCATCGCCCCATAGCCGCCGTTCGACTTGCCCATGATGCCGCGGTGGTCGCGGTCGGAGAGCGTCCGGTAGTGCTCGTCCACCCAGGGGACGATCTCCTCGCAGAGATACGTGTGGTAGCGCCCCGTTCCCGGCGAGTCGAGGAACTGGCTGCCGCCGAGCGACGTCCAGCAGTCGACATAGACGACGAGGCAGGGGGGAGCGCCGCCGGTCGCGTACAGGTCGTCGACGAGCTCGGGGAAGTTCTTGCGGAAGGCGGACCGGTTGCGCCACATGTCGATCTGGCCCGTCATCCCCTGGATCGCGTAGACGCTCGGGTAGTACAGGTCCGGATCGTCGTCGTAGCCCGGAGGCACGTAGACCCAGAGCGGGCGCCGGCTCGGATCGCCCAGGGGGTTGTCCTGCAGGACCTCGCTCTCGAAGACATGCTCTTCGAGGCGGCCCCGGAAGTCGTACGACCACGGCTCCATGCGGCCGTAGTATCGCGGCGGTGGAAGCACTTCGTCAGCTGGAGGAGTGGGGAGCGCCGCACGCCGCTGCGGCCGTTCTCTCCCGCGACGAGGTTGTTGCGCAGCACGGGGACGACGAGCACGTCTTCCCCTGGGCCTCCGTCACGAAGCTGGTGACCGCGCTCGCCGTCCTTGTCGCGGCGGAGGAAGGAACCGTCGACCTCGACGAGCGCGCGGGACCGCCGGGCTCGACCGTCCGCCATTTGCTCGCACATGCCTCGGGTCTTCCGTTCGAGGGCGACGTCCCAATCTCGCGCCCCGGCGAGCGGAGGATCTACTCCAACACGGGCTTCGAGGTGCTCGCCGGCCATCTGGCCAAGCGGGCGGAGATGCCCTTCTCCGACTATCTCACGGGAGCCGTGCTCGTTCCGCTTGGAACGGCCGCCGAGCTGCGCGGCTCCGCCGCCGCCGGCCTGCAGGGAACGCTCGACGACCTGATCCGCCTCGCGCACGAGCTACTCTCGCCCGAGCTGGTCGCGCCGGAGACCCTCGACGAGGCTACGAACGTCGCCTTTCCCGGGCTCGCCGGAGTGTTGCCCGACTTCGGCCGCCAGGATCCGAACGACTGGGGCCTCGGCTTCGAGCTCCGTGACGCGAAGGAGCCGCACTGGACGGGCACGCACAATTCAGCAAGGACGTTCGGCCACTTTGGCGGCGCCGGGACCTTCCTGTGGGTCGATCCGGACGCGGGTCTCGCCCTTGCCTGCCTCACGGATCGTGAGTTCGGGGAGTGGGCGAAGGAAGCGTGGCCGCGTCTGTCCGACGCGGTTCTCGCCGGCCGGTGAGGAGGAAGGGCCCCTGAGCATGGATCCCGGAAAACGTCTATAAACCTGCTCGTGTCGCCGATCCGGCTCGTTCCTCAGAGAACCGAGTTCTTCGAGCTGTACAAGCAGGCCGCCGCGAACGTCGTCGCGATCGCCGGGCTGCTCGTCCGGCTGCTCGAGACCTTCCCCCAGGGGAGCGACAACCTCAATCGCGACATCAAGGAGCTCGAGCACGAAGGCGACCGGCTGACCTACGACGTCGTCGATCTCCTCAACCGCACCTTCGTGACGCCCTTCGACCGCGAGGACATGTACCGGCTCGCCGGGGCGCTGGACGACATCTGCGACCACATCGACGAAGCGGCCGGGAACATCCTCGGCTACGGGGTCGAGAGCATTCGCGCGCGCGCACGCGAGCAGGCCGAAGTCCTTCACCGGGCGACCGGCAAGATCGAGGAGGCGGTAGGGCTCCTGCAAGGGTTCAAGGACTCGCGGCGGCAGCTCAACGAGTTGCGTGAGCTCGAGGACGAGGGTGACCGGCTCAACCGCGAGGCCGTCTCCGAGCTCTTCCACTCCGAGACCGATCCCGTGGCGATCATCCGCTGGAAGGACATCCACGAGCACATCGAGGAAGCGGTCGACGCCTGTGAGAACGCCGCCGACGTGCTCGAAGCCATCTTCGTGAAGAACCGCTAGGCGGCAACTCCGCGCGCGTGGGCGACTTCCTCCTCATCCTGGTTGTCGTCGTCGCGCTCGGGTTCGACTTTACGAACGGCTTCCACGACACCGCGAACGCCGTCGCCACCTCGGTCTCGACTCGGGCTCTGACGCCGCGAATGGCAGTTTTTGTCGCTGCCGTCGCGAACCTCGCCGGCGCCTTCGTCACGACGGCGGTGGCGAAGACGGTCGGCAAGGGCATCATCGACACGGGTCTTGCCACTGACAAGACGGTGCTGGCGGCGCTGCTCGGAGCGATCGCCTGGAACCTGATCACCTGGTGGTTCGGTCTGCCCTCGAGCTCCTCGCACGCGCTGATCGGAGGGCTCGTGGGAGCGGCCCTGGTTCAGTCCGGCTCGACGGGCGTCCAATGGCATGGTCTCGTCCACAACGTGATGATCCCGGCACTGGCCGCCCCGGTGATCGCCTTCGCGGGCGCCTTCCTGCTGCTGATCGCGATCTTCTGGCTCTTTGCCTGGATGACGAGCGGCGTCGCAAACCGCACGTTCCGGTTCGGTCAGCTCGCCTCAGGCACGTTCATGGCGTTCACGCATGGCGCGAACGACGCGCAGAAGACGATGGGCGTGATCGCACTTGCGCTCTTCACCCACGGCTCGATCGACCACTTCTACATACCCACCTGGGTCAAGATCGCGGCGGGGCTCGCCATCGCCGGTGGGACGTACGTGGGCGGCTGGCGGATCATGCGCACGCTCGGCCAGCGTGTGTTCAAGATCGAGCCGGCAAGCGGCTTTGCAGCCCAGACGACGGCGGGAGTGACCATCTACCTCGCGACCCACTTCGGATATCCGCTCTCGACGACGCACGTGATCTCGGGCGCCGTGATGGGGGCGGGATCGACGAGGCGGTTTTCGGCGGTGCGCTGGGGAATCGCCGGCAACATCGTTGGCGCGTGGATCCTCACGATCCCGGCGGCCGCTCTCGTGGCTGCGGCCTGTTACTGGCCGGTGCAGGGCATCTTCTAAGAGCCTTGGGTGTGCGAGGCGTCGGTGAACTCGCGGAACTCGCCGGTCACGAGATAGGCGGTCTGCTCGCCGATGTCGACAGCGTGGTCGCCGATCCGCTCCAGGCAGCGCGAGACCACGATCATCCGCAGTCCCCATTCGACGATCGCCGGGTCGGAGCCGAGCTCGAGCACGTTCTTGACCACTCGCCGATTGGCGCGGTCGATCAGCTCGTCGAGCTCGGGAAGCGACGAGGCGCCCTCGAGGTCGCGGTTGACGAAGGACTCCAGCGCGATGTGGATCATCTCCTCCGCCCGCGAGCCCATCTCTTCGAACGCCTCGATCATCCGCGGCTCGGGCTCGACGTCGGCGACGAGCTTCGTCAGCTTCGCGATCGTGACGCAGTAGTCCGCCATCCGCTCGAGGTGGAGGTTGTTGTGGAGCATGGCGAGGACGAGTCGCAGGTCGACCGCGACGGGGGTCTGGCGCGCGAGCAGGACCTCGATACCCTGCTCGATGTCGAGATAGCGACGGTCGACATCGTCGTCGAAGGCGATGACCTCGTCGGCAAGCTCGGGGTCGGCCTCGCGCAAGGCGTTGAGCGACCCCCGCAGCGCGCGCAGGACGAGCTCCCCCTCCTCGAGGAGCGTCGCCTGCAGCGAATCCAGATCCTGTTGGAGGCCGATCCTCACGTTCCTGGGGCGCCGCTGGCGGTTTGGGGACGACGCGGACAGTATGGGCAATACGGCCGCGGCGGCACCGGGCCGTCCAGCGGCGTCAGCCGGCTCAGCGGGCGGGCTTCGCCCGGCCGCGGCCGCCGTCCAGGGACGTGAGGACTCATCCAAACCGTCCCGTCACATAGTCCTCTGTCCGCTTGTCGGAGGGCTGGGTGAAGATCTTCGGCGTCGCGTCGTACTCGACGAGGACGCCGTAGCGGTCGCTCTCCGCGACCTCGAGCGAGAAGAACGCGGTCAGGTCTGCGACGCGCGCCGCCTGCTGCATGTTGTGCGTGACGATCACGATCGTGTACTCGCGCTTGAGCTCGTGCATCAGGTCCTCGATCCGCGTCGTCGCGATCGGATCGAGGGCGGATGCCGGCTCGTCCATCAGGATCACCTCCGGCTCGACGGCGATCGCTCGGGCGATGCACAGGCGCTGCTGCTGGCCGCCGGAGAGGCTGAGCGCGCTGCGCTTGAGCCGGTCCTTGACCTCGTCCCAGAGCGCAGCCGACTCGAGGGCCCGCTGCACCCGGCCCCCTAGATCGTCCTTCATCCCGAGCACGCGCAGCCCCCAGGCGACGTTGTCGAAGATCGACTTTGGAAACGGATTCGGCTTCTGGAAGACCATCCCGATGTGCCGGCGCACCTGCACCGGGTCGATGCCGCTTGCGTACAGGTTCTGCCCGTGGTACAGGACTTCTCCGGTCACCTTTGCGCTCGGGATCAGGTCGTTCATCCGGTTGAGGCAGCGGATGAACGTGCTCTTCCCGCACCCGGACGGGCCGATGATGGCGGTCACGAGGTTGCGGTAGACGTCGAAAGTGACGTCCTTCATCGCCGGAGAGCGTACGTACTCGACGGTCAGGTTCTTGATCTGGAATACAGGCTCGCGCTGGCTGGGCAGCTCGAGGCTCTCGCGACGTTGCGCGATCTCGAGGGGGGCCACGCCGGCCATCGTAGCCGTCTGGGTCACAGGATCTCCTTCCGTCATTTGGACAGCTTCCGCGTCGAGCGAGCCAGGAACGCCTTCGACGCCAGGCTTGCGATCAGCACGAATCCCAGCAGCACGATTCCGGCCGCCCACGCGCGCGCGTGATCATGTGGGTCCGGGGATTCGGCCAGCTCGAAGATCGTGAGGGGGATCGCCTGAATCGGCTTCGTCGGATTCCAGGTCACGGCCTGCGCGGTCAGGGAGCTCGTGAACAGGAGCGGCGCAGTCTCCCCCGCGACGCGAGCGATCGCGAGGGTCGTCCCGGTGAGGATCCCGCCGAAGCTGGTGGGAAGGATCACGCCCAGGACCGTTCGCCAGCGGGGCGCTCCGAGTGCGAGGCCTGCCTCGCGCAGCGAGTCCGGAACGAGCCGGAGCATCTCCTGCGTCGACCGCGCGATCAGCGGCAGCGCAATGATCGCGAGCGCCACCGCCGCCGCGAATCCGCTCTGCCCCTGGCTCAGGACGATCAGGGTGAAGATGAAGATGCCGGTTACGATCGTGGGCAGGCCGTTGATGACGTCCAGCGCCAGGCGGACGACGTTGGCGACCGGCCGCGGAGCCAGCTCGGAGACGAAGATCGCGATCATCACCCCGAGCGGCAGCGCGAGCAGGGTCGCAAAGCCGACGATCACCAGGCTTCCCGCGATCGCGTTGGCGATCCCGCCGCCCGACTGTCCGAAAGGCGCGGGCCCCTTGAGGAAGAAGTCGAGGTTGATCGCGCTCGCCCCGCGCTTGAGCACCGAGACGACGACGATCACGAGCACGGCGACGGCGATCAGGGCCGCAAGGAGCGCGAGACCCTCCATCAGCCGGTTGACGACCTTCCTCCGGCGAAGCCTGCGGTCGGGCGTGAAGAGGGCGCTGGCGCGCGCGTCGGCTTCCATCAGCTGCCGCCCGTCCTCTGGAACTCGAATCGGCGCACGACCAGCTGCGCGGCGAAGTTGACGACCACCGCGATCGCAAGCAGGATCGTCGCCAGGTAGATAAGCGAAGAGACTTGGAGCTTCGTGACCGCGCCCTGGTACTCCACCGCGAGCTTGCTGGCAAGCGTGTCACCGCCCGCGAACAGCGACCAGCTGATGCCGTGCGCTCCGCCGATCACCAGCGCGACGGCGATCGCCTCGCCGAGCGCGCGGCCGAGGCCGAGAATCGTCGCGGCCACGAGCCCGGGGCGCGTATAGGGCAGGACGACGCCGCGGACCATCTCCCACCGGGTGGCGCCCAGCGCCAGCGCACCCTCCTCGAGGTCGGGCGGAACGCTCTCGAAGAGCTCACGGCTGACGCTGGCGACGATCGGGACGGTCATGATCGTCAGCACGAGCGAGGCCGTGAGGATTCCCGCCGACTGAGGGGTGCCCCGAAACAGGGGAATGAAGCCGAAGGCAGAGTGCAGCCACGGCTCCAGGTGGTTCTGGACGAAGGGGCCGAGCACGAGAATCCCCCACAGGCCGAGGATGACGCTCGGGATTGCCGCCAGCATCTCGACGAGCGCGCCAATCGTGTTCCGCATGAACCTGGGCGCAAGCTCGGTGAGGAAGAGCGCAATGGCGATCGAGAGCGGTGCCGCGATCAGGAGCGCAATGAACGACGTGACCGCGGTGCCGAAGATGAACTGGAGCGCCCCGAAGTGGTTGTGCACGGGATCCCAGACCTGGGTCTGAAGAAAGCCGAGGCCGAACGTCGAGAAGGCGAGCCTGGTCCCGTCGACGAGCTTGTACGCGACCGCCACGATCAGCGCAATCGCGCCGAGCGAGGCCGCGCCCGTCAGCGCATACAGGAGGGTGTCGCCGATTCGGCCGCCGCGGCGCCGGCCGGCGGGGAGCGGTGTCGGAACGGCGCTCAAGGACCGGGGAGACTAATCGCTCGACCGGCCGGATTTGGGCCGTTCACCACCTCGTTACCGAACTTCAACCTCCCGGCGCCCCAGCTCCAGTGGGAGCGCGTGCATCCTCTTCTTGATGTTCATCCCGAAGAAGGAGAGGAGTCATTCGTGAGAAGAAAGAGGGTCCTTCTCGCTGCGCTGCTCGCGCTCGCCGTCGCGGTGGTCAGCATCGCGGCCGGCACAGCGAGTGCGTCGCGTAACGGCGGCACACTGACCGGAGCGGGCAGCACTTTCGTCGCCCCGCTCGTGTCACTCTGGTCGTCGGTCTACCACGGATCGACGATCAACTACAGCCCAGTGGGAAGCGGCGCGGGCATCGGCGCGATCAGCAACCGCCAGGTCGACTTCGGAGCGAGCGATGCCCCGCTCACGAAGGACCAGTTCTCGGCCTGCCACGGTTGCGTGCAGATTCCGTGGGCGCTGTCGGGCACGTCGGTTCCCTACAACGTCAACGGGGTGCCCGACGGCCTGCACATGACCGGCCAGATCCTGGCCCAGATCTTCCTCGGCAAGGTCACGAAATGGAACAACCCCGCGATCAAGGCGCTCAATCCCGGGGTCAAGCTGCCGGGCCTGAAGATCACTCCGATCTACCGGAGCGACGCGAGCGGCACGACCTTCAACTTCACCGAGTACCTGTCCAAGGTGAGCTCTGCCTTCAAGAGCCAGGTCGGCAAAGGGACGCAGGTCAACTTCCCCGTCGGCATCAGCGGAAAGGGCAGCTCGGGCGTCGCCGCGCAGCTCAACCAGACGAACGGCGGCATCACCTACGTCGACGTCGCCTATTCGCTGAAGAACGGGTTCAAGTACTTCAAGGTCAAGAACAAGGCCGGCACGTTCACGTTCCCGACGATCAAGAGCATCACCGCAGCGCGGAAGACGGTCACGAGAGTTCCGAAGAGCAACGAGATCTCGATCGTCGATCCGCCGGCATCGAAGGCGAACGCCTATCCGATCTGCACGTTCACCTACGTGATCGTGCCGCTCAAGAGCTCGAAGGCCGCTGGGCTGAAGAAGTTCATCGGCTGGGCGGTGACGAAGGGCCAGTCGGCTTCCGGCGTCGGCAAGCTGCTGTTCGTCCCGATCGGCAAGGTCGTCCAGACCGCGGCCCAGAAGACGCTCACGAAGATCCACTCCTAACGGAAACTCTCGCCCATCCCAACCCCAGGACCGGCGCCGCACAAGCGGCGCCGGTTGTACTTTAAGGAAAGACGCAGCGGATCTCGAGCCCGCCGCCGGCGGGCGCGTCCGCTTCCACCCTTCCGCCCGCGGACGTGACGATGTGCTTGACGATCGCGAGGCCGAGGCCGGTTCCGCGCGAGGTCCGGGCCCGGTCGGCTCGGTAGAAGCGCTCGAACAAGCGCGGTAGGTCCTCCTCCGGCACGCCTGCGCCGCCGTCGGAAGCCACCAGGAAAACGGCGCCATCGCGTTGCTCGAGCGAGAAGCGGAAGCTCGTGCCGTCACCGGAATAGCGGATCGCGTTCTCAGCCAGGTTCTCGGCGACGACGCGCAGCATGCGCGGGCGAATCGGGACGGTCAGCTCCGCGTCGCCCTCCACCGAGATAGACACCCCTGCGCGCTCGGCGCTTGCCGAGAGGTCCTCGACCACCTCCTGCAGGATCGGGAGCGCCCGCGTTGCCCCGAGAGAGACGACCTCTCGGCCGGTCTCGAGCTCGCTCAGGAAGAGGATGTCGTCCACAAGCTCGCGGATCTGCTCCACCTCCTGCCGTGCCTGTTCGACGAGTGTGTTCGAGTCGGCGTCCGGCAAGAGAGCGGTTTCCAGCAGAGCCAGCAGGCGCGCGAGCGGCGTCCGCAGCTCGTGCGACACGACGGCCGTGAATCCGGCCCGGAGCTCTTCGAACGAGGCGGCCTCACCCTCGAGCTTCCTTACCATCTCCGAGAGTATGGGGAAAGTTCTCATCGTCGAGGACGACAGCGTCATCGCCCAGGGGATGGTCCACCACCTCAAGGCCGCGGGGTTCGATCCGCTCTGGGTGCCGCGCGGCGAGCTCGGCCTGACGCGTCTCCGCTACGAGAAGCCGGACGTCTGCGTGCTCGACCTGATGCTCCCCGAGATGGACGGGTGGAGCGTGATCGAGCAGGCGCGGGCCGAGGGCATCGGCACTCCCATCGTCGTCGTCAGCGCCCGCGGGACCGAGCACGACCGGGTGCACGCGCTCGAGCTCGGCGCGGACGACTACCTGGTCAAGCCCTTCTCGATGAAGGAGCTCGTGGCGCGCGTGCAGGCTGCCGCACGCCGGGGCGTGCGCGCGCAGGAGCCGAAGCGCGGGGATCCGATCGAGATCGAGGAGCTCCGAATCGACCCGGCCAACGTGCAGGCATATGTCGACGGGGAGGACGCGGAGCTGACGCCCACCGAGTTTCGGCTTCTCTACGCGCTCGGCCTCGAGCAGGGGCGGGTCGTGACGCGGGACGAGCTGCTGCAGAAGGTGTGGGGCAGGCGCGAAACGCATCGCGATCGCACCGTCGACGTCTGTGTCCGCAAGCTCCGCCAGAAGATCGACCGGCGGGCGTCGCGCCACACCTTCATCCAGACCCGGTTCGGCGTCGGCTACAAGCTCGATCCGGTCTTGAAAGACACGCCGGTTTCGTAACCGGCGCCGCGGGTAGCGGCTTCCCAGGAGAGAGGGAGCTTGGGATGAACGGTGCTCGCATCAGCTTGCTCGGAATCTGTGCCGCCTCACAGGCGGCGCTGAAGGATCCGACGACCGGCATGGACTACCCGACCAGCAGGCCGCTCTTCATCCGGCAGAACGCGGGGGCCCGCCTTGCGCGGCAAGGGGACCTGCGGCTAGTCGTCTGCAAACAGAGGTCGAACGAATTCGTCGAAGGTCGCCTGGTCGCAGCTCGCGACCGTGGAGGGCGTCAGGGCGCGTACGGACGCCGTCCGGGGCATCTTCATCGCGAGCGCGACCTCGCCGAAGTAGTCGCCGGGCCGCAGGACCGCCCGGAGCCCGAGCCCGCCGCGCTTGCTGACCGAGAACATCCCCGACAGGACGACGTAGAAGCGGTCGCCCTCGTCGCCCTCCAGGACCGGAGCCTCCCCGGCCGGGACGTCCTCCCGTCGCATCGCGGCCGCGAGCTTGGCCAGCTGCTCGCCGGACAACGATCGCAGTAGCTCGATCCGGGAGAGCTCGTGGGCGGTGGCGGAGGCGCGGGGCATGGATAGGGTGGGTCGAGATGGGAATCTTGCACGGCTGGTGCTACTGCCCGCGGTGTCGAACCGAGCTCGAAGGGGACGAGAAGCGCGTCGAGTGCCGCCAGTGCGGGTTCGTGGCCTACGCGAACCCGGTCCCCACCGCGACGGCGGTCGTGGTCGACGACGAGGGCCGGATCCTGCTCGGGCGCCGCGCGTTGGAGCCCGACAAGGGGCTCTGGGACCTCCCGGGCGGCTTCGTCGACGAGGGCGAGCACCCGCTCGAGGCTCTGCACCGGGAGCTCCGGGAAGAGACGGGTCTCGAGATCGAGCCGGGGGAGTTTCTCGGCGTCTGGATGGACCGCTACGGCTACGATTCGCCCGCTCTGAGCTCGCTCAACCTCTACTGGGGCGCCCGCGTGCTCGGCGGTGAGGAACGGGCGGCGGACGACGTCGCCGAGCTGCAATGGTTCGCGGCTGACGAGCTGCCCTGGGACGAGCTCGCCTTCCAGGTGAACGAGAAGGTGCTGTCGGCGTGGCTCCGGCACGGGCAGTAGCATGGCCGGGGTCGGCCGACCCCCACCGGGAGGAAAACATGCACTTCTTCGAGCGCCTCGAGCCCATCCAGAAGCGGTGGGACGTCCTCAACCATCCTTTCTACGCCCGCTGGGAGCGCGGCGAGCTTTCCCCGGATGAGCTCGCGCACTACGCGGGCGAGTACCGCCACGCCGTGGTCGCTCTGGCGGAGACCGCCGCCGTCGCCGGCGAGCACGCCGAGGAGGAAGCGGCCCACGTCGAGCTGTGGGACGACTTCGCCCGCGCGGCCGGCGCCGACGCGCCCAAGCCGCCGCAGCCGGAGACCGAAGAGTGCGTCCGCGCGTGGACTTCGGCCTCCGACGACGTCGAGGCGCTCGCTGTTATGTACGCGATCGAGTCCGCCCAGCCGGCGATTGCGGCGACGAAGCTGACGGGATTGGTCCAGCACTACGGCTTCGAAGAAGGGCCCGCGACCGAGTACTTCTCGGTCCACGGCGAGCTCGACCACGAGCACGCCGCCCAGGCACGTGCCGCGCTCGAGGCGCGAGCAGGAGCCGAAGACACCGAGCGGCTGCTGGAGGCCGCCGAGCGGGCACTGGCGGGCAACTGGACGCTTCTGGACGGCGTCGAGCGAACGTTCAGCCGCGCCGCGTAAAGCTGACTGGCATTCGGACTAGTTAGGCGGCGAGGCCGAGGGACTTCTCGAGGGTGCTCTTTGGCTGAGCGCCGATCGCGGCGGCCGCAGGCTCGCCGTCCCTGAAGAGCACGATCGTCGGAATCGACGCAACCCCGTAGCGCATCGCCAGCCCCTGCTCCTGGTCGATGTTGACCTTCACGAGCTTGAGCTCGTCGCCGTGCTCCGCGATGATCTTGTCGAGCACCGGTGCGACGGCGTGGCAAGGCCCGCACCATTCGGCCCAGAAGTCGACGATCACGGCCTTCTCGCTCTTCAATACCTCCTGCTCGAAGCTCGCCTCGGTCACATCGGTTGCCATCAAATGTCTCCTCCCGATTCCTTTGGTCTCACTTACCACAACGCGCCTTAGCTCAAAACTCTTCCCCACCTAGAATCGCAGTATGTTCGAGAAGCTACCCGCGATCCCCGATCACCCCGCGCTCGAGCGCACCGTCCTCGAGCTGTGGGAGCGCGAGGGGACCTTCGACCAGGTGCGCGAGCGCAACCGCGGAGGCCCGACCTTCTCGTTCATGGACGGGCCCATCACCGCGAACGGGCCCGCCGGCGTCCACCACGGGATCGGGCGGACGCTTAAGGACGTCTTCCAGCGCTACAAGGCGCTGAACGGGCTCGACCAGCGCTACCAGAACGGGTTCGACTCGCAGGGACTCCACGTCGAGGTGCAAGTCGAGAAGTCGCTCGGGCTTAACTCGAAGCGGCAGATCGAGGAGTACGGGCTAGACGAGTTCGCGCACCGCTGCCGCGAGTTCGTCGCCCACTTCGCGGGCATTATGACCGAGCAGTCGAAGCGGCTCGGGATGTGGATGGACTGGGGCAACGACTACTTCACCTTCTCGGATACGAACATCGAGTACATCTGGCGCTTCCTGAAAGAGGTTCACGCGCGCGGGTGGCTGTACAAGGGTCATCGCTCGACCCAGTGGTGCCCGCGCTGCGGAACTTCGCTCTCGAAGCACGAGCAGGCCGGCGAGGAGAACTACGCCGAGCTCGAGCATCCTTCGCTGTACGTGCGCTTCCCGCTGCACGGCCGGGAGGGCCAGTCGCTCGTCGTCTGGACGACGACGCCATGGACGCTTCCTGCGAACGTCGCGGCGGCGGTCAAGCCGGACGCCGAGTACGGGCTCCGCGGCGACGGCGACTGGGTCGCGGTCGAGCGCTACCCGGAGGAGCACTTCGAGGAGAAGGTGCGCGGGGAGGAGCTGGTCGGGCTCGAGTACGAGGGCCCGTTCGACCACTTCCCCGCCCGGGAGGGCGTCGTCCATCGCGTCATTCCCTGGGACGAAGTCTCAATGTCGGAGGGAACCGGGATCGTCCACATCGCTCCCGGCGCGGGCACCGAGGACTTCGAGCTCGCGCAGGAGCAGGACCTGCCGGTGTTGATGCCGATCGACGAGTCCGGTCACATGCTGCCCGGCTACGGGGAGCTCGAGGGGCTGACGACCGAAGAGGTCGAGCTGCCCGTGATCGAGTCGCTGCGCGAGCGCGGCCTGCTCGTCGAGGCGGGCTCGATCGTCCACCGCTATCCCGTCTGCTGGCGCTGTCGTACGCCGCTCGTTTTCCGCGTCGTCGACGACTGGTTCATCTCGGCCGCTGAGATCCGCGGCCCGATGCTGGAGGGGAACGCGACCGTCGAATGGACTCCCCCGCAATACGGCAAGCGCATGGACGACTGGCTGCGCAACATGGGCGACTGGAACATCTCCCGACGGCGCTACTTCGGCCTGCCCCTTCCGTTCTACCCGTGTGGCTGCGGGCATCTCAACGTCATCGGCTCGCGCGCCGAGCTGGAGGAGCGCGCCGTCCGCGGTCTGGAGCAGCTCGAGGAGCTTCACCGCCCGTGGATCGACGCGGTGGTGATCCGCTGCGAAGAATGCGAGGCCGAGGTGGAGCGGATCCCGGAGGTGGGGGACGCCTGGCTGGACGCCGGCATCGTCCATTTCTCGACGCTCGGCTGGAAGAACCCGGAGTGGATCCGGGGCGGCTACGCGATGGGCGCGTCCAAGGGCATTTCCGGCGCCGACCTGCCCGACCACGCGTACTGGGAGAAATGGTTCCCCGCGGACTGGGTCTCGGAGAACCGCGCCCAGATTCGCCTCTGGTTCTACTCCCAGTGCTTCATGGCGATCACGCTCGACGGCCGCCAGCCGTACCGGAGCGTCCTCACGTACGAAAACGTGGTGGACGAGCACGGGGAGGAGATGCACAAGTCGTGGGGGAACGCAATCGACCTCGACGAGGCGCTCGAGCGGATGGGCGCCGACGTGATGCGCTGGCTGTACTGCGTGCAGAACCCCAGCCAGGAGCTCCGGTTCGGCTACGGCATGGCCGAGGAGGTGAAGAGGCAGCTCCTCACCTTCTGGAACTCGGTCTCGTTCTTCGTCACCTACGCGAACATCGCCGGCTTCGATTCCCGGACGGAAGGCGGCGAGCCCGATGTGCTCGACCGCTGGCTGGCCTCACGCACCGCTCAGCTCGTCCGCGATACGACGGACGCGTATGAGCGCTACTGGACGCTTGACGTGATCCGAGCCTTCGAACGCTTCGTGGACGATCTCTCGAACTGGTACATCCGCCGCTCGCGGCGACGCTTCTGGGACGGCGAGCCGGCGGCCCTGCGCGCGCTCTGGGAGGCGACTACGACCGCGCTGCGGGTGATCGCGCCGGTGATGCCGTTCCTCGCAGAGCATCTCTGGCGCAACCTCGTCTCGGCGGACGAGTCGATCTTCCTCGCCGGCTGGCCTGAGACGGGCGAGTTGGACGAGCAGCTGCTCGCGGAGGTGGCGGAGGTTCGCACCGTTGTGACACTTGGGCGCCAGGCGCGCGACGCCGTTCGGTTGAAGCATCGCCAGCCGCTCCGCAGGCTCGTCGTGCAGGGGGCGAACTTGGTGGAAGGGCACGCGGACGAGATTCGGGAGGAGTTGCGCGTGAAGGAGATCGAGGCCGGCGAGATCGAGGCCACGGAGCTCAGGGTCAAGCCCAATCTGCCCGTGCTGGGGCCGAAGCTCGGCAAGGAGCTCGGCGCCGTGCGCTCAGCGCTCGAGGCCGGTGATTTCGAGCAACTCGACGAGGGCCGTTTCCGCGTCGGCCCGCATGAGCTCGGGCCGGACGAGGTTCTCGTCGAGAGGCGCGGGAAGGAAGGTTGGTCGGTCGCCTCGCAAGACGGCATCACCGTCGCGCTCGACACGACGCTTGATCCGGAGCTCGAGCTGGAGGGCCGCGTCCTCGACCTGATCCATCAGGTCAACTCGCTGCGGAAGCAGGAGGGTTTCGAACTGACTGATCGCATCGTGCTGACGCTTCCGGACACGCAGGCGGACGTGCTCGAGCACGAGGAATGGATCAAGCGGGAGACCCTCGCCGAGCGGATCGAGACCGATTCGGTCGAGACCCCGCGGATCGCGAAGGCTTGAAGCCAAGTAACACAGTGTCACTTTCTTTCGGGCGGCAGATCGCCAACGAGAGCTGCGAGGAATGCGGTCGGCGGTCTCGTGCGGAAGCTGATGTCGAGCAGGACCCGAGCTAGGTTCGTGGCGGGGCGACCCTCACGGATCTCGTGGACCGTTCGACGGACTTCTTCATAGCTGGGACGAGGGAGCCCGAGTTCGCCTGCGACTAGACCGATCCTTCTGTTCAGCTCTGCGATCGAGAGGTGCGGCCTGTCGAGACGTTCGATCGCCGCGACTAAACGCGAATCAACCCGGGGCGCGATAGCGACCATCCGCGAAGTGTTGGTTCTCGATTGTCTCGTCTCTCAATCAAGAGTGGTCGAAAACACAATGCGACCGCGCAAGTAACACTGTGTTACTAAGTCGTTTATTGAATCGTTAGCTCTGCACCTCGGCGAGCTTGAGCTCGCGGCGAAGCTCGACGGGAAGCCGGAACTCGACGTCCTCGTCGACCATCTGGTGCTGCTGGATGTCCGTGACACCGCGGTCGCGGAACCACTCGCACACCCGCGTCACGAGCCGCTCGGGGGCGGAGGCTCCCGACGTCAGCCCGACCGTCTCGACACCTTCGAGCCACCCCTCGTCGATCTCGGACTCGTCGTCGATCAGGTAGGACTCGACGCCGGCCGCGCGGGCCACCTCGACCAGACGGTTCGAGTTCGACGAGTTGCGCGACCCGATCACGAGCAGGAGGTCGATCTCGTCGAACATCTCCTTGACCGCCCACTGCCGGTTGGAGGTCGCGTAGCAGATGTCCTCCTTCTTCGGCGCGTGGATCTCCGGGAATCGGCGCCGTAGAGCGGTGATGATCTGGCCGGTCTCGTCGACGGAGAGCGTCGTCTGCGTGATGTAGGCGAGCCTCGCGTCCTCCGGCACCTCCAGGCGCTCGGCCTCCGCCACGTCCTGCACGAGGAGGATCGAGTCGGGCGCTTCGCCCATCGTGCCCTCCACCTCCTCGTGATGTGCATGCCCGATCAGCACGACCGTGTATCCCTCGGCGGCATACCGGCGCGCCTGAGCGTGAACCTTGGTGACGAGCGGACAGGTTGCGTCGATCGTCTTCAGCGACCGCTCCGCCGAGTTGGCGTGCACGGACGGAGCGACGCCGTGCGCGGAGAAGACGAGCGTCGAGCCCTCGGGAACCTCCTCCTCGCTGTCGACGAAGATGGCGCCACGCTGCTCCAGCTCGCGGACGACGTGGATGTTGTGGACGATCTGCTTGCGGACGTAGACGGGCGCGCCGTATAGCTCCAGGGCGCGCTCGACCGTGTCTACCGCCCGTTCGACGCCGGCGCAGTAGCCGCGAGGAGACGCAAGCAAGACGCGCTTGACCACCGTTCCATGTTACTTCGCGGTTTCACGGGCAGGAGTCCACGCCCGCTCCGCCGTATGATTCTAGGGGGAGAAATCGTGAGCCTTCACACGCAGGCGCTCGTCTTCAACGGCGTTCCGCTGGTCGTCCTCGCGGTCCTCTACCTCGGGGTGACTGCCGCGCTCGCGCCGCTCGTCTTGCGGGAACGCGCGCGAGCGACGGCGCTCGAGTTGGCATTCGTGTCTCTCTTTCCTGCGATCGGGATCTTGACCGGGCTGCTCGGCGCGCTCGTGCTTGCGCACGGCGAGGCGCTTGGAGGGCACGTCTGGGTCTCGCTCGTGGCGATTTTCGTTGCGTTTGTTCCTCCGGCCCTGGCGCTCTACCGCTGGGGCGACCGGGGCGTGCTTGTCGCAGGTTGGTTCACCGCTCGCGAGGCCGAGCAACGGGCCACGGCGCGCGACCGCGAGCTCGACTCGGTTGCGCTCGTAGCGCACTCGCTGGCGAGAGCCCCGGACGCCGAGGCGGTCGGTCGGGCGTTGATCGACCAGATCGTCTCGCTGCTCGAGGTCGACTTCGTCGGAGTGATGGTCGTCGACCAGGAGCGCCACGAGGCGCGGGGCCTGCTCGCCCGCAGCGGCTGGAAGGAGCTCGAATGGTTCCCCGAAGCGAAGATCGACCTCGAGCGCGAGGTCTCGGGGGTTGCACGGGCGGTTGCGGAGTCTCGCCCCATCGTTGTCGACGACGCCGAGGCGTCGCAGATCGTGAGCCACCGACTCGTCGAGGCAACGGGCGTGAAGAGCGTCGTCTTCGTGCCGCTCGTCACCGAGCGGCAGACCGTCGCCGTCATGGTCGTGGGAACGACGGGCGCGAGGCGCGAGTTCGCCAAGAGCGAGCTCGTGCTCCTGCAAGCCGTCGCCGGGGAGGGCGCCCTGGCGCTCGACCGGACACGGCTGCTCCGCGAGAACGAGGAGCGCCTGACGCACCTCTCGGCGCTGCTGGCCGAGCAAGAGCGGCGGGTACGCTTCGAGCAGGGCTTCTACCGAATCGCCTCCGTCCTCGCCGAGCCCCTGTCGCTGGCAGAGACGCTGGACGCGCTCGCGCTGGCCGCATGCGAGGCACTCGGGGGCGATTTCGGCGCGGCGCTGATGCCCGATTCGGCCGGACTGGAGCTCGCCGGCTCTCACGATTTGCCGGGCGAGCTCGCGGAGATCTTTCGCGGCGGCGTCCCTCCCGCGGCCGCGGTGCTCGCGGACTGCAGCGCCCGGGGAGACGTTGTGGCGGCCGGGGACGTGCTGGAGGACGATCGTTTCGGACCCGAGTGGCGTGCCGCAGCCCGCGACCTGTACCGCTCGCTGCTCGCAATTCCCGTCGATACCGAGGCCCCACAGAAGCGCGGGCTCGTCCTTGTCTTCTTCTCCGAGCAGCGATCGTTCAGCGACGAGGATCTCGAGCTTGCCCGTCATCTCGCGCACGCCGCGAAGGGAGCGCTCGAGCGAAGCCGCATGTTCGAGCGTGAGCGCGCCTCGCGGGCCCTCTCGCAAGAGCTTGCGAGAACCGGAAGCCTGCTCGCGACCGAGCTCGAGCCTGCGCGCGTCCTCGCCGAGGTCGTCGCGCAGGTGCCGCGGCTGCTCGGTGCGGATTCGTGCACCGTCGCCGTTCTCGACGACGACGAGCTGCGCGTACGGGGAGTCGAAGGCCTCGATCTCGAGGAGGTCGTCGGCAAGGGCGGCCCCTCGACCTTCGGCTTCGCCGGCGAGGTCGTGCAGTCGGGGGCGCCGGTGGCGGTTGCAGAAGTTGCCCAGGACGATCCTCGCCGGGAGGTCGATCCCGTCCTTGCCGCGGGCCGCACTGCCTACCTCGGCGTTCCTCTCTCGGGGGCTGAAGGCGGGCTCATCGGTGTGCTCTCGGTCTACTCGCGCGAGTCTCGCGAGTGGCAGGAGGAAGAGGTCGAGGCGCTTCTGGCGATCGCGGGAACCGCATCGGCCGCCCTCTCGAACGCCGAGCTCTATCAGCGTGTCGCCGAGGAGAAGGAGCGCAGCGAGGCGATCCTCGCCAACGTCGCAGACGGGATCATCGCCGTCGACCGCGATGACCGTGTGGTGCTCTGGAACGCGGCCGCCGAGCAGATCACGGGCGTTCCGCGCGAGGAGGCCGTCGGCCGCCGGAGTGTCGACGTGCTGAAGCGCAACCTCGCTGCCGCGGAGGCGGGTGAGCATGCCAAGCGCATCCGCTCGATTCCGCGGGGCGGCGAGGATGTTTGGCTCTCGCTCACCGAGGCCGTCATCCTCGATCCGGCCGGCGAGGCCTCGGGACGGATCTACACCTTCCGCGACATTTCGACCGAGCGCCTGGTCGAGCAGATGAAGTCCGATTTCGTCTCCACGGTCTCTCACCAGCTACGAGCGCCGCTCACGTCGATCTACGGCTTTGCCGAGACGCTGCTGCGAAACGACGTCCTCTTCGGCGAGGAAGAGCGGCGCACGTTCCTCCGCTACGTGGTTGCCGAGTCGGAGCGGCTGGCGGCGATCGTCGACACCCTCCTCAACGTCGCGCGCCTGGAGGCCGGGGACATGACGGTTGATCTCGCGCCTATTGACCTCTGCGCCGTTGTGAGCGAGGTGATCGACACCGTCCAGCAGACCGCTTCGGGCAACGGGCACGAGTTCGTCGCCGATCTTCCCACGGAACCGCTCACGGCCGACGCCGACCGTGAGAAGCTGCGCCAAGTGCTCGCCAATCTCCTCGACAACGCGGTCAAGTTCTCTCCGCACGGGGGGAAGGTGACGGTTTCGGCCCGCCGAACGGGGGAGAGCGAGACGGTCGAGATTCAGGTCACGGATGAGGGGATGGGCATCCCCCACGCGGAGCAACAGCTGATCTTCTCCAAGTTCTATCGCCGGGCCGACTGGGCCGACCAGGAGGGCGCCGGTGCCGGTCTGGGCCTCTTCATCGCCCAGGGCCTCGTTTCTGCGATGGGAGGCGACATCCGCGTGTCATCGATCGAGGGGCGCGGCGCAAGCTTCGTCTTCGAGCTTCCCCTGGCCGCGGAGGCTCGAGCGTGACGCGCGTCCTGGTCGTCGACGACGATGCCCCGATCCGGCTGCTCTGCCGCGTCAACCTGGAGGCCGAGGGGATCGAGGTGCTCGAGGCCGGTGACGGGCGGGCGGGCCTCGAAGCCGCGCGGAAGGAGCTCCCCGACGTGATCCTCCTCGACGTGATGCTCCCGCAAATGGACGGCTGGCAGGTGGCCGAGAAGCTCGTCGACGAGCCCGCCACGGCGGAGATCCCGATCGTGTTCCTCACCGCCCGCGCCGAGTTCAGCGACCGTGCGCGTGGGTTGGAGATAGGCGGAGTCGACTACGTGACGAAGCCGTTCAATCCCGTGGAGCTTGCGCCGCTAATCCGAGACCTGCTCGGAAGGGTGGAGCGCGGCGAGCGGGATGAGCTCCGGCGCCAGAAGTTGATTCAGCTTCGCGCACTGGCCGACGGCCACTGAGATCGTCCCTGGCCGGCGTCTCCTCCCGGCCGGCGAAGCCGGCCTACGGAGCCGCCTGACACCGCTGGCTGCAGGATGCTGCGCCGTCGGCGCTTGGCCGTACTACTTGTACTGTCCTGCGCGCCGCCGGCTTGCCTCCTTGGCCAGCGGCGTCCCAGGAATGATCTCGCTTTCGCCGCGGGCCGTCTGAGCGAGAACGATCCCGCAGAGGACGACCACTCCGCCGACGAGCTGCACCGCGGCCAGAGACTCGTCCAGCCACGCCCAGGCGACGATCGTGGCCACGACCGGCTCGAGCATCGCCAGGATGCTCGCGCGCGTAGCCGGGATGTGCCGCAGGGAGCCGACGAACAGTCCGAAAGGCGCGATCGTCCCGACCACGACCATCCAGGCCATCAGCGCCCAGACGGGCACGTGACTGCTTGCGAGATTGCCGAGCAGCGAGACGCGTTCGGTGACGATGTGCCCGGGGAAGGTCCACCACGGCTGGATGCACGCGAAGAAGAGCGCGCCGAAGAGGAACCCGTATCCCGACAGCGAGACCGCGTCGCGGCGTTTCACGCCCTGCTCCGCAAGGAGGATGTAGAGCGCAAAGGCAAGCGCGGCGGCCAGAGAAGCGGCAACCCCCACGCCGTTCAGGGGTGTCTCCGTTCCTCGCCAGATCTGGACGACGAGAGTCAGGCCGCCGAGGGCCAGCACAAGCGCGATCCAGATCCGGCGCCGCACCGGGCGGCGCATCCCGTAGCGCGCCCAGAGGGCGACGAGCAGCGGCGCGAGGTATTGGATCAGGAGCGCGATCCCGATCTCGAGCCGGTGGATCGCGAGGAAGTAGAGCCACTGGACGAACGCGAGCCCGAAGATTCCGAAGACGGCGAGGAACACGAGCTCTCGACGGGTCGCCCGGAGGATGGAAGGACGTGTCAGCAGCACGACGAGCATCACGCCTGCGGCCGCCCCCGTCAGGCGTACCTGGGTCAGCCGGAGCGACGAGAGGCCCGAGGCGAGGATCACCTTGGATACGACGCCGTTGACCGCGAACAACGTTGCCGCCGTCGCCACCATCGCGTAGCCGATCCAGGGCCGGCGGCGCGATGCGGCGGCCTCGTGCGGGAGCGGGAGCTCGGTCACCGGGGCGACGCTAACGCACGTCGGCTCCGCGTCCGATTCGTTGGCTATTCTGACAACTATGTATCCGCTCTACCTTCGTGAGAAGGCGCGCCGGTTACGCCGTGAGAAAAAGCTGACGATCGACGAGCTGGCCGAGTGCCTCGCTCTTTCTCGATCGACGATCTACTACTGGGTGCGGGACATTCCCGTTCCACGAAAAACGCGGGCGCAGTGGCCGGAGTCCGCGCGCCTCGCGGCTGGCCGCGCAGTGCGGAAGAAATTCCGGCTGCTTCGCGAAGCGGCATATGCGGAAGGACGCGCGAGCTTCGCGGACCTCTGTGCCGACTCGACGTTTCGGGACTTCGTGAATCTCTACATCGCCGAGGGCTACAAGCGATGCCGCAACTCGGTTTCGCTAAGCAATTCGGACCCGGCCGTGATCCGACTTGCGACCCACTGGATTCGCCGTCTTACCAAAAATCCGATCGACTCTCGGGAAGGAACTGGCGCTCGCGTTACGGGGTTTTCTGCGTGAGATCGAGCGACACGTATCTGCGGGCAAGGCTGGAGGCATGGATGGATTGCCTGCGAGAACAGTGGATAGACTCGTTGAATACCGGGGTGTAGCTCAGCCTGGTCAGAGCGCTCGGTTTGGGGCCGAGAGGAACGCCGGTTCGAATCCGGCCACCCCGACCTACCGCCTAGGCTTCTTTTGTGCCGAGCGCCATCGTCGTCGGAGCAGGGATCTTCGGATCCTGTCTCGCGTTACGCCTCGCGCGCTCGGGTTGGGAAGTCACCCTCGTCGACAAGTATCCGCCCGGTCACGTTCGCGCCGCGTCGGGCGACGAATCCCGCTTGCTTCGCTTCTCCCACGGCGACGCGACCTGGTACACGCGCTCCGCCCGAAGAGCGCTGGAGCTCTGGCGGGAGCTCGAGGCCGAGAGCGGGGAGAGGCTCTTCGAGCAAACAGGTGTCGCCTGGTTCGCGCGCACGGAGGACGGCTGGGAGGCCGAGAGCGAGCGAGTGCTTGGCGACGAGAAGATCCTCGTCGAGCGGCTTGACCCTGAGGCCGGGAACGAGCTGTTCCCGAGCTTCGATCCACGCGGGCTCTCTTTCATCCTGCTCGAGCCCGAGGCCGGAATCCTGCGAGCACGGGACGCCGTCCACGCCGTCGTAAGGCTCGCAGTCCGCGACGGCATGCGGCATGTCGCCGGCACTGCGCGCCCCTTGGGAGAGGGAGTCGAGGTGGACGGCGAGACGCTGCGAGCAGACCGCGTCGTCTGGGCCTGCGGCGCCTGGCTCGCGGGGCTATTCCCCGGGCTCGTCTCGCTGCGGGTGACCAAGCAGGACGTCCTCTATTTCGGAGCCCCGGCCGACTGGCAGACGCCGCCCGTGCCGGGCTGGGTGGAGTACGACAGCGCCTTCTACGGGCTGGGCGATCTCGACGGGCGCGGCGTGAAGGCATCCCCGGACAACGAGGGGCCGGAATTCGACCCGGACGGGGACGCACGGGTCTTGTCTCCGACCTCGGATGCCCGGACGCGCTGGTACCTGTCGTCCCGCTTCCCGGCCCTGGCCGATGCGCCGCTGGTCGGCAGCCGCACCTGCCCCTACGCGCTGACGGCCGACACCAATTTCATCGTCGCCCCCCATCCCGAGCACGAGCGCGTCTGGATCCTCGGCGGAGGCTCGGGGCACGGGTTCAAGCACGGTCCGGCGCTCGCCGAATACGTGACGGCCCGGCTCGAAGGGGAGGAGCCGCCGGACCCAAAGTTCGGTCTCGGCCCGCGTGAGGGAACATCCAAGCTCCGAACTGCGGGAGCCCACGCGCGATGAGCCGAGGCTTCGCAGCTCTGCTGGCACTCCTCGCGGCGGCCGCCGCCGGCTGCGGCTCCCACGCGCCGAACGCGACGACCACGGCCACACAGCCCATGACGACCTCGACCCCCTCGAAGCCGCCCGACCCGCGCGCGATTCGTGCGAACGAGCTTGGCTCGATCCCCGTATTGATGTTCCACCGCGTCGTCCAGGGGGGCGGGGAGTACGACCTGACCTCGAAGGACTTCCACAGACAGCTGCAGCTGCTCTCTGACAGCGGCTACGTTCCGATCCGGGCAGAGGACTTCGTGAGCGGCCACATCGATTTGCCGGCGGGAAAGACGCCGGTCGTCCTCACCTTCGACGACTCGAGCCGCGAGCAGTTCTCCTATCTGCCCGACGGAACGATCGATCCGAAGACGGCGCTTGGGATCCTGCTCCGCTTCTCCGCCAAGCACCCCGCATTCCCGGCGACGGGCACCTTCTTCGTCATCCGCTATCCGTGGGGCGGCGCGCCGAACGGCTCGCAGATGCTCGCGAACCTCTTCGAGCGGGGTTTCGAGCTCGGCAACCACACTCTCGACCACGTCAACCTCGGGCAGCTGGGCCCGGACGAGGTCCAGCGCGAGATCGTGCTCGGTCAGCAGCTGATCACGGACGCGGCTCCATCGGCGCAGGTGCGGACCCTTGCGCTGCCCTACGGCATCTACCCGAGCCCGCATGAGCTGGCGATCAAGGGGAGCTGGGACGATCAGTCCTACCACTACCAGGGAGTGTTCGAGGTGGGCGCGGGCCCGGCGCCGTCGCCGTACGGGACGGCGTTCGATCCGCTCGCGATCCCCAGGATCCGTGCCTCACCTTCGCGGAAGGAGAAGGATCTGTCGAGCGGTTACTGGCTCCGCTACCTCCTGCTGCATCCGGAACAGCGCTACATCTCGGACGGCGACCCGAGCACGGTCACCGTTCCCAAGGTGCTCGCGGGCGGCGTCGCGCCGAAGTTCCGCGGCCGCGTAAGGACCTACTGAGCCGGACCAGAGATTCGCCGAGCCGGTTTCGCTTTCGTCCACCTCTCCGGCCGACTTTCCGCTTGCACGTACAGCCGCCCGGTGAAGCTTCGTCCTACTCGCGCTCCGTGCTCGGCGCAAGGAGGATCTAAGCGGGTCGGCGCGGACAAGTCAAGAGGGTCGAACGACAAATCGTCCGCAATTTGCGAGCGATCCTTCTGGGCGCTCCTTGTGGGAACATCCGGCTGATGACGATCTGCCCGGAGTGCGGCCAAGAGAATCCCGAGGGGTTCCAGTTCTGCGGCGCGTGCGGCTCCCCCCTCGCCGCCGGCCCGACGGTCGAGGCCGAAGAGCGCAAGCTCGTCTCGGTCCTGTTCGTCGACCGCGTCGGCCACACTGCCGCCTCCGACCAGGCCGATCCCGAGGACGTGCGGGCGCGCTTGCGTCCGTACCACGAGCTGCTGAAGCACGAGATCGAGCGCTACGGCGGGACGGTGGAGAAGTTCGTCGGCGACGCGGTCATGGCCGTCTTCGGGGCACCCGTCTCGCACGAGGACGACGCCGAGCGTGCAGTCCGATCGGCGTTTCGGATCCTGGAGGCGGTCGAGGAGCTCGAGCTCGAGGTCAGAGCCGCCGTCGCCACCGGTGAGGCGGTCGTCTCACTGGCCGCCCGCCCCGAGCGCGGCGAGGGCATTGTCGCCGGCGATGTCGTCAACACCGCCTCGCGCCTCCAGCAGGAGGCTCCCGCCGGCGGTCTCGTCGTCGGCGAGGTCACCTATCGCTCGACTAGAGACGCGATCGAGTACGAACCGCTCGAGCCGGTCACGCTCAAGGGCAAGGCCGAGCCGGTACTGCTCTGGCGCGCGCTCGGCGCCCGTGCCCGCTTCGGGGTCGACACCGAAGCCGCGCGGATTCCGTTCGTCGGCCGCGAGCACGACCTCGCGCTGCTCCAGAACGCTTACGAGCGGGCGCTGCGGGAGGAGGCGATCCAGCTCGTCACTGTCACCGGCGAGCCGGGCGTGGGGAAGACGAGGCTCGTCGCGGAGCTCCGTTCCTGGCTGGACGCCCGGCCCGAGCGGGTGCGCTGGCGCCAGGGCCGCTCACTTCCCTACGGCGAGGGGATCACATACTGGGCGCTCGGCGAGATCGTCAAGGCCCAGGCCGGGATTCTCGAATCCGATGGCTCCGACGAGGCCGCAGAGAAGCTCGAGACCGCGGTCGGGGCGATCGTCGAAGAGGGCCCCGACCGGGAGTGGCTCACCGCCAGGCTGGCGCCGCTCGTCGGTACGGCGACGGCTTCTGCCGGAACCGTGGAGCGGGAAGAAGCCTTCGCCGCCTGGCGTCGCTTCCTCGAGGCGCTCGCGGCCCAGCGGCCGCTCGTGCTCGTGCTCGAAGATCTCCACTGGGCGGACGCACCCCTACTCGAGTTCCTCGACCATCTCGTGGACTGGGCGAGCGGAGTGCCGATGCTGGTGGTCTGCACCGCGCGCCCTGAGCTCTACGAGCGGCATCCGGGCTGGGGTGGAGGGAAGCGCAACTCGAGCACGCTCGCGCTCTCACCGCTGACGGGCGAAGAGACAGCCAGGCTCGTCTCGGCCCTCCTGGAGAGGGCTGTGCTCCCCGCGAGCACGCAGGCCGCGCTGCTCGAGCGCGCGGGCGGGAATCCGCTCTATGCGGAGGAGTTCGTCCGCATGCTGGCCGACCGCGGAATCCTGACGGCGGAGGGCGAGCTTGCCTCCGACGCCGAGATCGCCGTTCCCGAGTCCGTGCACGCGCTGATCGCCGCGCGTCTGGACACGCTCCCGCCCGACCGAAAGGCGCTCCTCCACGACGCGGCGGTGGTCGGGAAGGTGTTCTGGCCGGGATCGGTCGCGGCGATCGGCGGGGTTGAGAGGACGGCGGTCGAGCAAGGGTTGCGCGAGCTCGTCCGCAAGGAGCTCGTTCGCCCCGCCCGAGCATCGTCGGTCGAAGGCGAGGAGGAATTCGTCTTCTGGCACGCGCTCGTTCGCGACGTGGCCTACGGCCAGATCCCGAGAGCGGCGCGGGCGCAAAAGCACCGTGCCGCGGCGGATTGGATCGAGGAGATCGCGGGCGAGCGGGTCGCCGACCATGCCGAGCTGCTCGCCGAGCACTATCGCCAAGCGCTCGAGCTGGCTCGGGCGACCGGGGACGACGAGACGGCCGGGCTCAAGGCGAAAGCCGCCCATTTTCTGACGCTCGCAGGCGACCGGGCTTTCAACCTCGACAACGCGAAGGCCGATCGCTACTATGCGGAGGCGCTCGAGCTCGTTCCCGGAGGGACCCGAGAGCGAGCGGAGCTGCTGCACAAGCACGCCCAGTCTGCTTTTTCCCTACCGGGAGTCTTGGGTATGGAGCTGGCTCGGGAGGCGGTGCAGGCGTTTCGGGAGTTGGGCGACGACCGACGCACTGCGGGCGCGATGGCGCAGCTCAGCCGAGTGTTGTGGAACGCGGGACAGACGGGCGAGGGTCACGACGTGCTGATGGAGGCGCTCGCCCTCGTCGAAGACGGACCCCCGACCGCCGAGCTCGCCGCCGTCTACTCCCACCTCGCCGGGCAGGCGATGACGGCCGGACGCGCCGACGACAGCCTGGCCTGGGCCGAGAAAGCGCTGCCGCTGGCCGAGACGTTGGGCTTGACTCCGCAGAAGGTCCGGCTGCTCCAGTTCATCGGCTCGTCGCGCTGCATGCTCGGCGATCAGGGCGGGCTCGACGACCTCCGGGGAGCGGTCCGCCTCGGGCTCGAGGCCGGGGTCGGACCGGAGACCGCGCTCGGCTATACGAATCTCGCGGGGTT